>WNFZ01002289.1_pt1 | contig 18236 bp, 7 predicted proteins | sample 5400081 | NCBI WGS metagenome assembly WNFZ01 (sample SAMN13153365, study PRJNA577476) | soil metagenome | isolation source: 80 cm soil or saprolite under grassland replicate 1 | place: USA:California | collected 2016-06-15 | reverse complement strand
CGCCGAGGATCTGGATGAACTGCAGTTGCTGGTGCTTGTCCGCCTGCGGGTCGCGGATGGCCTGGAGGGCCCGTTCGACCGCCTCGGGCTTTCCCTGGCGCAAGCGGAAGGCGGGCGACCCGACGTCATGGCGGGCCATCGCGCGGATCAGTTCGTCGGGGAGACCGGCCAGGGAGCGGCCCTTGAAGGCTTCTTCGAAGCCGCCCATCAATTTCACGCTCTGCTCGCGCGCGGGCGAAAGTTCCAGGAGTCGGGCGCAGGCCAGGAGGTCCTGGCGCGTGCCGGCCGCGGCGAAGCGGCGCATGGTCCGCTCGAGCAGATGCTGTTGGACGAGCGGCTGAGTCCAAAAGGGGGACTCCTCGAAAAGCCGCAAGACCGCGTCCCGATCGCCTTCGCACTTCGATTCCAGGGCCCACCAGCCCAGCAATGGCAGCCGTGGATCGCGGGCGTCTTCGTCGTGATGGAGGAGGTTGGCGAGAATGGGCAAGGCGGTCTTCGCCGGGAGACGCCGGGCGGTGCAGGCGAGTTGGGCGCGAACTTCGACGTCCGGCTCGCCGCGCGCGAGTGGGGCGAGTTCCCGGGCGAGGTCTGGGGAAACCCGGTTCGCCTGGACCGGCGCTTCATCGCCGAGGAGCCGGACGGTCCAGAGCCGCACCTGCGGATTGGAGTGGTGGAGCGTTTTTCGCGCGACCTCGTCCGTCAGGCCGCCGCTGAGATGGAGGGCCCACAGAGCCTCGAGCGAGAGTTGCCCCTGGCTCTCCGAAACCAGCTTGACGAGGTGTGGAACAATTGGGCGCGATGCGAGTTCGGCCGATCCACCCGGGGCGGCCGCGCGATCGGCCAGCAACCGGAGGGCGGTTTGCCGGAACCATGCATTGGTATGCTCGAGCAGGCTGACCAACTGCTCGTCCCGGAGTTGGGCAAGATTAAATGGCGACAGGGGCTTTGCCCCTTTGGCTTTCAACCGGTAGATCCGACCGTTGCTCGTGTCGATATTCCCTTCCTGGTTGCGCGTGTGCGTCACCTGGCGATCGTACCAGTCACACAGGTAAATCGCGCCGTCGGGGCCGACTTTGATATCGACGGGACGAAACCAGCTGTCACTGCTGGTCACGACGCGTTCGAGGTCGCGCGTTTGGAAGGTCGAACCGTCGGGCAGGATCTCACTCAGCACGACGCGGCCTTGCAAAGGCTCGACGCCGAAGAGTTTTCCTTCGTACCGGTCGGGCAGGGCGCCGCCGTGGTAAAGGATGAAATTGTGGGTGAAACGTTCGCCTTTCGTCCCGCCCATTTGCGGGAAATACCCGAAGGCATACGGGTTCGACAGCTCACCGTGCTTTTCAAAACCTTTGCGGAGATAGGCCCCTTGCAGGTAGTGGAAACCGCGCGTGTCACCCCCGTTGTGACCGGAGAAGAGGCGGCCTTGGGCGTCGATTTCGACCCCGAACGCATTCCCACCGCCTTCGGCGAAGACTTCATAGCGGTGCGTCCCCGGGTGGTAGCGCCAGATGTTCTGGCCCTGGGTGTGGACGAAATTCGTTTCCGCCGGGCGGCGCACGTTTCCCGTGACCGTGCTGCCCTGGGCGGCGTAAAGCCAGCCATCCGGTCCCCAGCGCAGACTGTTCACCACGGAGTGAGTGTCTTCCAGACCGAAGCCTTCCAAGTGCACGACCGGCGGGCCGTCGGGCACGTCGTCGTCGTTCGCGTCGGGATAGAAGAGCAGATAGGGCGGGTTCAGCACCCAGAGGCCGCCCCGGCCCTTCACACAAGCCGTCGCGATGTTCAAACCATCGACGAACGTCTTGTGCTTGTCGAAAATTCCGTCGCCGTCGGTGTCCTCGTGAATTGTGATCTTGTCCAGGCCGCGCGCGCCGCGCGGGGGCGGTTGGGGAACCTTGTCATACACCGCGCGCCAGAAGACGTCCTTGCTCACGACCTTCAGGCCGGCCGGGGCGGGATACTGAATGTATTGCACGACCCACATCCGGCCTCGCTCGTCGAAATTGAGGAAGAGGGGCTGGCGGACGATCGGTTCGGAGAGCACTTGTTCGATTTCCAGATCCTGTGGCACGGTGAAACTCCTGGCGGACTCGGCGGGTTCGAGCGGGTTGCCCCGGTTGGCCATGGGATGTCCGCTGGATCCCCTCGGGACAGCGCCCTCTTCGACCTTGGAGAAAGCGGCAAAGGATGACAGGCCCGGTTCACCTTCTCCCTGTCCGACTGTCGCCGGGGCGGGGAGCAACTTCTCCTGCGACGAGGCATTCGAGGATCCGCCGGAATTTGCGGCACGAGGCGCACGGTTCTTCTGATCGCCCGGCGGGGCCGGCACGTGCGCCCACGCCAGATCGTCCCCCTGTCGAAACTGCCATGAGCCGGCGAGACTGAGGTGTTGTTTGTCCGTGCCGAGTTGCGGCGGGGCGCCGCGGAAGCCGCCGGGGCCTTCGTGGGCGCAAACTCGGATGGCGATGAGATTCCAGGCACCGGGGCGGACCTTTTCTGGCGGAACCACGTAGCGGTTCGCGAATTCGATCCCGTTCTGGTAATTCGGCGGGAACCGGCCGGCGCCGCCGATTTTGGCGCCGTTGACAAAGGCTTCGTGGGCGTTTTCGATATTCTCGACGGCCAACGTCATTTCTTTGGCAGCCCAGGTCGCGGGCACCTTCACCCAGCAGCGGTACCAGCCGATCCGATCGTGATCCAGGGGCGCGGTCTCCTCCCAAGCGCCAGGGACGGCCAATCGTCGCCAGCGGGGGTCGGATACACTTCCGGTTTGTCCCGCATCCGCGCGCGGCGTGGCTTCCTTCGGACGTCTCTCCGATTCCCCTGCGGGCTCCGGCTGGCGAGACGGGCGGGAAGCTTGGTCGGCTTTAGCCTCCGCCGGCGGAATGGGCTGGCCGAGCGCCCAAAGAATTCCGTTCAACAACAGCCGCTGGAAGGAGGGGTTGGCGAAGTCATCCGGATGGCCCAGGGACGTGTAAAAGATGCGGGCCTCCTTTGCCCCGAAGGAGTGCGTCCACGCGATTGGTTCGGGCGGTTGGTTGGGGATGGAGCCGACGAGCAGGGGTCGGACGGTTTTTTTGAGCGGGCTGACCGTGTAGAGGGAGCCGTGGCCGACGAGTTGTGCCAGGTTTACCCCGGCCAGGATGGGATGCTTCTCTTCGCCCGGGACAGCGCGGATGGAGGTTTGCGGGCCGGCGTCGTGATGGCCGGTGTAATTGCCGCCGAAGACTTCGGGATCGAAGGTGGGCCACCAGGCGCTGCCGCCGCCGCCGGTTTCCTGGCCCCTGGGCGCAAAGGCATGGCAGGCCGTGCGGATTCCCACGAGCGGCTTGCCCGCGGCCAGATGGGCGCGCACCGCGTCGAGTTGTTCTTTGGGCAGGCCACGCCGGCGCACGCTCACCAGCAACAAGTCGGCCTCCCGCAATGCCTCGACCAGGCCCGGAAAGTTGTTTTTGTCCGCTTTGCTCTCCTGGACGATCGAGACGCGCAACCCGCGCCACTCGAGAGCCTGCCTGGCGAACCGGGGCAGGGTCTCCCAGGTCTTGTATTCGTCCTCCCCAATCAAGAACACCACCTGCGGACGGCGATCTTCACTGAAGCGAAATTCTCCTCCGGCGAGGAAGGCCGCGCTAGTGATGGTCGGGCACCAGAATTTTTCGACGTGTTCGATCATCAACTCTGTGCCGACGCAGTGCGGGACATAAGGGCGGCGGCGCGAGTTGTACATGGTGTCGGTCAGGTCCCGCATGAGCAGGACGTTTTTTCCCTGATTGACCATCTGGCGGATGGAGAAGGGTCGCCCGAGCACGCACATGTTGAGGTGCACGCCCATGACGATGACGTGGTCGATGCCGCGCTGTTGCATCAGATAATAGGCTTCGGCGCTGTCGGTGATGGCATCGCCCTCGCTGATTTCGATGGTGGCGATTTGCTTTTTCCAGGCGGTGTAAGTCTTGCACTGCGGGAACTCGTCGCAGCCGCCGTCCGCATCATCGATCGGGAGGGATGTTTCCCGGGTCTGGTCGAGAGAGCACCAGCGTTGCAGTGGGACCTTGGGGGTGGCGGGCGGGGCGGCCTGCGCGAGCTTGCGGCCCGGCGTGCCTTCGTAAAACTTCATCGTGTCGCTCGGACAGTGGATGATGAAGACGCCCTGGCTGCGCGCCTTCTGCACGACCGCGTTGATGCGCGGCGCCATCTCCGCGACCCGTCGGGTGGCGCCTTCGCACCAATGCTTGTCCCACATGTCGCAAATGACGATGGCGGTTTTCTTTGGGTTCCATGCGACGGTTTTCTCGACCCGCTGCCATTCGTCGCGGCCATCGGCGGTCTTGACGCGGCTGCGGGTGGGGAGGAGCAGAGACGGGGAGGAATCGGCGGGGAAAGCGGCCAGGCCAGCCCAGAACAGCAAAGCCGCTGGGATCCAGGAGACGCGGCAAGGCGAAGCGTTCATAAGCTTGGTTGACGTGCCGACGCTAACGGGCGGGCTGATTTGACGCAACTCTCCTGAACAGGGGATCCGGTGGAATGACCAATGACCGATCGAATGACCAATGACCAATGACCAATGACCAAAGAATGACCAATGCACAATAACCAGTGCCCAATGAATGGCCAAGCTCCCCGCTCATGCTCAACCTGTATGAAGCTCCACACGCGACTTGGCGGGACCCCATTCGCCCGTTTGGGCATTGGTCATTGGTCATTGGTCATTCGTTATCGGTCATCGGTCATTCACGGGTCATAGGGCAACAGCCTTGCCGGTCCGGAAAAAAAGGAGTAAAACAGGCCACATGAAATCAGCCCCCGTCTTGCTGCTCGGCCTGTCCCTGGGCCTGAGGGTGCCGGCGGCTGACCCGGCCGGCCTGGACCATTGGGCCTTCCAGCCGCCGGCCCGTCCACCCCAGCCTAAGGTCCAAAACCAAAAGTGGGCGCGGACGCCGCCGGACGCTTTCATTCTCGCCCGACTGGAGAAGGAGAAACTGGCGCCCTCGCCCGAAGCCGATCGGGCCACGCTCATTCGCCGGTTGAGCTTCGACTTGCTGGGGCTGCCGCCAGCGCCGCAGGAAGTTGCCGAATTCCTGGCGGACAATTCGCCCGACGCTTACGACCAGTTGGTCGAACGGTTGCTGGGTTCGCCGCACTATGGGGAACGGTGGGGCCGGCATTGGCTCGACGTGGCGGGATATGCTGATTCCAATGGCTACTTCAGTGCCGACAGCGATCGGCCCCTGGCGTGGCACTATCGCGATTACGTGGTGCGCTCGTTCAATGCCGACCTGCCTTTCGACCGGTTCGTGCAAGAGCAAATCGCCGGCGACGAACTGTGCGGCTACACCCGCGCTGGCGACATTACGCCGGACATGGAAGATCGACTGGCGGCCACCCATTTCCTGCGCAACGCCCCCGACGGAACCGGGGAAAGCGACGGCAACGCCGCGGAACTGCGGGCGGACCGTTACGCGGTTCTGGAGGGCAACGTGCAGATTATCGGTTCGGCGCTGCTCGGCCTGACGGTGCAATGCGCCCGCTGTCACGATCACAAGTTCGAGCCGATCACGCAGGAGGAATATTATGGGCTGCAGGCCATCCTCAAACCCATTTACAACCACGACCAATGGCTGAAGCCGAACGAGCGCAACCTCACCCTGGGCACGCGCGTTCAACGCGAGGAAAACCGGCGGAAGCTCGAAAAATTTGAGCGCGAGTGGAAAGCGATGAAGGATGCGCTCGAAGGATTGACCGCGCCTTATCGCAAGCTGGCCCAACAGGAAGCCCTGGAAAAGATTCCCGAGCCTTTGCGGGGCACGCTCAAAAGCGCCCTCGACACAAAAGAGAAGGAGCGCACGGAATCGATGAAGGCGCTGCTGAAAACCAATGATGCAATCGCCCAGATCAAGGATGAGGACCTGGCCAGGCGGTTCCCCGAATTTGAGTCCGCCTCCGCCGCACTCAAAGAGGCCATCAAGAAAAAAGACGGGGAACGACCGGTGCCACTGCCGCAGTTGGCGGTGGCCACGGACGTCACGCCGGGACCGCCGCCGCATTACCTCCTGGTGCGCGGCAATTATGGCAATCCAGGCCGGGAAGTTGGCCCGGGCGTGCCGGCCATCCTCTGTCGGGGGCGCCTGACGCCGGCGTCGAGCCCGTCGCCCGCCAATGAGAGTGGAACAAACCTCGCGCACAAACCCACCGGCAACGCCGCGGCGGACGCTCTCCGCGCCGCGAGTTCCTCGGGCCGCCGTCTCGCCTTCGCCCGGTGGGCCGCGTCAACGAACAATCCCGTCTTTGCGCGTTTGACGGTGAATCGCATCTGGCAGGGGCATTTTGGGGCCGGCCTGGTCGCCACGACCGACAATTTCGGTCGAACGGGCGCGAAACCAACTCATCCCGAATTGCTCGACTGGCTGGCCACGGAGTTGGCGCGAGCGGGATACAGCGTGAAATCGATCCATCGGCTGATCGTGAAGTCGGCCACCTACCGCCAGGCCAGCCGGCTGCGGCAAGACGCGTTCGAGCGCGACCCCGACAACCGTCTCTGGTGGCGCTATCCGTTGCGGCGGCTGGACGCCGAATCGCTGCGCGACGCCATGCTCAGCGTGAGCGGTGAGTTGCAATTGGAGATGGGCGGGGCCTACGTCCCGATCGACAAGAGCGAGGAGGGCCAGTACGTGGTGAACGAGAAGAAACGTGGGGCCACTCGGCGCTCACTTTATCTGCAGCAGCACCGCACCAACCCGGTGACGTTCCTGGATCTCTTCGACGGGGTGAAGTTCAATCCGAACTGTGCCCAACGCACCACGTCGACCATGTCGCTGCAGTCGCTCGCGTTGTTGAACTCGGAGTTCGCCCGCGCCCGCAGCCGGGCCTTCGCGCGGCGCCTCATGGCGGAGGCCGATGTTCCGTCGCGTCTCGATCGGGCTTTCGCCCTGGTGCTGTCCCGCCCGCCGACAGTCGCCGAGCGGCAAGCCGCCGCGGAATTCCTGCAAGCCCAGCAGGGCCAGTACGCCGGCCAACCCGAGGCCGACGCCCGCGTCTGGAGCGATTTTTGCCAGATGCTGCTGGCCGCAAACTCGTTTCTTTACCTGGAATGATCCGCGGTGAGGCCAGCGGCCACGCCCCACAGCGTCGTCCGGGCTTTTCGTAGCAGCCGACGTGAGTCAGCTCGGATTGCGCTGCCCGGAGCGCGGGCCGTCCCGGCCCGCAGCGCATCGCCTGGAGCCGAGAGCTTGGAATGGTCTACCCCGCTTTTCTGGTCATGCGCTGCGCCCGGGGACCGGGCGCGCTCCGCTGCAACTCGGAGGTTCATGGGACGAGTTACGATCTGAACTCCTCCCAGTTGGCTTCGATGAATTGGCGAATGGCCTGACGGCGGTCTTTGAAGACGACGTAGAAGTAGATATTGGAAGGCACGGTGAGTCCGAGGGCCAGGCCCAGCAAATCCAGGAGGAACGGGCCGCGCAAGCGCATCGCCAGGTTGAAGATGACCGAACAGCAGGCCAGCAGGCCGATCAGGTGAAGATAGATCGTGTTTCGAGAATACGGCGTGCAGGCGCCCCACACCTTCAATAACTGCGCTCCCGTCAGGTTTCTCAGTTCCGGAACAGACCAGGCAAAGAGGATTCCGAGCTTCATAATGGCGCGAAGCCACGTTAATCGCCGGCGCGACAATGGCAAGTCTCATCGATGTGCCTGAGCCTCCCCAGGCGCATCTCGGTGTTTGGGGAGCAGAGTCAAAGCCGACGCCACTCCGTGGCTCAAAGCTGGCATCCTTGAGATGTAGAACCGCGCAAAACCTGAGATTCGCCCGAGCCTCATTCAATCGCCCATTACCAGTTACCAGTTACCAGTCCCATCGCCGCTGCCAGTAACCAGTCTCAGCAGCTCGGGCAGCCTTGCGCCCGGCGGCCCGGTCAGGCCAGCAATTGCGTCACGATCTCCCCCTGCACATCGGTCAGCCGGAAATCGCGGCCCTGGAACCGGAAGGTCAGTTTTTTGTGATCCAGGCCGAGCAGGTGCAGAATTGTCGCGTGCAGATCGTGGACGTGGACGCGATCGGCGACGGGGTTGAAACCAAGTTCGTCCGTTTCGCCGATGATGGCGCCGGCCCGCACTCCGCCGCCGGCCAGCCAAAGGGTGAAGGCATCGATGTGATGATTGCGCCCGGTGGTGTCGCGATTTTCGCCCATGGGAGTGCGGCCGAATTCGCCGCCCCAGATGACGAGGGTTTGATCGAGCAACCCGCGGGACTTGAGGTCCTTCACGAGCGCGGCCTGGGCCTGGTCGACCTCGCGACAAACCTTCTCGAAGTCACCTTGCAGATTCTCGCCCGGGCCGCCGTGGCTGTCCCAGTTGGTATGATAGAGCTGGACGAAGCGCACGCCGCGTTCGACGAGGCGACGGGCCAACAGGCAGTTGCGGGCGAACGAGGGTTGGTCTGGATCGATTCCGTAGAGCTTGAGGGTCGCCGCGCTCTCGCCGGAGAGGTCGATCAGTTCGGGCGCGCTCGATTGCATCCGGTAAGCCATCTCGTAGGCGGAGATGCGCGTGAATATTTCCTGGTCGCCGGTTTCCACGAGGCGCTTGAGGTTGAGGGCGCGGATGGCATCGAGGGTGTCGCGCTGCCGGCCGGCGGTCACGCCGGGCGGATTGGCGATGTTCAGGATGGGATCGCCCTGGCTGCGCAGCGGGACGCCTTGGTAAGAGGTGGGCAGAAAACCGCTGGCCCAGTTCACCGCGCCGCCACGCGGTCCGCGCGGTCCGCTCTGCAACACGACAAACCCGGGCAAGTCCTGCGATTGACTGCCGATGCCGTAGGCGACCCAGGAACCCATGCTGGGCCGGCCAAACTGGCCCGAGCCGGTGTTCATGAAAAGCTTCGCCGGAGCGTGGTTGAACAGGTTCGTCGAGCCGGACATCACGAAGCTTGCCTGATCGACGATGGTCGCGGTGTGCGGGAAAAGCTCCGAGACCCACATGCCGGCCTGGCCATGGCGTTGGAAGGCGCGGCGGGTGCCGAGCAGGTTGGTGCCGTGGCTGCTCCCCATGAAGGCGAAACGCTTGCCTTCGATGAACGACGCGGGGATCGGTTGGCCGTTCAGCTCGATGAGCTTCGGCTTGTAGTCAAACAGTTCGAGCTGCGACGGTCCGCCGGCCATGAAAAGGTAAATGACGCTTTTGGCGCGCGGCGCAAAATGCGGCGGCTTCGGCCGGAGGGGATCCGACAAGGCCGCGGCCGTGGCGCTGCACAAGCGGCGCTCGTCCAGGAGCGACGCCAGCGCGATCGAGCCGAGGCCCAGCCCGCACCGGCTGAAAAAGTGGCGGCGCGTGAGGTGCTGGAGAGGGGAGAGCTCGGTGGTCATTCTCGGGTGATCGTCTCGTCGAGGTTGAGGAGCACGCGGGAGACAGTCGTCCACGCCGCCAGTTGCTGCGGGTCGATTTGCTCCGGCGGCTTCGGGGAGGAAGAGGCGGCGCCGGTGGCGGCTCCTGCTTGCGCGGGCGGCGCTTTTCCCACCGCGGCTCGTTCGCGGTCGAGCAGAGCGAGCAGGCACTGTTTCTCGTCCGGCGCAGGATGACGCGACAGGCAGAGGCGGAAGGCGAGATCGATGCGGCCGGCCGGAGTGGCTTCCCGGAGGACGCGCAGGGCGAGGGCGCGGGCAAATTCGAGGAAGGCCTGGTCGTTGAGCAGCGTGAGCGCCTGCAGTGGCGTGTTGGAGCGGAGGCGGCGGGTGCAGGTGCTGAAGGCGTCCGGGGCGTCGAACACGGCCAGCGCGGGATGCGGTGTGGCCCGCCAGTAATGGGTGTACATCCCGCGGCGATACCGTTCCGGGCCGACGCTGGTCGTCCAGTCCCGTTTCAGTTGACCGAGTTTCATGACGCCGTCGGGCTGCGGGGGGAAGACGCTCGGCCCGCCGATTCGATCGTTGAACAGGCCGCTGGCTTTGAGGCCGACGTCGCGCACGATCTCGGCGTCCAGCCGGAGACGCGACTGGCGGGCCAGCAGTCGGTTGTTCGGGTCCAACCTCGAGAGGTCGGAGCGAGCGTGGGAAGATTGACGGTAGGTGGCGGAGGTGACGATGAGGCGATGGAGGTGCTTGAGACTCCAGGCGCGCGCCGCGCCGGGCGCGGTTCGCGGGGCGGCCTCCGGGGTTGGCAACGTGAATTCTTTCGCCAGCCAATCGAGCAGCTCGGGATGGGTGGGCGGCGAGCCTTGCGTGCCGAAATCATTCTCCGTCTCGACGAGGCCGCGACCGAAGTACTGCTGCCAGACGCGATTGACGATGACGCGAGCGGTCAGCGGATTATGCGGATCGACAATCCAGCGGGCCAGGTCGAGGCGGTTGGGCAGGCGGCTTGCCTCCGCCTCCCGCGCCCCATCGAGGGATGAAGCGGGCGTGGCCGCCTGGCCTTCACCGCGCTCTTCCGCCCCGATCAGCGGCGGCAAAATCGCGGGCACGCCGGGCGTCACACGCTCGCCTTTGCGCGTGAAGTCGCCCTTGATGAAGACGAACGAGGGGCGCGGTTCGGGCCGTTCGATCATGAACAGGGTCGTGACGGGTTTGGTCTCGCGTTTTTCGAGCTTGGACAGTTTTTTGTCGCGCGATTTGAACTCCGGGTCGTCCGGGCGGAACGCGGCGTAGGCGGCGCGCTTTTGGGAGATCGTTCTCTGGCGCCACGAGAGCTTGAGCGCCTCGCGCAACACGGGTTTGAGCTTTTGCTGTTGCTCCTCCGAGAGCGACCGCTCCCACTTGAGGACTTCGTTGCCGCGGCCGTCCAGAAAACGTCCCAGGTCCCCCTGGGTTTCTTCCCATTCCTTCTGGAGGTTTTCCGGGTTTTCGAACTCGCCGGGAATCTCGAGCATGCCTTCGGGCGTCGCTTTGCCATGGCCATCCTCGACGGTGTTATTGAAGAAGGCCAGGAACCGGTAATACTCCTTCTGGCTGATCGGGTCGAACTTGTGGTCGTGGCACTGCGCGCAACCGATGGTCAGGCCGAGGAAGGCCGTGCCGGTGGTGTTCACCCGGTCCATGACCGATTCCACGTGAAACTGCTCCGGGTCGATCCCTCCTTCCTGGTTGATTTGGGTGTTGCGATGGAATCCAGTGGCGATCTTCTGGTCGAGGGTGGCGCCGGGCAGCAGGTCGCCCGCGAGTTGCTCGATGGTGAATTGGTCGAACGGCAGGTCCCGATTCAGCGCCTGGATGACCCAGTCGCGATATTTCCAAATCGAGCGTGGCGCGTCGATGCTGTAGCCGTTGGAGTCAGCGAAACGCGCGAGGTCAAGCCAGTGGCGGCCCCAGCGTTCGCCATAATGCGGCGAAGCCAGCAGACGATCGACCAGTTGCTCATAAGCGTCCGGGCTGCGATCGTTCACAAATCGATCCACTTCCGCCGGTGTCGGCGGCAGACCGATCAGATCCAGGCTCAGACGGCGGGCCAGGGTGACCCGGTCGGCTTCGGGCGACGGACTGAGTCTCTCCCGTTCCAGCCGGGCGAGGATGAAGAGGTCGATGGGATTGCGCGGCCATGGCCGATCGTTCACGGCAGGTGGACGCAGGCGGACGGGCGGGACAAAGGCCCAGTGTTTGGCGGCTGGCGGAGGCGTTTCCCCGAGCGCGGCAATACCGCTGGCGACCGCCAGGGCGGCGCAAGCCAAACTGAGCATGGGGCCGTTCATCATACTTGATTTTGCGCCTCTAACCTTTGGACAGTAATGCCGCATTTGCCAACTCTTAAATGGAGCAAACGCGATGGGAAGGCGCACCCGAAGTTTTGCGAAGAGATGGCACATCCGAATCTGTCAGCTGCGGAGCAGCGTTAGCCTAAGTTCCTCCCCCGTTTAACGGAAAACCAATAAAACCAGGGTGTTTTCGAAAATATGTAGCAAGTAATATATGTATTATGTGCGTTTTTTCTCTTTACTACTTGAGCAGCCTGTTTATGGTCGTAGCCAGTGTTTGTCCAAACTACCACTTCCAAACGCCAAGGCGGCAAAACCTACACCTCCTACCTCGTTCGCGAGTCCTTCCGCACTCCCGACGGTCCCCGCTCCCGCACCGTTTGCAACATCACTGATCTGCCGGCCGACACCCGCGAGCTCGTCGTCGCTTCGCTCAAAGGCCAATCCTTTGTGCCCGCTCAATCCGTCCAACTCCACCAAGCCCTGGACTACGGCGGTCTGAGCGTCCTCAACCACACCTGGCAACGATTTGGAATGGATCGTCTTTTGGCGGCCATGGGTTCGGCTCGCCAGCGACATTTGCTCAAAGCCATGATCTACGCCCGCCTGCTTTTTCCCTGTGCCAAGCTCAGCTTGAAGCTGCAGGCGCAAGGCACCTGGCTGGCGGCGGCCTGCCAGTTGGCTCCCAACGAAGCCTTCGACGAGGACGATTTGTACGAAGCGATGGATCAAATGAACGGCCACTGGGTGAAGCTGGAAAAGGAGCTCTACGGCCAGACGTTTCCCAACGGCCTGCAGCTGACCCTGTATGACTTGACCAGCACCTACTTCGAAGGCCACGGTCCGCGCGGTCTGGCCGAATTTGGCCACAGCCGCGATCATCGCTCGGATCGGCCGCAGATTTTGTTGGCCGTGGCCACCGATGCCCAAGGAGTGCCTTTGCACGTGTCGATCTTGCGCGGCAATCGCGCCGACAACAAAACGTTGCAAGGGCTGCTGCGGACCTTGCGTCGGCGCTTTGGGATTACGGAGGCGACCTTTGTTTTTGACGGCGGGATGAGCAGCAAGCTCAATCTGGAAGCGATGAGCCAGGCCCATCTCAAATACGTCACCCGGCTCTCCTCGGCCACGCTGCAGAGCGTGCTGGCAGAGTTGCCGCAGGAGGTACAGATGCAATTGGGAGATCGGCAGCAAGTGGTGGAGATCACCCACCAAGCCAAGCGCTATGTCATTGCCGGCGGACGGTGGCGCCAGCAGCGGGATGAAGAGCGCCGGACGGCTCGCCTTGAAAAGGCCGAGAAGGAATTAAAGCGCCTGGCGGCGGTCCGCCGCAAAAAGGTGAACGCACAAAAGCTCGCTAGCCAGGTCGGGCGGGCCTTGCAACGGCTCAAGGCGCACAAATATTTCACTTACGAGGTCGACAGCGGCGGGCAACTCAAATGGTCTCGCAAGGAGGAACTCATCGAGCAGGAGCAGCAGATTGACGGCTGGTTCCTGCTGCACACCAACCAGAGCGTGCAGGAATGTAATGGCCAGCAAACTCTGGGGCACTACAAGGGATTGCTCCAAGTCGAGGAAGCGTTTTGCCAACTCAAGAGCTACCTGGAAGTGCGACCGGTTTTTCACCGGCGACCCGATCGAGTGATCAATCATGTGCGGCTCTGTTTTCTGGCCTACTGGATGAGTGCCCGGCTGGGCAAGGAATGGCGTGAGCGGGGCGAGAGCGAGGAAGTGCCCAGGATCTTGCGCAAGCTGCAGACCATTCGTGTCGGGACCTTGCAACTGGGCAACCGAGTCTGCGAGGGACTGATGACTGAGGTACCGAAGGATTTGAACGCCCAGCTGAGGAAACTGGGCTTGGCCGAGTTGTTCGCCGCGCCTCCTTAAAGCGGCCGGGTGTAGCCCGACAAAACGGACAGAACTCAGTTTTGTTGGGCTTTTTGGTGAACGGGGAAGGAAGTCAGGTTAGAAAGTAGCCCACGGCGTAAGCCGTGGGGATCGGCGTTGAAGGACAAGAGCCGCGGAGCGGCGGAAGAACCGCTCTGCCTGCCGTGTTTCTTTCGCCCCTCCCGGGGCTGCGCATCCATCTCCAAAGGGGCTGGCGCCGCAACCGAGTGTTGCCTAATCCACGGCCCCCTCAGTATTGGCTGAGAAACGGCTCGACGATTTTTTTCCACAGCGCATATCCCCTGGCGTTCATGTGAAGTCGATCCGGCTCGAAGATTTCCGGCCGCGGCATCCCGTCTTCGCCCAGCATCTGGGGAAAGACGTTGATGAACGTGAGCTTGGGATCCTGCCGGGCGTAATCCTCGATCAGCCGGTTGGCGGCCCGGACTTTTTCGACCTGCGCCCAGCGCGCCGGGTTGGGGGCGATCGAAATGTAGGCGATGCGGGTGGCCGGCAGGGCGGCGTGGACCTTGCCGACGAACGCCTGGTAGTCCGCCAGGACCTGCGCCGGCGATTTTCCGTCGTTGATGTCATTGCCCCCGGCGTAGAGCACGATGAGTTTGGGTTTGTAAGGGAGAACGATCTGCTCCGCGTAGTTGACGGAATCGATCAACTGCGAACCGCCGAAGCCGCGGTTGATGACCTGTTGGCCGGGGAAATCCTCCGCCAGCGTTTTCCACAAGCGGATGCTGGAACTGCCGATGAACAGGATGGCGCCTGGCGGCGGCCGGTTGGTCCGGTCGGACTGCGCGAAAGTGGCGATTTCCTGCTGGAAACGAGGGGCGGTCGCCTGGGCGCGGGCGGCGGGTATCTCCGGGAAAGGTCCGGCGATGAACCAGGCGGCATAGAACGCCATGGCGGTCCAGCCAGGCGCGAGGATTGGTTGCTTCCAGAGTTTCATAAAGGGCGGGTCAAGGCGGATGTGACCAGCTAGTTGACGAACATGAATTCATTGCTGTTGAACACCAGGCGACAGAGGTTGATCAGGCCATGCTTCTTCGCGTAAGCGAGCAGGTCTTTCGCTTCCTCGGGCGACGGCGGGCGTCCGAGGGCCAACTGACAGACGGCTTCGATTTGGCCGGGCAGATTCCGGTTCAGCCGGGCCACCCGCTCGGCGAACCGTTCGCTCTGGCGCAGGACAAAATGATTATTCCACATGGAGAGGGCCTGTAAGGCGGTGACGGAGGCGCCGCGGACGGGCGTCAGCTGGGAGGCATCGGGACAGTCCAGCGAATCCATGAACGGGTCCGGCAGGGTGCGGAACAAGAATCGATAAACGCTGCGGCGCCGGCTCGCCTCGCTGTCCACGTCGAACGCGGCGTAGTCGACCACGGGCGTGACATGCACTCCGGGACTAAGGGTGAACTGCTGCACCGAGGGCCCGCCCATCTTCAGGTCGAGTTGGGCGGTAATTTGCAGGATGGCGTCATGCAAGGATTCCGCGTCAAGCCGCGCGGGATTCCTGCGCCAGAGCAGGCGATTATCGGAATCGATTTGGCGCGCCGCCTGGAGGCGGTCGTCGCCTCTCGCGCCGCCGGAGGGCGGGCCTGCCCGCGAAGATTGCTGATAGACCGCGCTGCTGACGATCAGTTTATGCAATTGTTTGAACGAGCCTCCGTGCCCGAGAAACCACGCCGCCAGCCAGTCGAGCAGTTCCGGGTGCGACGGGCGGCCGCCCATCTCTCCCAAATCGTTCGGGGAATCAACGATGCCCCGGCCAAAATGGTAGTGCCAGATGCGGTTGACGATGGAACGCCAGGTCAAGGGGTTTCCCGCGGCGACCAGCCATTGGGCCAGCGCCGCGCGCCGCGCGCCCTCGTCGTCCGGATCGGCAAGGGCAAACCGACTCTCCAGTCCGGTCACGGCCGAAAGCGCTCCCGGCCGACATACCGTCCCGGGGCGATTGATGTCACCGCGTTTCAGCAAGCGGATCGGCCGCGGGGCCTTTGCCGGAACCAGCCCGCCGTCGGGGACAAAATCGCTGGCCCCAGCGTAGACGAGTTGCGGCCTGGGGAGGGCGGCCAGTTTCGCTTCGATTTGCTGTTTGAGACAATAGGCCGCCAATTCCTTCCTTTGCTCGTCCGTGCGTTGGGCAGCGGGGATGGCCCAGAGGCTCGCCAGGTCCGGTGGCAGGGACCGGGCGCGAACCGGGCGCGGCGCCGTGGCGACCGACAGACGCAACCGTCCGATCAAATGAGCGCCCCCGTGGTTTTGTTCCAGGAAGAAGGTCAACGTCGTTCCGCCCTCGAAGCCCAGGTTCTCTTTCAGCTCGAAAATCGCGTAATGCGCCTTTCCGACTTCCGGATGGATGCCCCAGGCCGTCGCTTCTTTTCCGTCGATGGCGTGCGCGACGGTCCACCCTTGCTGATCAAAATCCGCGGTCGGGTTCTGCAGGGCCAGGGGCATTGCCTTGGCTGGCGCAGTCGGCTCGCCCCGGCCTTCGGTTGCGGCAGGCGCGGCGGGGTCAACGCGAGGTTCGGCCAGCACGCGAAACTCGCTCAGGTGCAAGTTGCCGTTGTCTGGCCGCCCGGGTCCATGGTGGGGCAGCGTGTCGTCTGTCAGCACCTCGAGACGCACGGCGGTGATCTCTTTCACGTCGGTCTCCGCGGTGATGACGTAGGTATCTTTCTCCGGGCGGGGCCCGCCCGCCAGCAATGAGCTGTCGGGTTGCCGGGTGAGAACGGTGCCATTCGATGAGACAAACGATTTGGGGCTGAGAGCGGTGTAGGCCGCGTTCTCCCGCATCAGCTCTTTCTCGAAGGAGACGACTTCGGCCTGTCGCGCCGGCTCGAGCAGCGATGACCAGAGGGTCGGATCCTTTTTTTCGAGCGCCCGCTTTTGGCGAAGGAGCGCCTGGCGAGTGGCGTGAAGGCGGGGATCGGCGTCGAAGGGCCGATCCGCGCGGTCCACGCCGGCGAAGATCGCCTGCAAGCTGTAGTAATCCTCCTGCGAAATGGGATCGAACTTGTGGTCATGACAGCGGGCGCAATGGGCCGTGGTACTGACGAAGGTGGACATCGTGGTCGTGACCATGTCATCGCGGTCCAGGTAGCGGGCGATTTGCCGGTCGAGGGTGTCCTCGCGAATGTCGCGCAGAGAACTTTCATCCCACGGACCGGCGGCGATCAGCCCGAGGGCGACGGTGGCCTGCGGCTCGTCCGGGAAGAGGACATCGCCCGCCAACTGTTCCTGGACGAAGCGCGCGTACGGTTTGTCCTCGTTGAACGAGCGGATGAGATAATCGCGATAGGGCCAGGCGTTGGTCCGGATGCGATCCTGGTCGTGGCCGTGGGTTTCCGCGAAGTGCACCACGTCCATCCAGTGACGCGCCCAGCGCTCGCCATAGCGCGGACTGGCCAGCAGCCGGTCCACCACTTTTTCAAAAGCGCTGGTCGAGCGGTCGGCGAGAAAATCCCGCAACTCTTCCGGCGTCGGAGGCAGGCCCGTTAAATCGAAAGTGACCCGCCGCAGCAAGGTCCGCGGGTCGGCCGGCGGATTGGGAACCAGCCGGTTGGCCTCCAGTTTGGCCAGGATGAATTGGTCGATGGCCGTTCACGCCCAGATCTTGTCCGCGGTTGGAGGCGGGTTGACCGATCGGAGCGGCTGCAATGACCAATGGGTCTGTTCCGCCCCGGGCACGCCGGGAGTCGAACCGACGGCTCCGTTCCCCGGGGCCGCCCTTCCCACGGCGGCGCCGATGCCGACTCCAAGGAGCACGATCGCGGGCAGAAATGCCACGGACCGGCGGTGGCGAGCGCGCCATGGATCCGCCGCGGGACGCGCGAGCCTAGCGTTCTGAGCGGCCGTATTCCCTGGGGCAAAACTCAACCATCTGGGTGAACCAGTCATGGCCATTGAAGGAACTGGGATAGCTCGTTTGTCGGGCTGGGTCAACGTTCGAGTTGCCTGTCGGCGAGCCCGACTACTTCCCCGCGCTCCAGCCGCCGTCGATGATGAACTCGCTGCCGGTCATGAAGGCGGCTTCGTCGCTGGCCAGGTAAAGGGCGGCGGCGGCGATTTCGTCCGGCCGGCCCATGCGGCCGATGGCCTGGCTGGCGGCCATCTCCTGGTAGGCCTTCTCCGGGTCGGGGTATTCTTTGAGTCGCGCGGAGACGAACGGCGTTTCGACCCTGCCGGGGCAGATGCAATTGCAACGGATGCCCTGCCGGGCATGGTCGAGGGCGAGAGATTTGGTGAGGCCGACGACGGCGAATTTCGTGGTGCAGTAGGCGAGCCGGTCGCGCACGGCCACGATGCCGCCGATCGAAGCGAGGTTGATGATTACCCCGTATTTGCGTTCGATCATGCCAGGCAGAAATGCCTTCGTCGCGTTGAAGAGGCCGCGGACGTTGACCGCGTAGAGCCGGTCCAGATCGGCACCGCTGGTTTGGAGAATCGTGCCGACGTGGCCGATGCCCGCATTGTTCACCAGCACGTCCAGGCGGCCAAAGGAGGCATGCGCCGCCTGGCGGGCACGCTCACAATCCTCCTCCTGGCTCACGTCGAGCGCGAGGAATTCGGCGGAACGCCTCGTGGCCTTGATGCGCGCCACCGTTTCCCGGCCGCCCTTGGCGTCCCGGTCGGCCACATAAACGTGGGCGCCGGCTTGAGC
>WNFZ01004512.1_pt1 | contig 18242 bp, 19 predicted proteins | sample 5400081 | NCBI WGS metagenome assembly WNFZ01 (sample SAMN13153365, study PRJNA577476) | soil metagenome | isolation source: 80 cm soil or saprolite under grassland replicate 1 | place: USA:California | collected 2016-06-15 | reverse complement strand
AGCAGCTCGCGTGCCCCGGCGTCCCCGCCGAGCTGGCCGAGCTCCGGCAGGACGGCCCGGTCGAACAGCTTGGGGTTGCCCTGGCGCCCGCCGTAGGAGGCGGTGACCACCGGGCCGGCGCCCGCCCGCCACGCCCCGACCAGTTCCGCGACCACCTTCGGCCCGACCAGCGGCTGGTCGCCGAGGCAGACGACCACCGCTTCCGCATCGCCCAGCGCGGCCACCGCGCGAGCCAGCACGTGGCCCATGCCCGCCTCGAACCCCTCGACCACCAGCGGCTCGGCGCCGTGGAGGTCGACGCGCTCCAGGACCCTACCGGCGTGCGCGCCGAGCGCGACCACCACCCGGTCGAGCGGCGCGGCCTCCAGGGCGCCGAGCACGTGCTCCAGCAGCGGGCGGCCGTCCAGCTCGGCGAGCTGCTTGGGGCGGCCCATCCGGGTGGACCGGCCCGCCGCGAGCACCAGGCCGACGACCGCCACGCCTACACCGTGCCCCGTTCCCGGAGGGTGTGGACCGGTTCCTTGCGGTCGGACAGGCGGCCGCCACGGCGCCCGTGCCTGGAGGCGATCACCCCGGCCATGATCGAGACGGCCGTCTCCTCCGGCGACTTGGCCCCGATGTCCAGGCCGATCGGGCCGTTGATCCGGGCCAGCTGGTCCTCGCCGTAGCCGTCCTGGCGCAGCCGCTCCAGGCGCTCGCCGTGGGCACGGCGGCTGCCCATCGCCCCGATGTAGGCAACCTGGCTGGCCAGCAGGGAACGCAGGGTGGGGTCGTCGAAGCGTGGCTCGTGGGTGAGCACGCAGGCGTAGGTCGAGTCGTCCGGCGGGTTGGCCGCCAGGTACTCGTGCGGCCAGGCCACCACCACGTCGTCGGCGTCCGGGATGCGGTCGCGGGTGGCGAAGCGCTCCCGAGCGTCCACCACGATCACCCGGTAGCCGGTCTGGGTGGCGACCCGCGCCAGCGCCGCGGCGAAGTCCACCGCGCCGACGATCAGCAGCTTCGGCTGAGGCGCGAAGACGTCGAAGAACAGCTCCCTGCCGGCGATCTCGCGGACGGCCGACTCCTCGCCCGGCAGCAGCTCGCGGGCGGTCGTGGTGGCCGCCGCGTCGAGCGCCGCGTCGCCGAGCGAACCCTCGGTGGCGCGCGTCGTCACCAGCAGCTTGGCGCCGACGCCCTCGCCGGCCACCACGGTGACCAGGGCGCCCCGCCGGTCGGAGCGGATCACCTCGCGGACCGAGTCCCACTGGACGCCGCCGGCTGCCTGGTCGCCGGCGCCGCCGGTCTGGCCCCGGCCGTCCCCGTCGCCGCTCGTGCCGGCCACCTCAGGGCACCCGCTCGATGAACACGTCGATCACGCCGCCGCACGCCAGCCCGACGCTCCAAACCATCTCGTCGGTGATGCCGTAGGTGACCAGCTTGGGCGGGTCACCGGCGAGCACCTTGCCGGCCTCCTCCAGGACGGCCGCCTCGACGCAGCCGCCCGAGACGCTGCCGAGCCATCGCCCGTCGTCGCTGATCGCCATCTTCGCCCCTGGCGGGCGCGGCGCTGAACCCTTGACCTTGGTGACCGTTGCGATCGCCACCTGGTGGCCGTCGGCCTTCCACTCGTCGATCGCCTTGAGCACCTCTCGCATGACGCACGCTCCTTGGCCAGCCCGGCTGGCTCCCCACGGCTGCTCGCGACCGGCGCGCTGGGACGGCCGCCTCACCTCCGATCAAGAGTACCCGCGCCGCCTCGAGGGCGAATAGGCGGCACCAGGGGAGAGCGGCACGGGGGTGTCGGAGGGGTGTGGACAATCGGTTTCTCTGCTGAGATGCCGGTGTTACTCTGCACTCCTGCTCGGAGTCCTAGTCGGCCAACGGAATCGGATGCAGCGGGGCAAAGCCGGTTCGGAGCCGTGCCTCGCGATCCCGGAAAGCGGGGGCGATCGCCCCCGCCGCCAAGGAGGTGGCCCTTTGCGGCACATCACTTGCACGGTCAACGGGGTCCGGCGGGAGGTCGATGTCGAGCCGCGCCAGCTCCTCGTCTACTTCCTCCGAGAGACGCTCGGGCTGACCGGCACGAACGTCGGCTGCGACACCTCGTCGTGCGGTGCCTGCACGGTGATGATGGATGGCAGATCGGTGAAGTCGTGCACCGTCCTCGCGGTCCAGGCGGACGGCAGCGAGATCCTCACGATCGAGGGCCTTGCCTCTGACGGCCAGCTCCACCCCATGCAGGAGGCCTTCCGCCAGAACCACGGCCTGCAGTGCGGCTACTGCACGCCCGGGATGATCATGGCTGCGGTCGGCCTCGTCGAGAGCGGCGCCGGGACAAGCGAGGAGGAGATCCGCCTCGGCCTCGAGGGGAACCTGTGCCGCTGCACCGGCTATCACAACATCGTCAAGGCGATCCAGAGCGCGGCCGCCACGATGCGCGCTCCGACCCAGGCCTGAGGAGGATGAAGCATGGCGCAAGGTCCGCTCCCTGGCGAGGCCGCGGCTGAGCAGGGCGCAGTCGGCACGCTCCAGGACACCTCGGTCGAGATGGGCAGGTTCATCGGGTCGCGCATGCTCCGCAAGGAGGACGCCCCGCTGATCACCGGTCAGGGTCGCTACGTCGACAATCTCGTGCTGCCCGGCATGCTGTTCGTCTCGATCGTCCGCAGCCCGATGGCACACGCCCGCATCACCGGGGTCGACGTCTCGGCGGCTCTCCAGCTGCCCGGTGTGGTCGCCGCCTACAGCGGCGCCGACCTGGCATCCGAGTGGGCGGCCGGCCTTCCCTGCGCCTGGCCGGTGGCGCCGGATACGAAGATCCCGAACCACTGGCCGGTCGCGCAGGACAAGGCCCGTCTGGTCGGCGACGCGGTCGCCGTGGTGGTCGCCGACTCGCGTGCGCACGCCGTCGACGGCGCCGAGGCGGTCGACGTCGACTACGAGCAGCTTCCGGCGGTGGGCTCCATCGAGCAGGCGCTCGCCGAGGGCGCGCCCGTCATCCACGAGGAGTTCGGCGACAACATCTGCTTCAAGGACCTGAAAATCGCCAGCGGCGACGTCGACAAGGTGTTCGCCGAGGCTCCGGTGACCGTGAAGCAGCGCTACTACCATCCCCGGCTGATCCCCAACGCCATCGAGCCGCGCGGCGTGCTGGTGCAGCCGGTCCCGATCACGGGCGAGATGACCATGTGGTCGTCGACCCAGATCCCGCACATCCTGCGGACCCTGCTCGCGCTCACGCTGGGCATCTCCGAGTCGAAGTTCCGGGTCATCGCCCCCGATGTGGGCGGCGCCTTCGGCTCCAAGCTCGACGTCTACGCGGAAGAGGCGATCTGCCTGGCCGTGGCCCGCAAGCTCGGCGTGCCGGTCAAGTGGATCGAGGAGCGCTCCGAGGGCTACCTGGCCACCCTCCACGGCCGCGACGTGATCCAGGACATGGAGGTGGCGGCCACAGAGGAGGGCAAGCTGCTGGGCGTGCGCGTCAAGGTGCTCCGGCCCGAGGCGACCTACGCGATCGAGCGGATCATGGACGCGCTCGCCCACCGGGTCGGCAAGGACCCGGCTGAGGTGCGGCGGATGAACTTCATGCCGCCGTTCTCCGAGCCCACTCCCAACGTCTTCGGCGCGATGTACGACTCGGGCAACTACGTGGCCGGGCTCGACAAGGCGCTGCATCTCGCCGACTACGAGACCCTGCGCCGCGAGCAGGCCGAGCGTCGCCGGCGCGGCGACACCAAGCAGCTCGGGATCGGCCTGTCGACCTACATCGAGGCCTGCGGCAGCGCGCCGTCACGTGGGTTCGGCGCGGTGAACTTCGGGGCGGGCGGCTGGGAGGCGGCCACGATCCGCTGCCTGCCGACCGGCAAGGTGGTCGTGGTCACCGGGACCTCGCCCCACGGGCAGGGTCACGAGACCTCCTGGTCGCAGATCGTGGCGGACGCGCTGGGCGTCAGCTTCGAGGACGTCGAGGTGCTGCACGGCGACACCGCTATATCGCCGCAGGGTCTGGACACCTACGGCAGCCGCAGCCTGGCGGCCGGCGGCGTCGCGATCCAGAAGGCGGCCGAGAAGGTCATCGCGAAGGCCAGGAAGATCGCCGCCCACGAGCTCGAGGTCGCCGAGGAGGACATCGAGTTCGCCGATGGCGCGCTGCGGGTCCGGGGCGCGCCCGACAAGGCCAAGACCGTCCCGGACATCGCCTTCTCGGCCTTCCTCGCGCACAACCTGCCGGACGGCGTGGAGCCGGGTCTCGAGGAGTCGGCCCTGTTCGACCCGGTGAACAACACCTTCCCGTCGGGCGCGCACATCTGCGTGGTCGAGGTCGACACCGACACCGGCCTGGTCCGGATCGTCAAGTACGTGGCCGTCGACGACTGCGGGAACATCGTCAACCCGATGATCGCGGAGGGCATGATCCACGGCGGGCTCGCCCAGGGCATCGCCGAGGGGCTCTACGAGGAGGCCACCTACGACGAGGACGGCAACCTCACCTCGGGCAACATGGGCGCCTACCGGATCCCTTCGGCGGCCGAGCTGCCCTCCTTCGTCACCGATCACGTCGTGACCCCATCCACCAGCAACCCGGGCGGGTGGAAGGGTGTCGGCGAGGCCGGCACGATCGGCTCCCCACCCGCCGTCGTCAACGCGGTGGTGGACGCGCTCGCCCCGCTCGGCGTCACCAACGTCGGCATGCCGGTGAGCCCCGAGCGGGTCTGGAGGACCATCCAGGAAGCGAAGGCGGGTGCTGGCAGCGCCGCCACCGACCAAGGAGGCCAGGGGTGATCCCGGCATCGTTCGACTACGAAGTCGCCGAGTCGGCCGACCACGCGATCGAGCTGCTCGGCCGCTTCGGCGAGGACGCCAAGCTGATCGCCGGCGGGCACTCCCTGTTGCCGATCATGAAGCTGCGCCTCTCCACGCCGTCCGCGCTGGTCGACATCGGGCGCATCGGCGAGCTCGACTACATCCGGGACGCCGGCGACCACATCGCCATCGGCGCCGTCACACGCCACGAGGACGTCCACTTCAGCGAGCTGCTCCGGCGCGAGAACCCGCTGGTGGCCCACACGGCGGGCGAGGTCGGCGATCCCCAGGTGCGGCACCGCGGCACGATCGGAGGCTCCATCTCGCACGGCGACCCGGCCTCGGACCTGCCGACCGTGATGGTCGCGCTCGACGCCACCTTCGTCGTCCGCGGCCCCAACGGCGAGCGCATGGTGGGGGCGGGGGACTTCTTCAAGAGCTTCTTCGTCACCGATCTGGCAGAGCAGGAGATCCTCACCGAGGTCCGCGTCCCCAAGATCCCCGGCGCCGGGTGGTCATACCAGAAGTTCCACCCCAGAGCGCAGGACTGGGCTATCGTGGGGGTTGCCGCGATGGTCGACGAGGCCGACGGCCGTCCGGGCAAAACCGGGATCGCGCTCACCAACATGGGCGAGACACCTCTACGGGCCCGTGCGGTCGAGGAGGCGCTCGGCTCCGGGTCCGACCCGGCCGCCGCGGCGGAGCAGGCGCTGGTGGGCACCAGCCCGCCGGACGATGCCCAGGCCAGCGCCGAGTACCGGAACCATCTGGTCAAGGTGCTCACCCGTCGCGCCGTTGAGGAGGCACGATCGCGCTGAACCGAAGCTGCCCTAGCCTGGCGACCATGGCAAAGGCGCTCTTGGGGGGCCGTGGGGGGAGCGAACTCCCCCCACATGGATCGAGGACCGCCGTCAGGAGGTCCACACCGGCACTGATGACGACAACGACGATCAGGGAGGGCGCCTGCTGATGGGCGCCCTCCCGTTCGAATCGGTCGAAGAGCTTCAAGCGGTCCTCGGGCGCTACGCCTACCTTGCCGACCGCGGACTCGCCACCGCGGTGTGGCTCAGCCTGGCGCTCAACAAGCCGTTGCTGCTGGAGGGCGAGGCCGGGGTCGGCAAGACCGAGGTCGCCAAGGTCCTGAGCGAGCTGCTCGATCGCCGCCTGGTGCGACTCCAGTGCTACGAGGGCATCGACGCCAGCCAGGCACTCTACGAGTGGGACTACTCGCGCCAGCTCATCGCCGTGCGCGCGGCGCAGCTCGGCGAGCACGAGGCCGACCTGTTCGGCCCCGACTTCCTGGTCGAGCGGCCGTTGCTGGCGGCGATCCGGGCGGGTTCGCGCGCGGTGCTGCTGATCGACGAGCTGGACCGCGCCGACGACGAGTTCGAGGCGTTCCTGCTCGAGGTGCTGAGCGAGTTCGCGGTGACCATCCCCGAGATCGGCCGGGTCGCGGCCGAGCAGCCGCCGGCGGTGATCATCACGTCCAACCGCACCCGCGAGCTGCACGACGCGCTCAAGCGCCGCTGCCTGTACCACTGGATCGACCACCCCTCGGTCGAGCGCGAGGTCCAGATCGTCCGGGTCCGCGCGCCGGAGGTCCCGGAGGTGCTGGCCCGGCAGGTCGCGCGTGCGGTGGCCAGGCTGCGCACCATGGACGTGGCCAAACGCCCCGGCGTGGCCGAGACCATCGACTGGTCGCAGGCGCTGGCGTTCCTGGGCGCCGACCGCCTGGAGTCCGAGACCGCCAGCGCCACGCTGGGCGCCCTGGTCAAGGACCACGAAGACCTCGAGCTGGTCCGCGCCAAGCTCGACGAGGTGCTGGAGCCGGAGTGATGCCGGACGAGGGTCGCGCCCGCCCCCGCGGGGAGGCGCTGATGGACGCCACGCTCCAGCTGCGCGGGATCGAACGGCTCGTGGGCTTCGGGCGGATGCTCCGCTCCAGGGGCCTGCCGGTCGGGACCGGCCGGATCCTGGCGTTCTGCCGAGCGGTGGCCGCGCTCGGCCACTTCGACCGCGAGAGCCTCTACCTGGCGGGACGGCTGACCATGGTGGCCCGCAAGGAGGACTTCGACGCCTACGACCGTGCGTTCCAGCAGTGGTTTCCGCAGGCTCGGGACCGCCTCCTGGCCGAGCTGGCCGGCTGGCAGCCGGAGGCGCGCATCGAGATCGAGCGGGAGATCGAAGTGCTGGTCGGCGAGGCCCTGTCCGAGGAGCGGGCCGCCGAGGGGGAGGGCGAGGAGGGCGACGAGGAGGTCACCATCGGGCTGGTCGCCAGCGGCACCGAGATGCTGCGCGCCAGGTCATTCGAGGACCTGTCCGAGGCCGAGCGCCGCGAGGCCGACCTGGCCATCCGGAACCTGGCGGTGGTCCTGCCGATGCGGCGGGCGCGCCGCTACCGGGCCGCGCCCCGCGGCCAGCGCTTCGACCTGCGCCGCACGCTGCGGTCTTCGCTGCGGACCCAGGGCGAGCCGTTCCACCGCTCCTGGAGGAGTCGACGCACCAAGCGCCGCCCGCTGGTGCTGCTGCTCGACGTGTCGGGTTCGATGTCGGCCTATTCGCGCGCGCTGCTCCAGTTCGGGTACGCGGCCGTGCGCGCCGGCCAGCGGGTCGAGGTGTTCGCCTTCGGCACCCGCCTGACCCGGCTGACCCGGTCGCTTCGGCGCAGCGAGCCCGACCTTGCGCTTCGGCAGGTGGCCGCCTCGGTGCTCGACTGGGAGGGAGGGACCCGCATTGGCGCCTCCCTCAAGGACCTGCTGGACCGTTACGGCCAGCAGTCGTGGATGCGCGGTGCGGTGGTGGTGCTGTGCTCGGACGGGCTGGAGCGCGGGGACCCTGTCCTGCTCGCCGCGCAGATGGCCAGGCTCGGTCGGGTCGCGCACCGGTTGGTGTGGGTGAACCCGCTCAAGGGAAGCCCTCGCTACGAGCCGCTCGCCCGCGGCATGGCGGCGGCCCTCCCACACGTCGACTCGTTCCTGCCCGGCCACAACCTCCAGAGCCTCGAATCACTGTGCGAGGTGCTCTCGTCGTAGCACGATGCAGTCCCTCACCTCTGTAGGATGGAAACCCGGGAACGACCCGCCGAACCGGCCGGAAGGCCCCAAGGAGCACCGGGATGACACAGCGGATCACTGTGGCGCTCACCGAGTCGGCGTTGTCGCTGGACGCCGCGTTCCGGGCGGTGTGCCTGCCGGAATGCGGCGGGGTCGCCCTGTTCGTCGGCACCACCCGCGACCACTCCGAGGGGCAGCGGGTCGAGCTCCTGGAGTACGAGGCCTACGAGGAGCTGGCCGGCAAGGAGCTGGAGCGCGTCGCGCTGGCGGCCCTCGAACGGCACGGGCTCGGCGCCGCCTACCTGTCTCACCGCCTGGGGATCGTGCCGGTCGGCGAGGCGAGCGTGATCGTGGCCGCCTCCGCGGCGCACCGTGCGGAGGCGTTCGCCGGCTGCCGCGAGCTGATCGACGAGCTGAAGCGCCTGGTGCCGATCTGGAAGAAGGAGCGCTGGACCGGTGGCGGCCGCTGGGTCGGGGCGCCCGACGAGTTCCAGGAGGTGCACGGTGGCAGATCCTGACCAGGTCATGGTCGACAGCTTCGGCCGTGTCGTCCGGGACCTGCGCGTGTCGGTCACCGACCGCTGCAACTTCCGCTGTCTGTACTGCATGCCCGAGGACGGCCTGCCGTGGCTCGGAGCCGGGGACATCCTGACCAGGGACGAGCTGATCCGCGCGCTGCGGGTGGCAATCGATCTCGGTGTGCGCACCGTGCGGATCACCGGCGGCGAGCCGACCCTGCGGCGGGACCTGGTCGACGTGGTCGCCGCACTGGCGCCGCTCGGGGTCGAGCTGTCGCTGACCACCAACGGCTACCTCATGGACCGCCTGGCGGACCCGCTCCGCGACGCCGGCCTGCGGCGCGCCAACATCTCGCTCGACTCCCTCGACCGCGACCGGTTCAAGCGGATCACCCGCCGCGACGGGCTGGAGCGCGTGCTCCGCGGGATCGACGCGAGCCTGGCCGCGGGGCTCGAGCCGGTGAAGATCAACACCGTGGTGGTCCGGGGCTTCAACGACGACGAGGTCGTGCCGATGGCCCGCTGGGCCCGCGAGCTGGGCGTCGAGCTGCGCTTCATCGAGTTCATGCCGCTGGACGCCCCCGGCGAGTGGACCCGCGACCAGGTGCTCCCGGCCGGCGAGATCCTCACGCGCCTGGACCAGGAGCTGGGCCTGGAGGCGCCGGACGCCCGCGGCAGCGCCCCGGCCGAGCGTTACCGCTACCGGGACGGCAAGGGCGCCGTCGGGATCATCGCCTCGGTCACACGGGCCTTCTGCGCCCAGTGCGACCGCGTGCGGCTGACCGCTGACGGCCAGGTGCGCACCTGCCTGTTCGCCACCACCGAATACGACCTGCGCACGGTGCTCCGGTCCAGTGACGACGACGAGGCGGTCGCCCGCTGCTACCAGGACGCGGTCGCTCGCAAGCAGTGGGGCCACCGCATCAACGAGCCTGACTTCGTCCAACCGGCTCGCGGCATGTCCCAGATCGGCGGCTGACGGAACAAGGAGGTCACGGGGATGGCCGAAATCACCAGGTCGGAGAGTGAGTGGCGGGAGCAGCTCACGCCTGAGCAGTACAAGATCCTGCGCGAGGCCGGGACCGAACCGCCGTTCACCGGCAAGTACGTCCTGGCCAAGGACGACGGCGTGTACCGCTGCGCTGCCTGCGGCGCCGAGCTGTTCAGCTCCGATACCAAGTTCGAGTCGGGCACCGGCTGGCCGAGCTTCACCGAGCCGGTGGTGGCGGCCAGCGTGGAGCTGCTGGACGACGACAGCCACGGCATGCACCGCACCGAGGTCCGCTGCCGGCGTTGCGGCTCCCATCTCGGCCACGTCTTCCCGGACGGGCCCGCTCCGACCGGCCAGCGGTACTGCATCAACTCACTCGCCCTCGATCTCGACTCCCCTGCTGCCGATTCGTAGAGAGGACGGGCAGCGGAACCCCCGCACTACCTCGCCCGCCCATCGGGTATACGCTCCGCAGGCCTGGTTGGTCGCCGTCCAGCGAGGCCGAGAGGAGGAGGGCGGATGCAGGCAGACTGCACGTTCTGCCAGATCGTGTCTGGTGAGCTGCCGGCGGACTACGTCGACGAGGACGAACGAACCGTCGCCTTCATGGACATCAACCCGGCGACTCTGGGCCACCTGCTGGTGGTGTCGCGGACGCACGTCCCGGACCTGATGAGCGCCACCGAGGAGGATTGGCTGGCCGTGGCCGCCACGGCCCGACGAATGGCCTGCCTGGCCACCGAGGCGTTCAAGGCGGGCGGGGTCGACCTTCTTCAGGCGAACTCCGACGGCATGACCGGGTCGCAGACCATCTTCCACCTACACGTCCACATCGTCCCGCGCTACCACGACGACCGCCTGGGGCAGTGGTGGCGGCAGGAGACGGCCGATCCCGCCGAGGTCACCGAGGCGGCGCGCATGCTGGTCGAGCTCGCCCGCGACCACAATCGCGAGCGCGAGCAGCCGCCCGCCTGGGCGTAGTGAGCTCCCCCGGGACCGACTTTCGCGACATAGCAAAGCAGACACGCCCTTTGCCGCGTGGCCGCATAGTCCTTGGCGTCACCTGTCGTTAGAGTGTCACGATCCGACCCGATCGCGGGCGTCTCGTCCCGCCAGGGTGGACGTTCCGGGTTTGGGTAACCTCTTGACTGGGATAGCTGAATGCGATAGGTGGCCGCGCACCGTCCGACCGGATGCGAGCGCCACCCTGGGACCAGACCACGAAACCGAAAGGAGCAGCCAGTGAGTGCCGGCTTGCTCGTCGCCATCATCGTCATCGTCGTCGTGGTGCTCGCGCTCGCCTGGATCATGCAGCGCCGCCAGCGCACCGCGCGACTCCGCAAGCAGTTCGGACCTGAGTACGACCGCGCGATCAGCGACTCCGGGAGTCGGCAAGCCGCCGAGCAGGAGCTCGAGGAGCGCAGGACGCGGCGCCAGAAGCTGGTGATCGTGGCGCTCGACGTCCCCGCGCGCGACCGCTACCTGGAGCAGTGGCGGCTGGTGCAGGCGCGCTTCGTCGACTCGCCGCCCGAGGCCACCCGTGCCGCCGACCGGCTGATCAGCGAGGTCATGCGCGAGCGCGGGTACCCGGTGGAGGACTTCGAGCAGCGCGCCGCGGACATCTCGGTGGACCACCCGCAGGTGGTCGACGACTACCGCGCCGCGCACACCGTGGCCGAGGCCAACGAGCGCTCGGAGGCGACCACCGAGGACCTCCGCCAGGCCCTCGTCCACTACCGCTCGCTTTTCGAGGACCTGCTCGAGGTGGACGAGCCCGGAACGTCCACGGGGCGTGAAGAGGCCGCCATAGAGGACGACGAGGCCGCGGTGGGGCGTGACGACGTGGCCGTGGGGCGTGACGAGGTGGCCGTGGCGCGGGACGGCGCCGCTCCCGTCAGCCGGGACGAGGCCGCGGCGCGCGACCAGGCGGGCACGACCGACGCGAGCCCGACCACGACCTCGACGCCGCCGGAGCGGCGCACCACGGAGGAGGCGCGATGAACGAACGCTACCGCTACGGCTACGGCGATGAGCCTGGAGAGCGTGACTCCACGTTCTCGCGCTCGGGATCGATGACCGATCGGCGGGCAGACGTCGACCAGAATGACCGTGACGACGAAGAGGACGAGGAGCGGCGAGCGGATCGCATTCGCGAAGCCGAGTCCGAGCCCCGCACCGTGGCGACCGAGCCCGGGCCCGGGAGCGAGCCGATCGACCGCACGGACGTGCCCGAGTCGACCTCCTCGAGCTCGGTGTTCGACGTCGAGGACGAGGGGGCCGGCTCGGCGCCGGCCCCGACCGGCGAGCGGGAGCGGGCCGACGAGCGCGAGCGCGCGGCTCAGGAGCGCGAGCGCGCGGTCGGCGAGGCACGCACCGCCGGACCGGCCAGCGACGCCGAGGAACGCCCGCCGATCCCGCTCGGGCCGCCCTCGCGCACGACCGACGAGGCCCCGGCCCCCGCCGCGCCCGCCGAGGCGCCGGCCGGTGATCGGGCCTCGAACGACGGGGCGACCGCGAGCACGCCCGCCCCGGGCGCGGCGACCTCCACTCCGAGCGAGCGGACCTCGATCTTCGAGACGGCGGGCACGGCGAAGCCGGAAGCGGCGTCCCCCGGCAACGGGACGCCGACCGATGAGACCCCGGCCGCCGTGTCCACCGGCGTGGAAAGTCCGGAGCCGGTCCCGGCGCGCGACAGCGCTCCGGGAACCGAGACCGAGATGCTCGTGCCCGGTTCCGGGCCGGCTCCGGTCGCCGCGCCGCTCGACAATCGCAGCGCACTGCTCGGCTCGATCGAGCCCAGTACCACGCGCGCGCGCTTCCTCGACATCCAGGCCGGATTCGTGGACGAGCCTCGCCAGGCGGTGCAGGAGGCGGAGCGCTTCGTCGACGAGCTGGTGCGGTCTCTGGTGCGGGCGCTGGAGACCGAGCGCGCCAAGCTGAAGGCGACCATCGAGGACGGCTCCACCGAGGATCTCCGGATCGCCCTGCGCGGCTATCGCGCCTTCGTGGACCGGCTCCTCAACCTGACCATGTAGCCGTCAGCACGGCCACATGGTCAGATGGCCCCGCGGCTCACGCGAGCCGCGGGGCCACGAACACGAGCAGGACGGCCGGGTCGGGTCCGAGGTTCTTGAGCGCGTGCTTGGATCCCGCCGGCACAAGCACCGCCTCGTACTGGCCGATCTCGGCGGACTCGTCGTCGACCCGGACCAGCACGCGGCCGGCCATGGCCACCACGACCTTGTCGGACGCCTCGTGCACCAGCAGCAGCTGCTCCTGGTCAGGATCGAGGCAGTACAGGTCCGTGATGGTGCGGTCGGTCTCGAACACCCTGTGCTTGGCCATCCGGCGCTGCTCGAAGGCGATGATGTCGGCCAGCCTGCGCCGTTCCATGCTGCCTGCCCCCCACGACGGTCCGGTGGCCCACGCCCTCGCGGCGCGACACGCAGAGGCTACTACAGCCGCAAATCAACCAATTGCCGGCCATAGCGAGTCGCTCACCTGTACGATCGCTCGATGAGCCTGCCTGGGGCGGCCTCGACCAGGCGGTCGCCGGAGCTTCAGCTGGAGGAGCACATGGAGGTTGGACTTGGCACCGCCGAGGCGCTGCGCGCGCCGGCCGATCTGCTCGCCGTCGGGGTCTTCGCGGACCTCGAGCCGGGACCTGGCGCGGGGGAGGCGCTGGAGGCGCTCGGGACGCCGCTGCGCCCCCTGCTGGAGTCGCGCGGATTCAGCGGCAAGACCGGCGAGGCGGTGGGTCTTCCGACGCTCGGCCGCCTGCCCGCCGCGACCCTGCTGCTGATCGGTCTCGGCGACCGGTCGGCGGTGGACGCCGAGACGCTGCGGCGCGCGGCCGGGTCGCTGGTGCGCGAGGCCCGCGGTGCCAGGCACGCGGTCACCACGCTCGCCCAGGCCGTGACCGGGGACCAGGCCGGCGCCGTGCGGGCGGTGACCGAGGGGGCGCTGCTCGCGGCCTACCGCTTCGACAAGTACAAGGCCAGCTCCAACGGCAGGCGCCCGACCCTGGAGCGCCTCGTGCTGGTGACCGGCGACGAGGGCGACGGCGCGCTCGAGGAAGCGATCGGCGCCGGCCGGGCCCGAGCCACCGCCACCAACCTGGCGCGCGACCTCTCCAACGAGCCGGCGAACAACCTCCACCCCGCCGACCTGGCCGCGGCGGCCGCCCGCGCGGTCGAGGGCAAGCCCGTGCGCGTCTCCGTCAAGGACGAGCGCGAGCTGGCGGCCGAGGGCTTCGGCGGCATCGTCGGCGTCGGCCAGGGCGCCAGCAACCCGCCGCGTCTGGTCGAGCTCCGCTACGAGCCGGAGGGGGCGCGCGGCCACGTGGTGCTGGTCGGCAAGGGCATCACCTTCGACTCCGGCGGCCTGTCGCTCAAGCCCCCGGACGGCATGGTCACCATGAAGACCGACATGTCGGGGGCCGCCGCCGTGGTCGGGGTCATGAGCGCCCTCGACGAGCTCGGTATCCGGGTGGCGGTCACCGGCTACCTCGCCACCGCCGAGAACATGCCATCCGGCACGGCCACCCGGCCGGGCGACGTGCTCACCATGAAGAACGGCAAGACCGTCGAGGTGCTGAACACCGACGCCGAGGGGCGGCTGGTGATGGCCGACGCGCTGGCGCTCGGGGCGGCTTCCGCACCGGACGCCATCGTGGACGTCGCCACCCTCACCGGCGCCTGCGTGGTCGCCCTCGGCAAGCGCTACACGGGCGTGATGAGCAACCACGACGAGCTGGCGGGCGAGCTGCTGGAGGCGGCGGCCGAGGCCGGCGAGCGCGCATGGCGGCTCCCACTGCCGCAGGAGTACCGCAAGGACCTCGACAGTGAGGTGGCCGACCTCAAGAACGTGAGCAGCGAGCGCTACGGCGGCGCGCTCACCGCCGGCCTGTTCCTCCAGGAGTTCGTGGACGGGCGGCCGTGGGCGCACCTGGACATCGCCGGCCCGGCCCGGGCCGACTCCGACGACGGCTATCTCGCCAAGGGCTCGACCGGGACCGCCGTGCGCACGCTGCTCTCGTGGCTCGGCAGGCGCGGACTGTGACTAGATAATTCGAGTTAGCAGCCGTCGGCTCGATGCCGGCCGATGCTCCCTAAAAACGCTTAAGCTATTGTCGCAAGAATTCCGCAAAGGGATCGGCTTGCGGGTGTGCGCCTCGTGCCACGGGCATGCCTGCGATGCGACCGATCGTGTGCATTGGTCTGGTTGCTTGTGATTACAGCATTACGCGAACCGGCGGGAACGCAACTAGCACGAGTTTCTTTTTCCATTTGGCGGGGGCAAACCGGTATCATCCGTCGTGACAGCCGCACGACGATTTTCCTTCCCCATCCGGTCCTCCAGAAGCCAGGCATACCGTGACAGCAGACTTGAGCAGCTTCTTGGCGACACATGGCTCGGAGCTGACGTACCTCCGCCGCCATCTGCACCAGCACCCAGAGCTCGGGCACGCCGAGCGTGAGACCACCGCCCTGGTCGCTCGCCGGCTGGAGGCCGTTGGCCTGCGTCCCCGCCTGCTGCCCACCGGCACCGGCCTGGTCTGCGATATCGGCGGTGGCGACGGACCGACGATCGCGCTGCGGGCAGACATCGACGCCCTGCCGCTCCAGGACGAGAAGGACGTCCCCTACCGATCCGCCGTGGCCGGGCTCTGCCACGCCTGCGGGCACGACCTCCATGCCACCATCGTGCTCGGCGCCGGCCTGGCGCTGGCGGAGCGCGCTGACCAGTTGCGCGGGCGTGTCCGGCTGATCTTCCAGCCGGCCGAGGAGAAGGTGCCCGGCGGCGCGGTGGACGTGCTCACCGCCGGCGAAATGAAGGACGTCAGCGCCATCTTCGCGCTGCACTGCGACCCCAAGATCGAGGTGGGCACGCTCGGGGTGCGGGTCGGGTCGATCACCGCCGCCTCCGACCTGATGGAGATCCGGCTCACCGGCCCTGGCGGGCACACCGCCCGGCCGCACCTCACCTCCGATCTGGTGTACGCCATCTCGCGGGTGATCACCGACCTGCCAGGCGCGCTGTCCCGCGTGGTCGACCCGCGGTCGGTGCTGACGGTGACCTTCGGCTGTGTCGAGTCGGGCTCGGTCCACAACGCCATCCCCACGCATGCGGTGGCGCGCGGCACGGTGCGGGTGCTGGACCGCCACATCTGGGGCGAGATGCCCAAGCTGATCGAGCGCATCCTCGAGGCCACCGTCGCCCCGCTCAACTGCAAGTGGGACATCGAGTACCAGCGAGGCGCGCCGCCGGTGGTCAACGACGAGGTCGCCACCGCGGTGATGGCCAACGCCGCGCGCCGGGCGCTCGGTCCATCGGCCGTGCTGACCGCGCCGCAGAGCATGGGCGGCGAGGACTTCTCCTGGTACCTGGAGGAGGTCCCAGGCTCGATGGCCCGCCTCGGCGTCCGCATCCCAGGGACGGACCTGGACCTGCACGCCGCGCTGTTCGACGCGGACGAGCGGGCCATCCCGATCGGGATCCGCATCATGGTGCAGACCGCGCTCGACGCGCTCGACCACTACGGGGATGTAGGCTGACCGGCATGAACGCCGCCGACCTCCTCGACCTCCAGCTCGCGCTGGAGCTCGCCGACCTCGCCGACAGCGTCACCCTCGAACGTTTCCGGGCCACCGATCTGGTGGTCGAGACCAAGCCGGACCTGACCCCGGTCTCCGAGGCGGACCGCGCCGTCGAGCGGCTGCTGCGCAAGCGGATCGGCGAGGAGCGGCCCGACCACTCGGTGCTCGGCGAGGAGTTCGGGATCGCCGGCGGCGAGGGCGTCGCGGCCTCTGCCCGCTGGATCATCGACCCGATCGACGGCACCAAGAACTACGTCCGCGGGATCCCCGTGTACGCCACGCTGATCGCGCTGGAGCGCGACGGCGGCCTGATGGTCGGCGTGTCGAAGGTGGCGCACCTCGAGGACGCGCAGCTCGGCCACTCCAGCGTCTCCTCGTGGGCCCGGCACGGCCTGACGGAGCGCTTCCTCGAGCTGGAGCGGCGCTGCTGGCGCGGGCGCGGGTTCGGCGACTTCTGGACGCACATGATGGTCGCCGAGGGCGCCCTCGACGTCGCCGCCGAACCGGAGGTCTCGCTGTGGGACGTGGCGGCGGTCCAGGTGATCGTCGAGGAGGCTGGCGGGCGGTTCACCAATCTCGCCGGCGTGCCGCGCCCCGACGGCGGCAGCGCGGTCTCGACCAACGGCCTGCTCCACGACCAGGTGCTGGCGATCCTCGCCGGCTAATTCAGGTGCCGCGCCGGCCGGACGCGGATAGCCTGGTGTCATGCCGAGCCCATCGATCCTCGCCCTGTACGCGGTCACCGCGATCGTGGTGCTGCTCGTTCCCGGGCCCGCGGTGCTCTTCGTCGTGTCGCAGAGCCTGCGGCAGGGCCGCCGCGCCGGGATCGCCTCGGTCCTCGGCATCCACGCGGGCACCCTGGTCCAGGTGCTCGTCGCCGTGCTGGGAGGGTCCGCCCTGCTGCTCACCTCGGCGCTCACCTTCAGCGTGGTCAAGTACCTCGGCGCCGCGTACCTTGTCTACCTCGGCGTCCGCAAGCTGCTCGGGCGCGACGAGCCGCTCGCCATCGAGGCGGGCGCCCAGCCGATGAGCGCGGCGCGCCTGTTCTGCCGGGGCATGCTCGTCAACGTGCTGAACCCCAAGCTGGCGCTGTTCTTCTTCGCGTTCCTGCCGCAGTTCGTGGATCCCTCCCGGGGCGCGGTGCCCGTGCAGGTGGCCACCTTCGGGATCGTGTTCGTGCTGCTCGGCCTGTGCACCGACGGCAGCTATGCGGTGGTCGCCGGCACCGTCGGGCCCTGGCTGCGCGGCCACGCCAGGCTGCTTCGCGGCGAGCGCTACGTCGTCGGCACCACCTTCATCGGCCTCGGCGTGGCCGCCGCTCTCACGGGCTCCAGGCGAACACGCTGATGGCCACCGGGCTGCGGCCCCCGCGGCATCGGGTCAGCCGGAGGGCGATCTGGTACTGGACGGCTCGCGCGGCCTTCGGCTGGCTGGCCCTGGCGGCGATCCAGGTCATCTGGCTGCTGCTGGCGCGTGAGGGGGCCGGCTGGCACCTGACCGCTCTGGTGGTCACCGCGTTGCTCGCGGCCGCGCATCTGGTGGTCATGCCGCAGTGGCGTTACCGGGTCCACCGCTGGGAGGCGACGCCCGAAGCGCTGTACACCCAGTCCGGCTGGTTCAACCAGGAGCGGCGGATCGCGCCCATCTCCCGCATCCAGACGGTCGACAGCGAGCGCGGGCCGCTGGAACAGATCTTCGGGCTCGCCAACGTCACGGTCACCACCGCATCGGCCGCCGGGCCGCTGCGCATCCATGGGCTTGACGATGACACGGCCCAGCGGCTCGTCGACGACCTGACCACCAGCGCCCAGGCGATGCGGGGGGACGCGACGTGACGGCCAACCCCTCCCGGGCCGGCACCGCCGACACCGAGGCCACACCGCCTGGCGCGGGCACCCAGGGCTGGCGCCGCCTGAACGTGCGCATGCTGCTGATCTACCCGATCCAGGAGCTGCCCAGGGCGCTGCCGGCGCTGTTCGGCCTGGTGGTGGCCGGCAGCGGCAGGGGCAACGGGCAGGCGTGGAGCCTGGTCGGCATCGCCATCGTGGTCGGCCTCGGCGCCACCCGCTGGCTCACGACGACCTACAGGATCACGCCCGACCAGATCCAGGTGCGCAGGGGGCTGCTGCGGCGGCGAGTGCTGACCGTGCCGCGGGACCGCGTGCGCACCGTCGACGTCACCGCGCACGCGCTCCACCGCCTCCTCGGGCTGGCGCGGGTGATCGCCGGCACGGGCCAGTCCGACCGCGAGGGCGACGCCGGCGTCCGGCTCGACGGGCTCACCGCGGCCGAGGCGGTG
>WNFZ01002281.1_pt1 | contig 18274 bp, 15 predicted proteins | sample 5400081 | NCBI WGS metagenome assembly WNFZ01 (sample SAMN13153365, study PRJNA577476) | soil metagenome | isolation source: 80 cm soil or saprolite under grassland replicate 1 | place: USA:California | collected 2016-06-15 | reverse complement strand
TTCTGCGACACTGTTCCATACACGCCTTCGTTGCCTTTACCGCCTAATCCAACTGGCCATTGGACGGAAGATGCGTTGCCAACCTTGTCTTTCCATTCCGGGCTTACTTTTGACAGATAATCGGTGAAGATGAATGTAGTACCTGAGCCGTCTGAACGGTGGACAACGATGATATCCTTATCGGGTAGTTGAATATCAGGATTCGCTGCGGTTAGAACCGGGTCATTCCACTTAGTGATCTTACCGAGATAGATATCAGCAATTGCTGTATAAGGAAACTTAATCGGGGTTGTGAGGGCATTTCCGTCTGCGCCTTTTAGATTGACAACAATCGCCTCTGCACCTGCAACAGTTGGGAACATTTGAATGCCTTGGGCAGCTTTATATTGATCGTCATTGAGAATTGCATCTGAAGCACCGAAGTCCACGGTCTTCTCGGTGATTTGTTTGATACCACCGCCGGAACCAATGGATTGATAATTGAATTTCACCGCCGGGTCTACAAAAGCATAATCGTAGAACCATTTACTATAGAGCGGAAATGGGAAGGTTGCCCCAGCACCATTAATGGTGATGGAACCAGCAGCAGGTCCCGCGGGACCGGGCGTGGATGTGATTTCAACCATCTGGGTCTGTATAACAGTGACAGGCTGTGCCGGCGTGGCAGAACCACCACATGCCGCGAGCACGAAGCTCAATGCAATGAGCACGAACATAAATGGGCGAACAAATTTGGTCATTTCTATTTTCTCCTTTTTTTTGTACGTTGAAATCTTATCAATATGGTTTTAAGGACAGGAGAAGAACAAGTTAACATCTTGTTAAAGTAAAAGGCTGAGTTTCAAGACTCAGCCTTTTACTAATCGTATCTTTCGTGAAAATCAATCAGGCGTAATAATGTTTCCGAAACCAAAACGCTACATTGACCAACCCGATCATGACCGGCACTTCCACAAGTGGACCAATGACCGCGGCAAATGCCTGCCCGGAGGAAATCCCAAACACAGCCACAGCAACGGCGATCGCCAATTCAAAATTATTGCTTGCTGCTGTGAAGGATAAAGTCGTCGTTTTAGAGTAATCCGCGCCCACTACTTTCCCCATCACAAAGCTGACCAGGAACATGATTACGAAATAAATCAACAAGGGAATAGCAATTCGCAGCACATCCGAGGGCAATTGGACAATATACTCGCCTTTCAAACTAAACATCACGATAATCGTGAATAGTAAGGCGATGAGTGTAAGCGGGCTGAGCCTGGGGACAATTTGACTGTGATACCACTCTTTGCCTTTTAATCTGATCAGAAACAGACGCGTGAAGAAACCCGCCAGGAATGGAATGCCAAGATAGATAAACACGCTTTTCGCGATTTCGCCGATGGTGATGGAGACGATGGCTCCCTGCATTCCAAACCATGTTGGCAGAATAGTAATGAAAACATAAGCATAAACGCTGTAAAACAAAACCTGGAATATGCTGTTGAAAGCGACCAGGCCCGCCGCATATTCTGTATCGCCATGAGCCAATTCATTCCACACAATGACCATGGCAATACAGCGTGCCAGACCGATCAGAATCAGTCCCGCCATATATTCGGGATAACCGCGTAAAAAAACAATCGCCAGGACGAACATCAGGATGGGACCGACGATCCAGTTTTGCACGAGCGAAAGAGCAAGGATCTTCCAGTTGCGGAAGACATCTCCCAACTCCTCATAGCGGACTTTTGCAAACGGAGGGAACATCATCAAAATCAAGCCGATTGCAATTGGGATATTCGTTGTCCCCACAGAAAGGGTGTCGTTAAAAGACTTTACACCAGCCGAAAAGAGAAACCCCAGCACAACGCCGACCGCCATGGCGAGGAAAATCCAGAGCGTCAAATAACGGTCGAGAAAGGACAAGCGATGAGAAACAGGCAGTGTTTGTAGTGTTGTCATTTCAAACCTCCAAGATCATTGTAGCAAACAAAAGCGCGGCATACTCTAGCCGCGCATCCTAATTTTATAGTGATGTCTATCACTCTCTTATGAAAGGGCTGACCTCTGTTCTGCTACCCACTCCTTGATTCTCTTCTCGATCGAATCGCGGATTTCTCGAAATTTGGCGAGCCTTTCTGCCTCGCTGCCCGTAAATTTCGCCGGGTCTTCAAAAGACCAGTGCATACGTATGTTGACTCCGGGCCATACCGTAGGACAGTTCTTATCGGCGTCATCACATACAGTGATCAAATATTGAAACAGCACCTTTCCCAGATAGGTATCAATACCCTTGGATTGTTGACCTGAGATATCGATTCCCACCTCGTCCATTACCTGGACCGTCAATGGATTCACACCTTTCGGTTCCAAACCTGCGCTATGGGGTTCAAATGCGTCGCCGGCATATTTGCGTAAAAAAGCCTCTGCCATTTGGCTTCGAGCAGAGTTACCCGTACAAAGAAATAGAACTCGCTGTGTATTCACCTTATACCATCCTGATTAATCTTTGAGCATATTATGCCTTGTACCTGTTAACAAGTGCTTAACAGGGAGTAATTCTTCGGTTAAACCATTAGTTATCCGTAAATGCAACAACTGCATTTTGCTTGACAAATAGACAAACTTCGATATAATGTCAAATAGATAAATGTCTATATAAAGGAGTTCAAATGACGCAAACACCAACCCCCATCCATGATGTTGTTCGAGAACATTACGCCGAACGGATCAAAAGCTCTGCCCCTTGTTGCGGATCCTCCAACTGTTGTAGTGAAGAGAACAATCTCTATCCTGCTGATTTACTTGCCACTCTTCCCGACGGCGAATCGACAGTAAGCTATGGCTGTGGAGACCCGATCACTCTTGCTTCTCTCCAACCGGGGCAAACTGTGCTAGATCTTGGCTCCGGCGCCGGACTGGATTGCTTCTTCGCCGCAAAAAAGGTGGGCGAGGCCGGCCACGTTATTGGCGTAGATATGACGCCCGAAATGATCGAACGAGCCCGCTCGAGTGCACAGCGTTTGAATATTGAGAATGTGGAATTCCGTCAGGGTTTTCTTGAGGAACTGCCGGTCGCAACCGATACCGTAGATGTCATCATCTCAAATTGCGTGATCAACCTTGCCCCCGATAAATCGAAGGTTTTTGCAGAGGCGTTTCGTGTGCTTAAACCAGGTGGCAAACTCGCCGTATCTGATATTGTCACAGATGGGCCAATCCCTCAATCGATCAAACAAAGCCTCAGCGCGTGGGCTGGATGTGTGGCAGGCGCTGTGGAAGCCAACGAATATGTTGGCATGATGGAAGCAGTCGGTTTTACGAATGTTTCTGTCAAACCTGTATTCTTTGATAAGGCAACGGTGGATGCTGCCCTGGATGATATGAAAGATGCTATCGAGCTTAAGACAATCTCACGCACTGATGTATATGAAGCGGTTTTCAGTGCAAAGATTACAGCCTATAAACCATCGTGAATTAATACTGGATAAACCAAATGAAAATGACGGTCACCTTGTTGGCAAAGGTGACTGTCATTTTATAAGCTATTCGCTACCCGCTTACTTGTTTGTTAATAGTAGAAACCCCAACCCTGTACACCAAATCGTATACAGAACATTCCAACCAAAACCACCGCCAAATAAAGCGATCCACACGAACCATGATGCTCTTTCCATTGTATCTACGCCGGTCAAAATCCCTGGAGCAGCGATTAGTCCAATTGCCATGAACCAACCAGTCATCAGCCCATATCGCGCGAGAGTTCGGGGAAAGGCTGTCCAGTTCAGTGCGGAATAGTTTAGTCCAACTAACCATAAACCGATTAAGGCGTAACCGAACGTTGTGACTAAACCCGCCAGGAACCAGCCTGTGATATTGAAAACTACCAGCGCCGAACCAATTGGAACAAGACAGGCGCCAGCGAGTCCAAACCCAAGCGCAAACCGGCTTTCACGCGGCGCATGAGAATGATGTGTTGGATACAGCTTCCATGCCAGCCCACCGCTGAGTATTCCGCCAAGCGCCACACAGATATCATTAAGTGTTCCAAACGGACCACTGCCACGTTCCAAGAATGTGTAGAAGAGGGTGATAAATATCAATCCAATAATTGCGACGATGGCAAGAGCAATCGCAATTTGACCCGTGGCAGATGCTGAGGAAGCACGCATATAGTTTTTCCAGAGATTGATTTCAGCATATTATGATTTCCCACGGTTAACAAGTGTTTAACGGGCTGTAATGCTTGAGTTAAAGAAGGAGTGCCCGCTTCCTGGCGAAGAGGCGGGCACCGTCTCAGAGAGAGACTATAAGGGGGAGAAACTCAGTCGCTTCGAAACAGAGTTACTCTGTTATCCAGGACTGTTGTTTCAGGATTCGAATCTTCCCACTGCCAGGTGTTGAGATCGGTCAAAGCGCGATAAGCAGTCAGATCGAGTTGAAGCGGTGTGACCGAGACAAAGCCTTCCGCTAATGCACCCACATCGGTGCCACGCTCGGGGACACCGGTCGGCGCATCACCACCGATCCAGTAATAGGGTTTGCCACGCGGGTCGATCCGTTCATCGAGACGGCTGTGATAGACGCGCAATCCCTGACGGGTGAGCACAATGCCGCGAATCTTTTCGTTGGCTAGAAATGGCACATTGACATTGAGCAGAATCTCGTGCGAAAGACCGTTCTCGATCACCTGTTGCACGATCTGGGAAGCGGCACGCGCCGCCGGTCCGTAATCCATTTCACCGACATGCCCGTCCAAAGTCTCCAGGGAAACAGCAATGCCGGGAATTCCTGCAATGACTGCTTCCATCGCCGCAGTGACGGTCCCCGAATAGGTGACATCATGCCCAAGGTTTGCTCCAGCATTGATGCCGGATACCACAAGATCAATCGGTTCTTTGAAATATCCCAGCGTGGCAAGCGCCACACAATCGGATGGCGCGCCATCGCCAGCAAATGCCTGGGTGCCATCGGCAAGCCGTACTTCTTTGACGCGTAATGCACGATCCAAAGTTTTGACGTGTCCACCGCCAGACCAATTTCGATCCGGCGCGAGGACCGTCACGTTTCCCAACTTGCGCATTTCCTGAACGAGTGCAAACAGACCGGGTGCGTAGACACCATCATCGTTGGTCACCAGAATGTGCTTTGTCATTCTACTTTGCCCTCGTGCAAATATTCGCGGCGCTTTTGAACCGTGTCAACCGTAAACACAGCCAACAAGCTGCCGGTCATCAGTAAAAATAGTGTTTCCATTGTTTATGAATCTCCTTTCAGCATCGCTGCAATAAACAGGATGATGATTATGATAATGATGGATGCCCACATAACGCCTCCATATTAAGCAACATTGGCAAGACGAGTAAATGCACTGCCAATATAATTTGCCGCCCAGCTTCCCAAAATGTGGACCGATGTCCATTGTTTCTTTTTGTGAATAGTTGTTTCGCCTTTGCGGATCGCTTTCAGAAAATCATCTGCAGTATGACCTTTAAATTCGGTCATTCCCATCCCTATTGTTTTCAAAATATGTGCATCGCTGTTACCGAGCTTGGCAATCTTTAAGTGTTCTCCAAGGATATAAGCATATTGATTGCTCATCTTATCGAGCGCGGTAGCATTGAACGTTTCAATCCCGATCAAGGTTTGCGCTACCTCATGATTACGCAGTGCTTTCATGATCGAATAGGAGGTTAAGCTTTTCATCCCAAACCCGCCAGCCATGGGATGTGGCGCGATGCAAAAGCCGCCCAAATCCTTCACCGCTAAAACCGTTTCGATCAGTGGTCGACCGCGCTCCACTAATTTCGTGACATTGAGTGCCAGTAAATCGCCCTCAGCCGTGGTCACTTCGACGCCAGGGATCACTTCCATGTCAATTTGAGAGGCGAGGTCCAGGGCTTTGAGTGAACCGTTAATTTCATCATGATCAGTAATGGCAATGACATCCAGCCCGATTAGTTTGGCTCGTCCTAAAACATCCGACACCGAAGCAGTGCCGTCGTAGCTGTAAAAGGTGTGGATGTGCAGATCAGCAAATCCCATATTTTCTCCTTAACCTTGCTTGCATAATTTCATTTACAGTCTAACAGGCAGTTGTTAAGGACTTGTGAAGGCTTTTTTAAGAAATTGTATGGGTTCGGTTAACAACGATCGCACTTGCTTAAATGTCCTACTATCTAACATCAATAACAAAAGCTTTCCGTCGTTGCGAGGAGTGCAGTTTGCGACGAAGCAACCCTACTCTCCATAAGAGAGTGTTTTTTTAATTCACCACAAAGGACACGAAGAGCACTAAGGTTTGAGGTGTGAAGAAAAAAAATTCGTGTCAATTCGTGAAATCCGTGGCTAAAATTTGTTCAAAAGGCAAATCTACCAAGTCTGAACAGAATTTCAAAACAGTCTCTAAAGCAAGATTGCTTCGCCCACTCGCCGTTTAAGGCTCAGGGCTCGCAATGACAGGGAATGTTTTGGGTTTTAGGTACTCCCTTAAATGTACAAGAGCCCGGGAGGAGATCCGAGCTCTTGTACAGGAGGAGAATAAGTGGAAATATTTCCTGCGCGATCAGCGTTTCTTCAATGTGGTTTCCTGCTGGCACAGGAACCTTTGCCGTTTCTCTTTTGTATCTATGATGAGCACAAATGTCGTTGCAATCAATGTTACGGCAAGAAATATTTCCATGCTCCCAGCATAGCACGGAACATCCAATCCGCGTTTTACAGAGAACTAACAACGGGAAAACAGAAATGCAAAGCGCGTGAGGAACGAGTGGTAAAGGGAGCATCGCTGCTTTGCCACAGAGTGCACTGAGAACCTTTTCATGCTCCCCAAAATTCCCTTTACCAACCGTTAACCTGGCTTTCCAGGCATGTTAACGGTCGCATGTTAAATTGAAATGTACTAATCTGGAGGTATGTATGGCTCGTAAAACCTTTGAACAGGAAATGCAGGAAAACAAAGACGATATTCTTTTGCTGGGCAGTATGGTGGAAGATATCGTTATGGAAGCGGTCCGGGCTTTGAAAGATTACGATCTGGATGGTTCACGCCGTGTCCTGTCCAAGAACTTATTGATCAACCGCAAACACTATGAGGTCGAGACGTCGATTATCGTTCTTATGGCGACCCAGGGACCGATCGCCCGGGATCTGCGGACACTCGCCGCGTGCCTCGGTATTTGTACCGAACTCGAACGGATGGGCGACTACGCTAAAGGCATTGCAATCATCAATTTTCGCTCGGGCGGTTTGAGCATGCCATTCCTCCTGCGAGAGATCAATTCTATGGCGGATAAAGCCCTAGACATGCTGCACCGCGCCCTGACAACCTTTGCTGAGGATGATGCCACTACTGCAAAGACCATCATTGAATATGATGATGTCATTGACAAGTGCTATACTAACTTGTATTCTGATGCAGTAGAAAGTGTAATTGGGGATCCAAAGAATATTGAACGCGTGAACTATGTCATCTGGGTTGCTCATAATCTGGAACGCCTGGGAGACCGCGTCACAAATATCTGTGAGCGGGTCTTTTATATGAGTACGGGAGAATACCTTGAAGAACGTGTCACAACGCCTGAGTTTGCACGTTTGAACTATGAGAGTTACAGAGTGCCGCATAACTAAGGAAACTTAAAGGCTCTCCAGGATTCGCCGTGATGAGTCGCCAAATGTAGGGCGACATTAATGTCGCCTTACGCCAGATATGCTGGATGATCACGGCGATTCCCAATGAACCAACTTAAAGTTGGAATTTATCCTACAAACGATTGAAAAAGTTTGCTTCTGAACGAGACGGGCGATAATGTCGAAAATAGCCGCGATTGATGTTGGTTCAAATGCCATGCGCATGGTGGTCGGCGAAGTGGATGAAGCCGGGCGGATGAGAGTACTGGAGAACATCCGCCTGCCTGTCCGCCTGGGGCAGGATGTGTTCAGCGAGGGCGTTCTCCAAAAGTCAACCATTCAGCAAACAGAAGATGCTTTCCTGCGATTCAAACATATGGCAGAAAATTACAATGTGCAAAAAATGCGCACCGTTGCCACGAGTGCGGCGCGTGAGGCTTCGAATAGCCATCTGCTGATCGATCGCGTTTTCCACGCCAGCGGCATCGAATTAGAGTTGATCACCGGCGAAGAGGAAGCGCGTCTGATTCACCAAGCTGTTGTTCATGAACTGAGCCTAAAAAACAAGCGCACGTTATTGATCGATATCGGCGGGGGAAGTGTCGAAGTTACCACTTCCACAGGACAAAATATTGTATCTACAGAGAGTTACGACATGGGCACTGTCCGCCTGTTGGAAAAACTGGATTCCAAAAACAAAGCCAGGCATCTCGCGAAATTATTGCGCGAGTACGCCGAAGCCGCACGCTATCGCCTCGAGCGCGATATCGGGGAGGAGAAAATACAAATCTGTGCGGCAACCGGAGGCAATCCCGAAGAGATCGGTCGGCTGTGTCAGAAATTGTTCAAGAATGACAGCGATCGTTATGTCACGATGAGTGAGCTTAAGCGATTGATCGAACGGCTGGATGATTTGAGTTATGAAGAGAGAATCACGAAGTTGAAACTCCGCCCTGATCGTGCCGATGTTATTTTGCCGGCTTGCGTAGTCTTGCACATGATTGCCAGTGAAGCGGGAGTTAAGCAGATCGCGATTCCGAATGTGGGCTTGAAAGATGGTATTTTGCTCGACATCGTCGAGGAGTTATCGCATATCCCGCAGCCACACCGCCGCGAGCAAGCCTGGGAATCGGCGCTGCACATGGGACGCAAATATCAATTCGACGAAACTCATGCTGTTCTCACCGCCAAACTTGCGAGACGTTTATTCGAACAGTCCAAATCGCTTCATGATCTGGATGAAAACAATTTATTGCTGCTTGAAATGGCATCGCTCTTACATGACATCGGTCACTTCATCAATTCCCTCGACCATGAAAAACATGGTTATTATCTTTTGACAACAAATCGGCTATTTGGTTTATCCGCCCGTGAACAAAAGGTCGTTGCCAGCCTGGTTCTCTATCATCGCAAGAAATTATCTCCTTCCACGGATGAAGATAATTTCAAATCCCTCTCGCAAAAAGACCGCATTATTGTGAACAACCTTTCCGCTCTTCTGCGTCTTGCCGATGGAATTGATATCAGCCACTCGAATTCGGTGAATGATGTAACTCTAACCGAGACAAAATCAGGCTGGCGGATTAAACTATATGGCAAAAGAGATATGATGCTCGCTAACTGGGCATTGGAAAATCGTAAATCATTATTTGAAGAGGTCTTTGGTGTAGGCCTCGAAATCGAATAAAGGCATAGTTATGAATACACGAGTCACGGAAGAATCAAAACTGAATGCAAGCCAACTTCTTGCGGAGGCGCTCAAGAAGGCTTGGGTTAACTATCGCAAGGAAATCAAGAATTGCCGCGATGAATTTTCGAATGAAGCCGTTCACGATTTGCGTGTGGCAACGCGTCGTGTTCTCGCCATTATTGAATTATTGAATTCGATGGAGCCGCGCCCTCGATTTGATAAGATCATACGAGAGTTTAAAGATCAGCTCAACGAAATGGATGATTTGCGCGATACGCAGGTCATCCTTGCCGAGATTTCTGAAACCCTGAATGAATTACCGCAGCTTCAGCCATTCGAGCAACAATTGCAGGCTGATGAAGAGAAGCTGTTGCGCACGCTTCGCAAGAAAATCAAAAAGTTTGAACCCCCCGATTTAGAGAAGCGTATAGACAAAACGCAAGCGTCTCTTGAAGAGAATGAATCGGATGACCTCGAATCGAAAGTGTTGCAAGCTGTGGACGACGCTTATCAGCTAACGAACGAGCGCCTTGCCTGGGTAGACGCGACGCGCGCGGCGACGATCCATCGCGTGCGGGTTGCCTTCAAATCGCTCCGCTATATGATCGAGATCATCCATCCTTTACTGAAAGATTACCCGAATGAGAATCTGAAACGAATGAATGATTATCAATCGCGCATGGGCGAGATCCAGGATAGCGAAGTCTTCATGCAGACTCTTGCCGATTATTCCGAATCCACCTCCTTTCCAGATATGGAGTCTGTTCGCCGTTATTATGAGCAGCGTCACAACGAAGCGATTTCCGCCTACATCGAAAACAGGAATGAGTTGCAGAAATTTTGGCGCCCTGCACCAGACCAATCCTTCCCGTGGGAGAAACACAAATGAGAATTTATTTGATCCGTCATAGTAATGCTGTTGACCCCGGAACGCCAGGTTATGAAGATGACAACCAGCGTCCGCTCACCGAAAAAGGACGCGACAAAATGAACAAGATCGCCTCGGCGTTGAAGAAGCTGAATATAAAACCGGATTTAATCGTCTCAAGCCCCTACGTTCGCGCTCGGCAGACGGCGGAAATCCTTGCCAAGGCGATGAAATATAAGCGAAACATTTGCTTTGGCGATGCATTGATGCCGATGGGGGATACCGATGAAATGATCGGAGAGATCAACGAAAAATATGATGTGGATGAATTGGTGCTCGTCAGCCACGAACCATTGATCAGCGGCTTGATTGGTAGCCTTACAACTGGCAATCCTGACATCGCTATCAGCTTAAAGAACGGTGGAATCTGTTGCCTTTCGGCGGATGATTTGCACATGGAGCGCAGGGCGGTTCTGGAATGGCTCCTCACACCAAAAATCCTATCTGCATTATGATTGGGGTATGACCAACGAGACGATTACCTTATCGCCAGATTTACTGATCAATCGAGAATTGAGTCTGCTGGAGTTCCAGCGCCGCGTCCTGGACGAAGCTCTGGATGAGAGCAATCCCTTGCTGGAACGGTTGAAATTCCTTGCCATCTTCAGCTCGAACATGGATGAGTTCTTCATGGTGCGCGTCTCCGGTATCCGCAAACAGGTGGAAGCGCGGATCATGGAAGTCTTCCCCGATGGGCTGACTCCACCCGAGATCCTGGCGGCGAGCCGTAAAATTTCCCACGAACTGTACAGCACCGCCCTCAATTTCTTCAATAAAAAGCTGGTTCCTAAGCTCGACAAAGAGGGCGTCCATTTACTCGATTACGACAAGTTAAATGAATCCCAACTCGAGAAGGCAAACGATTATTTCCATCAAGTCGTATACCCTGTCCTAACTCCACTCGCGCTGGACCCCGGACATCCCTTCCCCCATATTTCAAATCTTAGCTTGAATCTTGCGATCGTTATCCGCGATAAAAAGGGACACGAAAAGTTTGCTCGTTTGAAAGTTCCCGATACTCTGCCGAGATTGGTTCCGATCAAACGCTCCTCCGGCGCAGTTCGTAAGGATGGGACGATTCCCCATAACCATTATTTTGTCTGGCTCGAACAATTGATCATGGCGAATCTCGCTGTGCTTTTCCCAGGCTTGGAAGTAGTAGCTGCCTATCCATTCCGCATCATCCGCGATGCCGATGTGGAGATTCAGGAAATCGAAGCCGATGATTTATTGGAAACTATGCAGCAAAGCATTCGCCGCCGGAAATTTGGCTCGGTGGTGCAAGTGGAAATTTATGATGACATGCCAGATCAGGTTCGCGATTTGCTGATCGATAACCTTGAGATTCGACAGAACGATGTTTACATTCTTCCGGCGCCGCTCGGTTTGAGCAGCCTCTGGCAGATTTATAACAACGTGGAACGCCATGATTTGAAGTTCCCGCCGTATCATCCGGTGGTGCCGAGGTTCTTTGAAAATGCCGTGCTGGCAGGCGATATCTTCGAAGTGATCAAAGAGAGAAACATTCTCTTGCACCAGCCATATGATTCTTTTGCGCCAGTAATTGATTTCCTCAAAGCCTCTGCGCGCGATCCGGATGTGCTCGCCATCAAACAAACGGTCTATCGTGTGGGACAGAATGCACCAGTGGTCGAAGCATTACTGGAAGCCAGCGAACGCGGCAAACAAGTTGCCGTACTTGTGGAACTCAAAGCACGCTTCGATGAAGAGAGTAACATTGGCTGGGCGAAGATGTTGGAGCAAATAGGTGTTCACGTAGTCTATGGACTCGTCGGGCTCAAGACCCATTGCAAAGTGACCATGGTCGTGCGCAAAGAAGGGGAAGGCATTCGTCGTTATCTTCACCTTGGTACAGGAAATTACAATGCGGTCACGGCGCAAATTTATGAAGATATTGGTATCTTCACTTGTGATGAAGTCATGGCTGCCGATGTCACCGACCTGTTCAATTATTTAACAGGCTATTCCACCAAACAAAATTTTAAAAAGCTGTTGGTCGCTCCAATCAACTTGCGAAGCGAAATGGAAAAATTAATTCGACGCGAGATCGAACATGCCAAAGCTGGGCGCAACGCACATTTGATCTTCAAAGTTAATGCGATTGTCGATCCGCAATTTATCAGCTTACTTTATCAGGCATCTCAGGCAGGTGTGAAAGTGGATTTGCTAGTGCGAGGCATGTGCTGCTTACGACCGGGCATCAAGGGTGTGAGTGAGAATATCAAAGTCATCAGCATCGTCGGGCGTTATCTCGAACACAGCCGCATCTATTATTTCCATAACGATGGCAAAGAGGAAATGTACATGGGCAGCGCAGATCTGATGACGCGCAATTATGATCACCGTGTCGAAGTTGTATTCCCGGTGGAAAATCCCGAGCATATCAATTATTTGCGGCACGGCGTGATGGCGATCTATTTGAGCGATAACACGCGTGCCCGGGTCATGAATTCAGATGGAACTTATACACGTCTCAAACCGCCCAGTGATGGTAAGGCAGTGGATGTGCAGGAATGGCTGATGAGCCGTTCCGATGGCAAGCGCGCAGCCCTTCTGGGTCGTAATCCCGTTGTGAAAAAGGAAGTTGCTAAATAGTTGGGATCGTAAAGGTAAACGTACTTCCCTGCCGTTCTACGCTCTCTGCCCAAATTTTTCCCCCGTGCGCTTCCACGCTGTGTTTGGCAATCGATAAGCCAAGACCTGTTCCGCTTCCTGTTCTGGATTTATCGACTCGATAGAATCTCTCAAAGATGCGCGAGACTGCTTCCTCAGGGATTCCGACCCCCGTATCTCGCACAGCGAATCGGACTTCACCGATGCCTGCTTCCGCTAAAAGATCGATCTCTCCGCCGGCGCGTGTAAACTTGACCGCGTTGTGAATGAGATTTACCAAAACTTGTTCCAGTCGTTGAAAATCGATATTGACCTTGGGAAGATCGTCACTGCAATCGACGTGCAGGCGCAGCCCAGCGCGCTCGGCCTGGAGACTCATCCGCTTGGCGGCCGAAGAAAGTAAATCATGTGGGGCAACAAGCGTGCGATCCAGCGATAGCTGTCCGGATTCAATCCGCGAAAGCTCAAGAAGTTCATTGACCATTTGTGTCAGCGCGTCCACTTCAATTTGAATGTGATCGATGAATCGGTGCGCCGCGGGTGGATCCTCCAAGGCGCCATCTTGAAGAGTTTCAGTCAATGCTTTGAGTGAGGCAAGCGGCGTCCGAAGCTCGTGCGATAAGTTGCTGACAAAGTCGCGCCGCACCGTTTCAAGCCGGCGAATGCGCGTGAGGTCTTGAACAAGCAACAAGCTTCCACTCGAATGTTGATCGGGGATGACCACCAGTTGTAAATATTGATGTCGGGTAGGCAATTCAACGGATTCGCTCTGCAACTGACGTGTTTGCTGACAACGCCTCCACGCCTCGACAAGCTGGTGATGACGGAGGACTTCCACAACGCTTCGATGAGTAGGCTCAGACGCTTGAAAAAGTTTGCCTGCCGCCGGATTTGCAAACTGAATAATTCCCTGCGCATCGGCGATCAGCACACCATCGGTTATCTGCTCGAGGACAGTAGCGAGGCGGGCGCGTTCAGATTCGAGAGTTGAATGTTCCAGGTTGAAAGTTGAAAGGAGGGATGTCAGCGCACTGGATAAGTTTTCCAGTTCCTTGATTTCATTGCTCACATTTTGTGTCCGCACACGCCTGGAGAATTCATTCACCTCACGGCGCAGCCTGTAATATCGCCACGCAAACCATACACAAATGATGATAGCAAAGATAGCTATGACTAAAAGATAGTTCATATGAGATCAATCATAATACTAATCACGGAGACACAAAAACACGGAGAGTCCTTTTAAATTCTCTGTGTCTCGGTGACTCCGTGGTTCAATTGATTTTTCATTAATAATCACTCAGCAATCGTAAATCCCAAATCTAAAATCGTAAATTATCTCATCCTTCAAATCGATATCCCCCGCCTCTCACAGTGACGATCCGCTTGGGGTCGCTGGCATTATCTTCGATCTTTTGCCGCAGCCAGCGGACATGGACATCCACTGTGCGGCTATCGCCGATAAAATCCCAGCCCCAAACGCGTTCGAGGATGAATTCGCGTGAGAGCATTTGTCCTTTGTGTTCAGCGAAGAAAAGCAGCAGCTCATATTCCTGTGGTTTCAGGGAAAGTGGTTCTCCGTTTAATATCACTTCCCGGCGTGTCAGGTTAATCACGAGATTCCCAAATATCAGTTTTTCCTGCCTGCTTTGGGGTTGGGTTATTTTGTCCAGTTCTTCGCGCAACAAGCGGGAACGTCGCAATTGTGCTTTGACACGCGCCATTAGCTCGCGCATGGAAAACGGTTTCGTCAAATAATCGTCTGCACCAACTTCCAGACCTACGACGCGGTCAATTTCATCGTCACGGGCAGTGAGCATGAGAATCGGAGTCGACATCTCTTTGCGGAGAATACGGCAGACTTCGAAGCCATCAATTTCGGGCAGCATTAAATCTAGGACGATGAGATCGGGTTTCAGTGTCCGCGCCGAATCAATGGCAGTGCGACCATCACCCACAGTTTCCACGGTGAAGCCATCTTTTTTTAAATTATAGGAAAGTGTATCGCGTAACGCAGGTTCGTCTTCAACGACAAGAATAGTTTCTGGCATAGGAATGACTATATCATAAGACATTTTTCGTTAAAGTTAATGTCTTGTTAATGGGGTGAACCTTGGGAAGGTTTTTTGCAGATTAATAATTAAACCGAGCAATCCAAGCAAACCATTTGAACCACGGAGACCCTCACCTGCCCCGGGCGCAGGTGCCGGGGGAGCCACGGAGTTTTTTAATAGGTTTTCCACCTGCGCCGACCGTGATTTGCTTGGCAAATCATGCGGTGTCAGTGTCTTCGTGTCTCCGTGGTTAGGCTTTTGATCTTCCAGATCTGATTTATTGCCCGATTAATTTGGAAAAGTACAATAAACCTTAGCAAGGTTGTTTAATTCGTAATGCTATTCTCACGAATCAACTGTAAAATTGTATTTCTTCCTAACATCTATTCACTATGACCAAAGAATTCCATTTCAAGTGGCAATGGGACTTACAGTCCTCTCCGGAAGCGATCTGGCCCCTGGCGTCGGATACGAATCGCTTCAACCGCGACACGGGCCAACCCGAAGTGGAAACCTTGAGCAACGTCAAAGGGGTGAAGCAGATGCGGATGCGTCTGCCCATCCTGAGGGTCGAATGGGAAGAAGAGCCGTTCGAATGGACGTATCCCTATTCATTTGGTATCTCGCGAGTCTATAGCAAAGGTCCAGCCGATTCGATGCGCAGCGAGGCAAGTTTTGAACGGCTTCCCAACAAAGGCACGCGCGTGACATACGAATCATGGTTTGTCGTGAGCAATCCTTTGATTCAACTTCTGACGCCATTTGCGATCGGCGTCGTTGCAAGAAATAGATTTGCAAAAGTTTTTCAGCGCTATGACAAGATCGCAAATAAACAGGATGCTGTGATTGGGATTGCCCGTCCTCGTGGATTAAGCGCAGGAGGACGCGCCCGATTCAAATCTCTTGGTGAGACGATCATTCGTCAAGGTACGGATGCGTCACTGATGGCACGTCTTGAAGATTTTCTCGAGCGCGCCGACGAGCTATCTGTTCAACGGATTCGACCGTATGCGCTGGCTGACCGCTGGCAAGTGGATCGCCGCGCGGTACTTGAAATGTTTCTGCGTGCCACGCGTGCTGGCGTTTTTGATATGTCGTGGGATTTGCTTTGTCCATCGTGTCGTGGCACAACCGAGGGTCATACTAATCTCGGCGATGTGCACGGCACATCTCATTGCAGTACCTGTCAGATTGATTTCACCGTGAACTTCGATCACAACATCGAAGTGATCTTCCGACCGAATCCATCTGTGCGCAATGTGGATTTCGATGCCGCGTTCTGCGCCGGCAGCCCGCAACTGCAGCCGCACGTGGTAATGTCGCAACCCATATCTGCACTTCATTCGTTGCCTGTCCCGATTGAGCTTGAGCGCGGGCGTTATACCTTGCGCGCTTCCAACGCGCCCGGTTCGATCTCCATCTCTGCAGATGCGGATGGTGCTTCGCAAGCAGATTTACGTGTCTCTTCCTTTGGATGGCCGCCTGACCAGCAGCACGTCTCACTTCATCCGACCCTCAATTTGGTCAATGCTACAGAAGCCGAAACTACCTTTCAGTTGGAGCGTACTGCCTGGAGCGACGAATCCTCCACTGCCGCAGATGTGACCGCCTTACAGGTTTTTCGTGATCTCTTTGCCAGTGAAGTGGTGCGACCGGGTGAAGAGATTTCGATTGGTTCCGTCACTTTGATGTTTACCGATCTGCGTGACTCGACGCGCATGTATCGCGTGATCGGCGATGCATCTGCCTTTGGACGTGTGCGTGAACATTTTGAAATTCTGGAAAAAGCGGTCGCTGCAGAGGGCGGGGCGATTGTCAAAACGATGGGCGATGCCGTGATGGCAACCTTCCGTCATCCAATCGACGCGTTGAAAGCGATTTGGAACGCACAGTCAGAGATTACGGAACATGGCGAACCGATGCTCTGGCTTAAAGCCGGACTTCATAAAGGTCCGTGCATTGTTGTAAATCTTAATGAGCGCCTGGATTATTTCGGTTCCACAGTTAATATTGCCGCTCGCCTGCCGAACTTTTCAAAAGGTGGCGAACTCATTCTTTCGGAAACCTTTTATGAAGATCCCGAAATTCGAAATTTTATTGCCGAGAATTGTCCGACGAATACATTACAGTGCATCACCGGCGAAGTAAAAGGATACGATGAGCTGTTCACGATGTGGAAAGTACGCGTTTAAACCTTGCGACTCTTAAACCTGTAACCTTCTAACGTTTCTTGATCTGCAGCACTTCATTTTGATTGAACGGGGAATTTAATGGATTTGAATCTAACTTCATCACCTTGCTGTTCGCAAAGAATCCAAAATCGAAGTTTGTCTCATCACCTGCTTCCTTTCCGGGAATGGGCATGAGACGTGCCGTAAGCGGCTTATCTAATCGTAGCGCCAAAGCACATAAATCCAGCAGCAGGGGAACTAGCTGTCCCGACGTTGTATCCCCTGAGAGCGGAACGGTGTCCAATCCTGTTCCACAGACAGCGGAATAAAGTAATGCATCTTTAATGGTCAGCGTTCCTTCAGCGGCGCGTTTAGCGAGAATGGAATCTTCAAGCACAGGTTGCATAAATCCGCTAAAGCCCGTGTGCGGGAAGTTTGCACGGTCAATGGCTTCGGTGAGAATCGCTGCTGCCGCCAGAGAACCATGCCCTCCAATTTTAGGGACGCCCATCGTTTCAACGGCATTACCGAGCGAGTGTGCGTCATCCGGGAAAGGAGCGAGCGAAAAATCGATTCCGCCAAATTTAGAATCTAAAGATTTCGCGACTTCGGTAAGTTTTTTTCCATTCCTTTCAATCTCAGTGATGAGGTTATTTCTACCTTCTTTAATACTCTTGGCATTTTCAAAAGCATCTACTGCCAAATCCGCTGATTCCGTTGCAATCGCAAACATCGATTCATCGCTGTCATGATACGCGGCAGGTAGAAATGGCGCGCCCGCTTTGACATTTGCCAGGGCCGCGAATTGCAGATTGGCAAAACCATTCGGTTCCAAAGTGGAGCACTTGACGATCACATCTGCACAGGCGCGGATCGCAGCGAGATCCATGCCTCGTTCTATATCGGCCATAACGCCACCCAGGAACACATTCTTGGATACAAAGATAGCCTCGGGAATGACCTCATAACTGCGCGGCATTTCCGGCAGCGCCGGTCCAAGGGAAACATATCCGATATTTAATTGTTCAGCCAGATCAGTAATACGGCCGGTGAATTCTGGTAATGAATCGACATCCTCCTCGCCGAGCAATCGAGGAAACGGGATCGTTGCCAGGCGCACCGTCTGTACTTCGTATCCCGCAGCTTCATAAGCGGATTTTGCTTGGGAGAGAAATTTCCCGGCTTC
>WNFZ01002280.1_pt1 | contig 18277 bp, 16 predicted proteins | sample 5400081 | NCBI WGS metagenome assembly WNFZ01 (sample SAMN13153365, study PRJNA577476) | soil metagenome | isolation source: 80 cm soil or saprolite under grassland replicate 1 | place: USA:California | collected 2016-06-15 | reverse complement strand
GCAGGCCGAGCCGATCCCGGGAACGAAGATCCCGGGCTCCAGATTGAGGAAGCTTCCGGCCCGGAGCTCGGCCGTCTCGCCGCGCGCGACGATCGGGCGCGACGACGTGGTGATCCCGGTCGTGTGACCGAGGTAGACGTGATTCAAATAGTCCCCGAGACCCGCGTCGACGGCCACACGGTTGCCCGTCTCCCAGAGCTCCCCGCCCGGAACCCCCGCCTTCGCCCCGTCGAGTAGGACCCGGTACATCTCCACGGTCACGTCGTAGAGCTCGCGCTGCTCGCGGGTCGGCTCTCCGATCGAGATCGTCCGGTCGGTGTCCGTGTAGCAACCGGCAAAGCAGGCGGAGAGATCGAGCCAGAACATCTGCCCCTCCTCGAGCCGGTTTCCCGTGAAGAGAAACGGCCGCACGTTCGATATGACGTCGCTGAAGGAGCCGATGTTGATGTGCGTCGAAGCCCCGCTTCCGTGCAGGAACTCGGCGCCCAACGAGGCCATGCGCTCGAGGGAACGCAGACAGACCTCGTATTCGGGCACGCCCGCGCCGGCAGCCTCCACAGCCGCGGCGAGCCCCTCGTCCGCGACCTGCGCCGTCCGGCGGATGTTGGCCGCGTCCCAGTCGGACGGCGAGACGACCAGCTCTGCCCAGACCGGTGTCCCGTTGGCGAGCGTCGCGCCGGGGACTGCCGACTCGAGCAGGTCCCGGTAGACGAGAGGCGTCGTGCCCGAGAGGAGTCCAACCCGGCCGCGCTCGACGCCCGCCGCTGCGAAGGCGTCGCTGACGGTCGAGCGGAGGTCGTCGGCGAGCCAGGTCCGCCCGGGGTTCGGGTACGTGCGGACGTCGTCGACGAAGGCCATCTTCCGGGCTTCCTCGAGGTGCCACGGCTGGTCGATGAGGAGAACCGGCTCTCCCTCGAGCGGGAGGAGGAAGAGCGAGCTCGCGCCCGGGAAGACGTGGACGTACCCGGAGAGATAGCGGATGGGATCGGCGTTGACCTCGGCCGCGCCGTAGACCAGGAGCGCGTCGAGCCCTTGCTCCGCCATGGCCTCGCGGGCGCGCTGCAAACGTCCCTCCTGCTCCTCGCCGGGCGGCTTCGGCGGCCGCCCCCTCGACTTCTCGACCTCGGCCTCGAAATCCAGGATGAGGCTCATGCAGGCCTCCGGTTGGGACTTGCGCTCACTACTCCACCAGCCCCGCAGGCTCTTCGACGAGCGCCGCCAGCGTGTCCAGGAACCGTGCTCCCCGGGCCCCGTCGACGACCCGATGGTCGAACGAGAGCGACAGCGTCATGACCGGGCGGACGGCCGGCGCTCCGTCGGCCGCAACGACGCGGTCGGCGATGCGCCCGACGGCAAGGATCGCCGCCTGCGGTGCGTTCACCACGGCGAGGAAGGCATCGACGCCGTACATGCCGAGGTTCGAGACGGTGAAGGTCCCGCCCTGGACGTCTGCCGGGGCGAGCCGCCCGCCGCGGGCGGCTTCGACGAGCTGGGCTCGCCGCGCGGCGAGCGCGGGCAGGTCGAGCGTGTCCGCCCCGTGAATGACGGGGACGACGAGGGCCTCGTCCGTCACAACGGCGAGGCCGACGTTGATCTCGTCCTGCGCGACCACCGAGCCGTCGCGCCACGTCGCATTGACGCGCGGGTGCTCGCGCAGCGCGGCGGCGCAGATCCGGATGAGGAGGTCGCTGTGCGTCAGCGCCTCGCAGCCGGGCCGGCGGCGCGCGGTCTCGCGCCAGGCCTGCAGTCCCCCGGCATCGACCTCACGGAGGAGAAAGAAGTGCGGCACGGTCTGCCAGCTGCGTGCAACGCGCTCGGCCATCCGCTGCCAGACAGGGCCGACCTCCAGGGTCGCAGCCCCGTCGCCGCTCGCGCCCTCGAGATCGGCGGCCAGCACGGAGCCGTGCGGGCCCGAGCCTGTCACCGAGTCGAGCTCGATACCGTGCTCGCGCGCGAGCCGGCGCGCCTTCGGCGAGGCGAGTCGCCTGCGGGCCTTTGGACCGGGCTTCGGCTCGGCGGATGCTTCCGCCGGCTCCGACTCCGTCGCTTTCGGCGCCGCGCTGACCGCAGCCGGCTCGGGCGCGGGGCTGACCGCCGCCGGCTCCGGCGCCGACTCGCCCGGCGCCAGGACGAAGGCCACGGCCTGGCCCACTGGGACGTCGTCTCCTTCTCCCGCGCGGAGCCCGCCCAGGATTCCTTCCGCCGGAGCCTCGACCTCGACCGTCACCTTGTCCGTCTCCACCTCGAGCAGGGGCTCGCCCTTGGCGACGCTCTCGCCCTCCGCCTTCAGCCAGCGGAGCACCTTGCCGGTTTCCTGGGCCAGGCCGAGAGCGGGCATGATCACCTCGGTCGCCATGAGTGCCCCTCCAGGCAATACCAGCCCGCTCCCGGCCCGCGATCACGCGGCGCGCTGCGGCGTCCTCCGTCGCGCCCATAGTCCCAGCTATGGGCGCTCCCTGCGTCCTTGCATCGCTTGGTGCTCGCGACCCAGGAGCTAGACAGCATCACCTGAAGGGGCACTAGTCCGTCGCCGCTCCTTCCAGCCGGGCCGACGCGATGACCGCATCCGTCGTGCTCGGGTTGTTGAGATTCGACTGCGTCTCGCGCACGCCGGGAAGCGGTCCTCCGACGGTGGGGTGTCCTCCTCCCGCCACGAGCAGCTCCTCCGCCGGGAACCGCGTTATGACCTCGCAGCCGTCCGCCGTCACGACCAATTGCTCCTCGATCCGAGCGGCCGACCAGCCGTCGGAGGCCGGCCAGAACGTCTCGAGCGCAAACACCATCCCTTCCCGGATCGTCTCTGGGTAGTCGAAGGAGACGAGCCGGCTGAAAATCGGTTTCTCCCAGATCGAGAGGCCGACGCCGTGGCCGTACTGGAGCGCGAAGGCCGCCTCCTCGTCCGGGAAGCCGAAGTCCTCGGCCTCCGGCCAGACCGAGACGACGTCCGCGGTCGTGACGCCGGGCCGAATGAGCGCGATCGCCTGGTCGAGGAAGTCGCGGCAGCGACGGTAGGCGTCGACCTGCGCACGGGACGCGCTACCGATCGCGAACGTGCGGTAGTAGCAGGTGCGGTAGCCGTTGTAGGCGTGGAGGATGTCGAAGTAGGCCGGGTCGCCGGGACGCAGAATCCGGTCGGTGAAGACATGCGGGTGCGGACTGCAGCGCTCACCGGAGATCGCGTTGACGCCCTCGACGTGCTCGGAGCCGAGCTCGTAGAGCACCCGGTTCACGAGCGCGACGCAGTCGTTCTCGCGCATGCCCGGCTTCAGGGCGCGGAAGAGCTCCTCGTAGGCGGCGTCGACCATCGCGCACGCCGTCGTCAGGAGCGTGATCTCGTCTTGCGTCTTCAACATGCGCGCGTCCTGCATGAGCGCCTGACAATCGACGACCTGGATTCCCTCAGCCTCGAGCGCGCGGAGCACGGGGAGCTCGATCACGTCCACGCCGAGCGGCTCGTCGAGGAGCCCGCCCTCCTCGAGCTCGATGCGGATCTTCTTCGCCACCGACTCGGCGCGTCCCTCGACGGAACCGCGCAGGGTCGAGATGCCAGCGCGCGAGCGGTCTTCTCCCAGCCACGGGCAAAAGAGCTTGTGGTGCCGCGCGGCCGACCCGAAGTCCCACATGATCGGCTCGCCGCCCTGCGGGAGCAGGCAGAAGCGGATGAGCTTGTCGATCGCCCACGTGCCGATGTGCGTCGCGGTGATGTAGCGGATGTTCGACATGTCGAAGCAGAGGAGCGCCCCGAGCTCCGACTCCGCCAGGTGCTCCTTCGCCCGGGCCAGCCGTTCGCGCCGAAGGCGGTCGAAGTCGGCCCGCTGCTCCCAGTCGACCGCCATCGTTCCGAAGCTCCGCAACGCCATCGCTTACGCCTTTCCGACGAGGGACAGGGACAGCTCCACAACCGAGTCGGGCGTCGGGACCGTCTGGTCCTCGAGCACCGGGGAGAAGGGCACCGGCACGTCCATCGCGGCCGCGCGCCGCACCGGCGCGTCGAGCCAGTAGAACGCCTCCTCCCCGATTGCCGCGGCGAGCTCGGCAGACGCGCCGTAGCTACGGTGGCCCTCGTCGACGACGATGACCCGCCCTGTCTTCTTCGCCGACGCCACGAGCGTCTCGCGGTCGAGCGGGACGAGGGTGCGCGGGTCGACGACCTCGGCGCTGACGCCCTCCGCGGCCAGTCGATCGGCTGCCTCGAGGGCGACGTACACCATCGAGCTCGTGGCGACAATCGTCACGTCCTCTCCCTCTCGCTTTACGTCCGCCACGCCGAAGGGGATCGTGTACTCGCCATCGGGCACCGGGCCCTTGGCCGCGAACATCATCTTGTCCTCGAAGAAGACGACGGGGCTGTCGTCCCTGATCGCCGTCTTCAGGAGACCCTTGGCGTCGTAGGGGGTCGAGGGGAGAGCCACCTTCAGGCCGGGCACGTGCGATACCCACGCGTGCAGGCTCTGGCTGTGCTGGGCAGCCGACCGACGCGTCGCGCCGAGCGTGGTGCGGATCGTCAGCGGCACCTTCAGCCGCCCGCCCGACATGTAGTGGGCCTTCGCCGCCTGGTTGGCGAGCTGGTCCATCACGAGTGTGAGGAAGTCGCCGAACATGATGTCGACGACCGGACGCATGCCGGTCATCGCCGCGCCGAGCCCGATTCCGGTGATGCCCGCTTCGGAGATCGGCGAGTCGAGGACGCGCTCGGTCCCGAACTCCTCCACGAGCCCGGAGGTCACCTTGAAGGGCGTGCCGGCCTCGGCGACGTCCTCCCCGATGAGAAACACAGTCGGGTCACGCCGCAGTTCCTCGGCGAGCGCCTCGTTGACGGCCTGCGCGAGCGAGATCTCGCGCGTGCCCTCGTGCTCCTTGGGGACAGTGACCTCAGCCGGCGTAGACATGCTTGTCGACCTCGCTGGGATCGGGGAAAGGGGCCTCGAGCGCGTGCTCGGCGGCGGCCGCCACCTCTGCCTCGACGTCGTGGGCGATGCGCTCGAGCTCGCCCTCGTCCGCGAAACCCCGCTCGACGATCCAGGTACGGAGGAGGCGGAGAGGATCGCGCTCGGACTTCCACCGCTCCTCTTCGTCCTTCGAGCGGTAGTAGGCACGATCGACGTCGCCGACGTGGTGGCCGTGGTAGCGGTATGTCTCGCAGACGAGAAAGCCGGGGCCCTCGCCGCGACGGGCACGCTCGACGGCGCGGTGGGTGGCCGCGTAGACCGCGCGCGCGTCCTGCCCGTCGACTTCCTCGGCCGGGATCCCGAACGCCGCCGCCCGCGCCCCGATGTCGCCCGAGGTCGTCTCCGAGAAGTGGGTGTACTCGTTGTAGGAGTTGTTCTCGCAGACGTAGACGACCGGCAGCTTCCAGAGGGCCGCCATGTTCATCACTTCGTAGAGGACGCCCTGGCCGAGTGCACCTTCGCCGAAGAAGCAGACCGCGACCTGGTCGGTACCCCGCGCCTTCGCCGAGAACGCGGCGCCGGTCGCGATGCCGGTCGATCCCCCCACGATCGCGTTTGCGCCGAGATTGCCGTTCTCGTGGTCGGCAATGTGCATCGAGCCGCCCTTGCCGCGGCAGTAGCCCTCCTCCTTGCCGAGGAGCTCGCAGAACATACGGTCCATCGACGCGCCCTTCGCCAGGCAGTGGCCGTGGCCGCGGTGGGTGCTGGTGATGTAGTCGTCGCGGCGAAGCGCCTCGCAGACGCCTACGGCGACGGCTTCCTCGCCGACGTAGAGATGAGCGAGCCCTGGCATCTTCGCGCCCCGGTAGAGCTGGTCGACGCGCTCCTCGAAGGAGCGGATCCGCTGCATCTGCTCGTACATCCGCAGGGCGAGCTCCGCGCCGACGTCGGCCGCGGGCACGGCTTCGGTCGCCATCACCGCTCCACCCGCTTCAGGCCGGCCATCTCGGCGAGCACCTCATAGACGACGGCGAAGTCGTTGTGTTCGAGCCCCATGGCGCGGGCAGCCGTCAGGAGCTCGTTCGTACTCGCCGTCGTCGGCATCGGCACGTCGAGCTGGCGGCCCGCCTCGAGGGCGAGCAGCATGTCCTTCTGCATCATGTTGACGTTGAACCAGGCCTCGTCCGGCATGTCGAGGATGAACGGTGCCCGGTACTTGAGCATCGGCGAGGCGATGACGCTTCCGAGCATCACGTCGAGGGCGACCTCACGGTCGATCCCATCCTTCTCGGCCAAGAGGAGGCCCTCGCAGAAGGCGACCATCTGCACGTGCAGACTCAGGTTGATGGCGATCTTCAAGAGCAGCGCCTGGCCGTTGTCGCCGACGCGAGTCACTTTCGGCCCGATGTCGAGAAGGATCGGCTCGACACGGCGGAACGTCTCCTCGCTCCCGCCGACCATGATCGAGAGCCGGCCTTCCTCGAGCGTCGACACGCTGCCCGACACCGGGGCGTCGACCATGTCGGCGCCCGTCTCCCGGACCCGTTCGGCAAGCTCTCGGCACACCGCCGGGGCGGCCGTCGTCATGTCCACCCATACCTTGCCCGGGCGGAGACCGGCGATGATCCCATCCTCTCCCTCGGCGACCGCACGGAGCGCGGAAACGTTCGTGACCATCGTGAAGACCACATCCGCCTGCTCGGCGACGGCCCTTGGCGACTCCTCGAGGACGAGTCCCTCGGCGACGAGCGGGGCCGCCTTCTCGGGCGTGCGGTTCCAGCCGTGAAGCTCGTGGCCTGCGGCGAGCAGGCGCCGGGCGACGCCGCCGCCCATCACGCCGAGACCGACGAATCCGAGCTCCATCGTCAGTCCCCCGACCTCGTGATGTCGCGCTCAACGCGCGAGACGTGCTCCTGCATGCGCTGGCGCGCCTCCTCTGGCCGTCTGGCGGCGATCGCCTCGAGGATGAGACCATGGAGGACGACGGCGCCTTCTGGACTCCCCGGGATGTGGTAGGCCGACGAAAGCGAGCGTTGCAGGAGGCTGCGGATTGCGTCCATCAGGTGTGCGATGAGACGGTTCCCGCTCGCCTCGGCGAGCGTGAGGTGGAAACGCAGGTCGGCTGCGATGAAGCCCTCCTCCGAGTCGAGCGCCGCTTCCATCGCCTCGATTTCCGCGGCCATCCGGACGACGTCCTCGTCGCGATGACGCGAGGCGGCGAGGGCGGCCGCCTCGCCCTCGAGGATCCGCCGAACCTCGAAGAGCTCGCCGTAGTTGGCCTCATCAACGGACAGCAGGAAATCCAGGGAGTTGTTGAGAGGGTTGCCGAACTGAGCAACCGTGAAGCTCCCGTTGCCGCCGCTCCTGATCAGGCCCTTCGACTCGAGCATGCGCAGGGCCTCGCGGACGGAGGAGCGGCCGACGCGGTAGAGCTGAACGAGCTCGCGCTCGGAAGGGATGGCGTCGCCCGGCCCGAGATGGCGCGAGCTGATGAGCCCGAGAAGGCGCTCCGCGACGATTTCATACGTCTTCTGCCGCGAAATCGGCTCGAAGAGAGCGTTGTCAGACAAGCGGACCAGGATCATAAGGGCTGTGAACTTCGCCCGCTGACGACGCCCGACTTCGCCTCAATCGGCGAAGAGAGGCGAAACTTCGAACTCGTCGACGTCGATGAGGCCGCTGTCCGTGATCTTCAGCTTCGGGATCACGCTCAGCGCTAGAAACGCCATCATCTGGAAGGGCGAGGGGAAGGTGCAGCCGAGCTTGCGCACCGCCGCCACGCACGCCTCCGTCTCCCGCACGACCTCCTCGTAGGGCTCCACCGACAGGAGTCCCGCCACCGGAAGCGGCAGCTCGGCCTGCACACCCATGTCGGCGATCACGACCAGTCCGCCCCCCAACTCAGCCAGCCGCTGCACCGCCCGCGCCATGTCGCTGTCGTCGACGCCGACGACGACGATGTTGTGCGCGTCGTGGGCGATCGTCGAGGCCATCGCGCCGCGCTGCAAGCCGAATCCGCGTACGAAGCCGAGCCCCATCCGCCCCGTCCCCAGGTGGCGCTCCACGACGGCGATCTTGGCGAGGTCCCGCGCGGGATCCGCGACCGCGAGGCCGTTGTCGACGCGCGGCTCCTCCTCCAGGGCGTCCGTCACGATCTGCCCCTCGATCAGTCCGATCACGCGCGCCTTGCGGCCCTCCCACGGGATCTGGAAGTCGTTCGAGGCCACCGGCTGGATCCGCACCGTGTGCCGCACCCACTCGGGCACCTCCGCCGGCGGGACGTCCTTCAGCGGATTCCCCGCCTTCAGCACCGTCTCGGGCTCGAAGCGCTCGAGATCCGGGAGGACGAGTAGGTCTGCCTGATAGCCGGGCGCGATCGCGCCGAGATGACTGAGCCCGTGCCAGGTGGCGGGATTGAGCGTCGCCATGACGAGAGCGTCCTCAGGCGCGATCCCGTGCTCGACCGCCGCCCGCACCATCGAGTTCACGTGTCCTTCCTCGGCGATGTGCTCCGGCTCGCGGTCGTCGGTGCAGAAGGCCATCCGCGCCGGCCCGTACTCCTCGACGAGCGGCAGGAGCGCCTCGAGGTTCCGGGCCGCGGAGGCTTCCCGGATCAGGAGCCACATGCCTGCGCGCAGGCGCTCGCGCCCCTCCTCGGGCGTCGAGGCCTCGTGGTCGGAGCGGATTCCGGCGGCGGCGTAGGCCATGAGCTCCTTCCCGAGGACGCCGGGCGCGTGCCCGTCCACGTGCGAGGCGCCTAGGGCGAGCTTGGCGAGCTCGAGCTCGTCCCCGGAGACGACGCCGGGGAAGTTCATCATCTCGGCGAGCCCGATCACGCGCCGGCGGTGCAGAAGCCCCTCCAGATCCCCGGGCGTGAGCGCCCGCCGCGGCGACTCGAACTTGGACGCCGGCACTGTCGAGGAGGCCATGAAGTAGACGTCGAGCTGGATCTCGTCGGCGAGGTCGGCGAGCCAGTGGACGCCGTCCGTCCCGAGCACGTTCGCGATCTCGTGCGGGTCGGCGACGACGGTCGTCGTGCCGAGCGGGAGAACGAGGCGCGCGAACTCCCCGGGCATGAGCTTCGTCGTCTCCAGGTGCATGTGCGAGTCGACGAAGCCGGGGACGACGTATTTGCCGCGCGCGTGCACGACCTCCTTGCCTGCGTACTCGCCGAGGCCGGCGATGTAGCCGTCGCAGATAGCGATCTCGGTCTCGAGCCACTCGCGCGTGAAGACGGAGAAGACCTTGGCGCCCTCGACGACGACGTCGGCGAGCTCGTCGCCGCGCGCGACGGCCAGGCGTCGGGCCAGATCGGGCATGGGGCGACCATAACCCACCGGAGTCGCGTCGTATGATCAGCCCATGGTCACGATCGAGGCGACGCCGGCGTCGCTAGAGGTCGACCCGGGACGCGCGGCTGTCCTCGTGGTGGACATGCAGAACGACTTCGGTGCGCCAGGCGGGATGTTCGAGCGCGCGGGCATCGACATCAGCGGGATCGCCGCAGCGGCCGAGGTGACACGGTCGGTGCTCGCTACCGCGCGAGCTGCTGATATTCCGGTCGTCTACCTGAAGATGGAGCACGCGCCTGATCTCTCAGACGTCGGCCCGGAGAACGGACCGCACTGGATCAAGCACTCGCGCCTGCGGGTCGGCGACGAGGTGGTGGCGCCGGATGGGTCCCCGAGCCGAATCCTCGTCCGGGACACGTGGAACACCCAGATCCTGGACAGCCTCGCCCCCGAGCCCGGCGACGTGGTCGTGTCCAAGCACCGCTTCAGCGGCTTCTTTGAGACCGATCTTGACGAGGTGCTCCGCGGGCTGGGAGCCAAGTATTTGCTCGTGACCGGCTGCACCACGAGCGTCTGCGTCGAAGCCACCGTTCGGGACGCGATGTACCGCGACTACACCTGCATCGTGCTGGAGGACTGCACCGCCGAGCCGATCGGGGCCGACCTGCCGCGCTCGAACCACGACGCCTCGCTGCTCACCATTCAGACGCTCTACGGCTGGACTTCCAGCTCCCGCGTCTTCTGCGATGCACTGGCGCCGCGCGCCGAGCTCGTCTGAATTCGTCGTTTGGAGAGCTAAAACGATACGAAAGTCGGTTCTCTCCATGCCCGCTGAGCCCTTCGCTGCGATGGGGGGGCAGAGCAAGCTGCGGCAGCTCTGTCCCCTCTCCCCGGGCGTCGAACCGGAAACCGTCGCTTAGAGCAAGAGCTTTGCCCGCCCCGCCGGCGACTTCGCACGACGAGACGACCAGGCGGGCCTCTTGGCGAGGCATTCATCGACCTCGTAGAGGGCGACGCCAAAGGAGAAGGCGTACCACCCTTCCTTGCGCGGGACGACATCCTCCTCGGGGACGATGTGCCGGTCCACGAAGCGGAATCCTCGCCTGAGAAACTCTCCGCCGCCGGCCCAGCCGCCCGGCGAGCCTGAACCGAAGAGCAGGTTGCGGCGCACGCACTCGCCGGCCGCCCAGCCGAGGACGTGCTCGTCCGTCGCCTCTGGCGAGGCAGAGGCGACGACGGCCTCCACCTCCCTCGCGAGGTCGGCACGCCAATTGAGGTCGGTCGTCCGGGCGCCGCTTTCCGCGACCCGCCAGACGTATCCGGCCGAACCAAGTGCCCAGAGACCGCGCCACCCTGCGTAGTCGAGTGCCGCCGCGGTCTCGTCGGACATCGTGTCTCTGACTCCTGTGGCCATCGCGCGCAGCGTCGCGTCGACGTCAGGCCTGACGCTTGGATTTTGGTCCGACCAGTACAGGTCGAGAAAACGCTTCGATGTCGCGTCGAACAGGTCGTCTTGAAGATCGCCTACGGATCCGACCCAAAACGGCGACTCGCTCGGAGAGACGGTCCAGTCGATCTCGCTGCGCACGAAGGGTTCGAGGTTCATGAGCGCCACAACGGAACGGGCGGGCGCCGGGCCCGCGACGCTGAAGACAGGCTGGAAGTACTCGCCCTGCTCGCAGTAGCGGATTGCATCCAGAGCCGAGCGAAACCAGAACGGTGAAACGCCCAGCCTCTCGAGGTGTCCGCGAACGAGCTCCTCGACGTTTGTCCTTCTTCTGAACAGACCCACCCGCGCGCGATCATAACGCGCCCCCGGCTGCCAGGTGTCAAGGGAGCCGAGCAAAGGGTCGGGCCGCAAGAGTTTGCCTTACTCGGCTCCCACACAAAAGAGCCGCAGAGCACGGCATTACTTGCACTTCTTGGACTTGGGCGCCGTTAGACGGGCACGACGATGACGGGCGTGCCGATGCGTACGCGCCGAAAGAGCCACTCCGCCTCGCGTCGATACATCCTCACGCATCCGTGGGAGCGCGAGTAGCCCACCGAGGCGGCATCGGGAGTCCCGTGGATGCCGACTTCCGGCGCCGAGATGCCCATCCACCTCGTCCCGAGCGGATTGCCCGGTCCCGGCGGTATCGGCTGGGCGCGGTTCGCCCAGGCGGACGCGGGCGGATACCACCACGGACGTCTGGCCTTCGTGACGATTCTGAAGCGACCCAGCGGCGTCGGCGAGATGCGACGCCCCGTGCTGACGGTCAGGGCGCGCACGAGCCTGACGCCTCGGTACAGGTAGAGGCGGTGCGAGTTGCGGTGAATGACGATCACCGGGCCGAAGTTGGCCCTCGTTACCGCAGGGCGAACACGCGTCATGGGAACGCGGATGACCGAGCGTTCGGGTGCGCCCGCGCTCGCGGAGCCAGGCAATACGAGCGCGGCCGTCGCGCACACCAAGGGGACGACCCCACGCAGAAATTCGCAGACTCGTCCGCCCCGCCGGCTATCCATCCCGCGCGTCGAGGCCTTCCCGGACAAGCGGGCGCGCGCCGAGCGCTTCGGTCGCAGGGATCTCGAACAAGAACGTGGACCCGATATCGCCCTCCGACTCCACCCAGATGCGCCCGCCCATTCGCTCGACGAGCTCGTTGCAGATGTAGAGGCCGAGACCGATGCCGCCGACTCCCTCCGTCATGGCCGGGTCCAGTCGGTAGAACTTGTCGAACACTCGCTTTTGCTCGTCCGCGGGAATCCCCAGGCCCTCGTCGCGGACGTGGAAACGCACCATGTTCCCAGCCGGAACGGCGCCGACCTCGACTCGCCCCCCATGCGGCGAGTACTTGATGGCGTTCTCGACGAGGTTGGCGAGCACCTGTCTGACCCGGTCACGGTCGGAGGCGACCGGCGGCAGGGATGGCTCAGCCGTCGTCTCGAGCTCGACCGTTGAAGGCGCATACGCGCGGGCGGCCTCGACGACGCGCTCGACGAGCTCGCCTGGCTCGAAGACGTCGTTCTGGAGGTCAACGCCCCCGACGTCCAGCTGGTTTGCAAGCAGGATGTCGTTGACGATGCGGCCGAGCCGTTCGGACTCATCGACGATCAGTGAGAGGAAGCGCTCGCGCCCAGCCTCGTCCAGGGCGAAGTCATGGCGACGCAGCGTCTGGGCTGCTCCGTAGACGGCGGCGAGCGGAGTCCGAAGCTCGTGGGAGGCAGTCGCAACGAATTCCGCCTTCAGCTGGTCGAGTCGGCGAGATTCGGTGAGATCGCGGAAGGCGTAGACCGTCCCGCCAAAGAACTCCACTCCCGAGATCGAGATCCAGCGCTCACCGTGATCGGATTCGAGGGGCAAGGTCTCTGCCTGCGCCGGCTCAGATCCCGGGCCCACCGGAATTCGCTCCGTGAGCGTCTCCCACTCGGGAATGACGTCCGCCGCCTCGCGACCAACGACCGTGCGTGCCGCCAGCCCCGTAATGGCTTCCGCCGTCGGGTTCCAGAGGCGTATGACGCCCGCTGGGTCGAGCAGAAAGACTCCGTCGGCAACGTACGTGAGCACGTGGGCCGCGTCGGCGCTCTCTTGAACCTGCTGGTGCAGACGGACGTTGTCGACCGCGAAAGCCGCCATCTGTGCGAAATGCTCCGCGAGGGCGAGGTCGTCGGGGCCGTACACGCGCCCGGAGTTGACGGCGAGCAGAGTGATCGCGCCCAGCGTGCGCCCGCGCGCCATCATGGGAACACAGATGCGCCCGTCGGAGAGCGACGGCTTGCCGGTCTGGATGACCTCCATCACGGCCGCCCCCGGCTCCGGCCCCGGCGGGGCCGCCGATGGATCGACGTCGCCACGGGCCACCGTCGCGCGGGCTGCGCTGCCCTGTTCGTCGACCAGATCGACGATGCACCAATCGGCGAGACCCTCGACGGCGAGCTCCGCTGCTCTTCGCAAAGCTCCCTGGCGGTCGAATGACGCCCCGAGCACCACGCTCGCCTTCGCAAGGAGATCGAGCTTCTCCTGTCGTCGCGCGGAGCCGACCGTTGCCGCGCGCTCTGCGGCCCGGAGGCGTTCTCGTTCGACGGCGGCTTCCTGCTCGGCGCCGATGTCCAGGAGATAACCCTGGACGTAGCGCGGCTCGCCGTCGCTCGCCCGCAGCGTGGTGGCTTGGTCCCGGACCCAGACCATGCTCCCGTCCCGGGCGAGCATGCGGTATTCCGATCGGAGAGGCGTGCCGTTCTCGCTGGCACGCGCGATCTCGGCTCTCACGCGCTCGCGGTCGTCCTCGTGGACGAGGCGGAGGAAGAGGCCGGGCTCCGAGAGCCAGTCTTGAGTCCGGTAGCCGAGCATCGTCCCCATCTGGGGACTCGCGTACAGCAGCAGGTCGCGCCCGCCCACGGCGTGGACGTAGGTGGCGCCCGGAAGTTGCTGTGCCAGAGACTGGTAGCGGCCCTCGAGCTCCTCGACCTGCTCCCGTGCAGCAACCGACTGGGTCACGTCGCTCGCGACGACGACCGACCAGGTGTCAGGACTGGATTCGCTTCCGATCGGTGTCGCGGTCAGGCTGACGATCGCTGTGGCCCCGTCGCTGCGGCGATGCGAGACGTTGGGCTCCGTGGCGCGCTCGCCGCGGCTCAGAGCCTCGAGCAGGCGCCAGGTCGCTTCGCCCTCGTCCTCGTCACCGACGAGCTCGGAGAACTGGCGGCCGAGGGCCGCCTCCGCCGTGTAGCCGTAGATCGCCTCCGCGGCGCTGTTCCACGCGACGACCTTTCCCTCACCGTCGATTCCGATCGGGGCGTCCTGCGTCCCGTCGCGGAGGGCGGTGAGCTGATCACGCATGGAGTCGTGCTCAGCGGATCGTCCCCGGAGATGCGAGGCGAGCCATCCGGCTACAGCGGCCGCCGCCAGCCACGCGGGCAGGGCGGCGACGTCGCGCCACGATCCTTCTGTGACGAGGAAGAAGTGCAGCGTCCAGCCCGTTGCCGCAACCGCCAGCCCGACCCAGAGGCCGCCCACGGCGGCCGCGAGAACCGCGATCAGAAGGCCGAGCGCAGCTGCAAGGCCCACATACTCGAGCCCTGCCGGACCAAATGACAGGCTGACGCCCGCCTCGAGGGCTGCTCCGAGGGCCCCGGCGGCGAGGGCACGAACCAGTGGCCGTCGCCGAAACCTCGTGAGCGGTGGACGTTCTGCGGCCCGACCCACCAAATCTAAGTGAAGCACTCAATCGCGCTTTGGCCAAGGGGGATCGTTCTCCTCCTGGCAGGGACCGTCGGCGGGCTTCGTTTTACAGATCGCTAACTTCGCGCCTGAACGGCGTGGAGCGGATCGAGAGCGGTGCCGGAACAGGCGCCCCAAAGTCCGCGCTGGTGCCCGCTGGCTTCGTTGGCCGCCTTGAGCAGGTCGAGTGCGTAGCGGCCCCGTTCGCCGTGGAAGAAGTACGGGCTCGCGGCGCCCTCGCGGACGAGCTCGAGGTTGATGTTGGTGCCGTTCCTTTCCACGTACGCGAGGATGCGGCCGAAGCGGTCACGTTTGTCGAGCGCCGGGTCTGTCTCGATCTCGACCTCGGTTCCGAACGGAAGCAGGCGGATGAGCACGCCCTTCGCCTCGGCGGCGTAGCACTCGTCCTCGTCGGTCTCCGGGGCGTCGAGCTGGACGAGGCGAACGTGGCGGCCGTCCGTGAGGACGATTGTGTCGCCGTCGAGGACGCGAGCGATTGTTGCGGTGGCGGCGGCGCCAGCGTGCATTCCGCCGCAGGCGAGCGGGAAGACGAGCAGCGTGACGGAGACGAGAGCCCGCAGACGCATGTCCACGAGAGTGGCAGCCGGCCGCGTCCCCGCCAAGTGGCGGTTTCGGCCTAGTCCAAGCTTAGAAGAACAGCCAGCGCAGAACGAGCGCGGCCGGGATGAACGCGCCGATCGCGAAGAAGACCGAGGTCAGGAACGCCGTCGCGTAGACGAAGCCCATCGTGTTCGGGTCGAGCTTCATCAGCGGATGATCCGGAAGGCGATTGCGTGCGTACAGCCGGCCGACACCAGCTTGCGGGCTTCGTGGATGTCGGCGGCGGATTTCGCGAGCGCGGCCGCGTCGGACAGGGGGAAGCCGAGTTCCGCGAACTGGTCGCGCCGCCACAGACGAACGCGAAGCCGCTCGTCCCGAGTGCGCCTTGGGCTTCGGAGCGGCTGCTCAACCCCCTGTCCAGCCATGCTCTGATCATGCGAAGGTGCTGCCGTTGTTCATACCTCGGATCGATCGGGCGGGCCTGAACGAAGGTCGAGCATGGCAAGAGATCCTGAAAACGCTGCGATTGCCGAGCGGCTGGAAGCCTTCGCGGCCCTGCTCGACCTGGCCGGGTCCTCGTACTACACGGCGCGTGCCTACCGGCGCGCCGCGGAGCTGATCCGGGCGACGCCCGCGCCGGTGGCGGCGTTGGTGCGAGAGGGGCGTGCACGCGAGCTGCGCGGGATCGGACCGGGGATCGAGCGGAGGCTGATCGAGTTGGTGGAGACAGGCCGAATCGCCGAGCTGGACGAGCTCGAGCGCACTGTGCAGCCGGAGATCGTCGGGTTGGGACGGTTCCTCGGTCTGTCGCCGAAGCGCTCGGTGGATGTGGCGCGCGCATTGGGCGTGGAGTCTGCGGAGGAGTTTCGCAAGGCGGCGCGGGCCGGGCGCCTGCGCTCGGTGCCAGGGATTGGCGCGAAGCGGGAGGGTGCGATCCTGGCCGCGTTGGAGCGTGAGGAGGTTCCGCGGCCTCGTCGCGGCCTGCTCTTGAATCGCGCGCGGGCGCTGGTCGAACCGCTCGCGGAGGCGGTCGGGGGCGTCGTCGCGGCCGATCCGCGGCGCTGGCGGGATACGTCCGAGCGCCTCGCTATTGTCACTTCAGACAACAATGCTCTGGATCGCTTTCAGCAGCTGCCTCAGATCGTGGCCGTGGTGGACGACACCGTCGGTGTCACCGTCGAGGGAGTGCCTGTCCAGCTCGTCGTGGCTCCCAGGGAGCGCTTCGGCACGGAGCTCCTGCGTGCAACCGGCTCGGAGGCCTACGTCGCCGCGCTCGAGCCGCTCCCCGCCGGCGCGAGCGAGGAGGAGGTCTATGCCAAGTTGGGAGTGCCCTCGTGTCCGCCGGAGCTCCGCGAAGAGCCCCACCGGGTCGAGCCGCCGGCGCTGCTCGAGCTAGCGGACGTCCGCGGAGACCTCCACTGCCATACAACCTGGTCGGACGGGAAGGCGAGCGTGCTCGAGATGGGCAAGGCGGCGCGTGAGCGCGGCTACGAGTACCTGGCCATCTGCGACCACACGCCGAGCGTGGGCGCAGTTCCGGGGCTGACCGCCGACGACGTGCGCCGTCAGGGCGAGGAGATCGCGGCTGCGAACGAGCGGCTGGCGCCGTTTCGGATTCTGCGCGGGAGCGAGTGCGACATCCTCCGCGATGGTTCGCTGGATCTCCCTGACGACGTGCTGGCCGAGCTCGACTGGGTGCAGGCGAGCGTCCACGGGGGGCAGCGCATGCCTGCGCGCGAGTTGACCAAACGGACGGTCGAGGCGATGCGGAACCCGCACGTCCGCTGCTTGAGCCACCCGAAGGGGCGGATCATCAACCACCGGCCGGAGAATGCGCTCGACCTCGACGCGGTGTTCGAGGTGGCGCTCGAGACGGGCGTCGCGCTCGAGGTGAACGGGCTCCCTGACCGGCTGGACCTCCGCGGCGAGCACGTGCGCCGGGCGGTCGAGGCGGGCGTCAAGATCGTCGTCTCGACCGATGCCCACTCGGTTCGTGGCCTGGGAAACATGGAGCTCGCGGTTCATACCGCGCGCCGCGGCTGGGCGACGGCCGGGGACGTCCTAAACGCGCTACGTTGGGAGAAGTACCGAGGTCAACCTAGGAGGTAGAGATGGCGATTGCAGTTATCGCCGCGATTCCAAGCAAAGAGGCTTACGAGACGGTCACGGAGGCGATGTTCGGTACGAAGAGGCCTCCCGCGGTGGACGGGTGCCTGGTGCACAGTGCCGGCGAAGGCCCGAACGGCTTCCGCGTGGTCGACATCTGGGAGTCCCAGGAGGCGCTCGACAGCTTCACGAACGACAAGCTGATGCCGGCGATGCAAGAGGCCGGGATGGCCGACATGGCAGGGACTCCGCCCGAGATCGTCGATCTGATGCATGTGATCGTGAACGAAGAGGTCCGCGTCTAGCTGCTCCCGCGCTGGCGGTTGCGCGCCAGACGTAGGCAAGACCGGTACCGACGAGGCCAACCGTCGCGGTGAGGCCGCGGCGGCTGGCGCTTACCCTTGCGCCGCTCCGCCCCGCGCTCAGGCCTGCGCCGCGACCCTCCCAGCTCGTGACGTTGTCCGCGCCAGCCCTGGCCGTAATCCGGACTTTTGGGCAGTTGTATTGGGGCGCCGCTCGATTCACCCTATGCCGGGAGGGAGCTGCGGCATGGAAGTCAAGGTCAGTGATCCGGCTTTCGTCTATGACCTCGTTTGCTCGCTGAAGCGGGCGGCTTACGTAGCCACGGCGCTCGACCCCAACACGGTCCTCGTTCGGGTGCCCGAGTCATCCACGATTGAGCAGGCGCGTACCCATCTCGCCTTCTATCTCGTGAACTGGCGCTCGCGCCACCCCGGCGTCGACGCCGATCTAGTGGAGCCGCTGTGATTATCGAGATCAGCGACCCTGCGGCGGGGGACGACCTTGTTGCTTTCTTGCAAGCCGCACGCTGCGAGGCAGAGCAGGCCGGGCCGAGGAGGATCACCGTATCCCTTCCCGACGCGCCTAGCGAGCAGGCGGCTCAGCGGAGGCTCGAGCTCTATCTGGCCGAGTGGCAAGCGCGGCACCCGGGCATGCGTGCGCGACGCAAGCCCCGCTACGACCTCTAGAGGCCCACGATATCGTCGGGCCGGACGGGCACGCGCGTCAGCTCGCGCCCGGTTGCGTCGCGCAGGGCGGCGACGATCGCGGCCGTCGAGACGACCGTGGGCGGCTCCCCCACCCCCTTGGCGCCGTAAGGCGCGTCCGGCTCGGCTTCCTCGACGAGATCCGCGGCGACGGGGGGCATGTCGAGCGCGGTCGGGATCAGGTAGTCGGTGAAGCTCGCGTTCGTGATCACGCCGTCC
>WNFZ01007862.1_pt1 | contig 18282 bp, 14 predicted proteins | sample 5400081 | NCBI WGS metagenome assembly WNFZ01 (sample SAMN13153365, study PRJNA577476) | soil metagenome | isolation source: 80 cm soil or saprolite under grassland replicate 1 | place: USA:California | collected 2016-06-15 | reverse complement strand
CTGAAAAAGAGTTGGTCAAAACCCAGTTTAACCGAATAAATCGATCAACATTTTATCCACGGATTTTGCGATTTTCCGGGCAAAACTAGCGAATCCCCAGCCGGAATGTTGCAGAGTTTTGCTCCGTGGAAATCGGCGTTCAACTTTAATTCGCACAGGCTTCAATTAACTACCAAGACTTATCAGTTGCCCGGAGCAGATCAGATCATCACTGCCAGTGTTTTCTATACTGACGAGACGATGTTTTCGACCCGGTCGGACACGGTAGAATCAATGTGGATTGGCATAGCTGTTTCGAAGAGAGCTCAAGATAGCGCTTTCGAGGCTAAGAACAACGCAGTGGCCGAAATCACATATACTGAGCATACCGACACCATTCGTGTAAAGACTCAAGCCCATGCGCAGGGGCGCCAATGGCTTGTCGGTCTCGAATGTCGTTGCCATCGGGAATTCGACGAAACTGACCCTAAGAAACAAACCAAATAAAATATGCTGAAGAGATTGTGCGCCATTCTGATTATGGCTATCGTTGCGGGCGCAGGCGGGGCTTTTGTCGGCTATGTTGCGGGGTCGGCGATGTATGAACACGCCCAGCAAAGAGTTCAAAAGAATCCGCAGTCGATACAAGGCGACATAGGCGGTTATCTTTGTTCAGCCGGATGGCTGCCAATCCAATTGGGCGTGTTAGGGACGGCGCTTGGAATCGTAATTGGCGCAGGTGTGGGGATCGGCGATGCCGTCTGGACAGGGATGAAAGGACCGGAATCGGAGCGGGAATAATCTGTGTTGAGTCGCATCATAAGTTTGAAGAAGTGGCGGCATGGCCTCCTGCCGGGCTATCTGATCGTTTGTTGTTCAATTCTGCCGATGCAATCGTGGCTCGACGGGGCCGCGTACAGCCACTCATCCGGGCCTCGCCGCCTGGTGATCGTTCTCGACGGCGTCCCGTACCAAACCATCGACGAGTTGCGCGCTGAAGGGCGCTTCCGACGGTTCAAAGCGCCCGCGCGGATGATCTCGATGTTCCCTTCTCTGACCAACGTGGCGATGATCGAAATCCTGCAGGCCGGAGATTCGCCGGGATATGAAGACCATTACTACGACCGCGAGCGCAACCGGATACTCGGCACGATCCAGGATCGGCTGCAAGGCGGCAAATTCATTCGGGGCACTTTCCGCGAGACCTTCGATTATCACGCCCCGGCTTTCAAAGGCGCGATGGCTTACGTCGCCGCGCCTGCCGGGACGATCGCCGTCGCACACCTGGACCTCTCCGCGTTCCGCAAGGCGTTTAGAAAATCGGACGCGCCGCTGTTCGTAGCCTACATCGGCGAGACCGATTCGCTGACGCATCTGGGCGGCAAGAAGATGTTGAAGTCGCTCCTGCGCGCGTTCGACCGTACGGTCGAAGAGTTGATTTCCGAGTCGGAGGGGCGGCTCGAAGTCGAGATGTTTTCGGATCACGGAAACAATTACGCCGAATACACGTCGGTCGAGTTGAACGACGCGATCAACGGCGCCGGGTTCAAGACCGAAAAGAGCTTGATTAGCCCCAACAGCGTTGTCTTGCCGAAATACGGGCTGGTCGGCGCCTCGACGCTTTTCACCAGTCCCGAAAACCGCGCGCGGTTGGCCGAAGTCTGCGCGAAAACGAAGGGCGTCGATTTCGCCGTTTATCAATCAGGGGGAGACGTCATCGAATTGATCAGCGTTCGCGGGCGCGCCCGCGTGTCACGCGACGGAGATCGCTTCAGGTACGAAGACGCGGGAGGCGACCCGCTCGGACTCGTTCCGATCATCGCGGAGTTGAAATTGCACGCGCGCGTTGACGCGAGCGGCTTCGCCTCGCGCGAAGACTGGTGGCGGGCGACTATGCGCCATCGCTACGCAGATCCGCTGCGCCGCCTTTTCGACGGCTTCAGCAAATACGTTAAGAATCGCGCCGACGTGATCGTGAGTTACGAAGACGGGTATATGTTGGGAAGCCCGTTTTTAAGCCTCTTCGCGCAAATGGTCGCCACGCATGGCAACTTGTTGCGCGGCGAGACCGAAGGATTCGCCATGTCGACGCGGCAGGAGTTGGGAGAGGCGGTTCGCGGCTACGAATTGAACCGCCTCTTCGCGCTCGACAAGAGGCGCAAGGCTGGAACCTATTTCAGCGGCGAAGGCCATTGCCACCTCGGCCCTGCGATGGCGAAGATGGCTGTTGGGGCTGAGTAAGCAGTTAGTTTGCAGTTACTCCAAGGGGTAATCCGCCTCACGCCACGCCTTGATCCCGCCGGCCATTGACAGGACGTTTGTGTAGCCCATCTTTTGGAGATTGTCCGCCGCCAGCGCCGAACGGAAGCCGCCGCCGCAATAGAGCACGATCTCGGAGTCTTTGTCAGGCGCCGTCTTTTCGATGTCGCGCTCGATGATCCCGCGGCCGAGATGTTCGGCGGCGGCGGCGTGGTCCAGTTCCCATTCGCGATCCTCTCGCACGTCGATGAACCGGAATTTCTCGCCCGCATCGAGCTTCCGTTTGACCTCTTCGACGGTGATTTCGCGGACGCGCGACCTGGCGTCCTCGCAGAGTTTTTCAAATGCTTCCGAATGCTTCATCATTAATTCCTCAGAAAATGGTAGGGCAAACTGGCAGTTTGCCTGGATTTCCCCAAAGACCGCATCGAAGGAATCCAGGCAAACTGCCAGTTTGCCCTACCCTCGCGCCTCTATTTTCATTCTTTCAGGGCGTCGCAATGCGACGTTATCGCCTCCCTCGCTCGTTGTAGCGCAAACGGATAAAACTGACAAGGCGTTTGTCAAGCCGCCGCTCGCGCACACCTACTCGATCGTCGCGCGCGACCCAGATAAATGTGGGACAGACTTTAGTCTGTCCGATCTCACGGACAGACTAAAGTCTGTCCCACGTCTCAGTTCAGGCTCAGCGCGTTGAGCAAATCTCTTCTGAATTCCAACGCGCGCTGCTGCCTGTCCATCGGGTCTTTTTCCAAGGCGCGGAATATCTCGGCTTCGATCACGATGTTCACATCCGGATTGAGCGCGCGCAGTGAAGGCGGTCTCGAATTGAGCAGTTTTACGCCGAAATCGCCGATGCGCTTCGCGGCGAAAGGCGGCCGTCCCGCCAGCATTTCGTAAGCGATTACGCCCAGGCTGTAAATGTCCGAGCGAAGGTCGGCCTCCTCTCCGCGAAATTGTTCCGGACTTAGGTAAGTCGGTCGCAGCGGCAATTGTCCGCGCCCCTGCAGTTTTGAGGTTGTGCCCGGGACGAATCGCCTCCTCGACGCGTATTTGGAGAGGCTGAAGTTGACGATCTTGACGTTCGGGCGCAGCCGGTCGGAGGAGGGCGTCACGATAATACATTCTGGCCTCAGATCGCGATGAACCAGCCCCGCCTTATGCGCGGCGTCCAGCGCCTCGCAGGTTTCGGCGATGACCTGAATCGCGTCATCCAAATCGAATTTGCCCCGTCGTTTTATCTCGTCGCGCAGCGAATCCCCTTTCACGTATTCGCTTACGATGTAGGCGTAGGCGTTCGGCAACATCCCGAAATCGTGGACGGCGGCGATCTGCGGATGTTTTAAGTTGAGGGCAATTTGCGCTTCGAGGCGAAAGCGATCCTGCGCTCGCGGTTCGGCGATCGCGCTCGCGCGTATGATCTTGATTGCGACTTCCTGCCCGGCTTCGTTCGTCGCGACAAAGACTGTGCCCGATCCGCCATGATTGATCACGCGCTCCAGCCGGTAGCGCGCGTCGATCATGTAAGGGATCGTCTCGATGTCCCTCAGCTCGACGAGACAGTCGCGGCAAAATTGGAGGTTCGAAGGGTAACACCGTTTGCACGACACACATTCACGCGCGATTTCGTTCGGATCGTAGATGGACATGACGTCTTCTCTCTTTCTGATGTGGGGTTGATGGGACTTATGGGACGTCAGTCTCCTTGTCTCCTAGTCCCTCCCTCTCTGCGGTCCCTGCGGTCCCTGCGGTCCCTGCGGTCTCTGCGGTCTCTGCTGTCTTTCATCACAGCCAAAGCATTCCGTTTCAAACCGGCGAGTTTCGCCCGTTTGATCGCGCTCTTGCGGAAGCGCGTCGAAAACTCTTCCTGCGACATTTCGACCATCTCACGCAGGCGTGGCTCGACGACGCCTTCGCGCGGCTCGAAGCGCTCCTCGGCGGTCTCTTTTGAAAAACGCGACCAGGGGCAGACGTCCTGGCAGATGTCGCAGCCGAAGACCCAGCCCTCCAGATTCGATCTGATCGGCTCGGGCAATTCGGTTTCGCGCAGCTCGATCGTGCCATAGGAAATACACCGTGTAGCGTCGAGCTGGTAGGGCGCGATGATCGCTCGCGTGGGGCAGGCGTCGATGCAGGCTCGACATGTGCCGCAATGATCGGGTTCTACGAACGAGTCGTAATCGAGTTCTATCGAAAGCAGCAACTCGCCCAGAAAAACCCACGAGCCGAACTCCTTGGTGATCAGGTTCGTGTGTTTGCCTATCCAGCCCAGACCGGCGCGCACGGCCCAGGCCTTGTCCATCATCGGCGAGCTGTCCACGCAGATCTTCCCTTCGACTCCTTGCGCTCGCTCGCGAACCCATTCGAGCAGAGACTCCAGCTTGTCGCGCAGAACGTGGTGATAATCGTCGCCCCAGGCGTAGCGCGAAATCTTGCCGGCCTCCGGCGCGTCGGTGTGCTTTTCGGGCCGGAAATAGTTGAGCGCGACCGAGACCACCGATTTCGCCGAAGGCAGGAGCAGGCGCGGGTCGGCGCGCCGCTGCGGATCGCGGGCCATATACGACATCCGCCCGTGGAATCCGCGCGCCAGCCAAAGCCTGAGCCGCTCGCCCTCTTCGGTCAACGCGTCGGCGGGCGCGACGCCGACCTTGTCGAAGCCGAGACGACGCGATTCCAGCTTGATCTCTTCGGTGAAAGTCTTCGCCATCGAGCACATTGTAAGGTGGTTTGCGCCGCCCGGCTACAGTCTGTATGCTCTGATTCGGCTGAGGCGTCAACTATGAGATGTCCAGTGTGTAAAACTGAAGAATTAGACTTTTCCCTGCTTGAAAGCAATCTTATTTCGCGCCATTGCGATAAATGCGGCGGCAACTGGATTCCGTCGTTCGAATACTGGAAATGGCGCGAACAGCACAAAGTGGGCCTGCCCGAAACGTCGGAGAGACAAACTATCCCGCCTAATCCAGTGACCAGCGCATTGATCGCCAAACTCTGCCCGGAGTGCAATAAGATTCTGATCAAATACAGAGTCGGCCACGGGGCCAACTTCTCGCTCGATCAATGCGGCAACTGCGGCGGAGTCTGGTTCGACAAGGATGAATGGGAGGCGCTCAAGGCCCGCAACCTGCACGATGACATCTACCTGATCTTCACCGCGCCCTGGCAGGATCAGGTTCGCAGCCAGGAATTGCGCCGCGCCCAGGAAGAGCGTTACCGCAAGAAATTCGGCGCCGAAGATTTCATTGAGATTCAGCGGATGAAGCGGTGGATCGACGGGCATCCGCGCAAGCAGGAGATAATCGCTTACCTGATGCTAGACAAATGACCGTAAGTGACGCTTTCAAGAAATAGCCCGGACGGCGGCGCGGTCACGCGCGCCGGATCGAGCGGCGATTTTCCCGCCGGATGTTCGATCAACCGCGCGAAATCTTCAGCGCTCACATTTCCGCGCCCGACCTCAACAAGCGATCCGACCAGCCGCCTGACCATCTTCCACAAAAAATGCGAGGCCGTGATTCGGAAGAGAATCAGATGCTCGTCGGTCATGACTTCGGCGGATTCTACGCGGACGATCGTCGATTGTCCGTCGCGTTTCGCGTCGCGTTCGCTGAAAGCCGCGAAGTCATGACGGCTCACAATCGATTCAGCCGCGCGCGCCATCTCGGCGACGTCCAACCTGTCCTTCACCCACCAGACGTATTTTTTGCCGAAGGCTGTGCGCCGCGTCGAGATTTGATAAAGGTAGCTCCGTGAAACGGCGTCGTGGCGGGCGTGAAAACGATCGGCGGCCTCTGCAACTTCGAGGATGTTGATGTCAGACGGCAATCGGTCGTTGATGGCGTAGAGGATCTCCTGCGGACGGGGAATGTTTTTCGGCCTGCCTCCGCGCGGCGAGAGTCTCAGATGGGCGACCTGCGCCAGAGCGTGAACGCCGGCGTCAGTGCGCCCGGCGCCGCCGATCTCGACCTGTCGATTGAAGAAATCTTCAGCGGCCTTGCGCAATTCGCCGGCGACCGTCCGGGCGTTCGACTGCTCCTGCCATCCGCTGTAACGCGCGCCGTCGTATTCAAGCGTGAGTTTCCAAGTTCTCATAAGAAGTGCGCAGCGAGTAGTGGGTAGTGGATAGTGGGTAGTGGGCAGTTATGTTCAGATCGTGCGAAGTTCTGCCTAAACCTACTGTGGCAGGGAGTTGGAAAGGCCATTGATCAACCTTGCGACCTCATCGGTCATACTCAGAAGTCTGATTACTTGTTCTTCTTTCAGGTAGGTCAGCCGTTGCGCGATGAATATTTGGGTCTGGACTTCGCAGAGCGATCCATAGGCGATGGACAGGTGGTGTCGGAACTCTCTGGTCGAGTCACGCCCCTGCCCTTCGGCGATATTTGAGGGGATAGAGACGACGGCTCTCCGAATCTGGCTGGTCAGCCCATAAAGCTCGTCTCTCGGAAAAGACTGCGAAGCCTTGTATGTCTCTTCAACTAGGCCTAATGCTTTCTGCCAGACGATCAGTTCACGGAAGTTTTTCACTTTCATTGCTGAGATCCTCTTATTTACAAGGTGTTTTTAGTAATGGTCACTGCCCACTACCCACTATCCACTGCCCACTACCCACTGCCCACTCTTTCTCATACATCCCATCCATCAATCTTCACCCCGCCCTTTGGCTGTGGCTTGACCATCGGCGCGCTGTCGCGTTCGCGCCTCTCTCGGCTCGACGCGCTGAAGTACTTCCGCCACTCGCTCGGCGCGTCAATCGTCTCGCCACCATGCTTCGTGATGCGCTGGCGAACCGCGGCTAAAACTGGCGTGTTGACCGCCACGCCCGAGACTATCACCTGTCCTTTGGTCAAGGCGGGCAATTCGTCCAGCAACCGCCGCCCCGCGCCCTCGACCGACGAGGCGATGGTCTGCTGATCGATCGGGTTGACGATGCGCATGATGAATTGGGTCATGCACTGCGACAGCACGTCCTGATCGAGCTTGCCCGGTCGCTGCGTGATCAGCCCGATGCCGACGCCGAATTTGCGACCTTCGGAGAGTATCTGTTTGAGGATGTTAGTCGAGACCACCTGCTGGCCTGCGGGCGCGTAGCGGTGGGCCTCTTCGAGCAACACGAAGACCGGGTAGGGCAGCGATTCGTCGCCGGGGGCCGCATTGCCGCGCACGGTCGCCACACGCGCCTTGTTCGTGCGGCGCAGCAGCGCGCCCACGATCACCTGCTGCTCGTTTTCTTCGATCTCGGAGAGTTGCAGCACCGTGCATTGGCCAGGGCGGAACAGGTCCTGAAGCGGAATGTGCTCGTGATCGGAGAAGATGTGGCTCTGCTCGAAGCGCCGTCGCAACCGCCATTCGAGGCCGTCGATCGTGCTGACGTTGCCGCCGCCCTGGCCTTTCGCGTCTTCATACCTCAACGCCAGAACCTCGTTCAGCAGATCGTTGAAGCCCCACGTCCCGCGCTCGGCGCCGCGCGTGTTGATCAAGGCCTTGTACGCCTGGCTCAGAAACGTCCGCATCTTCTCGGTCATCTCGGGCAGCAGGTAGACGATGTCGGCCTCGGTCAACGTCGAGATGCGGACTTTGATTTTCCCCGGCGTGAAGATTTTGACTTCGGGTTTGTAATCGGCGGCGGAGAAAGAAGGATGTTTGTGAATCTCCTGAAGCGTGCCGTATTCGCTGTGCGGGTCGACGATCAGCGCGGCGGCGCGGTTGTTGGGCATCAGCAACTCCTCGATCAGCACGCCCGCCGCGTAGCTCTTGCCGGCGCCGGTCGAGGCCAAGATGGCCAGGTGGGTCGAAACCACGTCCTTGACCGAGAGCACGACGGGAACCTCGTCGCGTTTGCGAGTCAGCAGCGAGCCGATGTGCGCGGCGCCTTCTTCGCCCTTCTGCCTCGGCGAGAGCATCTTTGCCAGCATCCGGTTCGACGCCAGAAAGACCTGCTGGCCCGGCGTCGGCGGAATGCGCGGGTTGATGAAGTCGCCGATCGATTCGCTGAAGAAGCCGATGGTCTCGACGTAAATCTCGTAAATCTCCAGGCCCTCTTCGCCGACGCCGATCAGGCTCGACACCAGGGCAGGAGGCGTGTTCGGGTCCGCGAGAAAACTGTCAGGCCGTTTTCGCCGTCGCTGGCGTGGTAGTAGACGAATTCGCCGATCCGCGTCCGCGTGTTGTCGGTGGTGATGAAGGTGAACTCGTGCGGATTCTCTCCGGGGCCTTTGACTGTGCCGATGAGCATTTCTTGCATGGTCATATGGTTTTCAGTTGTAACTGCTCAGCCTCTTCTTGTAACTGCTCAGTTCTTCGCCGCGTTAGCGGCGCCTGACATTAGCCGTGGGTTTCAACCCACGGTGAGAGTGTGATATTCCCCCCGTCGCGTCAGCGACGATTGAATTCAGCCGTCGCTCGCGCGACGCGGGAATATTGGCCGACCGTTCCGTGGGTTGAAACCCACGGCTAAAGTCAAACCGCCGCTAACGCGGCGAAGAGATTGAGTTATTACTTTCAGTTTTATTTTTCAAGTGAATGAGAGCGCGCTTCGCAACAAGCGCGACTTCAACCCGACATAGCCTTGATCGCCCGCGACCAGGTCGCGCAACGCTTCGCGCACGCCGCGGTGGCGACGGGCGAACTGCACCATCCGTTCGGTCAGCGGCGCGCCGGCGAAATTGCCGCGGTAGAAGCGGTGTTGTAATTCGGCCGCCCGACGCAGCTCCGCGCCGAACTCGGCCCGCCACATCTCGTCGAAATCATCGACTCGATTGACCAGCGCCCGAGCCAGCAGGTCGGCCGATTTGATCGCGTAGTAAATTCCCTCTCCCGTGAGCGGATCGACGAATCCGGCGGCGTCGCCGACAAGCGCCCACGCCCGCTTCGCGTCGCAGGCCTTCAGACGGTCCCATGTCGAAACGTCGAGCGAAGGAATCATCGCGGCGTAAAAGCTCGCGCGCGGAGTCGAATTGCCGGAAGCCGATTTGAGCTCGCACGCAAGCTCGCGGTCTTGCGTCTCGATGAAGTCGATCAGCTTGGCTTTCAACCGGGCCGGAGTCGTCTCCTGAAAACCGCTGGCGACTCCGTAAGAGAGGTGGTCGGTGCGCGGGAAGAGCCACAGATATCCGCTGAATTCGTCGAGATATTTCACGTCAACGTGGGGGGCGATCCGATCGGCTTTGACATGCCAGCCCAGCGCATAGGCGAAATCTTTCGGCTCGAATTTCAGGCCGACGCGCCGGCGAATGACGCTGCTCGCGCCGTCCGCCCCGATCAGAAAATCGGCGGTGAAGTCGCCGGCGGCGGTCTCGATTCGCCACTTGCCGTTGGCAAAACAGGTGTTTTCGACGCGCGAACAGTGAAGTCGCGCGCCCGCTTCAATGGCTTGCTGGCGCATCATCCGGCCCAGCTCTTTGCGCGAATAGATGGCGAAATCGTAGCGCGGCGCGATCGTCAGCTCTCGGTTTCTGGCGCTGATCAGGCGCAGGCTGGAGATCATCTGTTTCGGCGTCGCGCCGTCATGCAAGAAGTCGAACTCCCGGAGCGCTTTTGAAGTGACGCCGCCGCCGCAGGGCTTCTCCCAAGCCTCGCGCGCGTCGAAGAGCAGAACTTCAATCCCGTTTTCACTGAGCTGATGAGCGAGGCGCGCCCCGGCAGGCCCGGCTCCGACAATTGCGATTCGCATTATGAAAAATCTCGTTTCGACAGTTTCGTTATGCAGAGCGCCAATTATATGAAGCTTTTGCAAATAAAAACCGTTTGCAATCAACACCGTGATTGGCGCCAACCTGGGTACGCATCGCTTCCAGCGTGCAGTCTCGGTTAGACAGCCCATTGCTCCCTAATGCGCCTCCTGCCGAGACTGCACGCTGGAAGCGATGCGTACCCAGGGCTCGCCTCCCGATTTATGCGCAGGCTCCAATTATATAGGCTTTATTGAAGACGGCGAAGCTTTGGAGCGCCTTGACACGCTTCGGCGCGATGCGTACTGTCTGAAATTTCCGATCCCGGCGGTAATTTTGGTTTGAAAGGATTGTTTATGCTCGATGTTCATTTTGTGCGGGAGAATTTCGATCTCGTTCGCGAAAAACTCTCAACGCGCAATTTCGATCCTGCGTCGCTCGATAATTTCAAAAACCTAGACTCTCAACGCCGCGCGTTTATCCAGCAACGGGACGAACTGAACGCCGCCAGCAATCGCATAAGCAAAGAAGTTGGCGCGCTGATGCGCGAAGGAAAGAAAGAGGCGGCTGAAAGCAAGAAAGCGGAATCGCGTCAGATTAGCGAGAAGGTCAAAGAATTTGATGATGCATTGGCGTTACTGGAAGAAGGGCTCCGTCGGATCCTGACCCGCGTACCCAACCTGCCTCATGAATCTGTTCCCGTCGGCGCTGACGAGTCGGCCAATCAGGAAGTTCGCCTCTGGGGAACCCCGCGCGATTTCATCGCCGAAGGCTTCGAGCCTAAAGACCACGTTGAACTTGGCTCCGGCTTGGGCATTCTCGATCAGGAGCGCGCTACGAAGATGACAGGCGCGCGGTTCGCCGTCCTCTGCGGTCTGGGCGCGAAGCTCGAACGCGCGCTGATCAACTTCATGCTCGACCTGCATACGAAAGAGCACGGCTATCGAGAAATGCTGCCGCCCTTTATAGTCAATAAAGACTCCCTGTTTGGCACTGGGCAGTTGCCAAAGTTTGAAGCTGACCTGTACAGCGTGCACTCTCAAGAGATACCTGAGGCGAAGTGGTTGAAAGAAAGCATGACTCAGAGCGCGGTGGAAGATTTCTTACAAGGTTTAAGGAATTACTATTTAGTGCCGACCGCCGAGGTTCCGCTCACGAATCTGCACCGCGACGAGATTTTGAACGAGAAGGATCTGACGCTGAGTTACACGGCCTACACGCCATGCTTCCGCTCGGAAGCAGGCAGCTACGGCCGCGACGTGCGCGGGTTGATCCGACAACATCAGTTCGACAAAGTCGAGTTGGTCAAGATCACCAGGCCGGAAGATTCATACGAGGCGCTGGAACAATTGACGCGCGACGCCGAGACTGTGCTCCAACGGCTCGGGCTTCCCTACCGTACGGTGACGCTCTCGACCGGCGACATGGGGTTCTCGGCTTCGAAAACTTACGACATCGAGGTCTGGCTGCCGAGCCAGAAGACTTACCGCGAAATCTCTTCCTGCTCGAATTGCGAAGCCTTCCAGGCGCGCCGCGCGCAGATCCGCTTCAGGCGCGACGGCAAATCGAAGACCGAATTAGTCCACACGCTGAACGGATCGGGATTGGCCGTGGGCAGGACGTGGATCGCGATTCTGGAAAATTATCAACAGGCCGACGGCTCGGTTATAGTTCCGGAAGTATTGGCGCCTTATCTTGGAATCGATGTGATTGCGCCGATGAGTAGTACATAGGTTCAACCACGGGGGGCACGGGAACACGGGGATGACTATGGTTATTGCCATTCCCCGTGATGCCCCGTGATCCCCGTGGTTCGATCTGCCCCAATGTTTGTTGTTCCGATTTAGTTCAGATTGCCTGAAAAGTGTCATTAGCCGGTCAGGGCTTCGTGTTTTTTTGCCTGTCCGTCTTTTCCTGCTTAGTCTCTTCCGGTTTTGCCTCATCAGCGGGCGCGCTCGCTTCTTTCATCTTTTCCTTCATCGTCTTGAATTCGGGCATTGCGGCGAGCGGTTGCAGGTCAGGCTCGTCGGGATCGAAGACGGCTTCGGGGTCGATCTCCAGCATCCGTTTCAACGCCGCCAGGGCTTCGCGTTTGCGGCCCAGTTGCGCCAGCGAGCAGGCGCGCTCGAAGTGCGCGTCGGCTGAATCCTCGTCGAGCTTGACTGCCTGATTGGCCGCGCCGAGCGCCTCGGTGAAGCGGCGCTGCGAGCGGTAGAGCGACGACAGGTATTCGTAGGAGCTGGCGTAAGGCTCGATGGCTATGGCGCGCTGCATTGACTTGATCGCGTCGCCAATCTTGTCTTGGGCCTCCTGGACTCCGGCGAGCAGAACCAATCCGGTCACGCTGCCTTCCAGTTCTTTCGGGAACGCCAGCAACAGGGGTTCGAGCCCCTTCGCGTAACGGGGGTCGTAGCCTTCGTCCTCAGAGAATTGTCCGAATATTTCATCGACGTCGGAGGAGGCCTTGAGCATTCGGGCGAAGGCGGATTTGGCCTTGTCGGGATGGTCGTTGAGCAGGTGGAAATTGACGAGCGCGGCGTGATGATCGAGGTATTCGCGGTCGAGTTCGACGGCCTTCTCCAAAGCCGATTCGGCGTCTTCCACCTTGCCCACCCGCTCGTAGGCGGCGCCCAGATCGCGCCACGGGCGCGGGTCGTAAGGCGCGAGCCGCGCGTAAGCGTTCAATTCCGTGATGGCGCGTTCTACGTCCTTGCTGGGCGCCTTGACGTAGTCTTCGACGCCGCCCGAATAGAGCAGCGCGCGCGCCAGCGCCAGGCGGACGGGCGCGAAGTCGGGCCAGCGTTCGGCGGCCTTCTTCAAGACTTCGACCGACGCGGACGAATCGGTCTTATCGGTCCCGGTTAGACCCTGAGCCTTCAAGGTCCCATCTATCTCCTGCGCGCTGAGGACGCGAGATTTCAACAAGAGCAGTTCAGGCTTCTCGCCTTCGCGGGCGATCAATTTTTCGATGTGTTTGGCGGCGCCGTCGATCGAAGTCCCGAAGACCAGCCCCCGGCGGCCGTCGGGCCGCAGCGCCCCCTGCAGCGCGTCGGCGAATTCGGGCAGCGCGTCGTCGACGACCTCATGCTCGGTGATGAACCAGGCGCCGTCGCGGCTGCTGAGCGTCAGGCGCAGCAGCGCCTCGCCGCGCAGCAGCGTGACGGAGGCGCGGTCGGCGTTGATTTCGCTTCGCAGGACGCGCGGAGGTACCGGGGCTTCCGCGCCCCACGTCTCCCACATCTCCTTCACGGTCTTCTCGAACGCGCTGATCACGGCGGCGCGCTGCTTTTCGTTGAGATTCGCCCAGCCGCTCGGCGTGAACACCTGCTCCGCCATCAGCGAAAGGTCGAACGCCAGGTCGCGCGTCGCCCGGTCGAGGCTGAATTCTTTGACCAGGCGGATCGGGTCGCGCTGGAAATCGGCGGTCGTGCGGCGCGCCGAAGTGATTTCCAGGTCGAGCTGGTTGAGCATCGCGTAACTGGTGAACGCTTCGCCGTCGAAGCGCAGATGCGTGGCGTCGACGCGATCCATCAGTCCCCAGGTCGGATCGACTTCGACCCATTTACCCAGATAGATCTCGACCCAGGCGTGCGAGCCGAACGACCCGCCGCCGAGCGCGGCGCCCGTCACGACCCGCGCCGGCAGGCCCAAGCTCCGCGCCAGAGCGACATAAAGCTCGGAATGTTCGAGGCAATCGGCCTCGCGCGACGCCAGCGTCTCGACGGCGTCGCTCTCGACGTTTTTCCACTTCAGATTCCTGTACGTCCATTCGCCGATCTTGCGCGCGACGCTGCGCCCGTCGGCGTCTTCGCCGGCGATTTGTTTCGCGAGCGCGACTATGCGCGGGTCTTTGGAATTAATGCGGGCGGTCGGGTTGAGGAAGGGCGCGAATTCGGCGCCGGCCACGGGCAATTTGGTCGTGAGCTTTTCGGGGATGTGGCGGGCCGACGTCGTGAAGACTACCGTCGAAGGGTCGCTAGATTCGACGCGCTGGAAATCGAATTTGGCCAGGTCGTCGCGGACGCGCGGCGCAATTCCGGGCGTTCTGGCCGAGACCCGCACCGTCATCGATTCGACGCGTGGCGACCCGATCACGGTCAGCCCCTTGGGCGTGATCATCGCGTTGGCCAGGTCGAAATCGCCGATCGCGTTGGCCAGGTCGCCCACCGAATAGCGCCCCTCGCGGTCGAAGGCGACCGCGAGCCGCCCGACCAGGCCGTCTTTCTCGACGGCCAGGTAAGCGCGCTGGCTGTGGAAAGCGTGAATCACGGCGCTGATGAAAGGCAGCATCCGTTGCGACGAGCTGTCGGCGAGCGCCTTGCTAGCTTCGTCGAACGCCGATTCGAGGTCGTAGGTCGCGAACACCGCCAGACTGCCAGGCATGTCTTTAGTCGAACGCGCGAAATCGCGCGACGAAGAGAACTTTTCTTTGGCTTCGAACAACCGGAGCGTCTCGACGCTGTCTGCCAGCAGGAAATAATCGTCTGTCACGGTGACGAACGGCGCGGCGCCGTCCTCGCCCAGCGCCACGACCGGATTCCCTAGCGCAGTCGGATTAGTCGCGCGCGGGAAATTGGCGAATAGTTTGCCAGAGCGTAGAAGCCCGGCCAGGTCTCCGTTCTTGAGTTTCAGCGCCAGCGCCATCGCCGGCCATTCGGCCCCGTCGAAGACCGGTTTGAGGCTGAGGAGCGCGGCGGCGACCTCGCCATGCATGTTCGGCACGATCAGCTTCTCGACCTCCGCGTCGATCTCCTTGTCGCGCCCCGTGGCTTTCTCCCTGTCCTTGTCGGTCTCCAGGCTCTTCATCGCGCCGTAGAGTTTCGCCGGATCGACGACCGCGCCCGCGTAAAGTATGGCCGAGCGGGGGATCAGTTCGCGCGGCGCCGCTAGGGCGTCGACCTTGAACGGCCTGAAGCTCTTGATGAATTCGTTGTCGGCGAGGCCGATCTTGAAGACCGTCTCCAGCGAGTTCGGCGTCAGTTGCAGCGCGCCGCTCTCGACGCCGAAGGCCTTGATGAACGCGGCGATCTGGTCGTTATCTCCCTTCGATTCGGCCAGATCGAGCAGCGGTTTGAGCGCCGCGCTCAACCGGCTGAAGAAGATTATTTCGCCCTTCTCGGCGCGGGCCTTAGTGAAGGCTTCGCTTTGCGCGATGGTCTGACCCGAAGCTACAGAAGCCAGCAGATCGGCCATCGCTTCGCGCGACGATGAAACGATCGCGGTCTCGCCCAGATAAGCTATGCGGATCGTCTCCCATTTGGCGCCGACCAGTTCCGAGATGACCGGCCTGATGAGCGTCGTGACCGGAAGGCCGCCCACGCTCTCCTGCCACAAGTGGGAGAAAGGCTTGAGCGACGGGATTTTCGATTCCGATGACGAGCGCGCGACCGCCTTGCCGCGCGCCTCGTTCGAGGCCATCGAGGCTAAGATTACGGGCACGACCGTGGGAATGATTCCGGCGAACCGCGAGAGCGCGGCGGTCACCGTGAAGAATTGATCGAAATCGCCGAAGCCCTCCTGATAAGTCGCCAACAGCCGCTCGAAGCGCGCGCGGTCAGTGACGCGAACCGTTAGCGCGCTACGCGTCGCGGCAGATCCGCCGCCGCCTTCCGGCGCTTGCCACGAAGCCAGGGCTATCGGCGATTTCAGATCGACGCCCGTGGCCTTGCTCGCGTCGCCGGTCACGTCCGCTCCGAGGCGCGACGCGAGCGAAGCCTTCAGCGCCTTCAGAATCAACGTGAACGTCATCTGGTCGCGGACTGTGGCCATCTGCACGCCCGAAAGCGCGGAATCGATCCTCTCCATCGTCGCCGCGAAATTGGGCGCCATCACGTAACTGAAAGTCTCTTTCGGAAAGAGCGTTTCGCCGGTCGTCGGAGCGTCTTTCAGCGGCGCCAGAAGCCGGTCGCTAACGCTCCCGGCGCTGTGCCGAGCGTCGCCGTCGGCTACGCTGGCCGGCGCGGACGGCGCGGCCACGAGCGCGATTTCAGACCATCCTGCCAGATCGGAGCGCTCTTTGTAGATCTCGGTTTTGATTCGCCTGCGTTCGGCTTCGGCCTTCGCCTGATCCCAGCGGTCGCGGAATTTTATCTTGCGCGCCGCGGTCTCCAGCTCGCCGCGCAGGAGCGCCAGGCGGACGTCTTCGGGTTTGTTCTTCAACTCGGCGGCCGTGACCAGCGCGAACGTTTCGGGCGCATGGCTCTTCTCGTCATCCGGCTTCTTTTGCGCCCTCTTCGGCGCGGATCTATTGACTGCGGCTTTACCAAGCTTGTTGAGTTGCGCGTCGATTTCGACGACGCGATTGTTCAGCTCTTGGGCGATTTCGACCCCGGCGATCTCGCCGAGCGCCCGCGCCGCCCACAATTCATTCTCCGTGCGCAAAAACTTGATTAGTTCATTCACGGCGCCCGACGGGCGATGGCGCCGCAATACGGCCACGAGGGCGTGCAGCGCGCCGAGGTCGGTTGAAGCGAGAAGCTTCGAGTAGGGGAGCCGTGAGTCGAATTTTTCTGTGACGAGCGCAAGCCGCAAAGCCGCCAGATGCTGTTTAGCGCCGTCGCTTCGGAGCAACTCTTCGATCAGTTCGCGCGAGGCCGTTTCGCCCAGCGCGACGCCGGCGCGGACGACCGCCGCCGGATTTTCGGCCAGGGTCGCCAGCTTGCTCTTGATCTGGTTGAGCGCCCCCCGCGCGGCCAGGGCATGCGCCGCCGCCGAGCTTGCGAAAACGTCTTTGTCGGACAAGGCCCAGATCAGAAGATCGACGGTTTGCGGATGGCCGGATTTGCCGAGCGCGGAGATGGCCGCAGCCCGCACCTGCGGATCGGCGTCTGTGATCAGATCGATTGCGGCGTCCGTCGACGCGGCGAAAAGCCCCGCCATGCGACCCGCCGCCGTCGTGAAAGATTCGCGACCCGTCCGCAAGGCTTCGGCGATCCGCCCGGCCTCGATCTCGCTTTCCGGCGTCGAGTCGGATCCGGCGGTAAAGGCGGAGCGCAGAGTTTCGTATTCTTCGTTCCAGTGCCCCGCCGCGCCGACGTGGACTGACGAAACGATGCGCTTGAAGACGGGTTCGTAGACTTCCATCTCGCCGTCCTGAGCAGACAGCGCCAAACCGTAAGCGCGGGGGCCGACGGCGGCGAACCACATCGTCTGGCGCACGGCCACGCCGCCGGGCGTTTCGATCTCGTGCGCGATCTCGCGCCATTCAAGGGCGCCGGACATGACGCGGCGCACGGTCACCGATTCCGGCTTGATCGGCTGGCTTCGGAAACTCTGCATCACGCCGCTGACGTAATTGGCCACGCCCGATCCGTCGGGAATCTCCTCGATGATCACGATCAGGTTGACCGTCTCCGAAGCGGGCTTGAACACCGTCCCGCCGTTCGGCCCGGGCCCCTGCTTCCAATCGGCCGGGTACCGGAATGAAAAGCCATTCCGCCTGTCAACGAAGCGCGCGAACTTGCCCGCAGGGAGCTGATAGCCGTCCCACAGCGCCGCGCGCGCGGCTCGATCACCGCTCTGCGCTAACGCCGCCGGAACACAGGCGATCAATAAGCCAAGAAGGAGAATCCAGGACAGCTGACGACGGGGACAGTTTTTGCTCTTGCGCATCTCTTTGACCTCAATTCCACAATCAGTTCCGGCGCCGGCGACAGGGCGTCGCCCGCCGAATGCGAAGAGTAATTCAGTTCAATGGGCAGTGGAAGCAAAAAAAGCAAGAACGGGGCGAACGGCGCGGCAGCGCCACGCAACATCGGTACAGAGAGCTCCACCGCAGAGGGGCGCCGCAGGGGCGCAGAGAACGATCCGGACAGGTCTTACCTTTGCGTACCTTTGCGTCCTGCGGCGGTTGGTTGTACCAATCTTTGTTGTTCTGATTTAGATCGCGCGCGCCCCGGCTAATTCTCTAATAGGCCTGAAAGCCAATGCATGACATTGAGCAGGAACTGAAGGTTCTGTTTGGCGACGGGGGCGTTCATTCCCATCGGGCGTTTCTGCGGGCCTGCCAGTTGCGCCGAAAACATCGCGGCTTCGCCGAAGATCGCGACGCGCCCCTTGCCGACGTTCATTACTACGCCCTGATGCCAGCCTTTGATCGGAACGCGCGGCGTGTCTGCGTTGGGCGGGCGGCCGAAAGCCTTCGGCGTACGCCGGTTTTTCAATCGGCGGTTTGAAATCGGGGTCAGGGACTTGCTGGGCCCTGATTTCAGCCGCGCCGAAGGTCACGGCCGCCAAGTGGAGAGAGATAGCGAAAATGAGTTTTGTCATACGCATAGCTTGTTCCGTGAACCCGGGATGCCCGTAATTACCGTGGCGCGGGCTTCAGTCTGCGCCATTCATGAGGGCGCCGCAAGCGCAGACTGAAGTCCGCGCC
>WNFZ01011919.1_pt1 | contig 18287 bp, 18 predicted proteins | sample 5400081 | NCBI WGS metagenome assembly WNFZ01 (sample SAMN13153365, study PRJNA577476) | soil metagenome | isolation source: 80 cm soil or saprolite under grassland replicate 1 | place: USA:California | collected 2016-06-15 | reverse complement strand
CAAAAATTGGTTTTTGCTCATAATTCCATTAGAAAAGTTTGGCAAAAAATGCAACAAGCGGTAAAACAGGGGTTGGAGCCCTATCATGCGTATTGCAATGCTTTCTTATCACACTTGCCCGCTGGCGACACTGGGCGGCAAGGATACCGGGGGAATGAACGTTTACGTTCGTGATCTGACACGGGAATTAGGCCGCATGGGTATTCATGTGGATGTTTTTACGCGCTCGCAAGATGAGCATGTACCACACGTGTTACACGATCTCGGTTACGGGAATCGTGTTGTCCATGTGCCTGCCGGGCCGGAGGAACCAAAGGTAAAGCGTGAGATAGAGTCATATATTCCCGAATTTGTCGAAGGGGTAAAAAAATTTGCTGAAGAAAAAGGGATCCGTTACGATCTTATTCACAGCCATTATTGGATGTCTGGTTTGGCTGCGGCCCCTCTCAGCGACGCGTGGGGTGGTATACCGATTGTCCATATGTATCATACATTAGGCGAGATGAAGAACCGGGTGGCGCGTTCGGAGGAAGAACGCGCGGGGGAGAATCGACTTGCCGGGGAGAGGCAGATACTCAAGCGGGCAGATCGGATCATTGTCGCAACGCTAGCCGAGCTGACGCAGTTACGTTTTCTTTATCAGGCGGATGCTCGTAAAATGGTGATTATCCCCCCAGGTGTGGATACAAGCCATTTTTACCCTATCCCGTCTGATGAAGCTAAATTATATATTGGGTTGAAACCTGATACCCGCATCATCCTTTATGTAGGACGCATTGAACCGCTCAAAGGAGTGGATACCCTTATTCAGGCAATGTCTTGTTTGCGCGAGGCAGATATTCCGAAACCGGTGTATCTTGCGATTATCGGTGGCGAACCAGATGTGAATCCGGAGGATATGTCTGCTGAAATGGCTCGCTTGCAAAAGCTAAGTGATGACCTATACATGGGAGGGATGGTCGTCTTCATGGGCAAGCGCACGCAAGATACACTTCCGTATTATTACTCCGCCGCCGAAGTTGTGGTAATGCCGTCCTTATATGAATCGTTTGGAATGGTGGCGCTGGAGGCAATGGCATGCGGTACGCCGGTGATCGCTTCTGAAGTGGGCGGACTTGGATACTTGGTGCAGAATGGTGTAACAGGATACACAATACCAGATAGCCAACCAGAGACGCTGTGTGAGAAGTTAGCCTGGCTGCTAGGAGATTCGCAACTGCGCGCGACGATGGGCGGGTGTGCCGCTGAGTATGCCCAAGACTATGCCTGGGAAAAAATCAGCGCACAAGTGGTTGACCTTTATAAGGAACTAATAAATGGGCGGGGATAAGCTCTTGTGGTCTGCAGTGGTTTTAGTCCTAGCATCATGCAGCGCTACGCAGGCATCCAAAACGGAAATACCTATCACTCAAATAGCAGCAATACCTACAGCCACAATCCTACTAACACAGGCTCCGCTACCTACCTTCACTCCCAGCCCGATTCCACATCTCATGAAGCCATCGGTTGGAACAGAGAAGGAAGCGATCGCTCATGATATTAATGAGTCCCTCAATTATAGGCAACGCAATGTGGCAGATGGCGATAACTTCCGCATGAATCTATTCGAGCGTCCGTTTAATGCTGCTGATATGAAATACCTTCCCTTTATTGACATCAAAGACTTTATTATGACGAGCGATACAAACTGGTATTTCTCTCAAATTGTCTTATCGGGGACCGATGATCAGAGGTTCATACATGGTACCTATGGCGCAGAATTCGACCTGAATGTAGATGGCCGCGCGGAGTTACTTGTCTTTGTTGAAAATCCGTGGCTGGATTGGACGACAGATCGGGTGCGAGTCTATCTGGATGGAAACGGCGATATCGGAGGGAATCAGTCTTCTCCAGATGTTCCATACTCGGGTAATGGATTCGATGTACTTCTATTCGATTCCGGATTGGGAAGTGACCCGGATTCTGCCTGGGCGAAATTTGAGAACGGCGATCATCCAAAAGTTGACCTTGCTATAAAGCGTTCGCTATTTCATGAATACACGGCATTCATGTGGAGTGTATTTGCATCTGAGTCGGCCGTGGATCCTGAGAAGTTTTATTTCAATGACACGACTGCAGAGAGTCTTGCCGGCTCGCCGAATAAGAGTAGTAAATATTATCCTGTAAAAGCCCTATCCGCATTAGATAACACATGCCGTATACCCATTGGCTTTCAGAGAAATGGACGCGAACCTTTAGGCTGTGTAGCAGGGGAGGGGAAAACAATTACATGGATGCCTCACGACATTGACTGGTGTAAAACTTTTGTTTGTCCTCGGGAATAAAAACAGACCGCAGATAGCTTCCGCGCTCTGTTTCGATTACTCCTTCAGCTTTACATAAAATATCGTCGAGCCATCGGTTGCTTGTGTTCGCATGTCGAAACGGTCCTTCAGTTTTTGGATCATGCGCGAGAGTTGTTTGTGCCCGTACGTGCGCGGATCAAAGCCGGGATCGAGTTGGTAGAGTGCACTTCCCAACCTGTCGAGGCGTGCCCATCCATCCTCTTGTACCGCCATTTCGAAGGCCTGGCTTAGCAAAGGCGTGGGATCGGGTTCCTCTTTTTCTTCCTTCGTTTTCTTTGCGCCGCCCTTCTCACCAATCCCCATAACGAAAATCCCAGTCTCACGAATGCGCGTAGCCAATCGGGTGTAATCGCTGTCGGATGAGACGAGACAAAACCCGTCAACCACGTTCGAATGCAGGATATCCATTGCGTCTATGATCATGGCACTGTCTGTTGCATTCTTGCCGATTGTATAGCGAAATTGCTGAATGGGCTGAAAAGCGTGATAGTTAAGGATTTCCTTCCAAGTATTCATATTTACAGTCGTCCAATCGCCGTAAATACGACGCACGGTGACTTGACCGTGGCGGCCAGCTTCCACCAGCATTTGTGGGAGCAAAGTGGGTTGCGCATTGTCGCCATCAATCAGCATGGCAATTTTATTGCGACCTAATGAAGTAATTTGTTCATCTGTCATAACTTGATTATACCTGTACGAAATGCGTCACGCCGGATGAAAATCTGGGAGGACAATCTTTACCAAATCTTCATATTCGCTTTATCATATGTAAAATTATTTTTGAGAGAATGGTGCTATGACCAAAATCCTCGTGATCGACGATGAGCCTACCATTGTGAAACTGGTCAGTGCGTACCTTAAGCCGGAGGGCTATGAGGTTTATACCGCGATAGACGGGCCTTCTGGGCTGAAAGCTGCACGCGCCTATAAGCCGGATTTGGTTATTCTGGATGTGATGCTCCCCGGCATGGATGGGCTGGAATTGCTTTCACGTTTGCGACGAGAATCCGATGTTTATGTCATCCTGCTTACTGCTCGCACAGAAGAGACCGATAAAATAGTCGGTCTTTCGGTAGGCGCAGATGATTACGTAACGAAACCCTTCAGTCCACGCGAGTTGACGGCACGAGTCAAAGCGGCAATCAGGCGGATTCAAGCGGGAGCAGGATCGGGGGTGGACGGAAGCGTACTGTCCTTTCGCCATGTGCGAATTGATATAGCTGCCCGCCAGGTTACAGTGGATGATGAGCCCATCGAATTAACAGCTATCGAATTTGATTTGCTGCGTGCGCTCGCCGAAAATCGCAGCCGGGTTCTCACGCGAGAACAGTTGTTGGAAAGAGTTTGGGGTGGAACCTATTTCGGCGAGATGCGCGTGGAGTCATTTCTGTTTAATTGGGGATTGCTTCGTCGCACCCCGAGAGAACATCGGGGCAGGTCGAACGCTCCTCGCAACCCCGCCGAAAGCAGGCGGGGCAATGACATAAAGGTGCTTTATGAATACCATTCGTTCTCATCTTGGTTTAAAGCTATTCATCTCCTATCTCATTGTGATTCTTGTGGGAATGATGATGATCGGAATCACGACCAAATTCACAACACCACGCGCTTTTGCGCACCATTTATCTTTTATGGAAGAGCAGATAGGTAGGGGGATGGGTTCGATGATGGGGCAGGGACAAGAGCCGGACAATGGAATGATGGGTGAGTTTTATCAAAATTTTCAGGCATCATTCAATGAGTCTTTGCTCACTTCCATTTTTGTGGCAATGGCCGCGGCCATCGCGGTTAGTTTTATTTTCAGTCGCAGCATCATCGCACCCATACGCGACATGACGGCTGCCAGCCAACGCATAGCCAATGGACATTATGATGAACGTGTAAATTCGCGCGGTTCAGATGAGCCGCGTGGAGGCCCGCGCCTATCAATTGGACTTCCGCGACTTGGATGCCTCCATGTTAATTCAGACAGTTATCAAGCGAATGCAGTTTCAGTTCGATGAAAAACGCGTCACGCTGACCATAAATCTGCCACCTCATCCCGTCATGCTCCACGCTGATGAGGACCGTATCGTCCAGGGGCTGACCAACCTCGTTGGCAACGCGTTGCAATACACACCCGAAAATGGAGAGGTCACCATTTCACTTGAATCGACTGGAAACGAAGCGCGCTTCTCCGTCAAAGATACTGGCATTGGCATTCCTCCCGAACACCTCCCACACATCTTTGACCGCTTCTACCGAGTGGACAAATCCCGTTCCCGCGCACACGGCGGCTCAGGCATCGGCCTGACCATTGCCAAGCATCTGGTCGAAGCACATGCAGGAAAGATTTGGGCGGAGAGCGCAGGGGAAGGAAAAGGAAGTACGTTTGTATTTACATTTATATCATTCGATAATGCATCTACCTGAATAATTGTATCCACCCTGTATGCCGAATCGACGGTTAATTTCAAATTCACTTGATTTTGCGCGGGGAGATTAGGGACACATTTCTTTTTATCAGGGTGTTCACGGTCCTCATCAATAGCACGGAGCAGACCACAGGCGTTGGGTAAATCTACCGTACCTGTGTTTTTCATCGTCACGTAAGCATTGGTCACTTCACCCATGCCGTGTGTAATGTCAATGCTCGTGTTGCATCCAAGAATATCCACTGCCACAGATTGAACGGGTGCGGGAGGCAATGTTTGTGTCTCTGTAGGGAGGGGTACACTGGGAGTGAAAGTATCTGTCGGCCCAGGAGTTGGAGTGACAGGTGTGAGATCAATGATTCCAGGCGTGCTGGTAACTGTGAATACGCTGAGAGTTGGTGTAATGATAACTGGCGTAGGCGTTACCACACCAGGAGTACGGGTGGGAATAGCAGTCCAAACTGGGAATGGTTGCGGCCGGACGTTCCAAATTTCACAGGCGGATAGAATAAAAGCGCTGAAGAACAAAACAATCGCTTTTTTCATATTAACATTATACTCGCGCGCATATTTACGGAGTCCAACGTCTCCCGACGTTGGATTCCCTGTGCTATTATAACTGTCCGCTATCAACCATATTTTCTATTTCGTTCAAATATTCCATGCTTTCATAACGGCTTAATTCAAAAGTCATGGCGTATGCGGGCAGGTTTTTTTGCGTTATATGTGCTGCCAGCAGATCCCCTGCACCGCATGCGGACATAATCCCATATCCGGAAACAGCGCCGATCATATATGCACCGTCCACACCCATGCTGCCGATCAATGCACCTGCAGGAAACATCTCGGTCAGCCAGCGTGTTTCAGGGTCTTCAGCTAATGCTTCACGCTCATCTTTTTGCCATGGCAGAAATTGCGCGTCGTCCCAAATTAACAGCGGCGCGTCACGCCCCACGACGCAAAGCGGATCTTTGATGGCGGCTTTGAGATGCAGTTCGGTATATACAGGTAGATCCACACCGAGCATTTGTCCCACCTCTTTCAGGAACGGCCCCGCCGCGTTGATAAAGATAGGGGAATTGATAGATTCTCCTGAACTCAACCGGACTCCGTTTACGCGGCCGTTCAACATATCTATGCCTGTCACACGCGCGGACTCAAACCGGACACCGCGACCCCGCGCCGTTTCAAAGAGAATCATTCCCAGTTGCTGCGCGCTCAACCAACCTGCGCGGCGAGCGTGCAGTGCGGCCGCGGCGTTTTGTGAAAGATAAGGGAAGTGTTTATGAATCAATGCGGATCCGAGTAACAGATCGGCCCCTGATGGTTGGCCGCGAAAACCCTCTGGAGGAGCAGGTTGGTAGGATGATGAATCAGCGGTGTGAACTCTCAATGGACCGGCACCCAGGTTTGAGGTCCGCTTTGAACGTTCTATTAGCGCAGGAATTTTTGAATCATTGGCGGTCACATATAAGTATCCGCGCCGGTTCATATGGAAGGCATTCCCACACTCGTTCGCGAGTTCTTCCATCAAATCTATCGAACGGTTCATCAAGCCCAGCATGGCTGGGTCAGGCCACCAGTTTCTGTAACTTTCAGTTGAACGATCGCTGGTGAATGAGAGGGGCGAGCGCTCATCAACGATGAGTATATCGGTGATCCCAGATTTGCTGAGATAATATGCCGCAGCCACACCGGTAATACCGGCGCCACAAATAATGAGGTCGAATTTACGGTTCATTATGATTTATCGAAGCTAAGGTGGTGCCGGGACCGTCAAGATTATGAATTGGAGAATTTTTCTGATAGTTCATCTGAAGATGGCTCGACCATAATAGTGCCATCAGGGAAGATAATGGTTGGCACGGAGCGAGCCCCGGAATTGATTTCACGTACAAACAACGCGCCTTGTTCATCCTTGTCGACGTTAACTTCTACGACAGAAATATTGTTGCGCTTGAAGAAAAATTTTGCACGCCTGCAATCAGGGCACCAATCAACCGAATACATGACGATTTCATTCGTCTGACGTGTGTACAAGTTATTGGCTGTCATAAGCCCTCCCAAAATACTGGTATGTTTCAATTATTGCATAATTTCTAACAGTCGGGAGTGTAATATTTCCTGATTTTGGATGTGATTACGCATAATTTATTCCGCGCAAACAGCTCATGGTTTCACCAAGAAGGCAATTATTTGCCAGTTTTGTTGGTTGTCTATACCCCGTACTATTGTACGATTTCCGCAACTAACAAAAATGCAAGGTTTGATGTATAATAGCATAATTATTAAAATTAGTGTACTAAAAGTATGATTAATGTCATTTTTGTTTGTTTCAGAATTAATTATTCCTTTTCTCACCTTCGTTTATTCGGCCCACGAAATTGGGAGTTATTTCTACAATGAGTGATCTAAAAAACTCGATTTCCGTTTTATTTTCCTTCATAATGCTTGTTCTTGGCATCGCTCAACTTCGATATATTGAAAATAATGTGCTTAACTTTAATCCTGTATTTTTTATATTATTTGCTTCCACTATCATTTCGGAGCTAGTATTTGTAGGACCTCTAATCAAGCGCGGTGTTCGTATATCTATTTACCTTTTTTTGTCTATTTGGGCTGTGATTTATGGAGTGGTCTGGCTGGGTTATTGGCGCTTTGGTTCGCATTTATCTACGCAAGAATCGATCATCCAATTCATTCTTGTGGAATTGGCTGCCGGCCTAGCATATGATTTGGGGAGACATATAGGGGAGCTCGATAAAACCCTGGAAGGATTAGCAACAAGCGCTTATCCAAACAGGACAAGGAATATTCAAGCTGCTCAGGAAATTATCAACGATGAATTAACGCGTTGCAGACGTTATCAACATCCGTTAGCGCTGCTTCTTATGAAGTTGGAAAGGGTCAAAGATCAAGACGTTCCAAAACATTACATACCTCTTGAGAGGGATATACTTGAGAGGTTCGCAAATGCCAAGATTGGCCAAATCATTAATGAGTTATCGAGAAGTACTGATATCATCTTACGGGATCACGATAATCAATTTGTCCTCCTGTGTCCAGAGACCGACCTCAAGCACTTGTCCATACTTGCTGAACGCGTTTCCAGTGCTGTAAGCGAGGAATTAGAAGCTAAAATTTCCTGGGGCTACGCATTATTCCCCAACGAAGCATTAAACTTCAACGATTTATTACAAATTGCAAAACAGCGTGTTGCTCCCGTGGAGATTGCTAGAAATTTTTCGGAAATCAATGAAATTAATAGCGTTAAGTAAAGAAGGGTTTTGACCATGGCAACTCATGTTCATGTCTTATTAGAGGACATCTCCTGGGTCAAGAATTTTGATCCTGAGAAACGTCTTTTTACAGGGCAAGCATATCATGATGTTAAACGCTTGCTGGATCTTTTCCTTGTTGGATTGACTATTCCAATTTGGCTACCACTGGTTGTGGTGATCGCTCTTCTAATAAAAATTTCTTCACCTGGTGCACCTGCTATTTTTACTCAAAATCGAACCGGTCGTGGTGGGCGTCGTTTCAAAATGTATAAATTTCGGTCCATGTTTCTGAATGCAGAGGCACTTAAAGCAAATTATGCTCATTTAAATGAATTGCAGTGGCCCGATTTTAAGATCACAAATGATCCTAGAGTTACCAAAATAGGCCGAATTCTTCGCAAAACAAGTCTTGATGAATTGCCTCAGTTATTCAATATTTTGCGAGGTGAAATGACACTCGTCGGTCCCCGACCTACATCCTTCGGCGCTGAAGCTTATCAACTCTGGCATACTGAACGTCTTGATGTTACTCCGGGCTTAACCGGTCTCTGGCAAATTGCTGCACGTGCTCAATCGGAATTTGATGATCGTTTACGGTTGGATATTGCCTATATTGAGCATCGAAGTATTTGGCTTGATATTAATATCCTTTTTATGACTATCCGAGCAGCGTTCAAACAGAGCGGAGCATACTAATAACTACTTTTATTTGAAAAAGGCTTGGAATAATGAGGCTTGAGCAATGATTTTTGAAAAATCAGCCAGTTCACCTGCTTTAATTAGAGATGCCAGCCAAGCTCCGAGAAATGTGCGTGCGCTGATCGTTGATTTGTCCAAACGATATGGGGGTGCAAGTACGCGAACTATAGCCCTGGCTCATCAATTGCAGCCGTATGGTGCGATGATTGCTGGTCTGAAAGATAGTCCAGTTGTCAGCGAGGCGCGAAAACATGGAATTCCAGTTAGAACTGTAGGAAAATATAGATTAGATCCCACCATTCCCTTTCGACTTTCGCGGATCATTCGTGATGGTCATTACCAAGTGATCGATACACAGAATGTTCAATCGAAACTATGGGGGAGTATAGCTGCTTATATGACCAATACTGCCCTCGTATCCACTTTGAACAGTTGGTACGAAACCGAGCATGGGGATAGCCTAAAAGGCAAGCTGTATACAGCTATTGAATTATGGACAAATCGCCAGACGGATTATTACATTGCAGTTTCAGATGAGGTCCGAAAAGCTTTATTGAATGCTGGAGTAGCCGACAAATCAGTTGCATTAATCCATAATGCAATAGATCTTGATGCAGATGCCATCCAAGTAGATGCGGAGAGATTTCGAGGAGATTTGGGCCTTCCACCAGATGCAATCGTTTGTGTCACGGCTGGCCGACTTGTTTGGGCAAAAGGGTTGGATAATCTGATTTCTGCGTTCAGACAAGTGGCAGATAAACTGCCAAATGTTTACGCTGTAATTGTTGGAAGTGGACCTATATATTCTGAATTGACTACCCAAATCGACCGGGCAGGACTTCAGAATCGTATCTTTCTTCTGGGTTATCGCGAGCATGATGAGGTGTTGAAGATTTTGAAATCAAGCAACATCTTTGTAATGCCTTCTAGGACCGAGGGAACACCTCTTGCGCTGCTGGAGGCAGCAGCCCTTGGAAAACCAATTCTTGCGACGTGTTGTGGGGGAATACCCGAGATTGTGACCGATAAGATTGAGGCCTTGCTTGTACCAGTTGATGATATTTATGCGTTGGCGAATGCACTCATAAAACTTTGCCTTGATACAGCATATGCGAGTGAACTTGGTGTTCGCGCACAGGCAAGAAATAACAGCGACTTCGACCATTTTAGGTTTGTAGAAGCAACTTGGAATGTCTATGTTAGGGCATTTGAACGTAGATCTGGTTATGCCGTATTCGAAAGTCGATAATCCTTAGTGCTAAAATATTTGCCCCCTGCTTCAAGGAGGCTGGTGGATTGATACATTAGCAAAAGATTTAATCTCCTCATAGTGAGAGGAGCTACAATTCAAAAGATTGAGTGAAACAACTTGATTAAAACAGCAGGCCTTACAAAGACAGCAGTACGTAGTACGCTTTGGATTTATGCAACCTTTGTGGGGAATAAGGGATTGGTTTTCATTACCACCATTATCCTAGCGCGCTTACTTGCCCCGGAAGACTTTGGCTTGCTTGCACTTGGGATGCTGGCTATAAACTACCTCGATACCATCGATGATCTGGGTATAGGAGATGCATTAATCTACTATCAAAAAGATCCAGACCGAACGTTGAACACAGCCTTCTTACTAAATCTAGTATCTACCTCGTTGATCACGATGCTGGCGTATTTTAGTGCGCCTTTTGTAGCTGAATTCTTTCATGATGGTCGTGTTACCGAGATCTTAAAAGTCCTTTCCATTGTCTTTATCCTAGCTTCAGTCGGTCGTCTTTTAGAAGCCCGTTTACGAAAAAGCCTGGATTTTAAAAGTCGATTTTGGATCGAGTTCGGCAAGGCCCTCTTTAAGGGTGGAGTCTCAATCGCATTAGCTCTAATGGGTTATGGCGTTTGGAGCCTTGTTTATGGACAGATTCTTGGCACTGCTTTTGGTACTTTGCTTTACTGGATAAAAGTACGCTGGAGGCCCCAATTTGTTATAGATAGAGAGATCACAAAATCTCTGCTGCATTTTGGCTTGCAAATGACTTTAGTCAGCATTCTGGGAATGATCCATAAAAATATTGATTATGTAATTGTGGGTTACCGTATGGATGCCATTCAGCTTGGTTACTATACTATGGGTTTCCGATTGCCTGAACTGGTGGTTATCGGTTTTTGTCAGGTTGCCGCGCAAATTCTATTTCCTGCATATGCAAAGATGCAAAATCAGCTGGAAGTATTACGGGCCGGCTATACAAAAACTTTGCGTTATATTTCTCTCGTTACTGTTCCCGCGGGGATTGGCATGTTTATGATCGCACCAGATTTTGTGCGCGTGTTTTACACTGAACGTTGGGCTCCAGCGATCCCGGTTGTGCAAGCTTTATCTATCTATGCCTTGGTATACTCCCTCAGTTACAACGCAGGTGATATTTATAAGGCCACTGGCCGCCCTGGTATTTTAAACAAACTCAGTATTGTTAAATTGTTGATAACCCTGCCTGCTCTCTGGATTGCAGCATCTTATGGTATTTTTTATATCGCGTTGGCACAAGTACTAACCACCATAATTCTAACGCTCATTCGTCTGGGAGTTGCCAGCCGCGTGATTGGCCTAAAGCCGCGAGTTATGCTGGATGCAATCGTTCCGGCTCTTTTCGCCTCCACAATTATGCTCGTTGGAACCTATGCAGTAAGCCTTTTATGCAACGATGTCTCAGGTATATTTCGAATGCTGATACTCATCTTCAGTAGTGGGATCTTCTATATAAGCGCATTATGGATAATTAACCCGGAGGTACTTAAGCAGGCAGTATCTATGATTAGACATTCGCTGCGATCCCAGCCTAAAGATGATTCTATTCGAATACCCTTAAGTGGCAGCGACTGAGGATTCTCAATGACTTCCGCCCATTATGATGTTCAAGCCGATCTACGCTTTCTTCTGCCCTTGCAGCCCGGTCAATGTGTTGCTGTTATTGGGGCAAAACCGGCCTTAATCAACGCTATCAAATGTGATGGCATGAAGCTCGTTGTCCCAGCAGTATCGTATGGAACAATTGACCTTCAAACTGCCTCTACTGACCATGTGATCTGTGTGGATAACAGGATTCCAGCCGACTCCACAATGTTCAATGAATATGCACGTGTGTTGAAACCAGGCGGCTTTCTTTTTATTGGAGTAAGTAATACCGCAAGTATTAAATTCTTATTCCGTAGGATGCGTAAAATTACAAAACGCCTTCATGGGTTAACCGTTACTAAGGGATTTAGGACGTTAACTTACGCCGGGTTTAAGGTAGAAAATTGTTATGGTATACAAAGTGATCTGCACAATCCAAGCTTCATTGTATCGTTGGAGAAAGCTCACCCTAGTGAATATTACTTCACACATATTTTCGAACCATATTCGTTGCTTTCAATTTTGGGCTTGCAGGCTGCGTTTCTGTTGATCAAGCTAGGCCTATATCGAATGCTATTTGCTGACTTGGGTATGGTCGCCCGTCGTTGCTAGAAAGAATTATGTTACCCAACCTATTGGAGTATTTAACTGGTGAGTGGCGGGGAGTATTGACCAGCGCGGATATTATCCTAAAGGAACCATTGGCTGTGTTGAAGGTAGCCGGAGACCGCGGACAGGATCGCAAGATCAATTTCCTAGTTTTCAATCATCGTGTTTCTTCGCCAGCCTTACTGATGAAAATGACACGTTCCTTGCGTAACCATGAAAAGTTAGTGAAAGAATTCAAAACTCTTCAGACTGTATCCTCCATCCCAGGTATGAAGGGAAAAATGCCCGAGCCGATTGGACTCTTTCCATGCGGCGATACTTTTATATTAATTGAGACCTGCGTCCCAGGCGTATCCTTGAAGAGTCTATTTGCCAGCTATCGCCATCTCAGGCGAAGCCAGGTGCGTAGCGATCTAGCCCTTGCTCGCGACTGGCTCTTGGGTTTCCAAACTTCTACCCGTGTAGGTGAGTCTTATTTCGGAGGGCAGGTCGAAATCCAGGAAAGATGCGAGAGAGGTAATTTTAAGTTGCCGTCCGAGTTTATAGATGAATTAATGAGCCTCGCGCAACTTTTGTGGATGTCTTCTCTTTTGTTATCACGTTTTCATGGTCTTATTCTCGGCAAGGTTTGGCAGATATGAATCGAAAAGAAGCGTTCACACGAGCATTCCTGAAAAGGAATTGGCTGTCTGATGCCCTGCGTTCGTTTATGGAAGATACGCTTTGTGCTCCCTATGGGATGGATCGAAAGTTTCTCCGCTTATTTTTCTCGCTCTTTCTCATGGATATGGCTGCGCCGAGCCCTGAAGAAAAAGCCATGCATGTTGCGCATGCTGAGGTCTGGCGAGACCATTTAAACCTTTTTGCAAAACACGCCATACAGTCAAGCCAGATATGAACGTCGTTCACCTCATTGATATGCTTTCCATTGGCGGTGCACAGAAATTGCTGGTTACTTTTGCACAGCAGGCTAAACAAAAAGATGTCGGCCTGACAGTAGTTGGCCTGCAAAATAGTATGCATGCGCCTATTATCCCGGGCGAGTTAAAGGAATTGGGTGCCCGCGTCCAATTTTTCCCAGCGAAACGTATCATCGATCCGGTTCGATTTATTCGTTTGACACGTTTTTTGCGCCAGGAACAATTCGATATAATTCATACGCATTTGTTAACGGCCAATATTCTCGGTGGTTTGGCTGGCCGTATGCTGGAGCTTCCAGTGATATCCACTCTGCACAGCACCGGTAAGAATCCGCGCTATGCCAATTATGCGCGAGACCAATTAGAGACCTGGAGCCTGCGCCGCGTAAATCGTGTTGTCGCTGTTGGCGAAAGCGTTAATGATGTCTTTGCACCCATCTTAGGTCGCAGTTTGGATATCGTTCCGAATGGGGTGACTGATAGAGTTGTTTTGAGTCCTCCTGAGAGGGACGCGTTGAGAAAAGAATTGACGGGCGATGCATCCCGGCCGGATTGGAAAGTTAGGGGAAGTTCTACGTGCCCAGTGTGAGCGACTTTGTCTGACCGATCACGTTTTTTGGTTGGGTGTACGTGGAGACATTCCCCGATTGATGGCTGCGAGCGATATTTACATTAGTTCTTCAAAAAGAGAAGGATTGGCAATCGCGATGCTTGAAGCGTCGATGGCGGCTCTGCCAATTGTAGTTACATCCGTTGGTGAAGCGCCGCGGGTATTGGCAAATGGCAGGGGAGTACTAGTTCCACCCCAGAAACCTCAATTGCTAGCAGATGCTGTTTTGGAGCTTCTGAAAGACCCGGCGCGACGACATACGCTTGGGAAAGCTGCGCGCGAGCATGCCCTTCTGAAGTATGCAGCAGACAGATGGTTTGATCATCTAATGGGCATCTACCGGGAGGAATTAGCGCGCGAATGACTACGCTTACGGTCGCGATATTGACTCATTCTTACTTTCCATATATGGGCGGCGCGGAAAGGCAGATTCAGGCCCTGGCACCGCGGTTGCATACCAGAGGTGTAGATATTCACGTTGTAACTCGAAAGTACAAAGGTCTCAAATCCTTTGAAGTCATTCAGGATGTTCCTGTCCATCGTATTCCAATACCTGGCCCGAAGGCAATTGCCGCCGTCTTTTATATTGTGGGAACAGTTCGGCTGTTACAGTCATTACGTCCACAAGTAATCCATGCTTTTGACCTGCTTTCACCAACAACCGCGGCCGTGCTTGCGAAACTATGGTTGGGAACCCCTATCATTGCCAAGGTTTTGCGTGGGGGCATTCTCGGTGATGTTTATAAACTCCATCATAGATTCTGGGGCAGAAGTCGTTTGTCCTTGCTTCGCCGGTATGTGGATGCTTTTGTTGTAATCAGCAGTGAAATTGACACTGAACTACAAAATGCTGGTATAGACTCTAATCGCCGTGAAGATCTTCCGAATGGCGTGAATACAGAAAAATTTGCGCCTGTATCAAAATATGAAAAAAATGCTTTACGTGCTCAGCTTGGTTTTTCGCGGGATGCTTTTATACTGGTTTATGCAGGTCGCCTGGAACCTGAAAAGCGTGTTGAACATTTATTGACAATTTGGCCGAAAATTTTGGAAAAACACAATAATGCAATCCTAGTGATAGTTGGTTCGGGTAGCGAAGAAGCCCGCTTACGGTCCCAGGCGGGTACGGCGATCCATTTTTATGGATATGTGGATGAGATTCTGCCTTATCTTCAATCGGCCGATTTGTTTGTATTGCCTTCTATTACTGAAGGCATGTCGAATGCCATGTTGGAGGCTCTTTCTACAGGATTGCCAGTTGTCGTAACACGAGTTGGTGCAGCAATGGATGTAATCTCTGAACGTGTCAATGGATTGAGCGTTCCTCCTGATGATCCGCAGGCCTTACTCTCTGGCATTCTGGAGGTTATGGATAGTCCATCCCTCCAGGCTCAAATGGGTGCGGCTGGACGTGAATATGTACAGGAACATTATTCACTGGAGGATGTAGCTGAAAGATTATGCTCCTTATACTACCGGCTGGCTAATACAAAATAACCATATGATGATTCCATTATTATTTTGGCTTAGCGTAGCGATGATTTTATATGTGTATTTTGGTTATCCCATTTTGCTTGGGGTGTTGGCTTCTCTGCGTCCAAAGCCAAGGGCCTATCCAAACCATACACCAAGGGTGACTATGGCTCAACGGACGAGACCGCGAACATCGTCAGTGGGTATCAGGGTCGCGGCGTTGAGTTAAATTACAGTCCGGAAAGACGCGGAAAAACGGCTGCAATCAATAACGCCATGGCAAAGGTTCGCGGCGAGATCATCGTTATGTCCGATGCGAATAATCTATATAGTCCGCAAACCATCAAAGAGTTGGTCAAACCCTTCTATATTCCTGAAATCGGCGCGGTCAGTGGAGCGAAACATATCATCGAGGGCGATGGAAGATTGGGTGAATCGGAAGGTCTATATTGGAACTATGAGGCCTGGATCAAAGAACAGGAAACGCGACTTGGGTGTTGCACCGCGGTGTCAGGTGAGATATATGCTTTCCGCAGCAAACTCTATGCACCACCTCCAGATGAAATTATCAACGACGATTTTTATATGCTGATGAATATCGTAAAGAAAGGTTATCGCGCGGTCTATGTACCAGAAGCACAATCCTATGAGCGTATTTCTTTGACGAGTCAAGATGAAATTGAGAGAAGAACTCGAATGGTAGCAGGACGTTTTCAAGCGATTGCATTGGCAGGTAAGTTGTTGCCGTCGAATAGACCTTTGATCGTATGGCAGGTCATTTCACACAAATTTATGCGCCCGCTGATACCATTCGCTATGATGCTTATGTTTGTGACAAGTCTTCTTTCAGTATTCTGGCCTGCTAGCCCATCTTCTCCTATTTGGATGTTAACCAATCCCTACAACTGGATTCTCTTCTTGTCGCAATTACTTTTCTATTTTATTGCCTGGCTTGGCAACTATGTCTCTTTGCCGAAAGTGTTGTATCTGCCCACATTTCTTGTTAATAGCAACCTCGCTGCTTTTCTTGGCCTTATCCGTTTCATTACGCGCCGACAGGATACGCTTTGGAAGCGTGCGAAACGCCTGGAAGACATCGCACCAACAGGAGCCCGATAAATGGAATTGTCCTTGAATAAGGCAAGCATGACAGATGACCAGATCGTCTCAGCTCTATGCGCTGAAATGCATGCTTTAATGCCTGTCATTATTGGTCAAGGCTATTCACTTACCAACAAGATGCCATTGCGCATTACTCGCAACTATTCTTTTATGTTTCGGTTTTCATTGACAAAGCCCGGCACAGCTCCACAAAACCTTTTGGTCAAGATCCACCGTAAGCCCTCGATGAAAACTCTACAAGAAGCTATTGAGGCAGATACGTTAAGAGTTGATGCTCAACGCGAATTTGAAGTTCTGCGCTCATTCGCAGAGGCAATTGGTCAGGTAAGCCATCCGCAACTTTGCGCTATTCAAGTAGTAGCTTACCTACCTGGTTTCAATGCCATTGTGATGCAAGAGCTTGAAATGCGTCCTTTCAAGGATTTTTATTTTGAATTGCCTTTTTTTCTGGGAAATTCAAAATATTGGACGGCGCTTGAAGCTCATCTAACCCTTGCTGGCGAACTATTAAAAATCATTCATACGGCTTTTGGACAAAAACAAACTGCACCTCTTTTTAGCCTCGGAGGCTTGGAACTGGTCGAAAGGGAGTTTTCACGCCTTGAGCGATTCATCCCACCATCAAGACTGACGAGTTTACGAAAAAAATTTCTAACTTTTTACAAACTAATTGAAGATGTTGTTTTGCCTGTTGCAGCAGTGCACAAGGACTATCATCTTGGTAATATCTTTCTTTCTCAAGAGGGGAAAGTGGGAGTTCTCGACCCTAACTGGGAGGAACGAGGAGCAATCTACGAAGACCTGGCACGTCTGCTGATCGATCCCGTCACACGTAAATTGCAAATCATTACTCAAGGGCTTTATTTCCGCCGTGCAAGTGCAAAACGGTTTGAAAAATCGGTTCTGCGAGGATACTTTGGTTCAACAGACGTAGATGAACGCCTTTTGTCCTTTTATCGTGCTTTAATGGCACTTACCATCTGGCGGGTGCATGAAGAAAATCAGTTAAACCAAGGGTCGCTAGTATTTTTAATATTTGGGGGAATAATCCGTTGGCTCTTTAGACGTTATTTCGCCAAGTTGATCACGGGTTTCGTAAATCGCGGACTGAGACACACGGTTGCAGATATAGCTTGATAGCTAAAGGCTTGCTAAGATCTGAGCCTTCATTCTCTTAGCCACGCTATCCCAATTGTATATTTCATGAGTTCTTTCATATCCAGCATTCCCCATCTGCTCACATAAATGTGGGTCGTCCAGCAGGCGAATAAGAGCAATTGCAAGTTGTGTGGGATTATGAACATCCACGAGATAACCATTCTCTCCGTTCACTATTAAGTCTGGCGCGGCGCCAATATTCGTAACCACCAAAGGTAACCGGAAAGATTGAGCTTCGATATATGCAACGGCAGATGGTTCCAATGTAGTCGGCAGGCAAAAGATGGATGCCTGCTCATAGTATCTATTCATCTCCTCAATAGGTACACGCCCAATCAGTTTAACATTTGGCAGATTAACCACGGGACTTGAACCAACAATTGTCAATGTTGCATCGGGGTGTACCTTTAGAACTATCTCGAAGGCTTTGAGAAGATCATCACCACCTTTGCGCTGCCAGTTGATTCCCACAAAGAGAATATTCTTCTGGGCATACCGGTCTGGATCGAGTTCCGAATGATTTGGAACATTGGCTCCATAATAGACGCACTTTACTTTTCCCGCAGGAATGCTGTACTGACTAATAACAGAATTTGTGATGTGTGCACTACGGGTGAAGACGATTCTAGCGTTTTCATAAATCGCTTTTTCACGTTGAATCCATGTTTCCGGCAGTAGTTTTCTCCTGTCAAAGGATGGATAAAGCAGGTTTGCAAGGTGTGTATGATCTGTATATACAAAATGTGGCAGACCAAGCAGGCTCCCATCGAAAATG
>WNFZ01002276.1_pt1 | contig 18294 bp, 19 predicted proteins | sample 5400081 | NCBI WGS metagenome assembly WNFZ01 (sample SAMN13153365, study PRJNA577476) | soil metagenome | isolation source: 80 cm soil or saprolite under grassland replicate 1 | place: USA:California | collected 2016-06-15 | reverse complement strand
GCGGGCTGGTTCTGCGTGGCCACGGATCCATTCCCGTGCCCGGCCAGCGGCTGCTCGTTCGTGGCGATGTTCATGACGGCCGCGCACCTCGTCCTGGTCTGGGAGCACCGTGACGACCCGAATCTCCTCCGCCACGCGCAGCGGGCCAAGGACGTCGGCCGCAACCCGCGCGTGGTGAGGTACGAGCCCACGTACGGGCCCAGCGCTGCCTACTACGCCTGGGAGGCCGCCGGCCGCCCGGTGCATGGCATTCGAGCGGAATAGCCCCCGACGCGGGCCTTGCCCTAGTCAGGAGGGCTTGGCGGAACGTCGCTCGTCGTCGGGACGCGATGGTCGTTCCGAGGCAAGGACGCAGGGAGCCCCGTCATTCTGAACGCGGATGCGTTGGGGGCGACCCGTCATTCTGAACGCGGATGCGTTGGGGCGAGCGGCGCGCCTCCGACGGCACAGACTTCTGTTTCGCCATGCCCTCCTATATCGGTTCGACGCGGCCGTTGCCGGAGGCGCGCTCGCGGATTTCCCGGTCGCGTTTCACCGCGTCGGCGGCCTGGTTCAGCATCGGCGCGAGCTGGAGCACGCGCTGGCGCTCCGACTGGAGCTCGAGGAGGCCCTGCTTCACCTCGGTGCCGAAGTCGACTCGGGCGGCAATCTGGAAGGCGATCGATTCGGCGTCGAGATCGAGCTCTTCGAGCTCCGCCTCGGCTGCCTTCACGACGCGGTCGTACGCGGCCAGGCATTGCGCGACCTCGTCCTCGGTCGGCTCCTCGCCGTCGTCGTCCAAGTCGGCCACCTCTGCGGTCGCGAACGCGCGGCCCTCCGTGAGCTCCACGAGCCGGAAGCGCTCCCGGCCCTCGACGACGACGTTCAACCGGCCGTCCTCGAATTGCTCCACCACCTCAATCACCCCTGCACGCGTGCCCACCTCGCGGATCCCGTCGTCGTCCGCGAGCACGAGGCCAAACTCCTCGTTTTCGTCCAGGCATTCTCCGATCAACTCCCTGTAGCGCGGCTCGAAGACGTGCAGGGGAGCCTGCTCTCCGGGGAGGAGCACGAGGTTCAGCGGGAAGAGACCGAGCTCGCTCATTGCTGAAAAGATTAGGCCATGGCCGACAAGCCCTTCTTTCGTCCAGCCATCGGCCCGCTGGTTCCGTACGAACCGGGGAAGCCGGTGGAGGAGGTGCAGCGCGAGCTCGGGCTCGAGCGCGTGGTCAAGCTGGCGTCGAACGAAGGCCAGTTTGGCCCGTTTCCGGAGGCGCTCGAGGCCATCGCCCGCGGCGCGCCCGAGCTGAACCGCTATCCGGACGGCGGCGCCTACAGGCTCCGCACGGCCCTCGCGGAGAAGCATGGCGTCAAGTTCGAGAACGTCGCTGTCGCGGCCGGAGCGGACGCGGTGGTCATGTACCTCTCGCTCGCGGTGCTCGATCCCGGCGACGACATAATCTGCGGCTGGCCCTCCTTCCCGAGCTATGTCCTCGACGCGATCAAGCTCGGAGCCGAGCCGAAACGTGTTCCGCTCACGGACCACAGCTACGACGTCCAGCGCATCCTGGGCGAGATAGGCCCCCGGACGAAGATCGTCTACCTCTGTAATCCCAACAACCCGACCGGGAAGATGATCTCGCGTGCCGACGTCGAGGCGTACTTCGACCGCGTTCCGCGGCATGTGCTCACCGTTCTCGACGAGGCGTATTTCGAGTACGTCGACCAGCGGGACTATCCGGACGGGATCGAGGAGCACGTCAAGGCGGGACAGCGCGTCCTCGTCCTTCGCACCTTCTCGAAGATCTACGGGCTCGCCGGTCTTCGGGTGGGATACGGGATCGGCCCGGCGGACGTCGTCGAGGCCGTCGGCAAGGTGCGGAACGCGTTCGACATCAACCAGGCTGCGCAAGATGCGGCCCTCGCGAGTCTCGGGAACGACGAGGAGATCGCCCGTCGCCGCGCTCTGACCGCCGAGGCCCGCGCTCAGCTCGCCGAGGCCTGCGCTGGCCTCGGCCTGACGGTCGCCGCGCCGGCGGTGGCCAACTTCATCTACGTGGAAGTGGGGGAGGACGCGCGGCCGGTCTTCGAAGCACTGCTCCGCGAAGGCGTGATCGTGCGCCCGCTCGGCCCCTTCGGCGCCCCCGGCGCGATCCGGGTGACGGTCGGGACGCGCGACGAGAACGACCTCTTCGCGGCTGCGCTCGAGCGCGTCCTGGAAGGCGCGAAAACCGCCCTTTGAGGGCTTTTGGCGTCACGGGCTCGGTGCTACGGTGCGGACCGTGATGCGGGGGATCAGGGGGGCTCGCCTCGGCCTTCTGAAGGATGCTCCGGCCTTCCGCCTGTTGTTCCTCGCCACGCTCGCTTCGAGCATCGGCACGTGGCTCGCCTTCGTCGCTCTCGTCATCGACGTCGGTGGGCGCACGGACGACGCGAACTGGGTGAGCGCGCTCCTGATCGTCGAGTTTCTCCCCATCATCGTCATCGGCTTCTTCGCCGGCCGTCTCATCGATCGCGTCTCGCGGCGCTGGATCCTCGTAGTCTCGGACGCAGTGCGGGCAGGCGTCTTTTTCGCGCTCCCGTTCACGACCAGCGCGCTCCAGATCATCATGCTCGCACTTGCCGCCGGCATTGCCACGAGCCTCTTCCGGCCCGCGGTGTACGCCGGACTCCCGAACCTCGTCTCCGACCACGACCTGCCGGAGGCGAACGGCATCCTCCAGACCGCCGACAACCTCACCTGGACGATCGGGTCGGTGGTCGGCGGTGCGCTCGTCGCGGCCACGAGTCCTGATGTCGCCTACATCGTCAACGGGCTGAGCTTCGCCGTCTCGGCCGTCCTCATCCTCCGCATCCGGCAGCGGTTTGAAGAGGCCGACCGCGCACCCAGCCGCGGAGGATGGAAGGACATCACCGAAGGGCTCGCGCTCGCGGTTCGTTCTCGCGCGCTCCTGACTGTCCTCGTCGCCTGGAGCATCGTCATGCTCGCCAACGCGGGCGTGAACGTCTCGGAGTACTTCCTCGCCACCGAGGTCTTCAAGGGAGGCGACTTCGGCTACGGACTCCTCGTCGGCGCGACGGGCCTGGGGCTCGTCGCCGGCAGTCTCTTCGGGGGCAGCTGGGTCTCCCAACGCGGCTTGGCCGTCCCCTACGCGGTCTCGATCGCGCTGATGGCGTTGGGCTTCGGAGCGGCGGCGGTCGCGCCCAACGTCTGGGTGGCGGCGCTCGTCGTCATCGCCGCTGGGGCAGGAAACGGAGTGGCGGTCGTCACCAACGCGCTGCTCGTGCAGCGCGGAGCGCCCGACCGGCTGCGCGGGCGTGCGTTCACCGTAGTCATGAGCGTCGGCTACGGCATCCTCGGTCTGGGAATGGTCGTCGCCGGCCCGCTGACGAACGCCATCGGCGCGCGGGCGGTGTGGGGGATCTCGGCCGGTCTCACGGCCCTCGGCGCCCTGGTCGGGCTCGTGCTCGTGCGCGGCGTGACGCCGGAGACGAGGCCCGGCGACGCCCTGCCGGCAAGCGATTGACTCGCGACTGGACCGTCGAGCGGCTGGTCGAGGGCATCCGCAGCGGTGACCGCCGGGCGCTTGCGCGGGCGATCACGCTGATCGAGAGCTCCGACGAGCGCGCCTACGAGTTGATCAAGCAGCTCTATCCGGAGACCGGGAGGGCGTACGCGGTGGGCGTCACGGGGCCGCCCGGCGTCGGGAAATCAAGCCTCATCAGCGCCATCGTTCGCCACGTTCGCGCACAGGACCGAAGCGTCGGGGTGATCTCCGTCGACCCGTCCAGCCCCTTCACGCGGGGAGCTCTTCTCGGCGACCGCATTCGCCTGGCCGATCATTTCCTCGACCCCGAGGTCTTCATCCGCTCGATGGGGACGCGCGGTCACCTCGGCGGACTCGCGGAGGCGACGCTCCAGGCAGCGCTGCTCCTCGACGCGGCCGGGAAGGATCTCCTCTTCCTCGAGACTGTCGGGGCCGGCCAGAGCGAGGTCGAGATCATCACCATCGCGGACACCGTCCTACTGGTCCTCATGCCCGGCTCAGGCGACTCCATCCAGGCGCTGAAGGCGGGAATCATGGAGATCCCGGACGTGATCGCCGTCAACAAGCGTGACCACCCTGCGGCCAAGACCATGGTGAACGAGGTACGTTCGATTCTCTCGCTGGACACGGACGAGGGCTGGCGGGCGCCGATCGTCCTCACCGAGGCGCTGCAGGGCGAGGGTATCGAGGAGCTCTGGGAGGAGATCGATCAGCATCACCGTTATCTGGAGGAGAACCAGTTGCTGGCCGAGCGTCGCGCACAACACCTCGCCGGCGAGGTGTTTGCGGTCGCCAGTGCAAGGGCGAAGAGCCACCTCGAGCGAGCCGTGACGGACAATCCAGAGCTCCAGCGGCTCCTCGGCGAAGTCCAGCGGCGCGAGCTCGATCCGCTGACAGCGGTCCGCGAGATCCTCGAGAAAGTCTTCAAAATCAAGTCCGATGGCGATCCGAACAGGCCCGACGCTCGCTGAGATCGAAGCCGCGCGCGAGCGGATCGGGGGGCTGGCGCGCGTTACGCCGGTCTTCTCGTCGGAGACGCTCGCTAGGCGGAGCGGCCGGCCCGTCATGCTCAAGGCGGAGAACCTGCAGCGGACTGGCTCGTTCAAGATTCGCGGCGCGGTCAACAAGATCGCGACGCTGACCGACGAGGAGCGCGCAGCAGGCGTCGTCACGGCGAGCGCCGGGAACCACGGCCAGGCCGTAGCTCTCGCGGCGCGCGAGGCGGGTGTGGCGGCGACCGTCTTCATGCCCCAGGACGCTCCGATGGCAAAGGTGGACGCGACCCGCAGCTACGGGGCCGAGGTCGTCCTGGTCGGCGAGGGGTTCGACGAGGCCGACGTGGCGGCCCAGGAGCGCGTGGATGCCGGAGCGACGCTCGTCCACGCTTTCGAGGACGAGGTCGTGATCGCGGGGCAGGGGACGCTCGGACTCGAGATCGCGGAGCAGGTCGGCGAGCTCGAGACGCTCGTCGTGCCCATCGGTGGAGGAGGGCTCGCGTCGGGAATCGCGCTCGCCCTCAACGAGCTTCGCCCGGAGGTCAAGATCGTCGGCGTCCAGGCGGAGACCTGCGCGCCGTTTGCAGGTGGCGGCGAACCCGGGCACACGATCGCGGACGGCATCGCCGTCAAGAAGCCCGGCGAGCTCACCAGGCGGATCCTCGCCGACCGGCTCGACGAGATCGTGACCGTGAGTGATCGCGAGATCGCGCAAGCGATCGTGCTGCTGCTCGAGCGCGTCAAGCTCGTGGTCGAGGGCGCGGGTGCCGCTTCGGTCGCGGCTGTCCTTGGGGGCAAGCTGCGGGGCAGCGGGCCTGCCTGCGCCCTCCTCTCGGGGGGCAACATCGACGCAACACTCTTGATCGAGATCGCTCGCCACGGTCTCACCCAGGCGGGCAGGTTCCTCGTCATCCGGGCGAAGATCGACGACCGGCCCGGCGCGCTCGCGCGCCTGCTCGGCCTGATCGCCGACGAGCGGGTGAACGTCCTCTCCGTCGAGCACCACCGGGAGGGAATCGACCTGCCCGTGATTGGGACGGAGGTGGAGCTCACTCTCGCTACGCGAGACGAAGAGCACTGCGACGAGCTGCTCGAGCGCCTAGCCGAGTGGGGCTATGCGACCGAGCGCGTCAGTTAAGGAGCGCTTGACGAAACATCAGCTGTGCCGCCGGAGGCGCGCCGCTCGCCCCGAGGCTGTGTCCTCGGTCGCCCCCGTATCTAAAGTCGATACGAGGGCTCCCTGCGTCCTTGCCTCGGAACGACCATCGCGTCCCGACGACGAGCAACGTTCCGCCAAGCGCTCCTAGACCGGCCGGGCGACTGGCTGCGACTGCTTGACGCTCCGCAGGCCGATGAGGCTGCGGATGCGGCTCAGCAGGCTGGGCCGGTTGTCCGGGACGAGCCGCGCGAGTTCGCGCTTGTGCGCTTCGCGAAGCAGGTCCGAGTGACGCTCGTGTGAGATTGCCAGGTGGGTATGGGGGCTATACATGCTCACCAGACGGAGGGGGGCGCGACAATCTTCCCCAGGATGCATAAGGACTACTCCCAGACGCCGCTCCCGAAGAAGCTCGGCATCGAGGAGGGCTCGCGCGTCGCGCTCCAGGGCGCGCCTCAGGGCTTCGCCGAGGCCATCGACGTTTCGCCGCGCACGAGGGGAAAGCTCGACGTCGTCGTGGTCTTTGCCACGCGCCAGGGAGAGCTCATCCGCCATTTTCCGGTGCTCGCCCGGCGGCTGGAGCCGGACGGCGGTCTCTGGGTGGCCTGGCCGAAGAAGTCGGCGAAGGTCGAGACGGACCTGTCGTTCGAGACCGTGCAGAAGGTCGGCCTCGACGCAGGCCTGGTGGACAACAAGAGCTGCTCGATCGACGAGACCTGGCAGGCCCTGCGCTTCGTCTACCGGCTCGCCGACCGCCCGGCGAGCTCGAGCAAGCGCTCGGCGTAGAGCGGCGCGGTCGGCTCGTCCTCGTGGCGGAAGTAGCAGTACACGTCCCGTCCCTGCTCCAGCGCGGGCCGCACGTCCTCGGCGACGGCGGCGAGGCTCACCTCGTCGTAGGGCGGGTCGCGGAGACGCAGGTACGAGAACGGCGCACCGTCGAGGGAGTCCACCCGCGCGATGCCCCGCTCGTCGAGAAGGGGCTGAATGGCAGGCTCCGACCACGATTCGTGGCGGAAGTCGAGCGCCCAGCGAAGCGTGGGGGAGAGCGATTCGAGCAGCAGGCGGAGGATGCCGTCGTCCCGCGCCTGCGGCACCTTGATGCGTACCGGGCCGAGCCGCTCGCCGAGGACTCCGGCCGTCTGCGCAAAGGCGTCCACGCCTTCGACGCGGCCGAACGACGTCGCCCCTCTCGTCATCGTCAAGGCGAAGCGGAAGGACTCGGGCGTCTGCTCGGCCCAGCGCTCGAACTGGCCTTCGGCGGGCAGCCGGTAGAAGGTCGTGTTCAGCTCGACGGAGGGCAGGCGCTCCGAGTAAAGGCGGAGGAACTCCGCCGGCCGCGCGTCAGCCGGGTAGAAGCCTCCTTTCCAGCTCGGATAGGAGAAACCTGACGAGCCCGCGTAAAGCGTGCCGCTACGAGCCTTCCTGTACCTCGTAGATCTCGTCCGCGACAAGCCCGTGCGACTCCCGGTGACTGGTGGCTGGCGATCCTAACGGGAAGCGATCAGAAGCCTAAGTGGCGCGCGATCACGAGCCGCTGCACCTCGTTCGTCCCCTCGCCGATCTCGAGGACCTTCTGGTCGCGGTAGAGACGCGAGATTGCGTACTCGTCCATGTAGCCGTAGCCGCCGTGGATCTGCAGCGACTGGTTCGCGACCCGGTGAGCGAGCTCGCCGGTGTAGAGCTTCGCCATCGCCGCGGCCTGCGCGAACGGCCGCCCCTGGTCCTTCAGCCATGCGGCCTTGTAGACCAGTCCCCTCCCCGCTTCGATCTCGGTCGCCATGTCGGCGAGCTTGAACTGGATTGCCTGGAACTTCGAGATGGGCTGGCCGAATTGCTGCCGCTCGCGGGCATAGGTCGCGGCGAGGTCGTAAGCGCCGTGAGCGAGACCGAGGCCCATCGCTGCGATCGAGATGCGCCCGCCGTCGAGGATCTCGAGGAACTGGCGGTAGCCGGCTCCGCGCTCGCCGAGCAGGTTTCCCTCCGGAACTTCGCAGTCCCGGAAAGAGAGCTCGCGCGTGTCCGCTGCGTTCCAGCCCATCTTGCGCATGGGCGCCGAGATCTCGTACCCCTCGGTCCCGTTCGGCACGATCAGGTTCGAGATCTCCTCGTCGCCGGTCTTCGCGGTGATCGTCACGCAGGCCGAGATGTCCGTGCCGGCGTTCGTGATGAAGATCTTGGAGCCGTTCACGACCCACTTTCCGTCGCGGGGCTCGGCCGTCGTGCGCGTCGCGCCGGCGTCCGAGCCGGCGTCGGGCTCGGTGAGCCCGAAGGCTGCGAGCTTCTCGCCGGAGGCGAGCTGGGGGAGCCATTCGCGCTTCTGCTCCTCGTTTCCGAACAGGAAGATCGGCATCGTCCCGAGCGACGTGTGCGCCGCGACCGTGATCGCAACGGAGGAGTCGATGCGCGTCAGCTCCTCGATCGCAAGCGTGTACGAGAGCGTGTCGCCGCCCCCGCCGCCGTACTCCTCGGGGATGGGAATACCCATGAGGCCGAGCTCGGCGAGCTCGGCGACGATCTCGTAGGGAAACTGGTGCTCGCGATCCAGCTCCTCGGCCACGGGCGCGATCCGCTGCTCGGCGAACTCGCGCACGGTGCGCCGCAGCAGCTCGTGCTCTTCGGAGAGGTCGAAGTTCACGGGTGGAGCACTAGGTCGCCGAGAGGCGGCGCGCGAGTTCCGAGAGCAGCCGCACGCCGTAGCCGGTGGCGCCGCCGCGGTCGTAGTAGTCGTCGCGGCCGCGCTCGAGGTACGCGGTGCCGGCGATGTCCAGGTGCGCCCACGGGCCTTCGCCGACGAATTCCTCGAGAAAGCGAGCGGCGAGGATGGGGGAGCCCTGGCGGTAATCCGAGGAATTCTTCATGTCCGCGAAGCTCGAGTCGATGTAGCGGCGGTAGGTCTCGTGCAGCGGCCAGATCCAGGCGTGGTCGCCGCTCGCCTCGGCGGCTCCGCGAATCGTGCGCAGCCAGTCCTCGTCGTTTCCGAACAGGCCCGCGTAGTAGTCGCCCATCGCGACCACCATCGCGCCCGTCAGCGTGGCCAGGTCGATGATGTGCGTCGCGCCCGACTGGCGAGCGTGCCAGAGGGCGTCGGCGAGGATGAGACGGCCCTCCGCGTCGGTGTTGGTCACCTCGATCGTCTTGCCGTTGAGCGCCGTGATGATGTCGCCGGGGCGGTAGGCGTGCCCGCCAGGCATGTTCTCGCAGGACGGCACGACGGCCAGAAGCCGGACCGGCAGGCCGAGCTCCGCGATGGCTCCAACCGCGGCGAGGACGGCGGCCCCGCCCCCCATGTCCGACTTCATCTCCTCCATGCGGTCGGCCGGCTTGAGCGAGAGGCCGCCGGCGTCGAAGGTGATCGCTTTACCCACCAGTCCGAGGACGAGGTCTCCCTTGGCGTCCGATGGCTCGTACGAGAGCTTGATCAGGCGGGGCGGATTGTGGCTTCCCTGGCTGACCGCCGCGAGCGCGCCCATGCCGGCCGAGCGGATCTCGTCGGGGCCTAGGGCCTCGAAGCTGAGCGAGTCGAAGCGTCCGGCGGTCTCCTCGGCCCACTCCGCGAGGCGGGCCGGCGTGCATTCGTTTGGCGGTGCGTTGACGAAGTCGCGGCAACGGTTCGTCCACGAGACGACGACATTGGCCCGCTGCGCGTCCTCCGCGAGCGCAGAGGCGCCGGGCCCGCAGAAGACCAGCCGCTCGATCGCATGTCTCCTCTCGTTCTCGCCCGTCTTCCAGCGGCCGGCGTCGTAGGGCCCGAGAACGGTCCCGTCCACGATCGCCCGCGCCTGCTCCGCGGCAGAAAGCGTGGAGCTCTCGCCGTCCAAGATCCAGGCAATCGACTTTCCACCCACCTCGCCCGCGTGGATGGCGACAGCGGCTGCGGCCGTGCGCAGAGCATCGGCGTCGAGGTCCTCGGGCGAACCAACCCCGGCTGCCGCCACGCGGTGAGCTGCAAGCCGGCCTTCCGTGTGGGTAAAGGTCGTCTTCCCGAGCTTGCCTTTGAGCTCGCCGTCCTCGATGAGGTGCCCCAGCTCTCCCTCCAGCAGCCCGTCGATCTCCTGGGCTTTCGCGGGTAGGTCTACCGGGTCGGGAACCGCGAAGGCGAGCACGTCGGCGTCGACCTTCGCCGGCGCTGTGTCGACGGCGTCGATCTCCATCTGGGCGAGGGCGGATGCTATCCGAAGCCCCTTCTACGGTGTCCTCGAATGAGGGATACGACAGTAGCCCTCAAGGCCGATGAGAGGGGTGCGCAATGAGCGCAGCTCTACCCTCTCAGCCCGCACCCTCCCCTCGCGGGCGAAGAAACCCTCTCCCAGTAGAAGCCCTCCAGGAAATCCTCGGGGGGCTTCTGCGCGAAAGGGAGCTTCTTCGCTCCTCGGGCGCCAAACGCGCGCTCGAGCGAAACCGCCGCGAGATCGTGCGCATGCAGTGGGAGCTCACGCACGCGCTCGCCCAACGCTACGGCTAGTCTCAGGCCGCTAGTCTAAGGAGGGCTTGACGAAGCATCATCTGTGCCGCCGGCGGCGCGCTGCTCGCCCCGAGGCTGTGTTCTCGGTCGCCCCCGTATCTGGAATCGATACGAGGGCTCCCTGCGTCCTTGCCTCGGAACGACCATCGCGTCCCGGCGACGAGCGACGCTCCGCCAAGCCCTCCTAGGCCCCGTGGCGGGGGTGGATACGAAAGCTATGGCCGCCCTCTCCTCGGGGCACCTCGCCACTGACCTCGCCCAGGGCTCCCTGCCCGCGCTCTTGCCCTACCTGGTCGACAAGTTCGACCTCTCCTACACGATGGCCGCCGCACTCGTCCTCGCGGCCACGATCTCCTCGTCGCTCGTCCAGCCTGCGTTCGGCGTCTGGTCGGACGCCCGCGGCGCGCTCTGGCTGCTTCCGGCAGGAGTGGCGCTTTCCGGGATCGGCATGGCGGCCGCCGCGGTCGCGCCCGCCTACTGGGTCGCGGTCGTCTGCGTGCTCGTCGCGGGCCTGGGGGTCGCCGCGTATCACCCGGAGGGCTCGAAGTTCGCGAGCTACGTCAGCGGCTCCCGCCGCGCAAGCGGCATGGCGTTCTTCTCGGTGGGAGGCAACGTCGGCTTCGCGCTCGGTCCTATCCTGGCGGCCGCCTTCATCCACGCCTTCGGGCTGCGCGGAGCCACGCTCCTCGCCGCGCCCGGGCTGCTCGTCGCGGGGGGGCTCGTGCGCGTCCGCCGCTACCTGGGGGAATTCGCTCCCAGCCGGGAGGAACGTGCGGCAGTCGCCGATCTTCAGCACGCCGAGCGTCGCGGGCTTACGCTCCTGCTCGTCGTGGTCGGCCTGCGCAGCGTCGCTCACATGGGCCTCTTCACGTTCATTCCGCTGTGGGAGAAATCCCAGGGACGCAGCGCGACCTACGGGACGTTCGTGCTGGGCGGCTTCCTCATCGCGGGGGCGATCGGAACGCTCTGCGGCGGGCCGCTCGCGGACCGGTTCGGACGTCGCCCGGTGCTGCGGTGGAGCTTCATCGTCGCGACGCCGCTGATCCTCGTCTACGTCCTGGCAGGCGGTGTGGTCGGCATCGTCGCGGTCGTGCTCGCAGGCGCCGCAGTCATCGGGACGTTCGGAGTCAGCCTCGTCATGAGCCAGGAGTACCTGCCGGCGCGTGTCGGCATGGCATCCGGCCTCTCGATCGGCCTCGCGATCGGGTTGGGGGGCGTCGCCGCGCTCACCCTCGGCGCCGTGGCCGACGCCATCGACCTGCGGGCGGCCCTCCTGGGCACTGCGGTCGGGCCCGCCCTCGCGCTCGGCGTCAGCCTCCTCCTTCCGCCTGCCCCGGTCCGGCGACGCGTTGAGCCGGCGCCTGCGACGCTGTGAAAGTGGAAAGCGCGCGCGAGTTCTTCGAGGGCCTTCCCGAGCGAATCGACCCTGAGCGGGCCGGCGCTCTCGACGCCTCGTACCGCTTCGACATCGAGGGCGCGGGAAGCTGGCGGCTGGAAGCGGACGGCGGGAGGGCCGTCGTGACCGAGAGCGACGCACCCGCCGACTGCGCCATCCGGACGGACGAGAACACCTTCCTCCGCATCGTCCGCGGCGAGCAGAGCCCCATGGGCGCCTATATGACCGGGAAGGTCAGGGTCGAAGGCGACCTGGGACTCGCTCTGCGCCTGCGCGACGTCTTCGGCTAGCGGCTAGCGCTCGCCCTCTTCGCCTGCTCGGAGGGCGTGCCGTCGGCGAACAGCTCGACGATCTTCGCGCAGAAGGCAGGCAGATCACTTGCAACCGGGGCCGCGCCGGACTTCAATGGCGCTCGTGGAAGCGCACGAGGAGCTCCCCGCCTGGAGCCTGCCCGCCGAAGCGGTCGAGGGCATCTCGCTGTCGGCCCACTGGCCGGAGCGGGTGGACCGCGAGTGGGCGTGGGGCGGCTCGACGGGCGCGAACGTTCGGGTCTGCATCCTCGACAGTGGAGTTGAGAGCGGGCATCCGCTTGTCGGCGACCTGGAGGGCGCCGTCACAATTTCGTTTGGCGAGGACGGCGATCCCATCGTCGAAGAGGACTCCGAGGGCGACCTCTGCGGGCACGGCACGGCTTGCGCCGGCATCGTCCGCGCCCTGGCCCCCGACTGCCGTCTCTTCAGCGCTCGTGTGCTGGGCGCCGGCTACACCGGCAGCGGCCGCGTCCTCCTCGCCGGTCTCCGCTGGGCGGTCGAGCAAGGGTTCGAGGTCGTGAACATGAGCCTCTCTACGACAAAGCAGGAACTCGCCGTCCTCCTGCACGAGCTCGCCGACAGCGCTTACTTCCGCCGTTCGGTGCTCGTCGCGTCCGCGCACAACATGCCGGTTGACAGCTACCCCTGGCGCTTCTCCTCCGTCATCTCAGTCGGGAGCCACGAAGGCACCGATCCGCGCCAGTTCTTCTACAACCCCTCGCCCCCCGTCGAGTTCTTCGCGCGCGGGCTCGACGTGGAGATTGCCTGGCTCGGCGGAGGAACCATTCGCGCGTCCGGCAACAGCTTTGCGACGCCTCACATCGCAGGGATCTGCGCGCTGATTCTCGGCAAGCATCCCGAGCTGACGCCGTTTCAGCTCAAGAGCGTCCTCCACCTCACCGCGACGAACGTCGCCCCAGGCGCATGACCGACGACCTCCGCGCAGCGGTCGCGGCCGGCGTCCTCGGCTCGGAGGAGGGGCACCTCGCGCTCCTCCAGTCAGTCGTCGACGTCGCCCGGGCGATCTTCAAGGCGGGAGCGTCGTCGATCTTCCTCCTCGACGAGGACACGGACGAGCTCGTCTTCGAAGCGGTTTCCGGAGAGGGCTCGGAGCGGCTCTTGGGCACTCGCTTCCCCTCGAGCAAGGGCATCGCCGGCTGGGTGCTGGTGACACGCCAGTCACTCGTCCTCGAAGACGTGACCGGCGACCCGCGCTTCGCCCGGGACTTCGCGGAGCAGACGGGCTACGTGCCCAAGGGGCTCATGGCCGTCCCGCTTCTCCACGGAGAGCGCACGCTCGGCGTCCTCGAGGTGCTCGACCGTCCCGAGAGCTCGAAGTTCACTCTGGCCGAAAGCGACCTGCTCGGACTCTTCGCCAACCAGGCTGCCCTGGCGCTCGACCTACTGCTGGCCGCCCGGCGCGCGCGATTGGTGCTCGAGGAAGGAGCGGGCGATGAGGCGGTCGTTGCCCGCCTGGCGGCGGCCCTCACTCACCTTGAGGGAGACGAGCGGGCTCAGGGCTTACGCCTGCTCGAGGCGCTGACGGAAACTCTTGGAAGGAAGTGAGCCGGGCGGCTGCGCCGCCCGGCTTCACGTTCCAGGCTACTACGCCTTGAAGCGGTGGCCTTCGACGTCGGGCTCGTCGTCGTTCGCCCGGCGCTCCGCTTCCTGACCCTCCGAGCCCTCGTCGTTTCGGGCCTTGGTGCGATGGCCCTCGACATCGGGATCGTCGGTCTCCGGTGCGTTCTGCTCTTGCTCGGACATGCAGCCTCCTTTCGTTACCGCCAGCGGATGGCTAGCCGTCCACATGACGCCGACGGGTGCCCATATCTTCCCACGCGTTGGAAAACACGCAAACATCCGCTCGATGATGGGTGGGATGCGTGAGCGGCTGACCGAGTCGACGGCTGCGTTCAGAGCCGTTTTCCGGAACCCTGACCTCCGGCGGATCCAACTCGCGCTGACCGGGTCCGTGACCGGTGAGTGGGCGTATGCGATCGCGCTCGCGGTCTATGCCTTCGAGCGTGGCGGCGCGGCGGCGGTCGGGCTCGTCGGGTTGATCCGCTTCCTGCCCGCGGCGGTGTCCGCTCCGTTCGCGGCCGTACTCGGCGATCGCTTTCGGCGGGGCCCGGTCATGGTTGGCGCCGATGTTCTGCGGGCCGTGGCGATGGCGGCCGCGGCGGCAGCGGCCCTCGGAGGTGCCCCCGCTGGTGTCATCTACGCTCTGGCCGGATTCGTCTCGGTGGTCTCGACCGCCTTCAGGCCGGCGCAGGCGGCGCTCTTGCCTTCCCTTGCCCGGACGCCCGAGGAGCTGACCGCGGCGAACGTCGCGTCGACCACGATCGAAAGCGTCGGTAGCTTCGCCGGGCCCGCTCTCGGGGGCCTTCTGTTGGCCGCCACGAGCGCGGGAGTGGTTTTCGCCGCGACGGCGGCGACGTTCGCCTGGTCGGCGTTCCTGGTTCTCGCGGTCGCTTCCGAGCCGCCCGCTCGAGACCGCGGGCGAGGGCCGGGGTTGAGAGCAGAGTTGCTGGCCGGCTTCCGGACGATCGCGGTGGAGGCACGCCTTCGGCTGGTCGTCGCGCTCTACGGCGCGCAGACGCTGGTGGCCGGCGCCCTCAACGTCCTCATCGTCGTTGCGGCCCTCGACCTCCTCGAGCTGGGGAAGTCGGGCCCGGGTTTCCTGAACTCTGCTGTGGGGGTCGGTGGGCTGGCGGGGGCTGTCGTCGCCCTCGCTCTCGTCGGGCGGCGGCGGCTTGCCACCGACTTCGGCATCGGGCTCCTCCTCTGGGGAGTGCCTATCGCCCTGATCGGCGTCTGGCCGCACGAGGCCCCCGCGCTCGTGTTTCTCGCGGTGCTCGGCGTCGGGAACACCCTCGTCGACGTCGCAGCACTGACGCTACTCCAGCGGGCGGCGCCCGACGAGGTGCTGGCGCGCGTGTTCGGCGTGATCGAGAGCCTGCTCGTCGCCGCCCTCGGCCTGGGGGCGATCCTGGCGCCGCTGCTCGTGTCGTTCTTCGGGATCCGCGGCGCTCTCCTCGCAACGGGCGCCGTGCTTCCGGTTCTGACCGTTTTCGCCTGGCCCAGGCTTGCGCGGATCGACTCCGAGGTCACGATGCCCGAGCGAGAGCTCGCCCTCCTTCGCCGCCTGCCGATGTTCGCGCCCTTGCCTGCGTCGACGCTCGAGCACCTCGCGCGTAGTCTGCGGCCGCTGCGAGTCGAGGCCGGCGAGGAGATCGTGCGCGAGGGAGCCCCGGGCGACCGCTTCTACGTCCTCGCTTCGGGCGAGGCGGACGTGAGCGTAGGGGGCCGGCCAGCGTCGAAGCTCGGCCCCGGCGACTACTTTGGCGAGATCGCGCTCCTGCGCGAAGTACCACGAACGGCGACGGTCGTCGCGCGCACGAACGTCGAACTCTTCAGCCTCGAGCGCGACGAGTTCGTAGCTGCAGTCACCGGCCATCCCGAGAGTCGGGAGGCGGCGGATGCTGTCATCGGCGCTCGGCTCGGGTCGCTGCGCGCAGGCATGGCCTCGCTGTAGGCGTGCGGGTGCCCGGTGCTCTGGCGCGACGACCGTCGTACGCTTAGCCCGTGCCTCGATGCTCGAGCTGTAGCCAAGACAACCCAGCAGGTGCCCGGTACTGCAACCTCTGCGGCGCTCCACTCGACCGCGAGGCCGACGAGCCGCGCGACGAGCGCAAGATCGTCACGGTGCTCTTCGCCGACCTCGTCGGGTTCACCGCCCGCGCTGAGCACCTCGACCCGGAGGACGTGCGCGAGATCCTCGACGCGTACTACGCGCGCCTGCGCTCCGAGATCGAGCGTTGCGGCGGGGTTGTCGAGAAGTTCATCGGCGATGCCGTGGTTGCGGTCTTCGGCGCGCCCACGGCGCACGGGGACGACCCGGAGCGCGCGGTGCGGGCGGCCCTTGCCGTCCGCGAGGCTGTCGCTGAGCTGAACGCGGCCGACCCGGAGCTCGATCTCCAGGTCCGTCTCGCAGTCAACACCGGGGAGGCGATCGTCTCTCTCGGGGCGAGGACGGAGGCCGGCGAGGCGATGGTCGCCGGCGACGTCGTCAACACCGCATCGCGCCTGCAGACAGCTGCGCCGACGAACGGGATCCTTGTCGGCGAGGAGACGTATAGAGCGACGCGCGGGCTCGTCGACTACGGGGAGGCCGACCCGATTGTCGTCAAGGGAAAGCGCGCAGCGCTTGGCGTGTGGCTCGCGCTAGGGGCGCAAACGGTGCCGGGCGAGCGGGCCATGAGCACGGTGCCGATGCTGGGACGAACGCACGAGATCGCCGTCCTCCACCGCATCTTCGACAGCGTTACCGCCGAGGAGCGGCCTCACCTCGTGACCGTGCTCGGTGACGCAGGGATCGGAAAGACGCGCTTGGCGACTGAGTTCACGACACAGCTCGAACAGCAAGGCATCCGGGTGCTCCGAGGGAGATCGCAGCCGTACGGCACGAGCACCCTCTACGGCCCGTTCGCACAGCACGTGAAGCAATTCGCGGGGATCTTCGCGAGCGACGACATTCCGGCGGCCCGGATGAAGCTGCGCGCCGGGATCACGGAGCTCGTGTCCGAAGAGTCGTCGGACGAAGTCGCCTTCCATCTCGAGCTTATGATCGGCCTCGGCGCCGAAGGGGAAGTGGCTGACCGGCAGACGCTCTTCCTGGCGGCCAGACGGTTTACGGAGGGCCTGACCGGTGACGGCCCCGTTGCGCTCGTGTTCGAGGATCTGCACTGGGCCGACTCGGGCACGCTGGATCTGCTCGAGATCCTTGCCTCGCGAATTCGCGATGTGCCGTTGCTCCTGCTTGCGCTTGCCCGCCCGGTCCTCCTGTTGGAGCGTCCGGGCTGGGGCGGAGGTCTGACGGCCTACTCGGCGCTGTCCCTCGAATCGCTTCCCGACTCGGACGCCGCCAAGCTCGCCGCGCTCCTCGCCGGCAGTCGGGGTCTTGATGCCGATGCAACCCGACTCGCCGAGACCTCGGAGGGAAACCCGTTGTTCATCGAGGAGCTGGTGGCTTCAGTCGCCGAACGTCCCGACGCCGCCGGGACCGAACTGCCGACCACGATCCGCGGCCTCCTGTCCGCGCGCCTCGACTCCCTTCCGCAGGAGGAGCGCTCGGTTCTGCTCGATGCCGCCGTCGTCGGCAGAGTCTTCTGGCGCGGGGCGCTCGAGCGCATCCTCGGCGACAGGACGGGCCTGCCGGAAGCGCTCGACGCGCTCGAAGCCCGCGATCTGATCAGACGCGAGCCGTTCTCGTGGATCGAGGGCGATGAGCAGTTCGCGTTCAAGCACGTGCTGATCCGCGATGTGGCCTACGCAACGCTCTCGCGCGCGACGCGCAAGGATCTCCACGCCGCCGTCGCCATGTTCCTCGAAGAGGCCACCAGCGGTGCGGCGGCGACGGCAACTGCGCTGGCGCAGCATTGGGGAGAGGCGGGCGACGCCGAACGTGCCCTCGGCTACCTGCTCATCGCCGCCGACCAGGCCGGTCGCGGGTGGGCCAAAGACGAAGCAGCGAGGCTCTATGGAGAAGCGCTCGACCTGATCCCCGACGAGCAGACGGGCCGGCGTCGGGAGATCAGCCGGAAGCGAGCGATGGCGCTCGCGGCATTTCAGCACGTCGAGGACGCCCGCCTGATCGCCCGGCGTCTCGAGCCGGAGTCCACCGAGTCCTAGGACTGGTCGAGAGGGAAGTCGGCAGGCGTGACGTCGCCGACGAGCTCGTAGACGGAGAGGAGGGTGTGCATCCCGAGCTCGTCGGCGTGTGCGCGCACCGCGTCCTCGCTCGGAGCCTCGTAGAGGCAAAAGGTCTTCACGAGCTCATCGTCGCCGAGCGTCACGTGGCTGTGGTGCCACGTGATCTCGGGAAACCGTCCTTCGATCAATGAGCGGGAGCGCCTTCCGACCGCAGGCATTCCGTCCTGCGTGACGTCGAACTGCCGCTCGAGGATGTACATGGGCACCGCATTCCTCCTTGCCTGTTTCGGTCAGCTTATGTTGACCTGAGAGGGCAGCCCGGATCAAGGGGCGAGCTGCCCGGCTTCCCACTCGCCCTTCGACCCGCGCGTGTAGCGAAGGCGTTCGTGGAGGCGGTTCGGGCGGCTCTCCCAGAACTCGATGGTCTCGGGAACGAGCAGGTAGCCGCCCCAGAACGGAGGGCGCGGCGGGTCCTCTCCGTGGGCTTGCTCCGCTTCCGCGTATGCGCGCTTGAGCTCTTCGCGCCCGGAAATCGGCCGGCTCTGGCGGGACGCCCACGCTGCGAGCCGGCTGCCCACCGGCCGGGTCGCATAGTAGGCGTCCGACTCCGCCTCGGAGATCCGCTCGACCGTGCCGGTGACCAGGACCTGGCGCCTCGGCTCCTGTGCCCAGTGGAAGACGAGCGCGGCGCGGGCATTCGTGGCCAGCTCGCGCCCCTTGCGGCTCTCGTAGTTG
>WNFZ01007030.1_pt1 | contig 18300 bp, 16 predicted proteins | sample 5400081 | NCBI WGS metagenome assembly WNFZ01 (sample SAMN13153365, study PRJNA577476) | soil metagenome | isolation source: 80 cm soil or saprolite under grassland replicate 1 | place: USA:California | collected 2016-06-15 | reverse complement strand
ATACGAGCGCGTATACTTAAAGTCGGCAAACACCACCAGGTATTTGTCGCACAGGTCGCGCGTGAAAGAACCGTAATAAGACTGGCGATCAGCCGGAGGCAGCGCCGGCGTGAATGCCGCGAAGTTAAAGAAGAAGTAGTCCCCATCGGGATAGGTAGCGATCGCGAAGGGATTCACATAAAATGGAGAACTCGAGGCGTTCGGCGCCGAATGTGGCGGCGGCGTGTCCGCGCTAAAAAACAATCTCGGGATCAAACGGCGGCTCTGCACGCGGCCAGGAAAATTTCCGCTGCGCGCATCAAATCCTCCGAACGGTTTGAAATTCCCGTTGGCGGAAATGTCGCGGTCGCGGCTGAAGACGCCGTTAAGACGCTGCCAGAAATCGGCAACTACGACGATATCGGTTTTGTCGTCACCAGTGCCAGCTTTCAACCACGCGTTCCATTCACCCATTTCATTGGATGCCCCGAGGTTTGTGTTCCCGTAGGTGCCTCCGATCTCCAGACCGCGGAATTTGTGGAGTAAAAAGAAGTTCACCACACCAGAGATCGCGTCGGAGCCATATACAGCCGAGGCGCCATCCTTGAGAATGTCCACGTGATCGATCATCGAAAACGGAAGCAGGTTAATGTCCACGCCTCCGCTGAACCCGGCGACGCCCAGCGAACCGTAGGCGACGCGTTTGCCATCGACCAGAACCAAAGTCTCCTTGGGCAACAGGCCGCGCAGGTTGAACTGGATTGTACCGTCACCACCGTTGCCGATGTTCAGGTTGACGGTTCCGCCCGCTTCCTGCGGAATGAATTCCTGCAGGTCGGTTGCGCTGCGGATGCCCAGTTTCTCGATGTCTTGGGGACGATAGGTATCGACTGGGTTTGGCCCGGTCTCTTCCGCCGTTGGAATGTTCGAACCGGTGACGACTACCCGTTCCACTTCCGCACTCGGCGGCGGTGCGCCCGGCGCAGGCGGCGGGGCGCCTGGAGCCGGTAACTGAGCGAATGCATTCGATGCAAAAATTAAAGGAAATCCGACGCTCGCTGCAAGAACAAGGCCAAGGTTTCCCAGTTTATTTAGCACATTTTTAGTCATTAGTTTCTCCATTGGTTTGGTTAGGTTTTCGCAGGATTATTGAATTTTTTTGAGCCTGACAAGCTTTTTTTTCACTTTTTTCAAAATATTTTTGAACGGAAAATCGGCTGGTTTGTCTCCCACTTTTCCTCGTTTATTGGACTTTCCAAAACCTGGCAAGCTTTTTTTTCACTTTTTTTGAAGTTTTTTGAACGGCTGCATCCGGCTGTTTTCGCAGCGGCGTGCGTTGGCGCGAAACGCGCCAGTCGCAGGTCTCATTGTTTTGCCCGCGATCCGTCTCAGGTGGAGTGGGAATCAAGCGAATGAATTTTCTTCGTACCGTGGCGGCTTGTCACGTCGCAGAGTTATTCGCGAAGGTGAAAGCGCAGCGGCACGTATTGGGGCCGGCGGCATCTTTTCCTGTAATTTTCCCCAAAGCCAATCAACGAACCAGTCTTTCTGGATTGAGCCGACAGCGCCGGCGACGAGAGATACTGACGCAGTGCGATTATGTTGCGAACGGGGAAAGTCGAATCGAACACCGCGTCAAACTGCTATCTGAAAAAGCTATTCTGTGAATCGCCCGTGACCCGTGATCACGGTCAGTTTCCCATATTCGCGAATCAATGGCGGAGCGCCGATGGCCTGCGCGTAACGCGTCTCTAGGAGAGGACGAAAGACGGCATCGGTTTCAATGACGAACGCTGCGTCCCGACCATGGCTGGGCTCCTGCCATGGAATTTTCTGTGGGTAGACGCGATGGGGGTACTCAAAGATCGCATTAGAGACGGCCAGCGTCTCACCGCTTTCGAACAGCAATGGATAAACAAAAGAGATAGTGGTCCAGACGGACGTCACGTTGTGTTGACGCAGATAGTGTTCAACGCCTTCGATGTCCGCGCCCGGAATTCGTGTCATGCAATAACTCTTCCCCTCGTCGCACGAGGAGAGTGTTTCAATTTGATTTTCCTGTCCGACCCCGACAATGACGACAATCCCGGTCAGCAAAATCGCGCTAAGCACAGCGGCACTAGCGAGGCGAGGCAGTGCCTTCGAATAAGAAAAGGAACGTTCCAGCATTCGGCCTGTCAGCACCGACAGAAAAAAACATCCGCCCAAGAAATAGCTGGGCACGCCGGGGGACACAGTCAAATATGGAACAAGAGAAGCCGCTGTTAGTACCAGCATGTCAAAATCCTTTTCTTGCCGATGATCCGCTAAATTGCCACGGAGCGCCTGCACGATTTTTGAGGGTGATTTTACGAAGGGCCACATCGCCATAACCACCGCCAAAACAGCGATCGCGTAAAATACGTAGCCGGATGCCGGCTTTTCGGAATAATACCAGAGAACAGTGTCCGGCCCGAAGAACTTCGGCATTTCATCTAGGAGAATTCGCCCGTAAGTGGAAAGGTGAAAGAGCGACCGGAATCCGCCTCCCGGCCTTTCAATGATGAGATATCGCCAATTGTTGAAGTGATGCACGAGATTACACGCAATAACAGGCAGATAACCCACCACGAACCCGGCTAAGCCGGCGGCCGCATTATTGAGCGAGAGCCTGCCACGCAAAATCAGCAGGATACATAATGAGGCAACGAGCGGGATCGCCAGTTCCAAGCACCAGATGCTCACGCCCGACGCTAGCCCAAAGAAAAATAACATCCTTTGTTTCGGAACCGGAGCTGATTCGATCGACGCAAAAAGCATCGTCAGTACTGGGATCGATACGAAATACCAAGAGTAACCTCTCACTTGAAAATGCCACTTGAGAAGGGATGGAGCGAGCGCAAACGCGACCGTTGCAAGTACCGCTGTGCGCTCATCGTAGAGAGCGCAACCCATCCGGTAAAATAGAAACAGACAAAGCAGCGACAACGCTACGATGCAACCCTTCAATGGAATGACGCCGACGCCAAAAAGTGTAAATGCAATCGCGGCCAGATAAGCTTCCCAAGCAGCGCCTGCGTTATAAGGCTGGCCATACATGTAAAAGGGGAAATAGCGCCCTTCCAGGATATGTTTGCCCATCAAGCCGACGATCGCTTCGTCGCTATGCACATGAGTTTGCGACGTCAGCAGAATCGTAAAGCGCGCTGCAGCGATAACGATAAGCAGCCCAATAAACAATGCGTGTCGGCGCATCAGAGATTGGTTCTCCTGCGGTCGACCATCTGGGAAACCTTCTCTTCCAGCACAGCCCGCGTCCCGTCTTGCGAGCAATCGTCAACTATAATGATCTTCCTGCTGCTGATTGCCGCTGAGCGAACTGCCTCGACAATTTTTTCGATCGTAGCTTTCTCGTTGTAACAGGGAATAACGATTGAGACTTTCATCTCTTTCAGCGTGAGTTCAGTTCCGTCAGCGCGATGCTCGCTGAGTTGCAACTTCCGCGCAAGAGCGGCGTGCTTCACGGAATCACCTGGGCGGATGAAACCCGAAATCGTTCTCCAATTTTCCCCAAAGCCAATCAACAAACGAATCTTTCCTGATTGAGCCTGCGTTGGTGGCAGCGAGCGCTTCCGCTTTCTCCACGCTGCCGTTTAAGCAGTAAAGGTAGGTAAGCAGGAACGTGTCGTTGAGACTAAACACGCCGCGATCTTTCTCGCTCTCCAGCAGGCGAATTGCTCCCTCGATATCCCGACGCGCCAGCGCTCCCGCAATTAAGTCCGGCATGGTTTCGAGCGGAGGCGTTTGCGACTCCTTGGCCACTCGCTCGGTAATGGCGAGCCGAAATCCATCGCTTCCCAGCACCTCCAAGACCGGCATTCGCAAATGGGAGTGGCGCAGGTAAAGATCCAGTTCAGCCAGTTTGTTGCTTCCAATCATCTCAGAGAGATATCGCGACTGGCGGAGGATAAAGAATGACTCCAGCGACCTGTTCAGCGTCTCGGGCCAAATTGCGTTAACTAACGAAGAGCGAAGAAACCGTTCAAACGTGGAGGGCGCCTCCAGATACCTTAGAGCGAAGCGGTGATTCGCTTCGTCATCCCAGCGTTCATCTGTCAGCCGCTTTGGGTAAATGTCTGTCAAGGGCGCTACGTCACGCGTAATGCGATCAATTTCTTCGCCGTCCATCAAAAACAGCGCGCCCAATTGTTCGGGAACCTCGATGCCGATCCTTCTCAAATCTGCGCCGGTATCCGGGGCGCTCCATAATTGTCGAATTTCTTCTTCCTTAACTTTGCGCCCCGGACCTTTGATGCCCATCATGATCCATTCTTGATCGGCGCTCGCCCAGAGGGACGCGTTCGGGAATGCATTGTGGAACGCGCGGAGGATTGCTTTCGATTCATCGATTTTCAGCTGATTGATCGGGAGCCAAAACGTGGCAATCCCGCCTTCCTTCAGGCGGCTATTCATCAGCGAAAAAAATTCCTCCGTGTAGAGATTGACGGCACCCGCTACCTTCGGTGGGGGCGGTTCTCCAGAAACGATGTCGTACTGCCGCGGACTTGCTTGAAGGAAGAAGCGGCCATCCTGAATGAAGGTAGTCACTCGAGGATCGTGCAGCGGATTAGAATAATTGACACCCGAATAGAAATCGGCAAGAGCGAACACCTCTCTTGAAATATCCACGACATCCATCCGTTTAACGTGCAGCCCGTGGAGAAACGCGTCGGCAGTTACGCCACACCCATAGCAGATCAGCAGCACGTCTTCTGATTCGGGACGGAAAGCCAGCGGGAGATAGGCAAACAATCTCATGTAGCGCTGATTGCGCGGATTTGTGGCCGACATGGAAAATGCGTTCGTCAAAAGCCGGTAGTAGTACGGTTCGCCAAAAAGATCGCGCCGCAGCAGTTGCAATGTATCGGAGACGCCCTCCACCCTTTTCACGACATGTGCGAGCACGCGGCCCTGGTCGTCCGTTTCATAAGGACGGCTCGCATGTGCGAAATGCATCTCAGCGCGATGGTGCGGAAAAATTGCGAAAAAGAGAATCAGCGCAGCACAGAGTCCAATGGTGACCAGGCCGATTGGCCGCCGAAGCGACCAGCTTGAACGATCACACACCAGGATGCCAAGCAGAGCGTAGCCCGCCGCACATAATATGAGGCTCCATTGGTAACCGATAGTCGGCAACAACACGAAACTGGCGAGAAGCGGACCTGCTGCCGCACCGGTCGTATTAAACAAAGTTGTAACCCCTGTGCTGTTCATACGGTCTTCGACGCTGGCTTGAACACGTGCAACGATCGATGGAAACAGAATCCCTGACAGAAACGCGACTGGGAACATTAAGGCGATGGAGAGCAATCCAATCTCCTGCCAGGAGACGTCGAACACTCCTGCGCGCATTTGAGCCAGTTCCCCTGGAAAGAACAAATATGAGAGCAGCGTTGCTATCGCGGAGAGCAGCAACAAGACGGGAAGCAATTGATTTAGTCGCGCCGAGCGGCGGTGAATCGCGCCAGCCACAATCCCGCCCAGCCCAATCCCCGCCAGCACAACCGCAAGCATAACCGCGAAAGCGGTTGAAGACGAAGGAACATACAGGCGCAAAAATCGAAACCAGACCACCTCCAGGCAAAGAACGATGGCGCCTGTCCCGAAGCTCACGAAAAGCAGGCGCCAAGGCGGGCGATAGCTTACATCCAGGCGCAGCGGCAATACTCGCTCGGGAATCAGCGCAGCGGTATCGCCCTCACGTTTAGACACGAACAACGCGATGGCCGCGGCGATGCAACTCGCCAAACCTGCGGCCAAGCCCGTGCCGCGAAGTCCAAACGCTTCAATTAAATAAGCTTCGCCAACCACCGCCCCAGCTACCGCGCCTAATGTGTTCGAGCCATAGAGAAAACCGATCGCCCGCCCGAAATTTGCGCGGCGCAGAATCGGATCTTCCACCAATACCGGCAGTGTCAGGCCCATCGCCGTTGTCGGTATCAACAGGATCAGGAATGATAGGAAAAAACGCAATCCAATGAGCGCCGGCTGATAATCCCACAGCATTTGCCAAACGGGCTTTAGCCATCCGCCGAGCAGCGGCAGACCAAAGACAATCGTGCAACCAAATAATGCCACCGCCAGTTCCAGTACGGCGTAAAGATGCAACGGCCGCCACCGCCGAACTCTCGACGATGCTGCGATGGCGTTGCCCAACGCCAGACCCGCCATAAAGCTGGAAAGAATCAGGGCAGCGGACCACACCGAGTTTCCAAATGCCAGGCCGCTCAACCGCAGCCAGAGCGTTTCGAAAATGAGCGCGCCAATTCCAGACAGGAAAAGAATGCCCGAGAGAATCGCAACACGCGTGCCCGGATGGAGATCTTGCGATGATGTCTCGTATGAAATATGCGGCGCATGCGACGTATTTGAGCTGGTTGTCATCACGGAAAAGCGGTGCACCTCTCTCAGCGCGGGGCCATCCTGAGGATAATGGCGCCAATAATCCCAGCAAGCAGCGAGCCGGCAAGAATGCCCTGCTTGGCTGTGTCAACCAATGTCGCGCCATCGAATGCCAACATGGCTATAAAGAGTGACATGGTGAAACCGATTCCTGCGAGCCATGCGTAACCAAGCAAAGACGTCCAGCTCACAGCCTCAGGAAGTTTCGCGATCCCGGACTTAACCGCAAGAAACGCAGCCACTGTAATTCCGAGTGGCTTGCCGATGATCAGCCCGGCCACCACTCCCAACGCAATCTCTACATGCTGGATCGATCCACCGATCTTGACTCCCGCATTCGCCAAGGCGAACAGGGGCATCACAACGAACGCCGAGAAGTTGTGCAGTAAGTGTTCGAGTTTAAGAACCGGAGCGGTTACGCCTTCACTAGCGCGCTCGAGCGCGAACAAAGTTTCTTGTTGCCCCTTGCTCGTAAGGACGAGTAAATCGCCAGTCTCGGTGCGGTCGAATCGATCTAGCAGAGCGCGCGCCTTGCGAGAGAATTCCTCTGCGTTTGTCCGCGTGTTCGTTGGGACCGCAAAGGCGACTAATAGTCCGGCCACCGTGGAGTGAATACCGGACTGGTGCATGAAATACCACAGCACCAGTCCCGCTAATAAATATGGCCACAAGGATCGGACTCCCGTGGAGTTGAGGCCGATCAATACGAGAAGCATTGCTCCTGCGGCACCGAGCGCACCCCATGCAATCGTTTGCGAATAGAAAATTGCGATGATAAGAACCGCACCCATATCGTCGACGATCGCAAGGGCAGTCAGAAATACTTTTGCGCCGATCGGCGCGCGCGGGGCAATCAGCGCGAGCGCACCTAACGCGAAAGCGATGTCCGTTGCCATTGGGATGCCCCACCCGTGACTGCCCAGCCCGGCTCTGTTGAACGCCGCGTAAGTGGCTGCCGGTACAATCATGCCCCCGAGCGCACACAAGATCGGAAGCGCGGCCCTTTTCATAGAGGCAAGCTCGCCTACGAGCAACTCGCGTTTGATTTCCAGGCCAACGAGTAGAAAGAAGACGGCCATCAGGCCGTCGTTGATCCACTGATGGAGCGTCAGCGAGAGTGAGTGACCAGCAGTTCCGATCGTGAACGACTTTTGCCAAAGTTGCGCGTACGCTTCGCCCAAAGGAGAATTAGCCAGCACAAGGGCAGCAATCCCGGATAACAGCAGGATCGATCCGCCAACCGTCTCGGTGCGGAAAAAGCGCTGAAAGATCGTCGACTGGATTTTCTTAACCACGAATGGACACGAATGAACACGAATTCATAAGGAGGCTGCCCGCTAATCCCACGAATTCACGCAAAAAAACTGCTTCATCATTCTTATTCTTCTATTCGCATCCATTCGCGTCATTCGCGGGCAGGCTTCCGGTTTGTGTGCATTAGTGTTCATTAGTGTCAAAACCAAAGGATAATCCTACGCTACCGTCATGTTCACCGGCATGATCGAAGAAGTCGGCAGCGTTATAGCGGTTCGCGCCGGTGATCGCGGCACGCAATTGCAAATTGCTGCGCCGCATATCGCAAAAGAAATACGCAGCGGCGACAGCATCGCCGTGAACGGCTGTTGTCTCACATTGAGCTCGCAGCACAACGATCTACTTACCTTCGATCTTCTCGAGGAAACAATTGCTCGCACGAATCTCAGAACGTTGCGCCGCGACGCTCAGGTAAATCTCGAGCGCGCTCTCTCGGCAGGGGGGCGTTTTGGCGGCTTACAATCGCGGAAGTCCTTCCGAAAAGCTTCGTGGTGTGGATCATCCCATACACGAAACGCCACACGAATCTCGATCGTGCCCAGGTCGGCGATTTACTGAATCTGGAGTTCGATATCCTTGCCAAGTACGTCGAGAAAATCCTTTCACGCCGCTCCCTAAAGCCTAACCACGAATGAACACAAAGGCATTGAAATGACGAAATCCGAATGACGAAACCCAAATAACAAAACTGAATCCGTCGCGATTTGCCGGGTGCACAGGGTTCATGTCGGCGCAGCCACCGGATTCGTCATTTGCCATTTGTCATTCCTTCGGCATTCGTCATTCGTGCTTCGTCATTCGCTCATGTTTCATTCGTGCCATCCGTGTAATCCGTGGTTAAAACTCCCGTGACCGTGTGCAGTTTGGCCAGAGATCGTCCCAGTTCTCGCGTGGTGGGCGTAATCATGTCGCGCGCGGACCTGGATTTCGCCATCCGAATGCGTAAGCCACCCGATTTATTTGAACTGCGATTGGATCATCTCATGCGCATCGTCGACGAGTTGGAAAATAAATTGTCGAGATTACAAACGCCGCTCATCATCACTGCGCGGCATCCGCAAGAGGGTGGCGCAAATAACCTGTCCCTCGCACAGCGGCGCGATCTCCTTTCTCGTTTCTTGTCCCACGCCCGGTATATCGATGTCGAATTGCGTTCGGCGTCTGCTCTCCGTCCGCTTCTCAAATTGGCGCGAGAAAAAAATGTGCGGCGCATCATTTCATTTCATAGCCTCAAATCGACGCCAGGTTCGCGTGCGTTGCGCGTTAAAGCACGCGCAACGAAGGCGCATGGGCCGGATATTTTCAAAATTGCCACGCGCACGGATACTCCTGCGCAACTCGCACGACTGATCGATTTCATCATGGAGAAAGACGCCGATCTTTCCGTAAGCGCGATGGGGATCGGTAAGCTTGGCGTAATTTCGCGCATTCTGCTTGCGTGTTGCGGATCGGCTCTTGTTTACGGTTCGGTCGCCGCGGCGACCGGCATCGAGGGCCAAATGTCGCTCGAACAGCTTCGCGCGTTCGGAATTGGAACGAAACAAAAATGACGAAGCACGAATTAGAAGGACCCATGCTTCGAGCCTCGTATTGGTCATCGGGTTTTGCCTGCCGCGCGAAGCTGCGCGAAGGCGAGTCATTCGGGTTTCGCCATTGTGTTAGTGGGCAGGTCCTTGCCCTTGCCACGATTCGTATATCTTACAACAACAAGACTGACCCCATGTCCTCATCTGTAATTTTGCCCAAGCGGGTGCCCGTGATGCCTTTGCCCGGTGCTTTGCTCTTTCCGCACGCGCTGCTTCCGCTTTACATCTTCGAGCCGCGTTATCGGCAAATGTTAAAGCACGCCCTCACTCATCACCGCATGTTTTGCGTCGCGCTGATCAAACCACATTGTGCAGAATGGCAATCGGCTGCGGATTTTTTTCACACCGCCGGCGTCGGTCTGATTCGCGCCTGCGTCGAACGCGACGACGGCACCTCAAACCTGATCCTGCAGGGACTGGAGCGAGTACGATTCAAAGAGTTCGAGCAGGAAGCGCCATTTCCGATTGCAACAATTGAGCCGCTTGAATCCGACTCGGTCTCCTCGGTTGAAACCGAAGCGCTCGCCACGAAAGTCCTGGAGCTTTATTCGAACCTCAAAGGGAACGGGCAACGGCAACTTCCGCCCAAAATAGATCGGTATCTCTCCGATTTGAGCGACCCGGAAATGCTTGCCGATCTCCTCGCCTCAACATTCGTGAGCGATCCTCTGCGCCGCCAGCGCGTTCTCGAAGAACTTTCCGTTAACGACCGGCTCCGTCTCGTCATTCGGTATTTGCGTGAGGAAACCGGCAGCGCGGGAGCGTAATTGCAGCCGCCGACCTCTCTGGCTCGCCGAAGTCTGGCGAAGGTGACTGGGCGGCGCGACGCGAGCGCCCTAGCCGCATCAGCGTCGCGCTCCGCACCCGCCTTCGCCGAGGCTACGGCGTGGCAGGCAGCGAAGCATCTACAGAGGCCGAATTCGCGCGTATTCTTCCATCAAATAGCGATCCGTCATTCCGGCAATGTAATCACACACCGTGCGATGCAATCCTTCCGCCTCAATTCGTTTTGTTGCCGTCTCGCCGAGCCGATCTGGGTTAACAACGTACTCTTCAAAAACGCGCCGCAACATCTCGCACGCGCGCTGGTTCACGTCTGCGACGCGTGGGTGGTAGTAAACGTTCTGGTATAAAAATTTCCGCAGCGCGCGATTCGCTTCGAATAATTCGTCGCTGTAGCGAATGAGCGGAGTCGGCTGGCGGCGCACTTCGTCCGCACTTTGCACACCAGCATCAGCAATTGATTGCGCGCTTGCCGTTATCACGTCGCGCACTTCCACGTCGATGATGTCGCGAATGATCAACTTGTGCATCTCAGGTTCGCGCGTGTCGGAATAACGTGCGAGCACAGCGCGATGGCTTTGGCGCCAGACTTCGTTTTCTTCCAATTGCGTCGCGCTCAAGATTTCAAAATCGACCGCATCATCCAGATCATGACTGTAATAAGTGATCTCGTCCGCGAGATCCGCGACCTGCGCCTCCAGCGATGGACAACGATACTTCTGCAGAATAGCGCGAGCGTCTCGCTTGCGATTCCCATCTCGCAACCGGGACGGTCGCGCTCCTTCATCCATTTCATAAAAAGCCTGGTGTTTCTGCAGGCCTTCCCGCACTTCGAACGTCAAGTTCAGGCCGGGAAAATTCGGATAAGGGTTTTCGAGCAGGTTGACCACGCGTAAGCTCTGCTTGTTGTGATCGAAACCGCCGTGGTCCATCATGCAGTCCGCGAGCATCTCCTCGCCGGAATGTCCGAAAGGCGAATGCCCGAGATCGTGCGCGAGGGCGATTGCTTCCGCGAGATCCTCGTTCAGCCCCAACGCTCGCGCGATTGTGCGGCTGATGGAGGCAACCTCAATCGAATGGGTTAACCGCGTGCGCAGATGATCGCCGGTCCCGTTCAGAAACACTTGCGTTTTGTATTCCAATCGGCGGAATGCTCGCGAATGAATGATGCGCGCGCGATCGCGTTGAAATTCCGTCCGATACGCATGGCTGGGCTCCGGATATTGTCGACCGCGCGAATCGCCAGATTTCTGCGCAAACGGAGCGAGCGCAGCTTGCTCTGTTGCTTCCATTTCCTCGCGGGACCGGTAGCCGCTTCGGCCTCCTTGCGAAACCTTTCGGAGGTGCGCGGAGTCCGGGGCAGACGATCGTTGTTCGGTTGTCTCCATTTTCACGCGATCATTCGTTGATTGTGGGTCCTGGTGAGTTCGTCTTCAGATTCTGCCGCGGCACTCGTTGCGCCCTGCGCGATTCGAGTTTCACGATCAGTAAATCGAAAATAGCCAGCAATAGTGCGGTCAGGGTCAACCATCCGCAAACGATCCAAAATAAAACGAACAACATCGGGTGCTCGCGTGGATTGAGCGTTGTTTGTAAAAACGTTGTTCCAGAAAACAGGAGGGTCAGCGCAACAAGAAGCAGAATAAACATAGCGTTGCGCCGTGTCTGTTGATCTCGAATCACGCCGCGCGTTGCACGAGCGATGAACGAGGTCGTGCGCAGTGCCTTTTCGCCAGGAGAATTATTCGACACGATTGACTGGATCTGCGAGCGCTGCGACGCTCGCTACTTGTCGATCTTACGATCCAAAAAAAAACAAATCAACAATGCCAAATAAAGGTTCTAAGAAAAAACAAGTCACTCCCGAGCGCCTGATGCAATTTGGCTTCGCTTACGCGCCGCCCCTGATCATTGGCGCGGCCGTGAGCAACAAGGTTTTCGATACACTGGAGAGCGGCGGCGGCAAAACCGTCGAGCAAGTCAGCAAAATAACGGGCGCGTCTGAACGAGGTCTTCGCGCGATCATGAATGCGCTGGTGGGGCTCGAACTTTTAAAGAAAGATCGCCACGAAAAATATTCGCTCACGCCGGAGAGCGAAGCGTTTCTCGTGAGAAACAAGCCCGGCACGCTGAGCGGTTTTTTCGCCATGGCCAGCACGCACCGTGTGCCGGATTGGCTTCATCTGAACGAAGCGGTGAAAACGGGCGCGCCGTCAGTAGCAGTGAATCGGGAAGCGACCGGCCCGGAATTTTTTTCTGTCCTCGTGGAAAACATTATTCCCATGAGTTATCCCGCAGCGGTGACGCTGGGCCAGTCCCTCGGCCTCGCGAAGACGCAGAGGCCGGTCCGCGTGCTCGATGTCGCCGCGGGCTCCGGAATTTGGGGAATTGCCCTGGCGCAACAATCACCTCTCGTGCGCGTCACGGCACAGGATTGGGCGGCGATGATTCCGACAACCAAACGCATCACGCAGAAGTTCGGTGTAGCCGATCGTTTCTCCTACGTCGGAGGCGACGTTCTCGAGGCCGATTTCGGCAGCAACTACGATGTTGCCATCCTAGGCCATATTCTTCACACCGAAGGCGAGAATCGCAGCCGAAAGTTGCTCAAGAAAGTTTTCGCCGCGCTTAAGTCGGGCGGCACGATTGCCATCGGCGAATGGCTCGTGAACGATGCGCGGACCGAGCCGCTGCCGGCGTTGATATTCGCCGTGAACATGCTCCTGCATAGCGAACGCGGTGACACGTTCAGTTTTAACGAGATCAAAAACTGGCTTGAAGATACGGGCTTCAAGAAAGTCCGAAAACTCGAAGCGCCGGGACCTTCCCCGCTGATTTTGGCCACAAAGGTATAGCCACGGGTCCGCGGCGCATTTTCTGGGGAGCACAGGCTGGCAGCCTGTGCTCCCCAGATAACTCGAATCGGCTTCTCACCGGCGAATCGGCATGCTTTCATAGAGCCGGATGAAAAAGACGAAAACGAAATCGCGCAGGAAGATAAAAACGCGGCCGGCTCCGAAGAATCTTGAGCAGCGCGTCCCCTATCATGGACCTGCCCTTCGTAGCGAGGCATTTGCCAGGGCGTTAACTGATGCAAAATCGTGCGTCAATGACCCCGAAAGTTTAGATGCGCTTTTCAACCAGGCAGCGAGGAAGGCAGCGGCAATCCCCAAGGACCCGTTTAAGGAAAACTGGCCATATCTTCAGACGATGCTGCGTTTAGTCCGTGCCTACCGTCGCGGCGAATACGATCAAGTTTCGGACGGCGCGCTCCTGTGGATCATTGCTGCTCTTAATTACTTGGTGGACCCATTCGATTTGATTCCGGACAAGACCCCGTTTCTGGGCTTTGTGGATGACGCAGCCGTAATCGGTTTTGCGGTGGGAAAGACCAGGCAAGCGCTCGAAGATTTCATGACGTGGGAGACAACAGGATCGTAGCGTTCGCATCCCAGGCGGAGCGCGCTTTTCAAACCAGTAGCAGCGCCGGATTTTCGAGAAGATGGCGAAGTTCTTTCAGGTACTCGGCGCCAAGGGCGCCGTCGATGACGCGGTGATCGCAGCTCATCGTGATCGACATCCGATGGCCGACGACGATTTGGTCGCAATCATCGATCACGGGCACTTTCGTGATCTTGCCGATTGCGAGAATGAAACCCTGCGGCGGATTGATGACGGCGGAAAAACTGTCGATCCCCATGCCGCCGAGATTCGAGACTGTGAATGTGCCGCCCTGAAATTCTTCCGGCTTCATTCGCTTGTTGCGCGCGCGATGAGCCAGATCCTTCACCAGCTCGCTAATCTCACGCAGCGATTTATTTTGCGCCGCGCGAATGACCGGTGTCAGCAGTCCATCTTCAATCGCGATCGCGACGCCAAGATCAACATCGGCATACTGCACAATCGCGTCGCCATCGAATGAGGTGTTCACGCGCGGAACTTTCACCGCTGCCTGGACGGCAGCCTTTAACACGAAATCGTTGACGGTAATTTTTGCGGCATCAGCGCCTTCACCGGCAGATTTCAATTCCTCGCGCGCTTCCATGAGCGGACCGGCGTCGATTTCGATGTTCAGATAAAAATGCGGAATCGGGCCAAGACTTTCGACGAGGCGCTGCGCGATGATTTTGCGCATGCCGGAGAGTTGAATACGCGCGCTTTCGCCGGGCTTGACTGATGGCGCGGGAACTTGCGGCGCTTTCGCACGACCGCGGTCACCAACCGCGGCTACAGCTTTTGCCGCGGCGCGCACGTCGGTTTCGGTGACTCGCCCTTCCGGGCCGGTTCCCGTTACGCTGGCAAGATCGACACCGAGTTCAGCCGCAATGCGACGCGCGACCGGCGATGCTTTTACGCGTGCTTCTTCAGGCTTTTCAGCTTCAGCTTTCTTTTCCGCTTTCTGTGGCGCCGCTTTTTTCTCCTCTTTCTCGTCCGCTTTCGGCTCCTCCAGCTTTTCTTCTTTCTTTGGTTTCTCTTCTTTTTTCTCCCGCTCCTTTTTTACTGTTTCCTTTTTCGGCGTCGCTTCTTTTTCTTCTTCCTTCTCCTCTTCGGCTTCCGGCTTTCCCTTTTTCCCGTTTTCCTCTTCCTTGGGCGTCTCCTCGCCTTCACCGCCGATGAACGCGATCTTGTCGCCGACGTTTACCTTGCCGCCTTCTTCGACATAAATTTCGGCAAGCGTTCCATCTTCGGGCGACTCCCATTCCATCGTCGCCTTGTCGGTCTCGATCTCTGCGAGCACCTCGCCGGCCGAAACAGTGTCGCCCTTCTTTTTCTTCCACGCGACGAGGGTGCCCTCGGTCATGGTGTCGCTGAGTTTGGGCATTTGAATCTCAGGCATGGCGGGAAAGAAAGTGAACAGTGATCAGTGAATGGTGAAGAGAGCGGCCCCTGAAATCTGAAGTCTGAAGTTAGAAGCCTGCTTCATGCGTAACAAACCTTTTTCACCGCAGCGATGACTCTGTCGGCGTTTGGCAAAATCGCTTTCTCGAGGCGCTCGTTATACGGCATCGGTACATCTTCTTGTGATACGCGGATGATGGGCGCGTCGAGTTCATCAAAAATGTTTTTTTGGATCCGGTAGCAGACTTCCGCACCCACGCCACAGAACGGACGGTCCTGTTCGACGATCACCACGCGATGCGTTTTCGTAACCGAATCGAGAATTGCTTTCTCATCGAGTGGCTTGATGGAACGAAGATCGACAATCTCCGCCGAGATGTCTTCCTCTTCGAGTTGGGCCGCAACCTTAAGCGCGAGCGGCACAGTCTGCGCGTAACATATCACCGAAACATCGCTGCCTTCGCGCTTCACTTCCGCTTTACCGAGAGGAATGAGCAGCTCTTCGTCCGGCGGTTCGACCATTCCTTTCGAGCTGTAGAGCAGTTCTGCTTCCAAGACGAGCACTGGATTGTTGTCGCGCACGGCTGTTTTCAGCAATCCTTTCGCGTCACGCGGCGTTGCCGGAGTGCAAACTTTCAGACCCGGCACGCTGGCGTAAAAGTTTTCTGTTGCGTGCGAATGTGTAGCGCCGAGTTGGTGTGCCGGTCCATTCGCCCCGCGGAATGTGATGGGGATATTGAATTGCCCGCCCGACATCGTGAACATGTTTGGTGCGTTGTTTACGACTTGATCGAACGCCACGAGCGAAAAGCTGAACGTCATGAACTCAATGATTGGCCGTAACCCGACCATTGCTGCGCCGACTCCCAGGCCGGCAAATCCGTTCTCGCTGATTGGAGTGTCGATGATCCGTCGTGGCCCAAAGCGTTGAAGCAAACCATGGCTGACCTTGTAAGCGCCTTGGTATTCGGCGACCTCTTCGCCCATGAGAAAAACGTTCGGATCGCGCTCCAATTCTTCCGCGAGCGCTTCATTGAGCGCCTGACGATATGTGATTTCTCTCACGGGTTCGCTCCGTCGGCGTATGTATAATCGTAAAGGGTGTCGAGCGGTGGCTCGGGGCTTTTCTCAGCAAATTTCACGGCAGCAAGCACTGTTTCCTTTGCGCGCTTGTCGAGCAGGTCGAACTGTTCGTTGGTCAATTTCCCTTCGCGCGTGAGCTGTGCACGCAAACGCGTGATTGGATCATCGAGACGATATTTCTCCAGTTCCTGTTTAGTCCGATAACTTGCGGGATCCGACATCGAGTGACCGCGATAGCGATAAGTGCGCACTTCCAGGAATGCTGGATGCGGCTCTTTTCGAATGGAATCCACAATCTCGGCGATCTTGTCGCGCACTTCGCGAAAGTTCATTCCATCGACAATTTCTCCGGGAATATCGTAACCCTCCGCCCGATCGACAATTTGCTTGAGCGATGTCGATCTCTTCACCGAAGTACCCATGGCGAAAAGGTTGTTTTCGCAAATAAAAATGATCGGCAATTCATACAGAGCGGCGAGGTTCAACGCTTCGTGGAAGGATCCTTGATTGATTGCGCCGTCACCGAAAAAGCACAGCGTGACACGATCTTCGCCCCGGTACTTGATGGCAAAAGCCATTCCAACGGCCAGGGGAACGTGAGCGCCGACAATGGCGTGGCCACCGTACATGTGATTTTGCCGGTTAAAGAAATGCATCGAGCCACCCAAGCCACGTGAGCAACCAGTTTCCTTTCCAAAAAGTTCCGCCATGCACGCGTCCGCACTCGTGCCGCGAGCAAGCGCGTGAGCATGATCGCGGTAAGCGGTGATGATGTAATCATCGTCACGCACAGCCGCGACGGCGCCAGTCACGACCGCTTCCTGGCCGATGTAAAGATGACAAAAACCGCCTATCTTCTGCGCTTGATACTGTTGACTGGCGCGTTCCTCAAACCGCCGGATCAACAGCATAAGCGAGAGCATCTCGACCTCGTCGCGCTGCTCGCCCGGCTGCATGGCGGTCAAGCCGTGCGCGGAACCGCAGCGCGGGCGCGCGAGCCCTCCGCGCTTCGGCCGAGGTTTATGGAAAGAACAAAGAGCAGAGTGAAGAGAAGATCGCTGATGAGTGAATTGCGGAAAAACATCCAACTGGGCGTCGCGCTGTACTGAGGCAATCCCACCGTAAGCGCCTGAATCAGGCCTCCTAAATTTTTCGTGTAACCTGGATCGCTCAACCATGAGAACACGATCGTGATCGTGTAAAAAATTGTTGATCCGACAACGGACGCCGGAAGCAGCGTTTTGAGCGACGCGCGATCTTGCAACAGGAGGCCGATGAAACCGACAAGCACTAGTGCCAAATAACGGCTGACAACGTGTGGATCAAAGAGCGAGGCGCCGTACTGATAATTCAGAATCAGGTCCGAAATGAAAAGTGCGCCAAGCGGGACCGAGAATTTCAATTTCGCCGGAAAATAAGCTGCACCGCACAAAGCGATCGCGGCGAGCGGCGCGAAATTAGAAAGCCAGCTGGCGCCGGAATGAATCAAGAGTCCCGTCGTGACGCGATAAGCGACGGCCGAAAAAACGAGGAGAAGAGCGGGAATCATTCGAAAGAATCTATCCGTCCCGTGCGATATGCAAAGGGCATTTACTGTAGCGGCGTCTCTGTGAGACGCGCGGCGCGCGCGTTACAAACACATCAGCGCTGCGCTTCGCATCCGCCTTCGCATACTACGGCGTGGCAGGCAGGGATGCCGCTGCAGCGGATTATTTGGCACCCGCTAGCGCTTTGTTAAGCCGCGCCTTGCGACGCTTCGCGGCGTTTCGATGAATGATCCCGCGTTTGGCGGCTTTATCGATTGCTGAAATCACCGCGCGGATTTGATCCGAGCTGGGGGTCGCCGAGGAACGCACCTGCTTCTGGATGGTGCGCAGACGTGTCACCACGCTACGATTATGAAGCGATCGCTTCACTGTCTGGCGGGCGCGCTTGGAGGCTGATCTGGTGTTGGCCATTGCTTAATCGAAAAATTTGTGAACGTGGACGCTCGCGGGCGCAGAAGCGGTTGTCAAGAGTCACTCACACGGCTGGCAACTGCGACGGGCCGATAACTCTTAAGTGCGCGGGTTGTTTTGGACGATTGCCGTGTCTTTGTTTAGTACCGGCGTCGCTTTGCGAGCCTCGGCTTTTTTCCGCTCTGCAGCGAGCGCTCCCGCCATTCGCATTTGCTCGATCGTCAGTGAACCTGAAGCCGATGTGGAAGCAAGTTGCTGCTGCTCCTTTGCTTTTTCAGCTTGTACCGTCAGCGTATTACTCGATTGTACCGGCGGCG
>WNFZ01008779.1_pt1 | contig 18310 bp, 17 predicted proteins | sample 5400081 | NCBI WGS metagenome assembly WNFZ01 (sample SAMN13153365, study PRJNA577476) | soil metagenome | isolation source: 80 cm soil or saprolite under grassland replicate 1 | place: USA:California | collected 2016-06-15 | reverse complement strand
TCTCGCTCCTGGCCAGCCGGAGCTGCCCGGAGTTCTGCACCTATTGCCCTCACCGGATCCTGGCCCGCTACCGGTCGCGCTCGGTCAAGAACCTGGCGGACGAGCTCGAACAACTCTGCGAGGACCACCCGCAACCCTTCGTGGTCTTCCGCGACCCCCTCTTCAGCCAGGAGCGCGAGCGCATCCTCGCCCTCTGCGACGAGATCCGCGCCCGGCAGCTCGATCTGCGCTGGGAGTGCGAGACCCGCCTGGACCGCCTGGACGAGGACCTGCTCGCGACCATGCGCGGGGCGGGGCTCCGCGCCATCACCTTCGGCGTGGAGTCGCTCTCCCCCGAGACCCTGCGCAAGGTCGGCCGGCGTCCGATTCCCGAGGAGCAGCAGCGGCGGGTCATCGAGGCCTGCCGCCGGCTCGAGGTCGGCACCGTGGGCTTCTACGTCCTCGGCTTCTCCACCGACACCTGGGACTCGATCGCCGCCACCATCGAATACGCGATCTCCCTCGGATCGACCCTGGCCCAGTTCAAGCTCCTCACCCCCTACCCGGGCACCCCCCTCTACAGGCAGATGGAACGGCAGGTGTTCGAGCGGGACTGGGAGCGCTTCGACGGCTTCACGCCGACCTTCCGGCACCCGACCCTCTCCCCCACGGAGATGCAGTTCCTGCTGGCCGCGGCCTACGGGCGCTTCTACCTGCGCCCGTCCTTCTTCGCGAACTATTGGCGTTTCCAGAAGCACTGGCTGCTCGACCTGGTGGGTCGCCTGGACCGGCAGGCGCGGGCCTTCCACGCGCGCAAGGAGCTGGCCGTGATGTCGCGAGCGGTCGAGTGCTGAACGCGGTCTCGCGCTACGGCGCGCGCTGGGTGCCGGACTTCGAGCGGATCGTGGAGACCGCTCGGCGCCGGGGCCAGGTCGTCCTGGGGCCCGAGCTCCGGGCCTTCGAGGAGGCGTTCGCGGCCCGCCTGGGCGGGGGGCGGGCCCTCTCCACGTCGTACGGCCGCATGGCCGCCTACTACATCCTGAGGGCGCTCGAGCTGCCCGCGGGTTCCGAGGTCGTCTTCCCCGCCCTCACCTTCTGGGTGGTCCCGGAGATGGCGCGCGCCGCCGGCCTCACCCCGGTCTTCGCCGACGTCGACCCCGTCACGTTCAACCTCGATCCCCAGTCCCTCGAGCGGGTGATCACGCCGCGCACGCGGGCGGTGTTCCCGACCCACATCTACGGCCTCCCCTGCGACATGGACGCCATCCTGGACATCGCCCGTCGCCGCGGCCTGCGCGTGATCGAGGACTGCGCCCATGCGCTGGGGGCCTCCTACCACGGGCAGCCGGCGGGAACGCTCGGCGACGCCGCGCTCTTCAGCTTCCAGGTCCTGAAGCCGCTCAACACCTGCGGGGGCGGCATGGCCTCCACCCGCGACCCGGCGCTCGCGGCCCGCATCGCGGCCCTGGTCGAGGCGGAGCCCGTGCCCAGAGAGGCGCGGGTCCTGAAGCGCCTGCGCCTTGGTCGGGTGGAGCGGGCCCTGATGAACCCGGTGGGCTTCAGCCTCGCCGTGTTCCCCATCCTCTGGACCGCGTCGTTCTGGGAGGCCCGCCCCGACGTGTACCTGTGGGAGAAGGTCCGGCCGCTCGTGCCGTTCCCCGCCGGCTACCGCGAGCGGTACGGCAACGTCCAGGCCGCCCTGGGCCTGGCCGGCCTGGAGCGCCTCGACGGGTGGACGGAGGCGACGCGAGGCCACGCCCGCGCGATGAGCGCGGCCCTCGCCGGCCTGCCCGGCGTGGTCGTTCCGCCCGCCCCCGCCGACCGCGTGCACGTCTACTATCAGTACGCGCTCTACGTCCCCGACCGCGACGCGACCGTGCGTCGCTGCCTGCGCCGCGGCCTGGACGTGGAGTACCACCACATGGACGTGTGCCCGGACCTCCCGCTCTTTGCCGCGGCGGCGAGCGCAGTCCCCGGGGCGCGGCGGACGACGGACGCGGTCCAGATCCCGGTCCACGCCGGGCTCTCCGGCGCAGACCTGCAGCGTGTCGCCGCCCGGATGCGCCGGGCGCTCGCCGACGGATCGGCGGGCCGCCCCGCGGCCGCCGCCGCCACGGGCAGCCCTCGATGAGCCTCGCGGACTGGACCGGCCCGCTTGCGTACCTGATCGTCTTCCTGGCCACCGTGATCGAGGGCGAGGTCGTGTTCGTGGCCGCCGCCGTGCTCGTGCAGACGGGCCACCTGGAGGCGGCCGGAGTGTACGCGGCGGCCGCCCTGGGCGGCTCGGTCGGAGACCAGCTCTACTTCTACGCGCTGCGCGGCCGCCTCCGATCGCTGCTGGACCGCTTCCCGACCTGGTCGCGCCGCCGTGACCGGATCATCGCCCGGGTCCGCGGCCATGCCAGCGCCATGATCCTGGCCTGTCGCTTCCTGCCGGGCCTCCGGGTGGCGATACCCGCGGCCTGCGCCTACGCCGAGGTTTCCCCCGCGCGGTTCACCGTCCTCAGCCTTCTCGGCAGCCTGGCCTGGGCGGGTGCCGTGATGGGCTTCATCGGCTGGCTCGGACCAACCTCGCTCGCCCAGCTCGGCATCCGCGCCTGGTGGGCCCCACTCGTCCCCGCCACTCTCGTTCTGCTGTTCTGCTGGTGGCTTTCGCGCGTTCCCGCCCTGCGCGAGGGGGCCGAGACGACCTAGACCCCCACCGGCCCCCGTCCGGGTTATCCTCAGCGCACGGTGAGCGAGGGGGCACTGAGCGAACGGCGGCCGCGGGACGTGGTCACCCCGCTCTTGATCGCCCTCGCCGTCATCATCGTCCTCGCCTTACAGGTCTTCCGGCCGTTCCTGCTCATGTTCGCGGTGGCGGCCTCGGTGGGGGTGCTGCTCGCGCCCCTGCAGCGCCGGCTAGCCAAGGCGTTCGGGGGGCGGGAGAGCCTCGCGGCGGGCCTGCTCGTCCTGGTGACCACGATCGCGATCCTCGTTCCCGTCGTGGTTTCGCTGCACCTGCTCGCCCGCCAGGCCCTCCTCTTCTTCGAGTGGATCCGTCCCCACCTCCAGCCCGCCGACCTGGAGCGCTTCTGGAAGCAGACCCTCGTCGAGCGGCTCCCGTTGCTGCGCGACTGGCTGGGCCGGGAAGAGAGCCGGCTGGCCCCCCTCCTTTCCGGCGCCCTCGCCCAGATCGCGGGGATGGCCCAGGGGCTAGTCCAGGGCGCGCTCACGGGCCTCACCTCCGTGCTGTTCGATCTGGTCCTGTTCCTGCTCATGCTCTTCTTCCTGCTGCGCGACGGGGCGCGCCTGCGCACCGAGCTCCGGCCCATCTCGCCTTTCTCGGAAGTCCAGGAGCGGCAGATCTTCGACCACCTGGGCAAGACCGTGAAGGGCACGCTCCAGTCGATGATCGTCGTCCCCCTCGCCCAGGGGCTGGTGGCCGTCATCGGGTTCCTGATCTTCGGCGTCCCCTCGCCCTTCGTGTGGGGCGCGGCGGTGGCGCTCGCCGCGATGGTGCCGATCCTGGGCTCGCCCCTCGGGTGGGTCCCCGCCTGCGTCTACCTTTCCCTCACCGCGGAGCCCTGGCAGGCGGTCGGGATGCTGGCCTACGGCATTCTGCTCATCAGCGGCATCGACAACGTGGTGAAGCCTCTCCTCCTCCAGGGCAGCGCCCAGATCCACCCCATGCTCGGCTTCCTGTCGATCCTCGGGGGTGTCCTGGCCTACGGGGTGTCGGGCTTCCTGGTGGGGCCGGTCATCCTGTCCCTCGTCCTTTCCGCGATCCGGATCTACCGGATGGACGTCCTGCGGCCCCCCGTCGCCGCCGCCCCCGCGGCCCCTCAGGGGATCCCGGCCGAGTCGCCGGCCGAGGCCGTATCTGCATCTCACGCCTAGGCTTGAGCGGAAGGCTTGCGGTAGAGGGCCTCACCTTGCCTGACCCCAAGGCGTGTGATAACGTCTCGCCGGTTGTCTACCCGGAAGCCCCCGGAAGAGAAGCGGGACGGTCAGGTCTCGGGAGATTGGGCGCGGGTCGTGCGCGACCTCGCGCCCTATCTCGGGATCGGCACGACCTTGGCCGTGACGGTCCTCCTGGGGCTGGGGGTTGGTCGTTGGCTGGACGACCGGCTCGGCGCCCAGCCGCTGTTCCTGCTGCTGGGGGGGTTCTTAGGCCTCGGCTTGGCGTTGTACCAGTTCTTCAAGACAGTGGCGAGTCCCAAGCGATGAGTCTCGGAAAGTACGCGCTCCTGGTCCTGGCCCTGGTGGCGACGCTCATCGCTGGCTCCTGGCCGGCCCTGCCGCCCGACGCCGCCTTCCGCTGGGCCGTCGTGGGCGGGGGGGCGCTGGCCGCGCTCAACACCATCCTCGCCCACTTCCTCGTGGTCTGGTCCGCCTCGCGCTCCACCAGCGTCTTCATGAAGGCGGTCCTCGGGGGCATGGTCGCGCGCATGGCCCTGATGCTCGTCGCGGTGGCGGCGGGAGTGCTGGTCTTCGACCTCCCCAAGGTGCCCCTCGCGGTCTCGCTCCTCGCCTTCTTCGTGCTCTTCCTCGTCATCGAGCTGACCATCCTGCACCGGCGCACGAGCGCGCCGGCGAGGGCCCGATGAGCGCGCTGTCCCTCCTGGGGGCGGCCGCGACGGTCACGGAGCCGGCCGCCGACCACGCTCCCGCCCACGGCGAGGGCACGCACGACATCGCGGGGACCCTCATGCACCACGTGCTGGACCAGCCGTTCTACGGCCTGCCGTCCAAGCACCTCGTCTTCTTCATGTTCGCCGCCCTTCTCGTGGTCGTTCTCGCTCATCTCGCCCTCCGCAGCTACCAGGCGGGGAGGGTCCCGCGCGGCGTGGGGGCGATCGTGGAGATGCTGGTTCTCTTCATCCGGGACGAGATCGCGGAGACGAACATCGGCCACGGGGACGGGCGGCGTTTCACCCCTCTCCTCTGCAGCTTCTTCTTCTTCATCCTGGTGGCGGCCCTGCTCGGCCTGATGCCCTTCTCCGCCACCTCGACCGGCAACATCGCGGTGACCCTGGCCCTGGCCACCGTCTCCTTCCTGGCCCAGCAGTGGGCCGGCATCTCGAAGTACGGGGTGGTCCACCACTTCACGGGGATCGTCCCGTTGGGGCTGCCCGCCTGGCTGCTGCCCATCATGATCCCGGTCGAGATCATCAGCATGTTCACCAAGCCCTTCGCCCTCATGATCCGCCTGTTCGCGAACATGCTGGCCGGCCACATGGTGATCACCACCCTGCTCCTGCTCGTTCCCCTCACCGCCGGTGTGAGCACGCTCTTCGGGGTCTCCATGATCCCGGTCTCCCTCGGCCTCTCGCTCTTCATCATGCTGCTGGAGCTGCTGGTCGCGCTCATCCAGGCCTACATCTTCACCTTGCTCACTGCCATCTTCATCGGGATGTACGCGCATCCCGCGCACTAAACAATCGGAAGAGGAACGGACGCTCGCCGACAGGAGGAAAAGACGACTATGGACCCCAAGGCCCTCGCTTACTTCGCCGCCGGCATCGGCGCCGGCCTGACCATCGTCGGAGGCGCGGCCGGGATCGGCCGGCTCGCCGCCGCCGCCATGGAGGGGATCGCCCGCCAACCCAACGCCGCCGGCGAGATCCGGGGGGCCATGATCGTGGCCGCCGGCCTCATCGAGGGCGTCACGTTCTTCTCCCTGATCGTGACCATGATCCTCGCCCTCAAGACGGGACCATGAGCGGCGCCACTCTTGCGACTCTGCTCCTGACCGCTTCCGAGGGCGGTGGGCCCAGCCTCACCAACGTCGACTTCACCCTGACCCTCTTCACCCTGATCTTGTTCCTGATCTTCGCCTTCGTCCTGGGAAAGTTCGCCTGGAAGCCGCTGCTCCAGATCATCGAGGAGCGGGAGAAGACGGTGCGGGAGCAGGTGCAGGGGGCGGAAAAGGCCCAGGCCGAGGCCCAGGCCCTGCTCAACCAGCGGCAGGACATGCTCAAGGACGCCGCCCGCGAGCGCGAGGAGATGATCGCCCGCGCGACCCAGGAGGCGGACCGCGTCAAGGCCGACCTGGTGAGCAAGGCCCGGGCCGAGGCCGAGCAGATCCTCGTGAAGGCCAAGGCCCAGATCGAGCAGGAGAAGAGTAAGGCGATCCTCGAGCTGCGGACCCAGGTGGCGGACCTCGCCATGACCGCCGCGGAGAAGATCGTCCGCGCCTCGCTGACCCCGGAGGCGCAGCGCAAGCTGGTCGACGAGACCATCGCCGCCCTGCCGGGCGCTCAGTAGGAGGGGGCCGTGTCCGAGATCGCCAAGGTCTTCAAGGGCCTCCCCAAGCGGTTCAACAAGGACAACGTCAAGACCGACCGCACCTTCTACTTCTCCCTCGGCGAGAAGGAGAAGTGGACCGTGCGGCTCACCGCGGAGAAGTGCGAGGTGGTGGCGGGGAAGCCGGAAAGAGACGCCGACTGCTTCTTCAAGGCCTCGGAAGCGATGTTCCTCGACGTCTGGAACGGCAAGCACACCCCCTCGGCCAAGGACTTCCTGACCGGCTCCATCAAGAGCAACAACCCCATGCTCTTGAAGGACTTCGTCGAGGCGTTCAAGAAATGACGACCGGCCGCGATCGGCACGACCTGTAGGGACGAGCCGTCGGCCATCGGCGGACGCGGACGGACGGAGACCGGACCCCGCGAGGAGGGACGGCGGCCCGCTTTGGTATAGTCCCACCCGCCGATGGGCGCGTTCTACGGGTCGGTGCACGTTCGCTCGGACGACGGCGCCCGCCTGCGGCGAACGCTGGAGGAGCTCGCGGCCCGGAGCGGAACGCGGTTCCTGATGGCGCCGCCGTCAGGCGGATGGATCACGGTGTACCCGTCGCAGCACGGCCAGGACGTCTCCGTCTCGGCGGCCATCGCCGCCCGCGTCACGGGGCCGGTGCTCCATCTCCTCGTCCACGACGACGACGTCTTCGCGTACACGCTCTACGACGCCGGCGGTCCGATCGACGAGTACTGCTCCGATCCGGACTACTTCGAGTCGTCCTCGCCGGCACGACGGGCGGAGACGGCAGGCCGCCCCGATGCGCTGGCCGCACTCGTCGGCGGCGCCGACGCGGCGGAGTTCGCGACAGCGCTCGAGCGGAGGGGCAGGGAGGGCGATCCCTTCCGAGCCACGTGGCAGATGAGGTCCGTCGCCGAGCTGCTGCGGATCGTCAACGTCGAAACCAGCTACGAGTACCTTCGCGAAGGCGAGACGCGAGGCGTCAAGGGCTGGAAGGAGCTCGTCCACGTACCCGACCTCGCGACTGAGAAGGAAGCCAGGCGCCGCCGGCAGGCCGAGGTGGCCGCCACCACCAGCCGCCTGCAGCGGGAAGGCGTTCTCCTCCTGTCGAAGAAACGCCCTGCGGGACGCTATGGGCTTCCGCCGCTGCCGGTCTTCTGCGCTCATCCGCTGGGCGGCTTCCTCCTGGCGTGGTGCGACCTCGGCGCTTCCGCCGAGGCAGAGCTGGAGTGGTGGCGGCCACCCTGGCACGAGCCGGCGGACGCTGGCTTCCGTGTCAGCTCCAAGATCTACCGGATGCGCGCGAGCCCGACCGGCCGCTTCCTGGCCGTGGGCCACGCGTCGGGAGAATGGAGCGCGGCGCTCCTCGACCTCCATGATCGGCGGCGCCTGGCGACGGTGCCGCTCCCGCGGGCGACCGAGCACCTCTCGTTCACGCCTGACGAGCGAACGATGATCTGTCGCTCGCAGGGCGAGCTGCGGCTCGTCTCGACGGGCGAGGGCCACTCCGTTCGGGGAATCGTCCTCGGAGCGGGCCGGAGCGCGACCGTGCATCCGGACGGTCGCTGGCTCGTCGCCGACGTCCAGGACGGAGGCTCGAGCGGCCTCGCCCTCGTCGACCTGGGCGAGCAGCGCGTCCTGCGCGTCCTGAGCACGGCCCGGAACGACCTGGCCGCCTGGATGGCGGCGCACGCCGCGGGAAAGGCGGAGACGGGCTTCCATCCTCAGGAAGTCCCGAACAAGGTGGACTTCACTGCCGACGGCCGGTTGATCGTGCTGGCGGTGCAGGAGGGCGTGCGGCTCTATTCGTGGGAAGGCGTGCTTCGCGCCGATGCGTCGCTTCCGGCTCCTGTGGCTTCCGCGGACGCCGACCTCGTACGGGTGAGCCCCGGCTGGATGCGAAACACCTACGGCTTCGCCTTCGATCGGCGCCGGGCCCTCGTGTTCTTCTCGGGCCTCGAAGGCCGGGTGCGCGCGCTCAGCATCGAGACGGGCAGGACGGCCACCGTCCTCGAGGTTCCCGGGACTCCTCCCGTCATTGAGCTGGCCCTGGGTGTAGACGGCGACGCCCTGGCGACGGTCGCGCACCCCGGGATGTTCGACCGCGGTCGCAAGAGGCCCCCTCCCGTCTGGCAGGTCTGGAGCGTGGGAGCCGTGCCGGGCTAGCCGCCGGCTACCGTCCCGGCAACATCGTCATGGGGTCACGCAGAGGCAGGTTGACGACCTTCCCGCCCGGGGCCAGCGATGCGAGCTTCACGTCGTGCTTGGGGTCGCCGAGGTCCATTTCCCTCTGGTCCCCCACCACGAGCACGACCATCTTCTCGGGGACGAGCCAGGTGCGGGCCACCCGCTGAACGTCGGCGGGAGTGACGGCCTTGATCCGGTCACGGTAGGTGGCCCAGTACGACGGGTCGCGCCGCGTGTACTCGTCGGAGGCGAAGATGCCCATGGACTGGGCCTTGGACGCGAAGTTGCTCGGGAAGGTCTGGATCAGGTTGTTCTGGATCGTCTCCAGCTCCTCCGCGGTGACGGTGCCCTCCCGCATCTTCTTGATCTCGTCCTGGACGAGCCGGGTCGCGGAGAGCCCCGAGCCCGCGGAGTAGGCGAGCCCCTCGTTCGAGCGAACGGTCTTGGTGATCCGGGAGGTGAACCCGCTGCCGCCCAGGATCTCGTTCATCACCTCGAGGGCGTACTGGTCGGGGCTGTCGCGCTTGACCGTGGGCAGCCCCATGGAGACCCGCCCCTGGTTCACCTCCTTCTGGATCCGGTAGAGGCCCGGAGGGGCAGGGGAGATGGTGTCCGGCGGAAGAGGCACTACCGCGCGGGGGCTCGGCCAGTTGGCGAAGGCCGCCTCCAGCCGGCGGACCATCTCCGCCCGGGGAATCGACGCGGACACCGCGGCGATGAAGTTGGCCGGATGGAAGAACCGCCGGTGGAAGGAAGCCATGTCCTCCCGGGTGATCGCCTTCACCGAGACCTCGGTCGTGAAGCGGTTCGTGAAGTGCGCCTCCCCGCCCAGGAGCACGTTCCACTCGCGCGACTCGATGTCGGCCGAGTCGTCGTTCCGCTTCTTCATCTCCTGGAGGGCCTGCTCCTTGGCCAAGGCCAGCCGGTCCTCCTGGAAGCGCGGGGAGCGCAGCACCTCCACGAAGAGCTTGAGCGACTCGTCCAGGTTGTCGGCCAGGCAGTTGAGGCTCGCGGAGCCGGAGGTGGGCCCGATGCCGGTCGAAGCCTGAGCGGCCAGGAAGTCGAAGCGCTCGTCGAGCTGCTCCGCGCTGAGGCGGGCCGTCCCGCCGCGCCGCATCTGGGCGCCCGTGAAGCCGGCCAGCCCCTCCTTGCCCGCGGGCTCGAGGTAGCTCCCGGTCCGCACCGTGATCGCGATGTTGACCAGGGGCAGCGCCTTGTCCTCGGCGACATAGGCCACCATCCCGTTCTTGAGCACGACGCGGTAGTCCTTGGCCGAAGGCGGCGTGTAGGCGAGGGGCTTGAACGTGAGGCGGTCGGGGTTCGGGGGGATCTCCTGGGCGTGGGTGGGATGCGCCGTGTTGAGAGAGGCGAAAGTCACGAGCACGGCCCCGAGTCTCCGCCTCATCCGGCCCATCATTCGTCGACCCCCCACCCTATTCACTTCTTCTCGCTCGAAAGCGCGGAGAGGCGCTCCTGGGCCCGTTTGAGCAGGACCTCCACGGCCGGCTTCATCTCCGGCGGGACCTGCGCGGACATCTGCTGCATCTGGGCGATCCCTTGCTGCAGACGGGCGGCGTCGGTCTCCGCCTCGATCTGCTTCAGGTTCTGCCGGACCATGGCCTGGGCCTGCGGGCTGAGGGTTGCGATCTCCGGGTCCTCCGGGGCGCCGCCCTCCTTGCGCAGGAAGACCCCCACGGTGCGGCTTTCCTTCGTGAGGTACTCCTTGGCCACCCGCTGGAGGTCCTCGGCGGTCACCGCGTCCGTCTTCTCGGGGGAGGTGTTGATGTAGCGCCAGTCTCCCCGGCCGTCGTAGACCATGAGCTGGATCGCGATCGATAGGGGGGAGGCCAGGCGCCGGTAGGCGTTCGCCTTGGCCTGGTTCTTCACCTTCTGCAGCTCCGAGGCCGGGACGGGCTCCTGCTGAAGCCGTTCGATCTCCTCGTAGACCGCCTGCTCCACCGCCGCCGGGTCCTTGCCATCCTTTACCACGCACTCGATCTCGACGATCCCCGCGTACTTGCGGGGGTCGACCGAGGCCGAGGCCTCGTTCGCGACCTGACGGCCGAGGACGAGACCCTTGTAGAGCCGCCCGGTGCGCCCGGACAAGATGTCCGTGAGGAGATCCAGGGCGTCCTCGTCCTTGTGGACGAAGGGGACGCCCTTCCACCAGATGCGCACGGTGGGGGAGGTCTCGGCCTCGGCGTTGAAGCGCCTCTCCGCGAGCTGCTTGGGCTCCAGGGTCACCACCGGCGGCGGGTCCACCTTGCCGCGGGGGACGCGCCCGAAATAGCGCTCGAGGAGGGGCCTGACCTCGGCGATCTTGAAGTCGCCCACCAGCGCGCCGGTGAGGTTGTTGGGGGCGTAGTAGGTCGCGAAATACTCCTTGGCCTGGGCCAGGGTGTACATGGGGATGTCCGATGCCCAGCCCACCACCGGCCACTGGTAGGGGTGCGCCTCCCAGAAGAGGGCGTTGAAGTCCTCGTCGAACTTGCCGAGGGGGGTCGACTCGGTGCGGAGGCGGCGTTCCTCGAAGACCACGTCGCGCTCGGAGTAGAACTCCCGGAAGACGGGGTTCAGCAGGCGGTCCGACTCCAGCCAGGCCCACAGCTCCAGCTTGTTGCTGGGCACGCGGACGAAGTAGACGGTCTGGTCTTCGCCCGTGAAGGCGTTCATGAACTCACCGCCGTTCTTCGTGTAGATCTGGTCCATCTGGTCCTTGATGATGGTCTCGCGCTGCTTCTGGACCAGCTCGTCGAAGCGCCCCTCGAGCTCCTGGTAGCGCTCGGTCTTGCTCTCGGGCTTCTGGAGATCGTCGATCTCGCCCCGGCGCAACCGCTCGCGCAGCACCGCCATCTCGGCTCGCATCAGGTCGCGAACCCTTTCCTGCTCGTCGATCAGCTTGAGGTCGGCCTCGGCGTCCTTCGTGCCGATGACCCGGGTCCCCTTGAACATCATGTGCTCGAAGAAATGGCTGATCCCGGTGATGCCGGGGCGCTCGTTGACCGATCCCACCCGTGCGGTCCATCCTGCGGCCACGGTGGGGGAGTCGTGGTTCTCGAAGAGCAGCCACTTCATCCCGTTGGGAAGCGTGAGTTCCTGCACGTCGCTCTGGGGCTTCTGGGCGGCACCGACGGGGACCGTGAGCAGCAGGAGGAGAATCGCCCCGCAGGGCTGACGCGCGACGTTCATCTGTCTGGACCTCATTGTCGTACGGCAGGCGAGCCTACCAGCCGGGCCAGGAGCCGGCAAGGGCCCTGATTTGACGGCCCCGGTGGGCGTCGCTACTCTGATCGATGCGTGGAGATGCGGCACGGCGTGCCCTTGGCCATGAGCCTCTGGCTCTCGTCCGTGGCGGCGGTTTCCCGGGCCCAGGAGCCGCCCAAGCCGCCGTCCTCCGCCGAGGAGCAGACCGTCGAGGCGACGGAGCCCGTCGAGCCCCAGGAAGAGGCGACGGGCCCGGCTCAGGGCGCGCCCACCGTGACCCTGGCCGAGGCGGTGCGGATCGCCCTCGAGCGCAACTTCGGCCTGCTCGGAGCGGCGGATGCCCTCCTGGCCTCGCGCTACCGTGAGAGCGCGGCCAAGGCGCAGTTCTACCCGCGATTCACCCCGCGTTACCAGCGCAGCGCGGGCACCGACCTGCTCGGCCTCGACCTGTCCCAGAAGCTCCCCTGGACGGGCGCCACCATCACCGCGGGCGGCACCTTGACCGCCACCCCCGAGAACGAGAACCCGTTTCCCCGGGCCGCAGACCTGCGCTTCGTGGTCACCCAGCCGCTCCTCCGCGGCTTCGGCCCCAACGCCACCTCCTTCGACCTGCAGAACAGCCGGCGCGGCCGCATCTCGCAGGAGCGCAACCTCGAGCTCTCCAAGCAGCGGCTGGCGGTGCAGGTCACGGGCGCCTTCTTCAGCGTGATCGCCCAGCGCCAGCTCGTGTCCGTCTCCCGCCAGAGCCTGAGGCGCAGCGACAGCCTGCGGAAGGCCTCCGAGGCCCGCCTGAAGATCGGCCTGGCCAGCAAGCTGGACGTGTTCCGTACAGAGATCCAGGCCTCGCAGACCGAGGACGCCCTCGTCCGCTCCCAGGCCGCGCTCCAGGCGGCCCTCGAGCAGCTCCGCTTCCTCCTCGCCCTGCCCCCCGGCCACCCCCTGGAGCCCGAGGCGGTGAGGCTGGGGGACCACCTTCCCGGCGAGGACGAGCCGGTTGAGGTCCTGGTCCAGCGCGCCTTCGAGAACCGCCTGGAGCTTCGGGAGACCCGCGACCAGCTCGACGACGCGAAGCGGGCGGCGGCCCTCGCCCGCCAGAACCTGCTGCCGCAGCTCGACCTCGGAGTGGGGGTGACCCGGATCGGCTTCGGTCCCACCTACTCCGACGCCTACAAGCTGGCCGACACGCGGGTCAGCCTCTTCGTGACCTCGTCCTACCCCCTCGAGCGCTCCAACGAGCGGGCGGCCCAGGCGGTGGCGGCCCTGGAGGTCGACGCCCGCGAGCGGCTGGTCAAGCAGCGCGAGATGGAGATCGAGTCGGAGGTGCGGGCGGCCCTGCGCGAGCTGGAGCGCATCCGCAAGAGCGTGGAGCTCCAGCGCCAGGGAGTCGAGATCGCGGCCCAGCAGCGGCGCCTGGCCGTCCTGCGCTACCAGCGCGGCCTCGCCAGCAACTTCGACGTGGTGGACGCGGAGAGCAGCCTGGTCCTCGCCCGCAGCAGCCTGGTGGGACTCCTCACGAGCTACAACGTGGCCCGCCTGGACCTCAAGCGCGTGGTGGGGTCCCTGGACGTGGAGAGGGAGTTCGCAGAGGCCCCCGGGGAGGCCGCGCCGGGGGCGGCCCCGTGAGCTCGCTCTCCATGGAAGGGGCGGCCCGCCGGGCCCGCGAGGCCTGGGTCCGGCTCCGCGAGAACGCCACCGCGGCGGCCCGCGACGCGAGGCCGTGGCTGCGGCGCGAGACCTGGACCCGCGACAACCTGGGCCGGCTCGCCCAGACCGCGCGCCAGCGGCCCCGGCGGGTGCTCGCGGCTCTCCTCGCCGTCCTCGCCGCGGGCGCGCTCGCGGGGCTCGTCCTGCGAGAGGCCACCGACTCGGGGGCGGCCACCGTGCCCGTCCGCCAGGGTCCGTTCCGGGTGACCATCGTCGAGGCGGGGACGCTCCAGGCCCTGCGCTCCGTGACCTACGCCTCCAGCATCCAGAGCAACCAGGCCAAGATCGTGGCCCTCGCCCCCGAGGGCAAGCTGGTCCAGAAGGGCGACCTGCTGATGCTCTTCGACGCGGCTCCCTTCGAGGAGGAGATCCGCCGCAACCAGGCGCTGCTCTCCCAGGCGGAGGCCGACCTCCAGAAGGCGCGCCAGGAGATCAAGCTCCAGGGGATCCAGAACCAGGAGGAGCTCTCCGCCGCCCGCCTCAAGGTGGAGCGCAGCGACCTCGAGCTGAAGGACGTGCAGGACGGGAAGGGCCGGCTCAAGGAGGAGGAGGCGAGCTCCGCGGTGGCCAACGCCGAGCGCGACCTGAGCAAGGCCAAGGCCCAGCTCGAGGACCTGAAGCCGCTCCTGGCCGAAGGCTTCATCACCAAGATGGAGCTGGAGCGGGCGGAGCAGCAGGTGGCGCGGGCGGAAGACGACCTCGCCCTGGCCAAGCGCCGGCGCGACGCGCTCCTCAACTTCGGGCGGCCCCTGGAGCTGTCCCAGGCGCGGTCGGACGCCCTGTCCAGCAAGGAGAGCTTCCGGCAGCTCGAGGCCGCCTCCTCCTACCGGACGGCCCAGAAGCAGGCGGCCATCTCCTCCGCGGAGAGCCGCATCGAGGAGGCGAGCGCGAAGCTCGCCCTCGCCAAGGAGCAACTCGCGCGGTGCGAGGTGCGGGCCGACGTGCCGGGGATCGTGGTCTACAAGGACGTGTTCTTCGGCTCCGAGCAGCGCAAGCCCCAGGTGGGCGACCAGGTCTGGGCGAACCAGCCGCTCCTCATCCTGCCCGACATCTCGAGGATGGTGATCGAGACCAAGGTGCGCGAGACCGACGAGGCCCGCCTCCGCCCGGGGATGACCGCGCGGGTGGAGATCCAGGTCGAGGAGCGCAAGGACGCGACCTACCTTCCCCTGGAGGCGGTCTTCGAGAGGGACGGCCGGCCGCTCGTCTACGTCGCGCACGGGCGCACCCCCCGGCCGAGGGAGGTCGTCCTGGGACCGTCGAACCAGGACTTCGTGGTGATCGAGAGAGGCCTCGAGCCGGGCGAGCGCGTCTACCTCCGCGACCCCGGCGCCCCGCCCTCCGACTTCGGCGGCCTGACGAACCCTTAAGCGGCCCAGCCGAGTTCGGTACTACAAGCAACTCATCGGCGGCTCCGATCTAGAAGCGCAGGCAAGGCAGGCGTTCACGAATCTGCGAGCCGTCCTCGAGGCTGCCGGGGGTACGCTTGCCGACGTGGTGTCCTTGCGGATCTATGTTGTCAACTACCGACCGGAGCAAGCCCCGGCGGTGGGTGGCGTCTTCAGAGACTTCTTCTCCGGTGAGGCGGCGCCCGCGTCAACCTGGGTCGGGGTGGCCGCCCTCGCTGATCCAGGGTTTCTGATCGAGGTTGAGGCGACCGCCGTACTCGACTGAGCATGAGGGCGAAGAGGCGGTCCACAAGGCTGGCAAGGACTTGCTGCCGGTGGTCGGCACGCTATACTCGTCTTGGAGCTACCGAATGGCCCTGATCGACGATGAGACGGCCGCCCAGCTCAAGGAAGAGTTCGCAAAGCTCGTGAACCCGGTGCGGCTCCTCGTCTTCTCCCAGGCCCTCGCCGATCCCGAGTCGGAGCAGGTGCGGCGCCTGGTGGAGGAGATGGCGGCCCTCGATCCGAAGCTCTCCGCCGAGTCCTACAACTTCGTCCTCGACAAGGAGAAGGCGGGGTCCCTGGGCATCGCGCGCATCCCCGCCGTCGCGATCCTCGGCGCGGACAAGGACCACGGGATCCGCTTCTACGGGATGCCCTCGGGCTACGAGTTCGGCTCGCTGGTGGACGCGATCCTGGACGTCTCGAGCGGAGACAGCGGCCTCCTCGCCGATACCAAGCAAGCCCTCCAGGACCTGGCACGGCCCGTCCACATCCAGGTGTTCTCCACCCCCACCTGACCTCATTGCCCCCGGGCGGTCCGCCTGGCCTGGAAGTTCGCGATCGAGAGCGAGAAGGTCACCGCCGACGGCGTGGAGGTGACGGGTTACCCCGACCTGGCCCGCCAGTACCATGTTTCCTCGGTCCCCAAGACCGTGCTGGGCGAAGGGATCGAGTTCGTGGGGGCCCTGCCCGAGCCCATGCTCCTGAAGCACGTGCAGGACGCGGCCGCCCAGGGAGGCGGCTTGATCGTCACCTAGGGCACGGCGCGAGGTCATGACCTCGGACGAAAGCCTGGCGCCCCAACCCCGATCCCCGGCTCCCGCCCGGCCCCCCGGCAAGCGCGAGCTCTACATCGACGCCTTCCGTGGCCTGATGGCGCTCGTCATGGTGCAGGGGCACGTCTGCGACGCGCTCCTCACCCCGGCCGCGAGGGCCGAGCCCTGGTACGTCTTCCAGACCATGTTCCACGGCTCCACCGCCCCCGGCTTCCTCTTCGCTTCCGGCTTCGTGGCGGGGCTGCCTCGGGCTCCGCTCTCCCTGAAGGCGAGCCTCCGGCGGGCCCGCCGCCTGCTCTTCGTCCTCGGGGTCGGCTACTTCCTCCACCTGCCCTACGTCTCGCTGTGGAAGACGCTCGCCGCCGCGAGCCCGGCGGAGAAGGCCGCGCTCTTCGCCTGCGACGCCCTCCAGGTCATCGCGGTGACCCAGCTCTTCGTCATCGCGCTGCAGGGGGCGGCCCGGCGGCGCTGGCCGACGCTGGGGGCGCTCCTGGGCCTGCTGATCCTGGCCGGGGGGCCCTTCGTCTGGGCTTCGGGCCTTTCCACGCGGCTCCCCGCGCCCCTGGGCGCCTACCTCGACCAGCGGACCGGCTCCCTTTTTCCGGTCTTTCCCTTCTCGGCCTTCGTGCTCGGGGGGACCCTCGCCGGATCCACCCTCGGCCACGTGGATCCGCGCGTGCGCCGGCGCCGTGCCCTGGGCGCCGCGGCCGTGCTCCTCGGCCTGGGGATCGCGCTCGCCCCCCTGCTCGAGGGGCGCGCCGGCTTCTGGGGCGTCTCGCCCGCCTACGCCCTGATCCGGCTGGGCGGCCTTCTCCTGCTGCTGCTGCTCGTGGAAGCGGCCTGCCTCAGGCGAGGGCCCTTCGTCGCCGCCCTCGGCCTGCTCGGCCACGAGACGCTCCTCGTCTACGTCCTGCACCTGCTGATCCTCTTCGGCGGGATCTTCGGCCACGGCCCCCTCGAGGCCTGGCACGCGCAGCTCGGCTTCCCGGGAGCCTTCTCCACGGTCGGCCTCCTGATCCCGGTGCTCCTGGCCGCGGCCGGGGCCTGGCGCAGCTTCAAGTCCCACCGGCCGCACGAGGCCCGGCTGGTCCTGGTCTTCCTCACCACGGCGTTGCTGTGCGAGTTCTTCACGAGCCCCTGGTAGGATGGCGCGCGTCCTTGACCAGCCCACCCGAGACCGTGACCGACGAACCCGCCGTCCTCTGGCTCGACGCGATCGAGGACCGCGACCGCGCGCGGGTCGGGGCCAAGGCCTTCACCCTCGCCCGGCTCCGGCGGCGCGGCTTCCCCGTCCCCGACGGCTTCGTCCTGCCGGCGGAGGCGCCCCTGTCCGCGGCGGAAGACGCCTACGCGCGCCTCGGCGGCGCGGTCGCCGTCCGGTCCTCCTCGACCGCGGAGGACACGGAGGAGGCGAGCTTCGCCGGACAGTACCGCACGGTGTTGAACGTTGCCGGAGGCGCGGCGCTCGTCGCCGCCGCCCGCGTGTGCCGGGACTCGGCGGCCGCGGCCGACGGCTACGCTCGGGCGATGGGCACCGCCGCGGGCCGCATGGCCGTCCTCGTCCAGAGGATGGTCGAGCCGCGCGCCGCGGGGGTCGTGTTCACGGAGGATCCGCGCGACTCCTCGGCCTTGGTGGTGGAGGCGCGGGCGGGGCTGGGTGAGGCCGTGGTCTCGGGAGCGACGACCCCCGACCGCTACGTCCTCGACCGGCGCACGGATCCCGTCACTCCCTTGACCTGGTCGACGGTGGGGGCGTTCCTCGAGCAGGGTTTCCGCGGCGTGGCCGCGGCTGCGGGGCTGCTGCCGGAGAACGCGGCCCCCTTTCTCGTCCTCCATCGCCGCCGGCTGTACCTGAACCTCACGCTGTGCCTCGAGGTGGCCGCGCGCCTTCCCGGGATCACCGCGGCCGACGCGGAGCGCCTCTTCCTCGGAGGGGGCGCCGCCGGAGAGCCCCCGCCCGTGCGGCTCTCCGCCCTGCCCGGCTTCGCGCGCGTCGCCCTGCGCCTCGTGGCCCTCGCCCGGCACCTGCCCGCGCGGGTCCACGCCGCCGAAGAGGCGGTCGCCGCGCTGCCCACGCCGGCGGCCATCCATCGCGCCGGGCCGGACGAGCTGGCGGGGTACCTCGACGCGTTCGCGGAGCGGGGCCGTGAGCTGGCCGTGACCCACGTGGCCTCGTCGGGCTCTTGCGGCTTCCGGCTGGCGCTCCTGGGCGGCCTCCTCCGCCGCCTCGCCCCCGGCGACCCGCAGGGCCGCCTGAGCCGTCTGGTGACCGGCCTCGAGAACGTGGCCAGCACGGCCCCCACCTTCGCGCTCGAAGCCCTGGCCGAGGAGGTGGACGCTCACGCGGACTGGCGGGACTGGCTCGGGCGATCCGTCGCGGCGGCGGCCGCCCTCGATCAGGCGCCGCCCGCCCTGCGGGCGCGCCTCCGCGAATTTCTGGACCGCTACGGACACCGCGCGGTCTCGGAGGGCGAGCTGGCGGCTCCGGCCTGGGAGGACGACCCGCGGCCGCTCACGGCTGCGCTCCTCGCCCTCGTGGACGGGGAG
>WNFZ01002274.1_pt1 | contig 18311 bp, 14 predicted proteins | sample 5400081 | NCBI WGS metagenome assembly WNFZ01 (sample SAMN13153365, study PRJNA577476) | soil metagenome | isolation source: 80 cm soil or saprolite under grassland replicate 1 | place: USA:California | collected 2016-06-15 | reverse complement strand
CCTTATTTTTCTAGCGGTACACCCATTGCTCAAGGCATTCGACAGGAGGCGGCCGAACCGCGGCGTTTACTTTGATGATTAAATTCAAGCGAATACTCTGTCCGACTGATTTGTCCATGGATTCTGACCAGGCGTTGAGGTATGCACTGGCGCTGAGGCATGCCTACGAAGCAACACTAGTGGTTTGCTATTGCGCCAATGACAAAGAAGCTGTGGACTACAAATTGTCGCAACGCCGAATCAAGAACCTCATCGAGCATTCACTACCTTCCGCGAATTTGGATTGGGAAGGGCTCGTCATTCAAGGTGAAGACGTTGGAGAAGCGATAATTCAGACTGCGGCGGAGCAAGCAATCAACCTGATTGTGATGCGCTCGCGCCGGCGCCCCCACCGTGCCGCGCTCCTGGGTTCGACAGCGGAACGAGTCTGTCGCGGCGCGCCATGTCCCGTGCTTGTAAATCATAGTGACGAATTTGACCGGATCGATCAGGCAACGGGACGGATCAGCCTGAAGCGCCTGCTCGTCGCCTATGATTTTTCTGATTACTCAGAGTTGGCCCTGAATTACGCGGTTTCGTTGGCGCAAGAGTATCAGGCAGAGTTGCATCTCCTGCACGTGCTCCCGCCTCGTACGGTAAACCAACCGGAAATCGCCTGGTATCCGGTTGGCGGCGAGACCGCCTATCACAAGGCAGCCCGACGTTTGCAGAATGCCATTCCTCAAGAAGCTCATCTGTGGTGCAAGATCAAACATGCCGTTACGGAAGGTCACCCGTATCGCGAAGTTCTAAACTATGCTGAAAAGAATGAGATCGATCTCATCAGCCTGGGTGCTCACGGCGCAGGGTTCGGGATGCGCGCACTGTTTGGATCGAATGTTGATCGAGTTCTGCGTCAGGCGCCTTGTCCGGTGCTAGTGGCCAGACTCCTCAAACCCGCAATGGCCAAGAATCTACAAGGCGCCGTAGCTGCAACCAAAGCAGTTCCACGCCGGGTCGCATAGCGCAAAGCAATTTCCAGTCCGATTGTTCTTTGTGTCTTTGCACCTTTGATGTGTCTTTGTGTGGAAATCCATGCTGGGAAAGAAAACAAGATTCTGCCTTCTTGTTTCACAGAGCACCCAGAGACGAGATTTCAAACGAGGACATTACCCGGGCTCACTATTCTGTTTTGATCTGTGTCAACACCCACATTAATCTGTGGCTCATTGCTCTTTGCAACCACGCTGCGGTTGAGGACCTTGGGTTCACTTCCGCGGGTGGCACTCCACGCACTGAAAGCTGGAGATGTCACCTAAGTTCACCGGGTGCCTGAACTGCTCGTTAGCTTTGTGGCAGGTCTGGCATTTGCGATCGGCCAGGCCGCCGAGATCGACGGGATGTTGAAAGGGTTGAGTCTTAAGAAAAGCCGTAGAGGGACTTGATGAGTCAGCAAGCACTGTGTGGCAGATGTTACAGTCGTTACGAATCACTTTGCCTGTGCTGCTAATGTGCTCCCCGTCGTGGCAACGAAAGCAGCCACTGGAATAGAAATGGCCGATGTTATTTGGGTGGGTCTCCCAGTCGGTCTTCATCTCAGGAAAAGTATAGGTCTGAAAGATTCGTTGAAGCTCTCCAATTGCGGATTTGATCGCGGCGTTCTTGCTTGTGTAAAGGTCTGCATAGCTTACCCGGTAAAATTGATCCACTCCTGACGAAATTGCTTTCAGCCCCTGGTCAGTAGTGTCGTAACGCTTGCCTATTACTTCAATTGCCTGCCGTTTCAAGTACGGCAGCGAAACATCCAGCTTGCCGGCCGCAAACGACTGGTCGACCGCCCGGTCAGGCGGCAGATAAACATGTGCCGGCCGATTGTGACAGTCCACACAGTCCATTCGCCGCTTCTCTGAGGCCGCAATCCGTTCAGCGCTCAGCGGTCGGGTGCGGTCAAAGTACTCCGTGACATTTCCCTGACGGTCCTTGATGCGGACCCAGGGAATTACCTGACGCTGTTCATCCGTATTGATGTAAGTTACTTCATTGGCAATGTTCATATGCCAATGGATGCCGGCAACCACGCCCGTTGCGGGGCTACCGCCACCGACATTAATGAGCATACGCGTCTGACGTAACGTATTGTTTTGGTCGTAGGCATAATGATTAATGACCTTAAGCTGCGCTCCGAAAAATTTCTCAGGCCAATGACACTGCTCGCAAGTTTCGGGAGCGGGACGCAGGTTGTGAACCGGCGTCTTGATTGGCCGCGGATACTTATTGAAAGTCACTGAATAGAGTTGGTACGCGCCTGAAAGTTTCGATCGCACGTACCACCCCGCGCCCGCCCCAACATGGCAGTCGACGCAGCGCACTCGCGCATGTGCCGACGCTTGATAGGCAACGAACTCGGGCTTCATGGGAACATGGCAAGTCGCGCCACAGAATGTGACGGATTCGGTGAACTCATAGGCCCGATAACTGCCGAAAGCACTAGCGGAAATAAACAAAAATGTGACAAGCAGAAATGTGAAGAAGGCGCGGCGGGCACGAGGATCATTTAGATCAAGTCTCGGATAGGCGGCAATTTGATGAGCGGGGTCCTGTCGTCTCCGGCGTCTCTCCAAGATTGCCCCCAGGATCAGGACGAAAACGCCGACCATCAAAATAGCGGGAAAGACTATGTAGGTAAAAATACCCACATATGGATTCTGGAGTGTGCTCGTTATTTCGATCAGGAAAAGTAATGTAACGCTGACCAAGCTTGCGAGTGAAATGGCCGCTCCTACAAAGCTAATGTAGTTACGAAACAGGGTGGGAACTTTGATACGTATCTCAGCTTCATTTTCACTCATAGTTTTCCATCATCGTCGAGTTAGCTGTGATATTCCTGGATTGGAAAACGCAGTAGGCTAGTCAGCCGGACCCACAGCCGAGGATGGCTCTGGTCCGCCACCACTTTCCGACACTTCCTCGGTCTCTCCCTCCTTCATCTGATCATAGCCGAGTTCGTGCTCTTCCTTGTACAGCGCCTCTGAGACTCGGCCGTCGTAGAAGGCCCAGTTAATAGGATAGACGTCGGGATCGAAGATTACCTGATAAAAATGCCAAACGATAATCGCGAGCGTCGCGAGTACCGCCTCGTAGAAATGCACGGACAATGCGACTTCTATCACCCATCGAGTCAGAAGACCAAAGAAACCTAACTTGAACCAGATCATCATGCCGGTGAGTCCCATGATGATGGTACCCCATACAACAGCCCAATATTCGGCCTTCTCTGCATAGCCAAACCGGGCAATCTTCGGGCGTCGGCTGCTGAAATCGAGGTAATAACGCAGGTTCTGAATGAGATCGCTCACATCCTTTGCTTTCGGCAGCATGTCTTTGACCCAACTCCGACCTTCGGACGTCAGTACCAGATACCCGACGTGGTAGATTCCGACCAGGAGCATGACGACGGCGGCAACGCGGTGGAGAATTCTCCTGAAAAGCTCGTTCGCTCCCAACAACCAGGCCAGCCATGAGTCGGGATATTGCAACGCAAAACCGCTGAGCACTAGCACAACAAAGCTTGTGAGTAACAGCCAGTGCTGTGTTCGTTGGTTCCTGGTCAACCGAATGATCGTGCGGTTTTCCAAACGTCGCTTTGCCGCAGCTTTCTTACGCCAGATAAGCAGGTTGTGAAGGACCATCCCGCCAATCGTCAGCACTATCAACGGCAAATAAACGCGGCGCACCCAGCGCCTGCCTATCAGACCCAAGTCTTGTCCCATAGCAGCTTCGTAGGAACTCGGAACGTTCAAGTGAATCTTGCCACTGGTAAAATTCGCGCTGGCACCGACGTGGCATTGACCGCAAGTTAGAGGAAGATTGCTTGCGTTAATCATGGATCTCGGATCAGACGAGGGCAGGATCTTGTGCACACCGTGACAGCTAGCGCAGTTTGCCGCTACTTTAGATCCAAGTTGAGAGGCCAGGCCGTGATAGCTGTCTTTGTAGCTGCTGACGCGCCCGCCCGCTACGCCAAACTCCTGCGTCAGAGTTACACCCTGATGGCATTTAGCACATGACTCGGTCGCAATTGCAGATAAAGAAGCGGCTGTGGTGGGATCGTTCGGTTGAGTGATGTTGTGAATGCCATGGCAGTCAGTGCAGACAGGTGAGCGGGAGACACCCCGAGCAACTGCCTGGCCATGAACGCTCTCGGTGAATTCTGCGGCTTCTGCCTGATGACACTGCCCACACGTTTTAGGAACATTGATCTTCGAAATCGAGGACAACGGATCTGACGCGGCGCGGATGTTATGGCTGCTGTGACAATCGGTGCAAACCGCGGCACGCACGTTGCCGCGAGCCATTGCTTTCGCATGGACGCTTTCTCGATACGATAAGAATGGGCGATCGCTGATGCCACTTCCCTGCATTACTGATTTGTCTCCATGACATCGGCCGCAAGTGCCGGCTATGTTGGCACGGTTAATCATGGAATTCGGATCGGTCGCGGGCAACATCGTCGTCTTGTCACCATTTCTGGTATGGCAATCGACACACGTCGCTCCCTTGGCGCCATTCTGAAGGGCTTTTGCATGAAAGCCGACGTCATATGCAGCATGTGCGTCCGTGTGGAATTTTGCTCCTGCCAGGTAAGGAAGCTCTTTACCCGAGCCATGGCAACCCTGACATTGTAAGGTAGGGTTGGCCCCAGCCGCCGCTTTCGTCGCCAGGCCGCCTTCGTTTTGCGATGCAGATGCAGACCGTGAGATTTGACTTGCCGTTTGTGCTCGTGCGACGTCAGGCAAACGCAAGAAGTGAAGGGAGCAGGACAGGATTAGGACCCCAACTATCGCAAGCAAGAGGTAGCGCCACATAGGTTTCTTCGGGTTAGGCCGATGCGAAAACACATACCTTCTATACCACCACCGTCGAGATCGAGGGTGGCCGCATAGAAGGTATTAAATCCGAAGTTTGCCGGAATTTATCGCAGGTCGGGCTCCCGGCTACTCAATTTGGGACGAGTCACTGCGCTGGTGCTGATTCCTTCAGTTGCTTCATATGAGCGATCAAGGCCTTTGCCTGGTCAGCCGTGACGCCTTTTGCTTCGAAGGCCGGCATGTTAGGCGGCTTCTCTGCTTTTTTGCCCTTGAGGACCGCGTCGAGCATCTGGTCTCCTGCCATCGTTGCGTCAAACCTTTTCTCCGCCTTTTGTCCGTGACAGGCAACGCATTTCGCCTTGTAGTAGGCGGCCGGGTCTGAGGCCTGTGGATCTTCGCCCTGCAGCGGCAGAGCGAACACCGCAGCCATCAGGAGGGTCAATCCGAGGGTGGCTCCGGCTAATCTCTTCAAAGAAATCAAATTAACGTTCATACTCTATTCCTTCCCTTAGCTTGCTATGACTTCGTCCGGGGGACGATTGCTTCATATATATCAGGCAATGGCCGTACCCGAACGATTGGCCCCCTGAAACTGCGGTTTCCGGGGTTTAGCGTGCTATTCCGGCACCTGTCGTGCGAGTTTTTGCCCGCCCGACCGGAAACTTCCGCAGACGAGCCCCGCACCCACTCGCCTTACGCGGCAGGTTTCTTGTGGCAGGTAGTGCACTTTTTCGAGGTTGGCGGATTTACATCGGTCCGCATTTTCGCTACCTCGTCGTGACAGCCCGCACAATTGCGGTGGAACGCCTGCTGGTTGTTCAGCGTTATTAGGGCAGTTCCGCCTTCGAATTTGATCTCCGGAAGCTCTGGTAAGAGCTTTGGTTTCTCACCGGTCCGCGAGTGGCAGTCGCGACAGATTACCACTCCCGCAGCCTCTGGATTCTTGGCGATCAAATCAGCCGTTAGAGTAGTGTTCCGATCCGCGGGCCACACCGTCTTGAGGGGTGGATGCTTGGCAGCTTCAGCAGCCGGCTGTGCGGTGTGATGGCACTCGATACAGGCCATCGGTCCAGCACTATCAATCGTATAGTTCTTTGTTATGTGATTGATGTGGCTGAAGGTGACAACTCCGAGCTTAGCTTCTAGCGCAAGCTTGTAAACGTCCTGCGGCTTGGCACCGCTGCTTTGCGACTCCGACCACGAAGTGACACCCAACGTAAGGGCAACACACGAAAACACCAGCGCTAGCGGAGCAACAATTCTTGTTGTCACACTTATACTCCTTCTTTTCAAAACACAGCCTAAAACAGCACATCTCCACAAACTCGCACTCGCCTAGAAATGCCAGGCATTTCCTGTATGACACCGCTTACAAGCAGAAAAATCATCGCCGCCAAATGCTCGCTTGCCGTCGTGACAAGTCATGCAACTCTGAGAGCGACCAGAAGCATGATGGTTAGCTGGCTCGGGCGCCGTAATCTGCCGCCGTTGTGGCATGCCTGCGCGAACGTTGTGACAGTCATTGCAGTTCAGTTTTTGACCCGGACCGTGTTTCGCGTGGCTAAAACTCATTCGAAATGCGGTGGTCCACATCGGCGTACGCGAGTAACTGCCCGGCTTATGACACGTTCCACACGAAGAGATATCGCGACCACTTGACTGCGCCCGGGGCGCGTGACAGCGATAACAGGTTGAATGAGCACTGAATCCTGTCGGAATTGATAAGGCGACGCCTCCTCTTGCTGGCCGATGACAAGTGGCACAACTCACGCCCTCCATGCTCAGGTGGCGGGCATGCTCAAAAGTCATGCGAAAGCTCTTCAGCGGCGGAAACGATTTAATGGCCCCCGATCGCACATCTGTATGGCAAATCGTACAGATGGGACTTTCAGTATTCGCAAATTGCTGCGCGTGACAACCCGCGCAAGGCAGATGCCCGGAACCGCCGGGCAGATTGGGCTGCGACGAATTGCTGTCACGGCGGTGGCACAACAAACAAGGAAGCCGAGCATGATTCGGACTGCTGTGAAGAAACTTTGAAAAGTCCCCGGATGGTTCCTGCGGCTGCGCCTCAAAAGCCGGGGAACTCTGGCGTGCCAACGTCCGCTGGTCCATGCGGGTCGATGCGGCGCCGCAGACTGTCGCGCACCAAACAATAACGAGCCAACGGGTAACTCGGCTGGCAGCGCGCTCTCGTCCTGTTGTGACTCCCTCTCCGGTCATTTTGTCGCGGCCTTTATCGCTTCTAAGTGGTCTGCGGGAACGGAATTCTTTCCCAGGTTGATGTGACATTTCGCGCACTGAAAACTCGGGTTAGTTTTCTTGTGCTCAATCTCGTAGTTCAAGATTCCATCTGCGTTCGTTTCGATGTGACAGCCGCTACCACTGCCGCCACAAGATTTGACGGAAACTAGTGTTTTCTCGTCAAGCGTATTCATCACCGCCGGATTGTGACAGTCAGTACAACTCAGTTCGGCATGACTGTCGAACTCGTGTCTATATCGTCCCGCACTGCGCCGTGACCACTGCCTCAAGATCAACCAATCCGTTATCCCCATAGTCTCCGCCAGCTTAGGATCAAAATCATGAAGTGGCTGGGTCACTGCAGGAGAAACTTTGTGGCAAGCAGCGCAGTCTGCAGGCGCTGGCGCGATCCCGGCTTCATCGTTATGACACGTTGAGCACGCGGCATGCGTTAAGGGAGTGGTCTTGAAAGAGCCTTTCTTTAACCAGAATGCATCCTCCGGGAGGTTTTTCGGCGGCTTGGTTACGAATTCCTCGTTTGATTTGCCCTGAGGCTGATAAGTCTCATGACAAATCGCACAACTCTTGGGCTGCTTATCCTGCAACTTGCTGCCGCCTGCAATTCGCAACGATGCTCGAGCAAATGTAAACCCAGCGCTGATGGGCTTAGAACGTAAGCGACCCACCACGTCGACGTGCTTGTCATGAGGAAACGCTATTTTGAAATCTGAAACAAAGTCCCGTCCTCTCTTGGTCGAGAGGAAAGGCTCACCCAAACTCGGGAACGGAAAGCGCGCGGTGTTTCGTGGACTATTGGCTACGTGGCAGTTCGAGCAAATCAACGGCGCGGGTCTCTCACGGGCAAAGAATTGCGTGCGATGACAATTCAAACAGGCCTTATGTTCAGGGAAGTCCGTGACATCAAGAAAAGCATCGTCTCCTTTACGCACTTCCTTCCAATTCTTTGAAGGAAACGTGTGGCAGGTCTTGCACTCCAGCCGGTGTTTCTCCGTTAGGTGCGAGAATCGGGAATAGTCGATGCGCGGCTTCTGGGTGCGAGGCGCCGGCAATGGACGGCGTTGCGATTGGGCCTCTTTTTGCGGCGCGGCTTCTGAAAGCGAACCCTCGCTAAACGTGAATTGAGCGGACACCACGACCAGGAACGCCGCGAGGACTGCCAGCACGCCCGCTGCTCGTTGTCTCATTGAGATATCAGACGAAACCGTGCCTCATCCTCCCGTAGAATCCAGCGCCTGTTGCCTGCTTTCTATGTCTCTCAACTTAAGATAAACCAAGCCAGCCAGAAACAGGATAAAAACGAGCGACACTACCAGACCCTTACGTCTGAAGTTCAGTTCCGTCAGCGCATCTTCTCCGGCTCTATGTGTTTTTGCCGCCACCGCTAACCCAGGGCCAATGACTTTATCAACCTCTGAGGGCGAAGAGCTATGGATTAGCACGCGCGCATGCGTCACCCCGTCGATAGCCTCGCGTAGCTCAAACTTGGGCCGACTGACCTCCATTCCTTTCCTCTCCGCCCGATCCAGTATCTCCCGTGATTTCTCAATATTGACCAGCAGTCCGTCAATCATCGTGCGCATCTGGGTCGCCGCCACAAATCCTTTGTCACCCTGTTTGTGACACGAAATACAAATCGATTTGTCTCCAGTGCCAATCAACTCGTCGGTTGGGGCGACGATTTCGTGGTTGTTGTGACATTTAATGCATTCGCCCAACTGCATGTTATCAAACGCCGCTTTGTGTGGACTGGCCTGAAACAACTCAGCCTGACGCGCATGACACTGTCCGCACACATTTGCCACGGACGCGATGCCTGGTGGGGTCGCGCCGTGATTGCCATGACAGTCGTTGCATGTGGGAGCTGAAAGATCCTGGCGCTCGTACAGCGCTTTCGCATGTACGCTCTTTTTGTATTTCGCGTACTGGTCCGTCGGAATCTTGAACTCTGTCATGTACTCGGCATTGCCATGGCACTTGGAACACGTCTCCGCGACGTTCAACGGATAGACCGAAGAAAGAGCATCACTAATGGCCCGAATTCCGTGTACCCCGTGACAACTGATGCAGGTGGCAACTTTTTGATTTCCGGTTTTCAATAACCGGCCGTGGACACTCGTTGCATATTCTTTCTCCTGATCCACTCGGAGGGCCGGATTATACTTTTTCATGAAGCTCGCGTCGTTGTGACACTTGCCACAAAACGCCGGTATGTCAGTTGCTCGCGGCCTGCCAAGATAGCCTTTGCTTGGATCCTTCGCCGCGGTTTTATCGTCTTGCGTCGGGTCGCCGCCATGGCAATCGTTGCATGAAAGGCCGCGCGAAAGATGGATGTCGTCTTTAATAGAACGGGCCGGCGCGCCAAATTCGCCCTCCAGCTTTGAGTGACATTCGATACACGAGTTCTTTTTTTGAGCAGCAACAGCGGGTACAAAAACCAGCATCAGCAGCGTCGTCAAAACGAGTAAGATCAATCGCCCCGACCGACAAAGTGAATCAGAGCGCATCTCTCCGACACTTAAGGACTCAACTTTCAGTGCACCCTCCCATTCAAGCCGAGCTTCTTTATCTGTAACTCTGAAAAAACCTCGCTCTCACGCGAGAAAGCCCACGATTGTCAGAACGACAATGTAGAGAACCACAAAAATACCAAAGACGGTGAAGATCAACCTTAAGCGGCGGTGCTCTCCGGAACGGTTGATAAACGGAATTATTAGCCAAACCAGCCCGGCAACCGTGAAAGCAAGGATGCCGATTACTTCGCCGTCAAAGCGAAGGATCTTCGCAGGAATGTATTTCAACGTCTGAAACATGAAAAGGAAATACCATTCCGGCTTGATTCCTGCTGGAGCGGGAGCGAATGGGTCTGCTTTAACACCCAATTCCCAGGGGAAAAGAGCAGCCAGCGCCGCCAGCACTCCGATTGCCAGAATCCAACCGATCAGATCGCGCAGAAAGAAGTTGGGAAAGAATTTCATGCGACGATAATTCTGCTGGTATCGCGAAGGTACATGCATTCCATGAAGCTGGACCAGCAGAACGTGAATGGCAATGAACACAGTGGCCGCAGCCGGAAGTACGGCAACATGGAAGCCAAAAAATCGGGTAAGGGTCGCGCCGGTTACATCGTCGCCACCGCGTAGAAATCGCAACGTGGCTTTACCAACAACCGGGACCACTCCCGCGATTTGAGTTCCAACTTTTGTAGCGAAAAACGAAACCTCGTTCCAGGGCAGCAGGTACCCGCTGAAACCAAAACAAATGCAGATGAACAGCAAGACAACGCCACTCACCCAGGTCAGCTCGCGTGGACGATCGTAAGCTCGCATGAAGTAGACGCTGAACATGTGAATGAACAAAGTCAGTATCATTAGATTGGCTGACCAGCTATGGATCGAACGGATCAACCAGCCGAACTTTACCTCAGTCACAATGAACTGGACGCTTTCAAACGCATTCTCAGCACTGGGGCGGTAATAGAGCAGCAAGAGAATTCCGGTGACTACCTGGACGGTAAACAGAAACAACGTCATGCCGCCAAAGTAGTACCAGATCGACTGCCGGTGACGCGGCACCTCTTTCTTCAGTGCCGCATGAGCTAAGGCGCCAAGAGATAGACGTTCGTCCAGCCACAATCTGAGAGATTCAATGCTCATTCGGGGCTTCAGGATCGGTTTACGACAATATCATCTCCGCGTTTGTTTACTGGGAATTCCTGCAACGGCCGAGGTGGCGGACCACCAATGTTCTCACCGCTGAGGTTATATTGGCCGTTGTGACACGCACACCAGATCTGCTTTGTATCAGGACGGTACTGAACGATGCACTCCAGGTGGGTGCAAACTGCGGAAAAGGCTTTTAGCTCTCCAGAGGGTGTGTGCACAAGCAAGCCGGGCTTGTTGCCGAATTTGAAGATTTTCCCAGAATTTGGAGGGAGCTCACTCAGCTTCGCCGCGACCACTGAGTTTTGCATGGCCTCGACAACCTGCGGCGGCGCCATGAACTCGATAATGGGATAGACTATCGCACCTAATGTTGCTACCGCGCTGGTGCCCAGCAAATAGTCGAGGAATCTACGACGTGTAGTTGTTTGTGGTGAGGGTTCCTGGCGAGGCCGAGTTGTCTTATCCGAAGCGACGCTTCCCACACTGACCCTCCCGCTGTGGATTCACCAGAACGGATTCCTTCGTGAAATTACTACTCCAGCCGCTGCTCGGTAGCTTCTTAAATCGTTACAAAACAAACCCCAGCCGTAATGAATGACGAGCCGGGGTTTGCTCTTGACAGCCTGTAGCCAGGCTATGATCGTCCAGCTCGCCTATTCCTTTCGCCCGAAGTAAATACGTAATGAAGTGTAAGGCAAATGCGCGTGATAGTTCTGCGGCCTTGGACCGACAAGCGCGCTCTCGTTGTAGTTGTAGTACTGATACCCAATGTTCCAATCAAGGCGCCGGTTAATCTTGATCGCTAGACGGCCTTCAGGAGATTGGAAGTTCATCGGGTAAGAAGTGACCAGGAACCCAGGGTTGGCGGTCGGAGTCGAGACGCGCGTCCCCTGGCCTGTGTCCTTATTTATTCGATAGCTGATGTAGAGCGTCGCGCGGGAAGCCACTTGGGCGACAGAGTCGATATAGAAGAAACTGTTCCGCATGTAGTACAGGCTGTGACCGTCAGGGTGCCTGATACTGTTAAAGAAATAATCAACGACTGCGTTGCTGTTTACCCAGTTGTAGGTGTAACCGGCGCTAACAGAGAGTTTGGGAGTTGCCGTCCAATCAACCGCGGAAGTGAACACCCTTGATTTAATGTTGACGCCGAAATCCTCCAGCGAAACTCCCGCTATCTCTGAAGGGTTGGAATTGTCCTTCGTGATCACGCTGACGTTGAAAGACACCTTGTTGGTTACTGAATACCTGCTTTTCGCGCGAATGTTCGTGTAATTGTAATTGCCGATGCGAGTGAAGATATTGTCAGCGGTACCGTGTTCGCTGTCGAAGTAGATGGTCCAATTCTTTACTGGTCGCGCCTTGAACCCTCCGAGGAAAGCATGGGTGTGATTCTCTTCCGTTTGCTGTTCGGAAGTGGGAGTCGCTGGGGGCGTCAACGACCCGTTGGAACCGAAATTGAATCCGCTAAAACTCTGCTCGATCCGACGCTTGCCGTAGCGATATCCAAGGTGTATCGAGTAATGAGGGTTGAACTGATAGTCGCCTTCAAGCGTGTTCTGGTACTTACGGTAGTTCGTAATCTCGTTAGCCCCGAGATTGTTGAAACTTACGCTGTCGTTCCTCGTCCCTCGGGTGATAAAGAACGCGTCGCTAAACAAGCCCAGGCCATTGATTTCGAAATCTTCCACCCTAAAGGTGTTTGAAATCCTGAGTTTGCTGGTAGCCAGAAAGGTAACTCCAAAATCGCCAATCGTATTCGGGCGGTCGACGTTACCGCTGACGTTGTACTGGCCCAGATTTAGAATGTTGGGTGTTGCGGCTGGTGGCGTTGGAGGCCAACCAGTCACTCTCGGGTTCCAGTTGAGGCCAGTAAAAACCTCGCTGAGGACAGAGTTTGAGGTTGCCTTGCTGTGAATGATCCGGGCAGTGATATCGAGCTTTTTTGCCACAAAGGTGTGGAGGCTCAAGCGCGTGTAGTTCGCGCTTCCCCGCGTTGGCTCATTACGATCGAAACTAGTCAAGCTGGCAACTGTGGGATTTACGTTGATACCCAGGGTTCGCCCCAGATCGATGAAGCTATCGTCTCGGAAGCGACGGAAGCCTTGCAGGAACGAGTAGTCGATTGGGCCAACCTTGCCATCTGCTCCGAATCGGAAGTCGTTTGCCCGCGACCTCAATTCAGAGAGCAGCAAAAAGTCGTTTCCGCCCTGGTGGTAATTTGTGTAGGCTGGACCGCTGTACCTTTCCGGCGAGAAGCCCACGTTGAACCTGATCAATTCATTCTTGGGTAAGATGGTTAAATCGAAATCTCCCAGCTGCTGCCGCGTGTTGTACCCGTGCTCGCCCGTAACAGGATTGGGCGGCACGCTGAAATTTGCCGGGCTAAATACCCAGTTAGGGTTCACAAAACTGTTGAGGAATCGGAAATACTTGAACCGGCGGTAGGACCCATCAAACCGATACCATTTTTTACTCTCGGCACTGATGCGCATTTGCCCATAGGGATCTGCTCCCCAGCCGGTCGAAGTAATAAGGAACGTATCAAAGGGACCGCCATTCTTACCGTCTTTGGCCTTCAATAGAAAGCTGGTATCAAATAATCGCGGCCCAGCCTTGTAGTTCAAATCGCTTTTGTACTTGTTCTCATCGCCATCAACGCTGATACCGCGATAGCCGACCTCTATGCTGGATATGACGTCATAGTTGCCAACCTGGTCTCCATTACTATTTTGATTCGTTGAGCTCTGGGTCTTTGTATCTGCGGGTTTTGGACTTGGGGATGTTTGTTGTGCGCGTATGTGGCCCGCCACCATGAAGAGCACTAGCGTAAATCCTGAAAGAATCCGCAACATGTTGGAGACGTTGCTTTTCATACGGTCCATCCTCCGGCTTTATGTCGCTAGGCAACCAGCGATTTCGCTCTTTCGTGAGCCGTCATCTGAAGAAGACGGGACTTGACCGCGACCCGTGGATCTTCACGTGACAGGCGGTACAGTTGGCGTATTGCGCGTTCTGGTTATGTTGCGGACCAGCCGGTTCAACAGCCCCAACGCCATGATCCACGCTGTGGCATGTCAGGCAGAGGTGGTTGACGGCGCTGTACCTCAATAACCTTGGGTTAGCAGATCCATGCGGAATATGACACGCAACGCAACCCTCGGTCTTAACGGGAGCGTGCTCGAACATGAAGGGACCTTGTTTATCGGCGTGACACTTGATGCAGGCTGCGTCCACCCCAGTGGCCAATCTGGTCTGCTTCAACTCGAACCCGCCGTGCGGATTATGACAATCACTGCATCGCATAGCCCCTTCAAGAACCTTGTGATGGAACGGCGCCGTGAACTGATGTTTGACCTCGGCGTGACAGCCCAGGCAAAGCTGCGGCTCGCTGATTTTCAGTAACTTGATGGTCGAGAAGCCGGGCTTTTCGGCGTTTGCCCTTGTGATAAAGGTATTCGAACTCGCCACATTTCGGCCCGTAGGACTGCCGTGAGGCGAGTGGCAGTCGGTACAACCGATGTCGTTACGCCAGTGTTCGCCGCGCCGAAAGTTGTTATGTTCCTCTTTCCCGGCATGGCAAGTCAGACATGTCTCGGATATTTCCTTCGAAGACTTGTTCTTGAACGAGATGATCTTCTTTGGATCGCCTTCAGCCAGGTGTTCTTTGCCCGGTCCATGACACGACTCGCACCCGGTAACCTTGTTTTTCCAGCTTCCCAAACTACTGAGGCTGGCGTGGGAGGTAGGGACAAAGTTCTTAAACTGATCCTCATGGCAATCTTTGCAGGCTTCACTACCAACGTATTGATCGTCGACGTTCTTGCTTCCAGAAGGAACTGGCGCGTTTGTGGCCGTCATAGATGTCGAAAGGGACCCAGAAAGAACCCAGGCCGCACAGGCAAGTGCGGCAAGGAGAACTAGAACTTTTCTGGAGAATGTTCTGATACGCGTTAGCTCCATTGGATCACCTTCTTCGGGCAACGATTAAAACTCAATAGCAAACTAATGCGAGAAGTTCCAGCATTATCAAGAGCTAGAGTAGTTCAGAACTATTTCGCTCTGCTGCTAAATCGGGTCTTGCTCCAGCAATCCGAATAGAGCCTCAAGAATATTGCGTTCCTGAAGATTGAATCTCCATTCGCTTTCCTTAAGGTGCAGGTAAAAGGTTCTGTTCTGAATGCCGTTAAATTTTCTTAGTCGACCGTGTGTGAATTTCCAAAAAGTCTCAATTGCCAGGACAGTCGACCGATTCTCGAAACTCTCACTAATTAGAAGTAATGGCTCCGGATAGTGCGCATCAACTAGTGCGTCGTAACCGTGCCAGCCGTTGGCAGAAACGGATTTAACAGATAAACGACGTCGAATTAGAGCGCGAAGGATCGGCGTCCTACAGTCGGGAAAAGGTATAGCAATAATCTTGCCTTCTAAACTCAGCAGCCCGAAGACCGGCACAGACCGAGTAACTGTAGGGCGGCACCATCCGCACGAACATTGCTGGCATGAAAGACCATCTTGATCCTTTCCTAATCTGGTCAATGCCAAGCCGTCGTTACTTTCCTGGGCAATTCGCTGCCGCAGTTTTAGGTAGATTGAGGTGACCGTTTTCCGGGTTATGCCAGTTAAAAGAGCCGCTTCCGTGGCTGATAAATCCTTTGCAAAACAACTCAATAGGCCCAAGAACTTCTCCCGGGAAATTCTGGTCCGCTTGTAATATTTTACTGCTGAAGACATCTGCCGACTTCTTTACCTCAATCCTCTAAGGACCATTAATTTCAAGGTTATGCAAACTGACACTTTCTTCCCCCGACCCCTCCTCCGCAAGGCCTATGCCTACACTTTCAGCGCGGTTTCCTTCGCTAATGTGGTATATCGGGCTTAGACTAGCGGGCTTTCCCGCACATGGTGCGAAAGTTTCCTCAATGATGAAACGATAGGTAAAGCGTTAATTGTTGATTCTGAATGGACTGCAAAGCGGGTCGGGGGAAATTCAATTGAGAGATTCAAAGGAATGTGCTTTGCTTAAGTCCCCTGAATTGTCCAACACTGTTCTGACAAGACTAGTGGAGCTAAACAGCCATGGGTCAACACCACGTTGAACTCGAGCTTGATGAACTTAGCCAGCGGCTCTACATGCAGGCCCTGCTGGACGATCTCCGCGCGCTCGACTACATGCTCGATAATGGCTTGATTGAGACTGGAGTGAGGCGAATCGGAGCCGAGCAAGAGCTGTTTCTCATTGATCGAGACTTTCGGCCGGCTCCGCTCGCCATGGAAGTCCTCCAGGACGCCAAGGACCCCAGGCTAACTACCGAGATTGCGCGCTTCAACCTCGAGGCCAATCTTTCTCCTCTGAAGCTCACCCGCCGCTGTTTCAGTGAAATGGAAAATGAACTCAAGGAAGTGCTGCAGACAGCACGGGCAAGCGCAAACAAGTTCGAGGCAGATATCCTGCTGGCGGGAATCTTACCAACCCTTCGACAGTCAGACCTCAGCCTGGAGAACATCACGCCGGCTCCGCGCTATCATCAACTGAACCAGTCGGTCGGGAAGTTCCGCGGTGGCCCGTTTAGCATTCACATCAAGGGATTGGATGAAATACAGCTCGCGCACAACAACATCATGATGGAGTCGTGTAATACGAGTTTTCAGATTCACCTTCAGGTTGATCCCAGGGAGTTCGTCGAGCTCTACAACATCGCCCAGGCAATCACTGCTCCGGTAGTTGCAGCCGCAGTGAACTCCCCTTTGTTATTTGGGAAACGGTTATGGCAAGAGACCCGGCTGGCGCTATTTCAGCAATCAACCGACTCACGGTCGGCAACGCAACAAGCAAGAAGTCAGCCAACTCGTGTGGGATTTGGCGAGCGCTGGCTGGAAAGATCGGTGCTCGAGCTTTTCCGCGACCAGGTCGCTCGCTTCCGAGTGATCATGACAACTCAACCAGAAGAGAGCTCGCTCTCCGTGCTTGCCCGTGGAGGAATTCCGCCGCTGAGCGCATTAAGGCTTCACAACGGAACGATTTGGCCATGGAATCGCGCCTGCTATGGCGTTGCTAATGGAGTAGCGCACCTGCGAATAGAAAACCGAGCACTCCCATCCGGGCCCACGACTCTCGATGAAATCGCCAACGCCGCTTTCTTCATTGGTCTGATGACGGCCCTGCCGGAAGAATATCGTGACATTACAAAGTTAATGACGTTTGATCAGGCCAAGGAAAATTTCTTTGTAGCTGCTCGTTACGGCCTTGATGCGCAATTCGCCTGGATTGAAGGTAATACCTTCGGCGCCCCCACCTTGATTCTCAATCATCTCCTACCCCTGGCTCGCGGCGGACTTAAGCAAAGCGAAGTCGCATCAGAAGATATCGATCTTTATCTGGGAACGATCGAAGAGCGCGTTCGCAGCCGGCAGACCGGAGCGCAGTGGCTTCTCAACTCTTTCGCGGCCCTTGGCGACAAGCCACGTGATTTTCGCTGTCGACTTCTTGCTGAGGAGATTCGCTCGCGTCAGCAGTCCAATGAACCGGTGCATCGATGGACGATTCCGGAAGAGAAAGATCTGGCAGCATGGAGCGATGGGTACCAAACAGTCGGCCAGTTCATGTCTACCGATCTATTCACGATGGGACCTGACGACCTCGTTGATCTGGCCGCAAACCTGATGGACTGGCGGCACATCAGGCACGTGCCGGTGGAAAACGATGAGGGACAGCTAGTAGGGTTAATCTCACATCGATCTCTCCTGCGGCTCCTCACACGCGGTCGAGGGGTGAGTGACAGCGAGCCTGTCACCGTGCGCGACATCATGCGTACAGATCCGGTCACTGTCTCTTCCACAACTCCGACGCTTGAGGCAATCGAAATTATGCGCAGCAACAAATTTGGCTGTCTTCCAGTAGTCGACAATGGCCGGCTTGTTGGCATAGTCACGTCGTATGATTTTCTTGACGCGTCGGCCAGGTTGTTCGTAAGAGAACTGAAATCAAAAGAACCGCGGGCTAATTCAACCGACTCAATCAAAAAGCCAGTGACCGCCCTGGCCCACAAAGCGGACGCCTGAACTCATTTTCCACCGTAAGAGAAATTAGCCACAAATTAACGCCGAGAACACAGAGAATGCACTAAGACTATTTCAAATTAGGACACTCTTTTGTATGCAAGGAATTGTCTGGAAACTCAGAAAGGTAGCTTCGGCGCGCGGTCATCCGCCGGATCAGCCCAGCGATTATTTGGAATAGTTGGAGTCCATCCCGGCCTGAGTGGATCTTGATCGTAAGGGTAGCTGCCCAAACGTTTATATAATTCGCTGTACTCCTCGAGCTTGTCGCGGTTCAACTTCACACCCAGTCCAGGTCCATCGGGTACCTTGATAGCGCCGCCATCATAGTTGAATTTGCCACCTTCGATTATATCGTCGGTGAGGTGGTGGTAATGCGCATCCGCTGCAAAAGTGAGGTTCGGAATCACTGCACCTAGATGCAGCATCGTCGCAAGCTGGATACCCAGCTCACCTGAAGAGTGGACGGCCACGCCCA
>WNFZ01002272.1_pt1 | contig 18317 bp, 11 predicted proteins | sample 5400081 | NCBI WGS metagenome assembly WNFZ01 (sample SAMN13153365, study PRJNA577476) | soil metagenome | isolation source: 80 cm soil or saprolite under grassland replicate 1 | place: USA:California | collected 2016-06-15 | reverse complement strand
GAGCAGCGTCACGACCATGGTCAGGCCGATCAGAGCGTAGAGCATCCGATAGCGGCTCTGGAACCGGCTGACGTTCTCGAAGCTCAGCCCGGCGCGCAGTGTCCTCGCGGACCAGAAGACGTGGAGCGGGTAGAGCACGAGCGGCACCGCCCCGAGGGGGGCGGGGACGAGACCGGCATGGGCGAGGAAGACGAGGTCGCCGTAGGCGAGGGTGAAGCCCAGGAACCCGGCGGCGAACGCCGCGGTCCTTCCGAACGCCACCGCGTTCGTGCGGACGCCGTTGAGCCGGTCCCCCTCGTAGTCGCGCACTTCCTGGTTCAGGTGTCCGGCCGTGAATGTCAGCGCGAAGAAGAACGCGATCAGGATCCCGCGGCTGTCGATGCCGCCGAACAGCGAGTAGCCGAGGAGGAAGTGCAGCGTGCCCCCGACCAGGTGGGGCGACGAGGAGACGAGCGGCAGGCCCTTCGCGTTGATGGAGGGGTGCGAGTAAAGGAGGCCGAGGGCGGCGATGGCGACGGCGACGAGGAAGGTCCGCCCGGGAAGGAGCGTGAACACCAGCAGGCTCGCGGCGAGAAGGCCCGCGGAGAGCAGGAGCACGCCCCGCGGCGTGATGCCCCTCGTCGAGAACACGTTCGCCGACTTGTTGGGGTCGTTCGAGTCCGACGCGATGCCAGCCCAGTCGTTGAAGGTGAAGATGTGGGCGACGAGGAGGAAGCCCGCCAGCGCGAGCAGCAGAACGCTCAGGGCGCTCTCGACGGTGATCTCCTTGAGCGCGAAGGCCGCCCCGAGGAGGGGCGACCCCTGGAGCAGGAGGACCTCCTGGTAGCGGACGCACGAGAGGTAGGCGCGGAACTCGAGTCCCGCCCGCCGCACCCCGACGTCAGAGGCCGGCTTCACCGGGCGAGGTATGCCCCGAGTGTTGCGAGGCGAGACCCGTCGTCAGGAGCCGCGGGCCGAGGCGCGGCGAGGCCGGCGCCCGGATGGCCGGCGCGGCAGGAAGCACAGGGCGGATGACCGTTGGCACAACGGGATTATACGGCGCCGGCGACGGTTTGCCGAGAGGTCTTCCCTCAGTCCATGAAGCGATAGCGAATGATGTGCCCGAGCGCTGCCAGCCCGTCCCGCCACGTGATCTTCTTCCCTTCCGCGTAGGTCCGGCCGTAGTAGCGGATCGGGACCTCGTAGACCCGGCAGTCGAGCCTGGCGACCTTGACGGTGATCTCGGGCTCGAAGCCGAACCGGTTGGACGTGAGGGTGATCCGCCGGAGGACGTCCGCGCGGAACACCTTGTAGCCCACCTCCATGTCCGAGAGGTTCAGCCCGGTGAGCAGGTTGGTGAGCAGGGTGAGGAAGCGGTTGGCGGTGTAGTGCCAGAAGTAGAGTACCCGGTGCGGACCGCCGTGGAACCGGTTGCCGAAGACCACGTCGGCCTGGTCCTCGAGGATCGGCTCGAGCAGGAGCGGGTAGTCGCGGGGATCGTACTCGAGGTCCGCGTCCTGGATCAGGATGATCTCGCCCCGCGCGTGGGCGATCCCGGTCCTGATCGCCGCCCCTTTGCCCCGGTTGGCCTCGTGGGTGAAGACCCGGACCTCGTCGCCATGATCGGCCGTGATCTTCTGCAGCGCCTCGCGCGTCGCGTCCGTCGAGGCGTCGTCCACCACGATCAGCTCGTGGGCCAGGTCGATGGGGGCCCGTCTGACCCGCGCGACCGTCTCGCTGATGGTCCGCGCCTCGTTGTAGACGGGCATGATCACGGAGAGCATCACGGCTGACATGGGATCACTCCAATCCCGGGATACCGCGCGTCGCCAGAAGGCCGCGCTCGCGCGGGCGCCTTTGCCGTCGTGGGGCGCGGCGGCCACTGGCAGTATCGCATACCGGGGGGTTCGAGCCCAACCATCGGCACTGGGGCAGCGTCGTAAATTCAGCGGGTCTCAGCGGGCTGTGTCGGCAGCGGGAGGGCCTCACCCCAGCGGCGCGCGGCCTCGACATAAAGCCTGAGCCAGAGCGCATAGCCCACGTCTTCGGACCAGTGGTAATGGGACGGGGTCGCCGAGAGGTCGTTGTGATAGAGAAGGGGCGGAGTGCGCGATACCGTGGCGAATCCACCCTGTGCGCCTTCGCGCAAGGCGCGGAGAATGGGTCCGGGCGAGGGACGCCGGCCTTCGTTCAGGAGCAGGCTCCGCAAGAGCCGGGCCTGGGTCAGATAGGCCTCCTGTCCCGGGATCTCGGTGCGCAGGCGCCGCTCCGGCACCCGGACAGGACAGCCCGATCCGGCAAGGTCGGCTTCGCGCAGGAGCGGCACCAACGGCGCGACCGTGTACCAGACCCAGATGCGGTCGTCCGCCATCCGTGGCTGCAGCGCCCTGCACAGCCTGTCCGCCGCCTCGGGATCATGCTTCGCGAGGAGCAGGTAGACGTGCATCTCGACCCCCACGTCGGGGCGGTTGAGGCCATGGCCCGCGTACTTGCTGTAGAAGCACCGGTACTCTGCCTGGTCCGCGAGATAGGTCGGGTAGAGGCCCGCATCGTCGCGATGGCGCGCCAGCGTCTGGAGCGCGGAACGCAGGAGCGCGAGGTCATGCTTCGGCGCGATCCTCCAGACCAGCGCGGTGTCGTCGGAGTCCGGCGGCATCTCGCAGCCCCTCCGGGACCCGTCAACCGCGCCCGGATCTCCGTGGTAATGCACGAGCCCCGTCGCTTCGATCTGGTGCCGGAGGTAGCCACGCGCCCGCTCGAGGGCATCGTGCAGACCCGTCTCCCGGGCCACGGGATCGAGGAGATCGACGATCAGGGCCGGTGTGAAGACATTCAGTTCCGGCGTGGCGCGCTCGAAGGCAGGGCGGGGCGTGACGGGTGTGCGCCAGTACCCTTCGGAGCTCTGGCGGGCCCGCAGCGCATCGGCGGCGAAGAGAAATGGGCTGGCGAGGCTGTGCGGATCCTCGGGCTGCGCCCGGGGCCCGCCGGCGCGGGCCCACCATCCGCCGAGCGCCGAGACGGCCACCAGCCCGGCCGTCACCGCGGCGACGACGATGAGGCGGGACCTCCTGCCCAATCCGTCTCCTTCAGCCCCCATACCCGCTCGCGCAGGGCCACAGGATCGCGCTGGTCGCATGGGGAGACGCCGCCCGGTCCATGGTGGCGGTCATCGAACGAGGGCCGTCCCGCCGATGGAGGGCGGGAAGGCGGTCACGAAGCGGCCATGCCCGCTGTCCGTCGCCCATCGGATCCATCTCAGCGCGGGATCCTCCAGGTCCCTGTCGAAACGGAACACGGCCTCCGCCGGCCAGCCGTCCTCCGTCAGCGCGGTCACCTCGATGTCGGCGCCGGCCAGCCGTACTCGCTCGCGCAAGGTCATGGGATTGTCCCTGGGGCGGAACAGGCGCTCCTGGGACCCGTCCCAGCGGACGCGGAGGGTTCGCGCATCAGCCCGGTAGACCCTGAGCGGAGCCCCTGAAGCCAGTACCAGTGTCTGCGCGGGGATCGGCTGGCCCTTGACGGTTCGGATGAAGAACGAGTAGGAGACGGCGACGGTGCGCGGGAGGTTGACGATGACGACGAGCTGGCGGCGGATGGCCGGGTCGGCCGGGATGCTGTCGGAAACCTGCTCCAGGCTGCCATCGCCTGTTCTGATCGCCGCCCGAACGAGTTGCAGTGGCGAGGCCACGAGGTGCACCGCCACGAGCGCGGCCGCGAGCAGGGTGGCCGGCCGTCTCCACAGCGGGCGCCCGGGCCCCCACGGCTCCCGGTCGAGCAGGCCGCACAGGAACCGGGCGAGCAGGCCCATCGCGCCGAGCCCGACGAAGAAGAGCTGGCGATCATGGGGAGTGGCGGCGCAGGCCGGCACCACCGCGAGCACCTGTCCCAGGCTCCAGAAGCGGGCCACCGGGTCCCGCCTCAGCAGAGGAGCCAGCAGGGCGCCCAGCACGGCGAGGATGAGCACCGCGCCGATCCACCGAGCGCTGGCCGCTCCGGCGGGGAGCTGGGGGAAGCTTTCGGCGGAGGGCCCGGTCCACTGAGCCAGGAGCAGGACCGGCCCGTTCTTCCCGAGCGCGCGCGCGAAGTGCAGCGGCTCGCGCAGAGGGTTGAGATAGTCCGGCGAGAATCCCCGGACGCCATAGCCCAGCCCGGTGTAGAGAAGCTGCCACGCGGTCACCACGATGGCGTGGGGCAGGAGCGCCGGGAGCCGGCGACGCCAGCTGCCGCCGTCCAGGAAGACGGTGTGAGCCACGAGATAGGCGCCGGTCGCCACCGCCCCCTCGGCGCTCAGCAGCGCCACGGCGAGGGATCCCGGCGCGAGGAGCGATCCGGCCCGCCAGCCGGCCCGCCGCCACCGGTCGTGAAACAGCAGGGTGAGGGTCCCGAAGAGCGCCCCCAGGATCGTATTGCGCCCGGCCACCCAGGTGACGGCCCCGGCATGGCCGGCATCGAGAGTATAGAGCAACGCCGCGATTCCCGCCGCCCACGCGGGTCCCATCAGCCGTCGGTACATCAGCGCGACCGCCACGACCAGGCCGCTCCACCAGAGCAGGTTCTGCGCGTGCATGAGCGCCGGCAGGTCCCGCCACACGGCGTAATCGAGCCAGTGGGTCAGGGCGCTGACGGGACGCCAGAATGCCACTCGCGCGCCCGGGAAGGTCCACCAGGGCAAGAGCCCCAGATCGAGCATGCGGCGGGTCCGCCCGGGAGTCCCGTCGAAGAAGTTGAAGATGTCCAGCCGCGAGGGGTAGACGTCGCTCAACGCGCTCGAGCCCGACAGGATGCCGAGGAGCACGTAGTCGTCGCTCCACAGTCCCGCCCATAGCGAGGGCAGGACCAGGGCGATGGCCAGGACAGTCAAGGCGGGGAGGAACGCGCGATGGCTCGTCGAAATCCGGAGCGCCACCGCGACGCATCGCGAGAGCGAGCGCGCAAGCCCCTCGCGGTCCGCGGGTCGGCGAGGAAGGGCGACCCGCGAGGTCTTCGCCCAGAACCAGCTCACTGGAATCAGTCGTCGAATCTGCGGGTTCGCCCGCGCCCAAGGGGGACAACGCTCGCGGCGGGGCGGCCGCCGCGCGTCTGGATCTCCAATCGTTCAGTCCCTTCTGAGCAGGCGTGGCTGCGATCGACTCGGGCGCTCGCGATGGCTCGAAGGTAGACGATCGCGCTCCCGCCTGTCAAGGCGGGGACGCGCGGCGCACTCGGAGGGGGTCGCCGCGGGATCGATGGCTGCCTCGGGCCCCGTCTGGTCCGCGACGTGGCCCAGGACCCGGCCCCAAGTGACCCACTGCCGAGCGGGTCGTCGGGTAGTGCCTCGGTCTGCCAAACCGAGACACCACCGGTCGTCGAGGTCCTCGCCGGCCTCGCGGAACGGATCGTCAAGAAGCGCTCGACGACCTCCGCTCCTGTATCATAATGACCTCGGGCTCCCATCACATCGTCATTGGCCGGCGGACGTGGCCGTCCGCGCAGACGGCGCGTCGTTGGCGCGAGGACAATCGGTGCCGATATGGGCGCGGAACACTCGCTGAACGTGGTCGGCAGGTGTGAACGGATGAGGCCGAGCCGGCGCCTCTGGCGCCGTCTCGCGGTCCGGAGCACGCTCGAGGCCGGCCTCACCTCGCCGACCGTAGTTTGGGTTCCGGCGGACCTCTAGCCGGGGATCGTCGTCGTCACGGCAGCATCCTCGCCCGACGGATATGGCCGGCCAGTGAGGACCCGGAGCCCGTCGCCGGTCTCCGCCCGGATCGCGAGCGGCATCGAGCACCTCGTCGTCCTCTCGGCGTACCTGGTCTCGACGCTCCTCATGACCTACCCCGTCGTCCTCTCCCTGACCCGCTCGATCCCGATGGATCACCAGATCAAGGACTGGTACCCGGGCGACGGAGACCCGTGGCACTTCGTCTGGGCCTTCTGGTTCTTCCAGCGGGCGCTCGCGACGTTTCCACCCCATCTCTTCTGGACCGACCTCGTCTTCTATCCGATAGGGTTCGAGATGCCGTTCATCACCGGGATCGGCGCGATTCTCCTGCCGGCGGCGCTGCTCGGGCCGCTCGTGGGCCTGACCGTCACGTATAACCTGCTCTGGATCCTGTCGTTCGTTCTCGCCGGCTATGCGATGTATCTGCTCGGGCGCTACCTGTTCCAGGACCGGCTCGTCGCGTTCTTCTGCGGTTCCCTGTTCATGTTCTCCTCGTATCGGATGATGCACGCCCTCGAGCACCTGCCGTTGTTGATGGCGTCGTTCCTGATTCCTCTGTTCGCCCTGTGCCTGTTCAAGGCCGTCGAGGAGCCGACGACGAAGCACTGGGTGTTCTGCGCCCTGGTGTGGGCGGCCAGCGCCGGCATGGGGTGGTACGGCACGATCTCCCTCTTCATCTACCTCGCGATCTTCGTGGTCGTGCTCGCCCGTCACCGGCGCCCGGCACTCCAGCTGCGGCGTCACCTCAGACCGGTGGCGGTGGCCCTCTGCGTGCTCGTCGTCACCGCGTCCCCCTTCGTGCTCCCGTTGATGATCAGCCCGGCCCGGGACAGCATCGTGAACCGTCCCCTCACCGAGTCCAACGTGTACGCCGCCGACCTCCTCGCGTTCTTCGTTCCCGGCGCCCGCAATCCCGTCTTCGGGAGGTTCGTCGGCCCCATGTACGAGCGCTTCACCGGGAACCAGTACGAGCAGACGGTCTACCTCGGCTACGTCTTGCTGGCCCTCGCCCTGGTCGGGGTCCTCCGCTCCTCGTGGGAGAAGACCCGCCTCTTCGCAGTGGCGGCCGTGACGTTCTTCGTTTTGGCGCTCGGACCATTCCTGCACGTCCACGGCCGGTATCGGTTCACGCTCGACGGGGAGGTGCTGAGCGTTCCCCTGCCCTACCTCGTGCTCCACTACATCCCGTTGCTGAACGGCGTGCGCGTGCCGAGCCGGTTCACCGAATTGCTGGTCTTCTCGCTGGCGGTCCTGGCCGGCTACGGGCTCGCCGCGATCTGCGCCCGTCTCGAGGCGCCGCGGTGGCGGGCGGCGCTGGTCGGGGTGCTGCTGGTGGGCGGGGCGGTCGAGCTGGCGGCGGCGCCGTTCCCGGTGGCGAGCGCGAAGGCGCCGCGGATCTATTCCGAGATCGGCTCGCGGCGTGAACCCTTCACGGTCCTGGAACTCCCGCTGGACTGGCGCATCATCAAGTACCACTACTACCAGACCATCCACGGAAAGCGCATGCTCGTCGGCCACCCGGTCAGGTCGAGGGAGAAGTATTCGACGTATCCCGCGGGCCTACCGCTGATCCCCATCCTGAAGCAGCCGCGCCTCCTCCTCGAAGGGTCGGCGCCGGCGGATGGGCGCCGGGACGCCGAACGGCTTGCGGCATTCTTCGACATCCGGTACCTCATCATTCATCGTCGGTACCTGGATCCTCCCGTCTTCGAGAAGCTGGACCGGTTCGTCGACGACCAGTTCCCGCACGCGGAGCGGCGAGTGGATGGCGAGGTGGTGGCGTATGCGCTGAGAGGCCCGGAAGGGGGCACCGCCCTGTGGCCGGACGACTACGTCATCGACTTCGGCGCGCCGAGCCGGGAATTCGCCCTGCTCGTCGGGTGGTCGGGCGACGAGCGGTCGGGCGAGACCACGATGCAGTGGTCGAGTGACCGCACGTCATCGATGTACCTCCACCTGGGGGCGCCGACGGATCGCCTCCTCGAGATGCGATTGCTGCCGCTGACCTACGAGGGCTCCCCCCGCCAGACCGTCGCCGTCTCGGTCAACGGGACGCGTCACGATCGGCTGGCGCTCGAGCCGGGGTGGGCGCAGTACCGGATGAAGCTGCCGGCGAGGCTGTTTCGAGCCGGGTTGAACGTGGTGACGTTCGAGTACGGCTATGCGGTCGCGCCCGCCCGGGTGATCGCGGGCAGCACCGACCCCCGCACGCTCGCGGTGGCGTTCGATTACGTGGCGTTGCGGCGGGCGCGGTGACGGATCGGCCGTCTCCGCCCAGCGGCGGCGCCGGGTTCGGTCGGCGAGCCCGTCCGCGTGGGCATGGGCGAGACCGTCGCGGGGTCGCATGCGCGAGAACCTGATTCTCGCCGCGATCCTGACCGCGGGCGCCGTCATCCGCTTCTACCGGCTCGATCTGACCTGGTTCTTTCTCGATCAGGCGCGGGACGTCGCCGCCGCGGCCGGTATCGCCGCCGGCGCCAGCTTTCCGCTGCTGGGTCCGCGCATTGGCTGGACCGAGGCCTATCTCGGCCCGCTGTACTTCTATCTGATGGCGATCCCGTTCTCCATTGCCCGCGACCCCGTGGCCGGCGCCGCCTTCGTCGCGGTCGGTCACCTGGTGGCCCTCCTGGCGCTCTACCGGTTCGCGAGGGAGTTCTTCGGTCCGCGCGTCGCCGCGTGCGCGTCGGCGCTCTTCGCCGTCTTCCCGCTGACCATCTTCAGCTCGCGGCTGGTGTGGCATGCGGGGCTCTTGCCGCCCCTCATCGTGCTCTACATGCACGCCCTGTACCGCCTCGTCGTGCGCGGCCACTCCGCGTCAGTGGTGCCCTTGCTGGGGCTGCTGGCGGCGCTGACCCAGCTCCACCTGACGTCGATCGCCCTCGCCGGTGTCGCGCTGATGGCCGTGCTCCTGTTCCGCCCTCGACTCCGGATCGGTCATGTCCTCGGGGGCGCCGCTCTCTTCCTGTTCCTCTACCTCCCGTACGTCGTGTACGAGGTCGGCCACCGCTTCGAGAACGTGAGAGCGCTCTCCCGGTTCGGCGCGTCCGCGGAGGGCCTGGCCCCGCTCGACGGCCTCCCCCGCGTCGTCGGGAACCTCCTGCTCCTCTTCTCGCCGGCGCTGAGCGGCTTCGTCCTCGAGGCCGACTGGTCCCCCGCCTTCCTCGCCGGATTCTGGATCCTCTACCATGTGGAAGCGGCGCTGTTCGGCATCGGGCTCGTGCTCTGCATCTCCGGCCTTCTGATGGGCGGCAGGGGCGTCGGCGCCGATCAGGGCGCGGAGCGACGGCAGATGGCGCTCCTGCTCCTGTGGGTGAGCGTGCCGGTCCTGATCCTCGGGGGCAAGAAGACGGCCCTCTGGTGGTATTACCTGGACGTCGTGTATCCGAGCCCGTTCGTCCTCGCCGGCCTCGCGATCGCCTCCGCTCCGTCTCTGGTCTTCCGGGGCGCGCTCGGTCGCAAGCACGCGGCGCGCGCGCTGGCCGGTGTGGCCGCCGCCATCGTGGTGTCCCAGGCGTACTTCCAGCTGAATTTTCAGCGGAAGGTCGTCGCCCGCGGGGAGATGGTCGTCGCGGTTCCCAGGTTGTCAATCAACGCGGCGGGTTCACCCTTCGAGACGTTGGTCACCCTGCCGCTCGGCTACCGGCGCGACATCGTCCGGGCGCTGGTCCGCGATTTCGGCGTCGAGCCGGAAGCCTTTTTCCGGAAGGTTCACGGGGCCGTGCTGGGGCTCGCCGAGGAGAACCGGTATCTCGTCGCGTATCTGTCGCTTCGTCACGGAGGGCCCCGCGGGGCGCAGCCGGCTTTCGACCCGCACTACCTGGTGGCACGAGCGGCCGGTGGCGACGCCGAACCCGGCGCAACCCGGTCGAGACGGATCGGTCCGTATGTCATCATCGAGCGCCGGCCCATCGTCGACTACGAGAGCTGGAGCTGCGCCGTGACGGTCGGCGGTGTCGCGGGAATCGCGGAGTGGACGAGGCTCAGAGTCCCGGCCAGAGATGCCGCTCTCACGGCTCGCGAGGGCGAGAGGCTCTGGTGCCGCGGGAGCCTCGATGTTCCGCCGTCAGGGGGGGGCGTGAGGGTCGCCGTGAGCGTCCTCGGGTGGGCTCCGTTCGACGCCGTCGCGCTTCAGGTCGGCAGCCGCCGGCTGGCGCCCGTCGCTCGAGAGAGGCGGCAAGACCCGCTGATGCTCAAGGCGCCGTCGGGGTGGTCGATGGGAATCGGCTGGGCCAGCGAGACCGTGTTCGACTTGACCGGGTCGGCCCCGCCCGGGAAGAGCGTCGTCACGATCGAGCTGGCGGGGGTGGGACAGATCATCGGCTTCGACGTGTACGAAGGCCGTTCCTGGTGAGGTTCTCGGACCGGGTCTTCTCGCGGCCGGATTCCACGACCGCCCCGCACGTCCGCGGCGACGTTCACGTCGGGGGCTCCCCATCGTCCCCCTTGCCCGGCCGAATTCCCGGGTGAACCTTGTATACTAAGGTGCCGTGCGGGTACTGATCACCGGCATCACCGGGTTCGTCGGCAGCCACATGGCCGAATACGCGCTCGCCCAGGGCGCGGAGGTCTTCGGCTCCAGCCGGTGGCGGAGCAAGAGCGAGAACATCGACCACCTGCGGTCGCGCATCACCCTCATCGAGTCCGACCTGCGCGACCTGTCCTCGGTGCGGGCGCTCGTGGAACTCTCCAACCCCTCCCACGTGATCCATCTGGCCGCCCAGAGCTTCGTCGGCGCCTCATGGCACCAGCCGGCCGAGACGCTGTCCACCAACGTCATCTCGCAGGTCAATCTCCTCGAATCGATCCGCGGGCTCAGGCTCGAGCCGCGCTTCCTCGCCGTGGGTAGCAGCGAGGAATATGGCATGGTCTACGAGGACGAGCTGCCGATCCGGGAGACCAACCCGCTCCGGCCGCTCTCGCCCTACGCCGTGAGCAAGGTCGCCCAGGACCTGATGGGCTACCAGTACTTCAAGAGCTACGGCCTTTACATCATCCGGACCCGGGCCTTCAACCACAGCGTGGGCCGGCATACTCCCGTGCTGCTCCGCGACGACCGTACGGGGCTATTGGACATCCGCTACATCTGCGAGATCCGGCGATACAAGGCGAGGGGATACCTGGGCGGCCGGATGCTGGACGATGGCGCGGTGGTCTGGGACATGCGGCGTCATCCGGTGTCCGTATGGGCTGACGGCGAGTGGGCGAAGGTCATCCACGTGTCGTGTCATCCCCTTCGCCCCGGCGACCGCGTGCTGCGGCTGGTCAGCAGCGGCGGCATCGTGGAGGTCACCGGCGACCACTCGGTCATGGCGCCGGGCTCGGATGGGCACGTCCCCGTGACGGCCCGCGACCTCTCCGTGGGGGACCGGGTCACGCTGGTGGACCTGCCACCGGGTCAGGGGATGTGGGTGCATGAGGACGTCGCGTGGTTCCTGGGCTTCTTCGTCGCCGAGGGGTGCATCACGGGCGCCCGGGTCCGGATGGACAACAAGGACCGCAAGCCCCTCGAGCGCTGCGCCGAGGTGCTCCTCCGGCACTTCGGGGTAGACTCGTACTTCATCGAGGGTACGCGAGGGGTCTGGCGCCTGACCGTTCGCCGTCCGGAGAACTTTGCTCGATGGCTTCATCCCCAGGTCTACGCCAGCGACGCCAACAAGCGGGTCCCGCGCAGCATTCTGAACGCTCAGGCCGACGCCAAGCTGGCGTTCCTTCGGGGCTACAACGAGGGAGACGGGCTCCGCGCCGGGCACGGATCGTATGAGTTCAAGAGCTTCAAGACCAAATCGCCGATCCTGACCCTCGGCCTCTGCTACCTCATCGCGAACACGACGCGCCAGCGTATCTGTCTGAACACAGAGGTTCGGTCGACAGGGATCTATTACCTCATCAACTTGAACTCGACCAACGAGGGACACGAGCGCTGGGGGCAGCACCTCGAGGTCCCCGAGGACGTGATCAAGAAGATCGAAGCCGTCTCCTACGAGGGCGAGGTGTGGGACTTCGAGACCGACGATCACGTGTTTCACGCCGGCCTCGGCCGAAACCTCGTGCACAACACCGGGCCCCGCCGCGGCGACGTGTTCGTCGAGTCGACGTTCGCCCGTCAGGTGGCCGAGATCGAGGCCGGGCTGTGCGAGCCGGTCGTGCAGGCGGGCGATCTCAAGCCCCGGCGGGACTACTCGGACGTGCGCGACATCGTGCGCGGCTACTGGCTTCTGCTCGAACGCGGCGAGGCCGGCGAAGTCTATAACCTCTGCTCGGGGCGTTCCTGGGCCATCCAGCAGATGCTGGATGGCCTGCTCGCGCAGTCCACCGTGAAGGGGATCGCGGTCACGGTCGATCCCACCCGCCTGCGCCCGTCGGACGTCATGATCCTGGAGGGGGATCCATCCAAGATCGAGAAGGCGACCGGGTGGAAGGCCGAGATCCCGTTCGAGCGCACGCTCACGGAGCTCCTCGACTACTGGCGGGAGCGCGTCCGGCGCGCGTCGCGCTGAGCTCGCCTCCGGCCACGAAGCACGCGGACCGGGCCATGAAGGTGGCGCTGGTGCACGACTGGCTCACGGGCATGCGGGGCGGCGAGCGCTGTCTCGAGGCCTTCTGCGAGCTCTTCCCCGACGCCGACCTCTTCACCCTGCTCCACCTCCCCGGCTCCGTCGCGCCCGTCATCGAGCGGCGTCGCGTGATCACCTCGTTCATCCAGCGGCTGCCGCGCGCGGCCGGCGCGTATCGACGGTACCTGCCGCTCTTTCCCGCCGCCGTCGCCCGCTTCGACCTCCGCGGGTATGACCTGATCCTGTCCTCGAGCCATGCCGTCGCCAAGAGCGTGCGGGTCCCGCCGGGGGCGCTGCACGTCTGCTACTGCTTCACGCCCATGCGCTACGTCTGGGACCTCTACGACGAGTACTTCGGAGCTGCGGCGGGCCCGCTCACGCGGATCGTGATGCCTCCGGTGGCGGCGGCGCTGCGCCGCTGGGACCGCCGCACCGCGGCCGGGGTCCGGCACTTCGTGGCCATCTCGCGCTTCGTCGCGGATCGGATCCGGCGCGCCTACGGTCGGGAGGCCGAGGTGATTCACCCGCCGGTGGATGTCGCGCGCTTCCGCATCGAGGAGTCGCCGGGAGACTTCTACCTGGTCGTGTCGGCCCTCACGCCGTACAAGCGGGTCGATCTGGCGGTGGCGGCCGCCAACCGGCTGGGCCGGCGGCTGCTCGTGGTGGGAACCGGCCCCGAGGCGCGGCGTCTGGAGGCCATGGCCGGACCGAGCGTGGAATTCCTGGGATGGCTCGACGATGTCCGGGTCGCCGACCTCTTCGCGCGCTGCCGCGCCTTCATCTTCCCCACGCTCGAGGACTTCGGTATCACGCCGCTGGAGGCCATGGCGTCGGGGCGACCCGTGATCGCCCTCGGGCAGGGGGGCGCGCGGGAGACGGTGGTGCCTCCCGGCGGCGCCGATCCGCCCACCGGCCTCCTCTTCGAGCGCCAGACGGTCGATGGCCTCATCGGCGCCATCCGGGAGCTCGAGGGGGACCCTGGTCGCTTCGAGCCCAAGGCGCTCCGGCGGCGGGCGGAAGCCTTCGACCGTCCGCTCTTCAAGGAGCGAGTCAAGGCCTATCTCGACGCGCGACTCGCCGAGCACGGCCGGTGCTGAAGGCCCACTCCCGGTTCCTCGAGCAGCTCATGCTGGCCGGCGACCTCGGGCTGGTGGCGGCCTGCTGGCTCCTGTCCTATCTCGTCCGCTTCCGCGTGCTCGGCCCGCCGCTCCTGCGCGGCGACGTCCCACCCCTCGGCCCCTACCTCCTGATGCTGCTGCCGATCCTCGTCGTCTGGGGCGTGTCCTTCCGCGCCTTCGATCTCTACCGCCCGCGGCGCATCGGCTCCCATCTCTCCGAGGCCGCCGACATCGCCAAGGCCTCGTCCCTGGGCGCCCTCGTCCTCGTGGCCGTCATGACCTTCCTCTTCCGCGGCTACGACTACTCGCGTGTCGTCATCGTCTGCTTCTGGCTCCTGTCCATCGCCACCGTGTGGTTCTCGCGCGCGGCGTTCCGCGAGGCGCTGCGCTTCGCGCGCCGCCACGGCTACAACCTCCGGTACGCGGTGGTCGTGGGGAGCGGCGAGCTGGCGGCGACCGTCGTGCGGCGGATCCAGTCGCGGCGGGACGTCGGCATCCAGGTCCTCGGGAGCGTCGGGGACAAAAAGGAGGAGGGAGCGGGCGTGACGTGGCTGGGCGGCTACGCGGACCTGCGCGCCGTGCTCGACTCGCGGCCGGTGGACCACGTGGTGCTGGCGCTCAGTCACGAGGACCAGGGGCGGCTCGGCGGTCTGCTGGACGCCGTCGGCGACGAGCCGGTGACGATCCACGTGGTGCCCGATCTCTTCCGCTTCGCCTCGCTCCGGGGCGGCGTGGAGGAGTTCGAGGGCATGCCCTTCATCCACCTGCGCGAGTCGCCGCTCCACGGCTGGAGCCGGGTCGCCAAGCGCGCCTTCGACATCGTCTTCTCGCTGGCGGTGCTCGTCGGCCTGTCGCCGCTGCTGGCGCTCGTCGCCGCCGGCGTCAAGCTCACGTCGCGCGGGCCGGTGCTCTTCCGCCAGGAGCGCATGGGGCTCGATGGCCAGCGCTTCGGCATGCTGAAGTTCCGCACCATGCGGGTGGACGCCGAGGCCGAGACGGGGCCGGTCTGGGCCTCCACCGATGATCCCCGCCGGGTGCGCTTCGGCGCCTTCCTCCGCCGCTTCAGCCTGGACGAGGTGCCGCAGTTCGTGAACGTGCTGCGCGGGCAGATGAGCGTGGTGGGCCCGCGCCCGGAGCGGCCGGTCTTCGTCGAGCGGTTCCGGCAGACGGTGCCCGGCTACATGCTCCGGCACAAGGTGAAGTCGGGCGTCACCGGCTGGGCGCAGGTCCACGGGCTCCGCGGCAACACCGCGCTCGACAAGCGCATCGAGTACGACCTCGAGTACATCGAGCGATGGTCGCTCCTGCTGGACCTCAAGATCATCGCCCTCACCGTGGGACGGGTCCTCTTCGAGCGGAACGCGTACTAGAGCGATGATAAGGGCCCATCTGCGGCGTTCTGTCGGAGGGGGCCTCGGCGGCCCCCTCCGAAGCCTCCCCCAGGACTCGGTTGCGCGGGCGAAGCCCGCGCTCGAAGTGGACCACCCAACGCTGGGCTGTGCGAATCCTGATCCGCTGCTCGCCTCCCGACGTGGAAGGGTTCCACTTTCGAGCGCCGGCTTTGCCGGCGCAACGAATCCTGGGGGGAGGGTTCGGAAGGGGGGCGAAGCCCCCCTCCGAGTGGAACGTACAGAGAGTACGCCTCGCGTGCGGCCCTCGGGCGCCGCCTTGCAGCTGGACCCTTCTCATCGCTCTAGCCACGGTCTTTGACAGGCTCGTACCAGCGTATCGGAGACGAGCTCTCATTGACCGCGCTCCGTCGTGCCCTGCTCGCCGCCTTCGTCCTCGGGCTGGGCTTCTCCATCACGCTGTCCGAAACGGCGCTCGCGCTGCTCACGCTCGTGTGGCTCGGGCGGCTGCGCGACCCCGACTATCGCCGCGCTGCCTCGTGGCCGCTCGTTGCGCCCGTGACCGCCTTCGTCGCGGCGACGCTGCTGTCCGCGCTCGTCTCCGGGCACCCGGCCACGGGCCTCCCGGCGTCCAGGGGACTCCTGCTCATCCTGGCCCTGTACGCCACCGCCGATGCCTTGCCCGGAGTCGAGGCGGCGGATCGGTTTCTCTCGGCGCTGGCGGTGGTCGCCGCGGCGGCGGCGCTGATGGGACTGCTCCAGGTCGGCTTCTGCCCGCAGCCGGAACCGAGCGGTGGCCTCGCGCGATGGTTCTTCCACCGCTGCGATCGCGCCCGCGCCGCGTTCAGCATCTACATGACGCTGGCGGGCGTCCTCAACCTCGTCTTGCTCGCGACGGTGCCGCGGCTCCTCCCGACCGGATCCTTTCGCGGCTGGTCCGTGCCGACCTGGCTCATCACGCTCGCGGGGCTGGCCGCGACCTTGACCCGGGGCGCCTGGATCGGCTTTGCCTCGGGCGTGCTGGCGTTCCTGCCGGCGGCGCGCCGAGGGCGCTGGCTCCTGGCCGGCGGCCTCCTCCTGCTGGCCATCGCGGCCCTCGCCGGGCCCGCCCACCTGAGCCGCCGCCTGGCCAGCATGGCCGATCCCCACGACCCCACGGTGAGAGAGAGGGAGTACATGTGGCGGAGCGGCGTTGCAATGTGGAAGGAGCAGCCATGGCTCGGGCTGGGACCGGGCGGCGTCAAGCGCGAATACCGGCGATACGCGATTCCCGGGGCCATCAAGACGCGGACGGGCCACGTGCACAACACGCCGCTCCAGATCCTCGTGGAGCGCGGTGTGATCGGCCTCGCCGCCTGGCTCTGGATCTGGGCGGCGTTCTACAAACGCGTGATCACGCTCCTGCGGCGCTTCCCCGCCGACGCCGGTCGCGAGAGGGCGCTCGTGACGGGAAGCCTCGCGGCCGTGACCGGCTTTCTCATCGGGGGGTTGTCGGAATACAACTTCGGCGATTCCGAGGTCGTCCTGGTCGCCTGGACGGTGATGGCGTTGCCCTTCGTCGTGGAGCGCGACATCAGGAGCCCTCACCCTGCTCCGCTCCCCCTGGGGGAGGAGGGGCTCGGATGAATCCCTCTCCCTCCACGACTCCACGAGAGAGAGGGCAGGGTGAGGGTGGGTTGGTCAGTACACCGCGTAGGGCTCGGTGGAGGAGCGCACCTTGACGAAGTACTCCTTGAACTTCGCGAGGTCGCCATCCGACACCAGGTCGGACACGAGCACGCAGAGCAGATTTTGCTGCTTCCAGATGATGAGGCTGAAGCCGGATTCCGTCCGGATCAGCGGCCGCCACCGGTCGACCTGAACGCGCCCGCGCTCGGGCAGGGCGAGAGTGCCGGCGGGCAGGATCAGGTAGGTCACCGCATGGCCGTCCGCATCGCGGTAGGCCAGCTCGATGGCGCGGCGCCCCTCCAGATAGGTCGGCTGGGCATTGACGAGCTGGATCCTGTCGTCGCCGGTGAACACCCAGCTGAGCGCGACGCCGCTCTCCTCCATGGCCCGAGGCAGCGCCGCCGGCACCACGTCCGGGCGCGACTCGCCCCACAGGATGGTCCGCGCGTGCTCGCTGATGACGACGCGCGCGAGGAGCCGGATGGGGTCACCCGCGGCCGCGGTCGGGAGCGAGGGCAGGACCCACAGGAGCATGATCAGGGCCATGGCGAGGGCGGCGGCGGCCGGCGGCATCCAGAGCGTGAACCATCCACGCCCGGGCTGGGTGGCGGCCTCGATGATGGCCGCCCGCAGATGAGGCGGCGGCGGGTATCTGGGCAGGCGCTCCCTCAAGAGGCGCCGCAGCGCCGCGTCGTCTCCGTACCGATCCTCCACCTCGTCCGCCATCGCGTCAGACCTTCGAATCCTCGCCGTAGTCCTTCAAGTGTCCCCGCAGCCGTTCCTTGGCGCGGAAGATCCGCGACTTCACCGTGCCGATGGGGCAATCCATGATCCGCGCCACATCCTCCAGCGGCAGCCCTTCGACCTCGGCGAGCAGGAGCGGCGTCTTGAATTCTTCGGGGAGCCTCATGAGCGCCCGCTCGAGGTCCATGTGAACCGCCGATCTCTCGCTGTCCTGCTCCGGCGAGTCGTGGAACATCGGCGCTTCGCCCTCCGGGACCCCGTCTTCGGAGATCGCCGACTCGCGCTCCCGTAGCCGGTAAAAGGTCAGGAAGGTGTTTCTCAGTATCTGGAACAACCAGGCGCGCAGGTGGGTTCCCGGCTGGAAGCGGTGGGAGAAGCGGAGGGCCCTGACGTAGGTCTCCTGGACCAGGTCCTCGGCCTCCGACCCGTTCCGAGTGAGATAGACGGCCAGGTTGTGGAGCGCCTCCAGGTGCCGCAGGGCCTGCTGCAGGAAGGCGTCGTCGGTCACGGAGTTGGCCGGCGAACTCGGAAGGGGGGTTCGCCCCCCTGCCGGAGCCTTCCCGCCTGCCCTGGTTGCTCCTGCACAGCCAATGGTCGGGCGTCGATCACGCCTGGCCAGATGGTGGAGGGGAGCGTCAACCGAGCCAACGAAGTAAATGGCCTCCTTCCGCGCGGCCCGCTGGGCTAGAAGCCTGTCGGAGAAACGCTCTGGCTAGAGCGATGAGAAGGGTCCAGCTGCAAGGCGGCGCCCGAGAGCCGCACGCGAGGCGTACTCTCTGTACGTTCTACTCGGAGGGGGGCTTCGCCCCCCTTCCGAACCCTCCCCCCAGGATTCGTTGCGCCGGCAAAGCCGGCGCTCGAAAGCGGAACACCTCTACGTCGGGAGGCGAGCAACGGATGAGGATTCGTACGGCACAGGGTTGAATGGTCCGCTTCGAGCGCGGGCTTCGCCCGCGCAACCGATTCCTGGGGGAGGTCTCGGAGGGGGCCGCCGAGGCCCCCTCCGATGAAACGCCGCAGATGGGCCCTTATCATCGCTCTAGCTAGTGTTCGAACCAGCGGCGGGGCAGGTCCACTCCCACGATCCGGTGCTCATCTTCCAGCCTCTCGAGGAGATCCCGGATGGTCCGGTACAGCACCGGGTGTTCGATGTCGGGCGCCAGCTCGGCGAGTGGCTGGAGGACGAAGCGCCGCTCGTGCATCA
>WNFZ01002271.1_pt1 | contig 18317 bp, 17 predicted proteins | sample 5400081 | NCBI WGS metagenome assembly WNFZ01 (sample SAMN13153365, study PRJNA577476) | soil metagenome | isolation source: 80 cm soil or saprolite under grassland replicate 1 | place: USA:California | collected 2016-06-15 | reverse complement strand
AACTCCCAGTGATCGCCAGCATCCTTGGTGTCCCATGTATCGGCCAGGCTGGGCTTGATCGTTTGCAGGTCAGAGCCAACGAACGTCACGAGGGTCTGATAGACATTGTGAGCGATCAGAATACCGCTATATTCGTACACCACAGCTGGGTCTAACGTGATCAAGTCATCGATGTTGCTATCGATCGTCAGTCTGTTCTCTACACTGATGGGAGCCTCTGTCGCAGCAGGTGCCTCAGTTGGTGCGGCGGTTGCAGGAGCTTCGGTTGGCCCCTGCGGGCCTGCAGGGGCAGCGGTCGGTGCCGCCGGACCGCACGCCGTGAGACCTGCGGCAAGCGCAAGAGAAATGAAAATCATCAAGGGACTTCGTTTTGACTGGTACATATCGTTCTCCGCAGGAAAAGTGGTTTGGGAACTTCTAAAGCTAATCAATTGGCTGGATCTTCAAAAGGAAAAGGTGGGAAGCAATTTAAATTCAGCGTTTTGCTTCAGGCTAATTACCGCTGATGCGGCACTTTGTAATACAAAAGGACGTGCTTAGTGGGTCTAAACATACGTGCCGACATTTTGGGATACGCAAGTGAGTTTGAAGTGGGGTTTGATGCAGCGTGAACTTTCAGACACCGTCATTATAAGTTTGCCAGACAAGCATGTCAACGGTCGAAAGCTGGATTGCGTCCCTGAAGCCCGGAGTCTTCTGAATCCTCAAAAGTAAAAGGTACTTCCCCTAGTAATATTTCCTGTCCTGAAGCCACCTGCGCTGTTAGTTCAGTCGAGTTTCCCTGTTGTCTGTTGTCTATTTAATGAAGCCTGAATTTTTGGGAAAGATCTACCTCAAAGTGTATGGCTTTTTGTCCATTCCATGTTCATATAGAGTTTTCCACCTTCGAGTTCATCCAGCATTTGATTCAACCGCTTTTGGCGCGTCGCTTCAAATTTGGCGCGCGTGACCCAACCGATATAGTCGTTCTGCTGATAGGGCGGACGTGATGGCATACTTCACCTCATTTCTTCAAGGTGCATAACGCCTGGCGAATTTCACCAAGATGATACGCGGTATGCACCAAAATCGACAGGGCACCGCCAATGGTGCCTTCATCCCATGCGGGATTTTCATGGAAGAGTTTATCCATACGCAGGTAGGCGTCCTTAAGTTTTCGTTTATATTCATCCCATTGTTCAGGAGTAACCTTCTCGACGGTGCGCCAGATCAAACCCCAGTCACGCGGACTATTATCTCCTTGCAAGGCGAATCGCTCGAACGATTCGATAAAAAACGTTACATGCGCGACTTGCGCAGCGAGTGAAGCACACTTCCCGCCTACAGGAACAGATGCCTCTTCGGCGGAAACGGTTTCGAGTGTTTCGAAAAGCGATGTCCCTTGATCTAAATAAATGCCGTGATTCTTGAATTCGAACGTTTCTTCCATGAACAGAAATAAATTATTTGCAAAATCCTGGGAATTGTTCATTGTATTTTGTTCCCTTAAAGGATGATTCATTTCAGCGTGCAAAGTGCCTGACGGATTTCACCTAGATGGTATGCTGTGTGTACAACGATGGCTAATGCCGCCCCGATGACGTCTTCATCATTCCAGTTCTCTGTATCGTGGAATAATTTATCCAGCCTTACAAATGTTTCTCTCAGTTTATTTTTGAGAGTTTCCCATTCCTCGGGAGAAATTTTTTCCACGGTGCGCCAGATTTCGCCCCAATCCACTTTACCGACTTCCTGCTTCAGAAAATATTTTTCCAGCAGTTCGAGATAAAAGATCACATGCGTGACCTGCGCGGCGAGCGAGGCGCACTTGCCTCCAACGGGAATGGATGCCTCTTGCGCGGAAACCGTATCCAGCGTGGTAAGAAGCGATGTGTTGTTATCCAGATAAATGCCATGATGATTCTCGAAGGTTTCATCATAAAGACTAAAAAGATTGTTGAGGAAATTTTCCGGCTTGATCATTTTCTCCACCGACATTTGATTGGTTTTACTGGGCAGGCTCATCTCATTCTCCTAAAGTTAAATCAGATAACGATGTTTAAATTATAGAACATTATTTCTACGAAAGCAATTGTCAGTTTTTGAAATGATATCCTCAAGCTTGGTCAAGTACACAGACAAGTTTGTAATATCCTGGCTCTGCTTTGTATCCGAGCTTGCGGTTGACCGCCAGCATGGGAGCGTTGTTCGAATCGTTATGCGTGCGGACGTAATGCATACCTTCCTTCTTCGCAAGCAGGATCGTTTGAAGCTTCAAGGCTTGGGCGAGTCCGCGACCGCGATATTCACGTAATACACCGGTGAAAGCATTGTAGGCATGGTGGTCAGCGGGGTAAATACCGATTGCCGCGAGACCCACCCAACGGTCGGCGTGGGATGCGAGGAGTTGAGTGTCTGCACGAAACCAGGAGGCCTCGAAGACATCTTTTGAGAAGGCATAATAGTCCGGGAACATCTCGTCGTTGCCGGGATTATCCAACCCTGAGAGGCGATTGACTTCATAGAGTTTCTGCTTGTTCTCTTCCGTGATTCCTGCCTCGGCTAGGGAAAAGAAATAGAAGCCTTGCGCTTGAACCCGCCTCATCAAATCATCGAAGCGGTGTTCGTCGAAGTCTGTGAGATCGAGATTGGATTCAAAACCGTGATGTTGGATCTTAAAACCACGCGCCTCCGCGAACTTTATAGATACGGCGTCCGTTTCGCGGATATAGCTTTCGAAATGGGTTGCTCCATGTTCGCGAGCGAGGCGCAACGCCTCACAATACATCTGTGCCCCAAGCCCGTGACCACGCGCCTCAGGTGCGACAACTACTTTCATCTTAAAAGTTCCAGGGGTCATCCACGTTTCACGGTCTATATCCCAGTAGCCGATGGCAGCGCTGTTTTCATCTTGAGCAAGCATCGTGATTCGGATTTCTCCTTCGCGCGGCGTCCACCAATCGACGATGCCTGCTATGCTGAGTGTTTCATTCACGGTGGAATTATAGAGACGCGCAAGTTCAGCCGCGTCCGTTTCGAGATTGATTGGGCGAAACGTTGTCATGATGTTGTTCCCTCCAAATAAATTATATCCCCGAAGATGGAACTACCGCTTCACGACCCCGTTTGGCTTCGCTCAGAATAAGCCGTGAGTTGCTCCCGTTGATTCTGCATCTCCTCCACTGTGACAAACTCGAAGCCTAGCGACTGGACGCGCGGGATGATAGCATCCACGATCTCAACCACTCTCGTTCCATGTCCATGACCGTCGTGAAGGACAATCACGGCGCCAGGGATGATTGCATCGATCACCTGATGGATCGACCAATCTACGGGCTGCATCCAATGTGGCGGGATACAACTCCACATCACCAGGCGATAGCCCCACTCCGTTAAGCGAGATCGCATTCGGGTGTTGAAGGCGCCGTATGGCGGACGCAGATCTTTTATCATTTCAGGAGAAACACTGCATGTATTTGCGATGACATTTCTTGTGCGTTCAAGTTGTCCGCGAAGTACCTTTGGATTTTCAAGTGGGAACGGGACATGACGATAGCAATGGATTCCCAGTTGATGACCGCGTTGATAAATTTGCTTCACTATGTTTGGATGCTGTTCGACACTTATTCCCACTAAAAAGAACGTGGCGGGTATTTCATATTTTTCCAGCACATCCAACACACGCGGCGTATCCTGCGGATGCGGACCATCGTCAAAGGTCAGCGCGATCGCGCGGCATGACGTGTTCCCATGAAATAGAACATCGGGATAGCGGCGCTGTGCAGTGTTATAGATTCGATAGAGAGATATTGTGACAAAATCCATTTTATGGATCTTTCAGAAAGTACATTTATCGTAATTGCATGAGTCTTGATTGGAAATTGGAACTATATTAAATCATAAACCCACGGGTTAATATCCAGTGGGTTTATGAGGGGCGCGCAAAAAAGTGATTATTCCGCATATGGTTTTGCGATGATAAATAAACGTCCCCAGGAAGCATTATGATCGGCATCTATGCAAGTTTGAAGAATAACCTGTCCAGGTCTGTCATAAATTTTTGTAAATAGTTCAGAGGCTGTCAGAATATCCCCACTCTCCAGGTCTACGAATGAGCTGGAAATGCTGGTTGGTTCCAAAGCCTGAAATTGAAGAATCTCCGAGACTACAAACGTGGAAATTTTTCCATCTCCATAGATCAAATCGAATTTCTGTCCATTTTGAAGAACTACAAAACTTTTGCCTGCCAGATTATTGTGTGCCAGTAAGCCGGTTGATCCAAATTTGGACGCCAGGCCGAATTGGGTCATGATATTTTGCCATGGCGAAACGAACCCATACATTCCAGCGGGCTGTTGCACAACCAGGGCGGCAAGGACGTCCGGTATGTAAACGCCGCGTACTTCATCCGCTTGACCGTTCTTCACCTGCTCGACGAATGTATCCAGCGCGGGTAGATCGACGCTGTCAAATTGACCGGTCAACGCATGGGCGTTGCCTGTGGGAATTAGCGTCAAGCACAGAATTGCTATGAAGCTTATGGTGAAGATTGATCGAATGGATTTGAGCGCCATTTATAGTAACCCGGGCGCCCGATGGTTTTGCTACGAAATGAAAAAATCCATTTCGGCAGCCTGGCTGTCTAACCAATTCATATGGTTTTAGATCCATGGCTTTGCGTCACCGGTTTTCACCGGGTTTGCCCTTATTGAGATTATTTATTTTCTATGGATTATAGATGTTCGAGTGGTGGCATACCATTAAACTTCATCATTTTGAATTTACAGGATTGTAAGAACACGATGAACCATATGGGGGAGGCTTATTGGATTCTGACATTTGAATTTTCGTCGTGATGCAGTCATCAACTAGTTAGAGGAAAACTTGACTGTGACAGCCCATTCCCACCTATTTTACCTTCAATCTTTCATTTCATTTTCATTGCAAAGCTAGTGAAAGTCTAACCTTGATACTCTTTATCCGAAATTGTGACCAAAAAGACTAGATTCTGTGACCTGACCGACCAAAATGTGACTGATTTGTTATACGGGGCTTGTAACTTGACATGCCTATCCTTGTCTAGTAAGCAGATAACAAAAATGAAAGGCCGCATCACCAATTTCCATCCCCGAAGCTTTCGTTATCGATCAAGAACTCTTCCATTTCGGCCTATTGCTATCATCAGGGATGGGAAGGAGAAACTGCAATGAAGTACACAATCAAGCTAAATATTTTGTCAATCGTTATTTTATTCTCATTGATATCATCTATTGTATTTCCAACGAGTGTATTGGCAGATGATACTACACCACCTCCTGCAGAGACATCTGAGGTTTCGCCTCCTATTCAGGAGCCGGTGACAACGGAAGAACCGCCAGCGACCTCTGATGTTTTGCCTCCTACTCAGGAAGCAGTAACAACAGAAGAACCGCTGGTTGTTGATGCTTCTCCTGTTCCAGCTGCAACAGACGAACCATTGACGGCTGACTTGATTCCCACGGCTCTACCCGTGATGGAAACACAAGTTGCACAGGAACCTGCAACATCTGAACCTGCGGCACCAGAGCCGGAAAAAGTTGACCTGTCTGAGGTTGTTTCGGCAGCTGCCGAGAATGATGTTATTCTCGCAGATCCGAGTGGTGATCCTCTTGTTTTAAGCACTGTTGCAGCCGCTGAAACACTAAGTACAGGTGATCCATACATCCTCCGTGGCGGGATTACACACAGATTTCTAGCGGACTGTACCGGACAACCGATCAATGCAACTAATACTTGTACAGTGTCCAGTACACCAATCCAGGCAGCAATCAATTTTGCTCTCGCTGGCGAGACAGTTTTTGTGTTGTCCGGTACCTACTATGAAAATTTGGTAATCAATACGAAAAACCTAACACTTCAAGGAGATCCTGGGAATCTAACTCAGGCTGGTGTTGGCCCCAATGCTCCAATTTTGGATGGTAACTTCGCCGGTGCCACTGCGGTAGGGATTACAGTGTATGCTGAAGGCTTCACTTTGCGCGGCTTTGTCCTCCAGAACTTTAGTACTGCTCTATGGCAACAAACCGTATCCGGCAATAATACGATTACCTACGATAATAATGTATTCCGGAATAATGTAGATGGTATCAAGATTGTTAAGGATGGTGGGTCACCTGGTATCCAGATACATTACAACGTTTTTGAAAATAATTCCGGCTACGATTTGATCAACGTGGATCCATTCGGTCATAACATTCAAGATATTAATGCTATGAACAATTACTGGGGCTGTTCACAGGGACCAGTTGTCGCCTTCCCAAATCCGGTGGAAGAGGATTACATCCTTTGGGCAGACCGTAATGGGAATGGTGGTTCAATCACTCCTTATGTTCATGAGAATAATGATTGGCCTGGCTGTGCGATCCTGTATGGAGATGCGACGTTGTATGATCACGGGGGTTCCCAATACAAGCCCTACAAGATCATTATTGATGCAATCGCGACTGGCAAGGAGTCGACTCCCACTCCTACCAATACGCCGACTAATACACCTACCAACACGCCTACAAATACTCCGACCAATACGGCTACGAACACTCCTACCAATACACCTACCAATACGCCTACGAATACGCCAACTAATACTCCGACGAACACTGCTACCAATACGGCAACCAATACACCCACGGATACTCCTACAAGTACAGCTACTGACACGCCTACGAATACACCGACGAACACTCCTACTGATACCCCAACGAGTACTCCTACTGGTACACCTGTCCCGCCGACGAACACTCCCACGGATACTCCTACCAACACGCCAACAGACACACCAACTAATACGCCGACGAATACACCAACTAACACACCTACCAATACGCCGACGAACACACCAACCGGCACGCTGACGAGTACTCCTACCAGCACGCCAACGAATACGCCGACTAGTACACCAACCAATACTCCTGTCAGCGTACCGACAAATACTCCTCGAACGCCAAACAAAGTTCATCCATCGGTAGCGTTCACAGGCTTCGTCCCAGTGACCGGTGGTGAGACTCATGCCATTACCGCGGGGATCGCACATACCTGTTCGATCACTCCCGAAGGTGGCGTTCAATGCTGGGGCAACAACGTCTTTGGACAGTTGGGCGATGGCACGAATACGAGCAGTAATGTCCCAGTAAACGTCCTCGGAATCAGCGGTGGTACAACCATCGTCGCCGGAGGCAATCACACTTGCGTTCTCAGCGGAAGCGATGTCTGGTGCTGGGGACAGAACTATCAGGGTCAGCTCGGTGATGGCACAACGATCAACCGTAACGCACCCGTAAAGGTACTAAGCAATGCAATCGATATCACTGCTGGTCTTGATTACACCTGCGCGATCATGACCTATGGACAGGTTATGTGCTGGGGCAACAACGATCAGGGACAACTGGCGAATGGTACAAAATCAGACAGCACAGTACCCACCCTGGCTACGTTGATCGCTGGTATCTCCAACGTGGATGCGGGTCAGACCAAATCCTGTGGGCTTACAAGCACTGGTTTACTGAGATGCGTAAGCAATGATCTTACTCAGGACTTGGGTCAAGTCCCGTCGGATGCGGGCCCGTCACCCGAGGCAGGTCTGGATGTCGCGGTGAATCGCTTCGGTCCGATTGTGATGGCATTGAATGGAGATGGCGTTCCCGTCACCTTCCAGGCAGGTAAGTTCCAGGTCGTTAGCAATGTGAACCATGCCACAGATGTAGATAGTGGACTCGGGCATATGTGTGCACTCTTAAGCGATGGCACCGTAAAATGCTGGGGTCAAAATAACTTTGGTCAGTTGGGAAGAAATACGCAAACGAATGGTTCAGATCCCCAACTGGTCAAGAGTATCTCTGCTGCCTGGCAACTGGCTGTCGGCAAGAATCATGCTTGCGTGCTGATCAAATCCAGCACTCCCGGTAAGAACGACATCCAATGCTGGGGATTAAACACGGATGGTCAGCTTGGAAATGGAACCAATGTGAACAGCCTGGTGCCCGTCTTTGTAAAGTAAAGTAACGAACTGCTCAATAAGCGGGGGATGGAAAAGAGACTGGAATGACTTATCATTCCAGTCTCTTTATTTTAGAGCGTATCATCTTAAAACCAATCCCGTTAATCCATGTATCTCCTCAATCAAGAAAGGAGCATCGACATGGAAATCACATGTTTTAATTGCAATCACATCTGGCAGGTGCCCGCGGGACAATTCCTTGCCGCAAAACTGAAATTTGGTTTGGGCTTTCATGAACACGCGTTTGTGTGCCCCAACTGTCATACAAAAAATTTCATTTCAAAACACGAGGTTGAGATTGCCGACCCACAGATCCCTGTCACAGGCGCGCATACAGCGCTGGATACTGGTGCCAAGCATCATGGTCATGCCCATAACCCCGGCGGAAGTGCGCCCACGAATCCAGAATCTGCTCCGGAAGCATCTTCGCAGCAACCTCATGGCGTTGTGCTGGAACGAGGTCTACAACTTCATAGGGAGCACAATCCATATGCCGAAACGATGGGGACGCTCAAAAAAGGAGAAGAGATCACGATCCTCGATACATGGACAGATGGAGAAAATTCCTGGGTGCAGATCGGACCCGAGCGTTGGGCATCATCGAGGATAATGGTGAGGCGCTCATCGAGTTGACGGATGATTGACTTGTTGCCATAAGGACAATTGAAAAAGGACAGGTTCCATCGGAACCTGTCCTTTTGTGGCTAGGCAAAGATCGCTATTTCACGCCGATCGTTTGACGGATCGCGTTGACCGTGTTCTCGTAATTTGGTTCTGCCATCTGATCGGGAACATACTCGGTATAAACGATCTTATCATCTTGGTCGATCACAAAGACTGCGCGCTGGAGCAAACGCCATTCCTTGATCAATACGCCATAATCTTTTCCAAATTGTTCACTGCGATGAGACGATAACATCTCGTGCTTGACACTCTCGTTCGCTTGCCAGCGCGCTTGCGCATACGGCAAATCCATGCTGACTGTATACACCACTACATCCTCAGATGGCAGATCGGCGCGGATATTCTCCCAGCGTTTTGTTTCCACATGACAGACAGGCGTATCCAGTGAATTGACAATGTTGAGCAAGCGAACTTTTCCCCTTGTATCCAGTAATTGAACCTGGCGCATGGCACCCGCAAGGGAGTCAAACGAGTCAAGTGTAAAAGGAGGAGCAGTCAAACCAGGCTCAAGTTTTCTTCCCACCACAGTTAGTTTCTCACCCAATTCAAACGCTTCATCAGTCCGCTCTTCCATATCATTAAATCCTTTCTGCTTATGAAACCCATAAGATCTTGATCTACACAGCAGTATAGCACCCCCTCTCCTAGAGGAGAGGGGCAGGGGTGCGGTCCATTCACGACTCTCAACTATAAACGTTCAATAATTCAACCTGTGCTTGTGGAGCGAATAGCATGATGTAGTCATGAATATCTCGCAAATGTCCATTCACCGCTCGCACTTCGATTCCCGCGGGCGCATAGACGGTGAACACCACATTGCGCGTATCACCAGTGATCTGCGTCCGCTGGTCGGGACCGTAGATGATGCTGGAAATGACACCTGTTTGATCGCTGATAAACATATCGTCTGCTTTGAGAACTTGTTCACCTCCGCGCATCAACGTATAACTTTCTGTTCCTTTTGAAACACCCAAAGTGAGAGGTAGTTGTAGAACATCCAAGTCATGACCTGCTGTCAGCAGCATATTCTTTATCTCTGCCATAAACATGGACTCGACCAGCGCAGACACGCTTGGAATCGACTTCCCCTTCCAGGCAATGGACTCCAGTTGCAGTTGAACATGATAGGACTTCTTGAAGTGCTTATAGTAGTTGTTATACGCCTGCAAAATCGGATGGCTCGACAGTGCAGCGCGATCTTGCCCTGAGAATTGCGAACGCAATTGCTCTTCTAATTCTGCTTTCCGTTTTTCCAATTCAGGATGTTGGGGAGGGTTGATGACATTATGCATGACTAAGACGCCCGCGTGAGCTTCAGGAAAAGTGGATTTCCAGGCGGATGTCACTTCAAACATAATATATCTCCAACATTATCATAAATAGAATTTCAATCATTAATTTATTGATACCCATCCAATGAATGTTACTGTTCTGAAAAATGTGATTAACCAAACGGATTGAATATTCTCATTGTTGATGATAGCGAATCGATATTGCACAATGTCCGGATCCCTATGATGATATTCCATTTCATCTAAGACGTATTTAGGAATTTCAAATTTCAATACGTCGACAAGAACTCTTTCATCTGATATGGGCCAATCTACATTGTGATAATAACAAAGTCCTCGTATTATCTTTTTACATACTCTGATAACTCTTGGGTCATCACCTGGAAACACCATATGTCCATCTCGTTCTTCACGTGTTACATATTTCATTTGCGACAATAGATCATTCATTCTCTTAAATCCGTCGCCTAAATCAAAACTTCGATTAATTGTCGTTTTCCATAATTCTTCTCGAACTAATGATGGTGGGTCACCTGCCACAACAAGCATGTTTCTAAATTGAACTTCATCATCTGCCCAACTATTGTTGCATTTATTGCATGCAGGAATTGTTAACATTTGAATTTTGGAGTTTGCTTTTGAAGGAGGATATAAATTTCTTGGAAACACATGTTCTTTATCCCGCTTGTCCGATGGGTTTCCGCAGTAAGCACATAGTCTTTTGATACTCATGATATATTGTCTGTTGTCCAAAAAACATTAATATGGATTATACCCTCCGCATTTATCAGACTTTCATTTACCTCCCCCTTCGTCCACGTGACGCGAAGAGGGTAGCCGAGGGAAACCAGAGGCTCAATTCTCCCTCCTATCAGACTCTCACTACCATCCCCTCCCGTCGGTTTGCGGTATCAGACAAGATGCCTAAGCAAAGATTAATTATTTGGCGTTCGCTTCATCACGGAGGAGGGATAAGAAGACCTTCACGATTTGTGGATCGTAGATTTTCCCCGAGTTTTCCTGAAGGTAAGTAATAATTTCCTCCCAGCTCCAGGCTTTGCGATATGGACGATCTGATGAGAGCGCATCCCATTGGTCTACAACTGCAAAAATGCGGGCCTTGATGGGAATCTGCTCGCCTTTCAATCCTTCGGGATATCCATGCCCATCCCACTGCTCATGATGGCTGTAGGCCACATCGATGCAGGAGTGTAGAAAGGTGACATTTGCGAGCATTTGTTTTGCGTATATCGGATGTTGTTGCATGATTTTCCTTTCAACATCATCCAGCGCTCCAGGTTTTAGCAGGATATCATCGGGGATTGCCAGCTTTCCGAGGTCATGGATCAGCGCACCGCGTCTCAAATGGACAATCTCCTCCTCACTCATCCCTAATGCCCGCGCCAATCGTGTACTAAGTTCAACCAACCTGCGGCTATGGCCTTCCGTTTCTTTGTCACGATACTCCAAAACCCTGGCCCAGGCCGCCAGCGTCAAATCATAGTTTCTTGTCAGTTCAGCTTCGGACTGTTTGACGCGTTCAAGGTCGTTCTCGATAAGTTCCACCACAAGCCGGATCAAGGTGCCCGCGACCAATAAGAGGATGACAATGGGTATGAGAATGTTGAATTTGGTTGGACCGATCGTTGGATGGACGTATCCATTGATTTCAAGGTAAACGAGGATAACCAGTGAACCAATCGCGGCAATGGTAAAGTACACCGCTGCACGTTTGCCGAAGAATAAAGTACCGATCATAATGAAGATCGGATAAGCCAGAATGCCCGAGTCGCGGATTCCATCGCCGTCAAAAAGGTTAACGTTGATAACCATTAAAACAATTGCACTTAAGATCAAAGCAGTGAGAGTAAAGTGACCCTTGGAATTCAGCCAAAGCAGGGGAATACAAATGAGCGTTAGGCTGAACAATGCGATGACCGAGTTCCAGGTTCTAAACTGGATGTTGAGCAATCCAAGAGCAAACGAAGCAATCAGGACGATCCAGGTAATGGCTCCAAGAGTGTGTATTCGTTGGTTGAACTCGAAGGGATGTAATTGATTCGACATTGCATTTACTTATATTGTGCGAACAGCCTTGCAAGTCATTTCCATTAATATAAAATTATTATACTCCTGCCCTTCTCATCATACTTTCATTAACCTCCCCCTTCGTCCAGTTGCAAAAATAGCCATCTCGCCTTATAGTCAGGAAACCTGTAGGGACACAGCAGGACGGAGGACGATTCAGCCTGTAAGGTGTTCTGCTGTGTCCCTACCCTTAATGACTAGTAGACTAGAAGACAAACAGACCAGGAGACTAATTTATGTGGCACGGTGGTGGTGGTTGGTTTATGTACATGCGTTCGGGTGACGAGAAACCCAAGGTCACCCGCGATTTACTATTACGCGTACTCTCGTACGCACGCGGATACTGGTGGCATATTGCGGGCATGCTCGTCACGATTTTACTGACGACAGGCTTGTCCCTGCTCACGCCGCTCATCTTCCGCAATATGATCGATAAAGTGATTCCCGCCAAGGATACACATCGACTGATCCTGTTGGCGGTGGCGCTGCTGGGAATCCCTGCGGTCACCGGGGGAGTGAACGTCATTCAGCGGCGATTGAACGCAACAGTGGGGGAGGGCGTCATTTACGATCTACGTTCCTCGCTCTTCGCACGATTGCAGCGTATGTCTCTCCGATTCTTTACCAATACTAAAGTCGGGGAGATGATGTCGCGCCTCAACAATGACGTGGTCGGTGCGCAGAACGCCATCAGCAATACCATCGTCAACATCGTGACCAACATCATCGAAGCGATTGCGTTGTTCGCCGTCATGTTTAGCCTCGAATGGCGGCTGACCCTCGTCAGCGTGCTGATTCTGCCGCTGTTTATTATTGCTGCACAAAAGCTCGGGACAGTCTTGCGCGATATCGCCCGTCAGGGCATGGAGATGAATGCGCAGATGAACGCGCACATGAATGAGACTCTCAACATCGGCGGGGCGCTGCTCGTCAAATTATTTGGTCGCGCAAATGAGGAGGAAAAACGTTTCCGTGAGCGCGCTGCCAACGTGCGTGATGTGGGTATTCGCCGCGCCGTGGTTGGCTCGACGTTCTTTGTCATCTTCGGGCTTGTCAGCGCGGTGGGCACGGCGCTGGTCTATGGCCTCGGCGGTTATTTTGTTATCACGGATGTCTTCACCGTTGGGACCATTGTCGCGTTCGGTTCGTATCTCGGTCAGCTTTACGGCACGCTGCAGGGTCTCGCCGGCGCGCCGGTTGACTTCTCCACCTCGATGGTCAGCTTCGAGCGCGTGTTTGAAGTCATTGATCTGCCTACGGATATTCCTGAAAAAGAAGATGCAATTGAACTGCGTGATGTGCGAGGCGAACTCGAATTTGATAACGTCACGTTCAATTATCGCGTGGATGACTCCAAGCTGCTCAAGGATGTCAAACGTTATGGACGAATGGAAGATGTGGGTGCGGTCTTGTCTTTAGCGGGAAAAGACAGTGGACCGAAGACCAAGGACGGTCAACGGTCCGCGGTCAACGGTCCAGAAAGAAACGGTTCTTCCTCCGAAGGCGAAACGGATTCTACATCTCAGGCACGCGAGGTCGCTTTGGAGGGAGTCTCCTTTATCGCCCGTCCCGGAGGGTTGGTCGCGTTGGTCGGTCCTTCCGGCGCCGGCAAAACCACGATGACCTACCTCATCCCAAGATTGTATGACCCGACCGATGGAGTCATCCGCCTCGACGGGCATGACCTGCGCGACGTAACCCTCGATTCGCTTTCGTCCGCGATCGGCATGGTGACGCAGGAGACCTATCTCTTCCACGACACAATCCGCACAAACCTGACGTATGCGAAGACCGACGCCACGCAAGCAGAGATCGAAGCCGCGGCGCGCGCCGCGAACATTCATCAGTTTATTATTGATTTGCCCGACGGCTATGACACGATTGTCGGCGAGCGCGGCTACCGATTGAGCGGCGGCGAAAAACAACGCATCGCGCTGGCAAGAGTGATCCTTAAAGACCCGCGCATCCTCGTCCTCGACGAAGCCACCAGCCACCTCGACAGCGAATCCGAATCTCTGATTCAAGATGCCTTGAAGCGCGTTATGGCAGGACGCACCAGCATTGTCATCGCACACCGCTTATCGACAATCCTTGCAGCTGATTTAATTTTAGTGATGGATCGAGGAAGAATTGTTGAGCGCGGTACGCACGAGGAATTGATTGCGCTGGGTGGTTTATATAGTCAGTTGTATGAAACGCAATTTCGAGGGGAACGCGTTTAGTTTTTAGTCACAGATTTTACGAATTCACACGAATAATTCTGTAGGGGCGGACAACTGTCCGCCCTTTTGATTTGGTTTATCCGACAATAATTTATAAAGAGTCGTAGGGTTACTTTTCATCATAAACATAAAAATCATCCACAATCAATCGGTAACTTGTGTTGCTCACAAAGACCCCGATGTCTTTGGATTGAAAGAATTCCTTATCGGAATACTTCGATGCCAGGTTACCGTTAATATACAATTCCATGTTGCCATTCTCAAAATAGACACTGAATGTGTTTGTCTAAGGATATGGATTTATTTCAGCCGAGGTAAATGGACTGAACTCAGTCCATTTACCGGAATTGTATTTATAAAGTCCAAATCTTGCAGATCGCGGCCAGGTGCGGAAAATCGTGCGAACAGATGCCACAAATCCTTCTTTTGGTGACGGATCCAGACAAGATTGTTAAGCGCGATACGCATGAGGAGTTGGTTGCATTAGGAGGGTTCTTATATGAAACGCAATTCATGCAGAGGGTTTAGAACGTAGATTCCTAAAAATGGAACCTACCCAGGATGCAAAAAATGCTGGCAAAAAACAGAAAAACGTTCCGAGAATGATGATGGGGCCCATCCAGAATGAAAAATCCGCTTCAAGAAAGTTAATGCAAGAGTGTGAGTTCCCCAGCCGCAGGATTGATGTGCAATCACCAATTTCGGGCAAAATAGCCAATCCAATGGAGATGAGGCACCCGGCAACAAAAGCTGCGAATAATCCATGCGCCCAACCAAGTTGTTTGATGAATAGGGATAGGATGATTGCCAACAGCACCTGCAGGAGAATTGCCAGTCCAATGAAGATGATCTTGAAATTAAAAATCCATTGCGGAACTGTGAGAACACTCTCGTCAACGCTGAAATGAAGAAATATTCTGATAAATGCAACGATGATGATAAATGCTGCAGCAACAATGGACCCTGCAAGAAAGGCTGCAAATGGACGCAATTGCGGTTGTGTTTTAGCAGGCAACGATATGATACTATGGTCGCCGAGGAATATATTTTGTAAACTCGTCCTGGATTTTCTCGATTTTGATAACAAAGGAAATATCCAAAGGATGGTGGATAGCAATATGGGCGATGTTAATAGAATGGGTGTAAACATCAAATACGCGACGATGGATTCGGTATATAGGCTCAACCCTAAGCCTTCAAAACCCGCTACACGTTGTAGCGAAGGAACCAGGGTGAATGCAAAAGCTAAAGCCACTTCATAGCCAAACTTTTGGAGCAGATAAAATCCTCCTGTCCAAAAACTCATCACAATGCCAGTGACTAATAATCCGAAAGAGATAACGCGTCGCAGGCTGATTGGATCCGTTACCGTTTCCAGCCAAACTGACGCCCCGACCGCGATCCAGCGAAAGAATAAGAATAGGCGCGTATCCCTTGTCAACAGGTAATGACTTTGGAATTTCTGTCTATTACTTTGCAAAACTTTCTTTGGAGCCTGTACGTGTCGCAAGGGGATACTCGCCTAAGAATAAACTGATCAGAAAAAGAAATCCAAAAAATATGTTGAAAATCGCTAAATTCCCTGCTGACGAATCTGTCAAAGCAATCGAATTGTCTATGAAAGCAGAAAACGAAAAGGATATTCCCGTCAACATACCGATACCTAAACTGAGTCCTGACCGACCAAATCCATGTAATTTTTGACCGCGAACCTGATCTACAAATACTCGTTGCCAAACTCCCAATCCCACAACTGCCACCACAAATGGAATAAAGAATAAACTGGCGCCGAAAAGAGAATCATTCTCAAACCGCGGAGAAAGCACGATCGAAAGAAAATTATCCAGTTCGCGTAAGGCAAACGTTGAGATAAATCCCGCCAAAAAAGCGTCCCATGTACTCAATCCAAAAAGTAAGCGAGGTTCATCGAATACTTTAAGCCTCCAGGCCGGCTCCGGATGCAGACTAAAAAGCCTCATCGAAAGAGTGTTCCTTGATGCGGATAGAGAAGCCAGTTCCTTCCGCAAAACATTATTTTGCGGATCTAATGCCAGCACACGAGCATCCGCGTACGCCTCACGCGACCGCAGAATGGATGCCAATGTGATGTAAATGATCGGGATATATACCATCGCACCGAATAGCTGCCAGATGGCAAAACCGATATTTCCGCTAAAGTTAGCAAACAGGCTGACGAGATTACCCAATAACAATGGCACAAGAGTAGCTACTAAAAAAGAAAGTCCCAGCCCGAGGGAAAAATACGTTTTGTCGATATCCTGATTTCGTATGTGGGAGAGCTCATGCAGAATAATGACCCGAAATCTTTCCCGATCACGATAGTACAAAGTGACCAGCCCGCCATTCAGGACGACATAATATCGACTCACGCGACCAAAGGCGAGTCCACTTGGGGACGAATTGAGAGCACGCAAGAGGAAAGTCGGCACTTTCGATAAACCAACTTCATTGCATAATTGGAGCAGGCAACTGAAAATTTCAGTGTCATCTTCCGCAGAAAAAACCGTCAATTTGTCCCGCCAGATTCGCCAGGCTGGCATACACCAATAAATAAAGCCCGCGATAAGGACAAGTAATCCTAGTCCTTTCAAGATCCATTGTGCTTGCGCTTGTTCCAACGGCTCGATACAATTATTGTTAAATTGATTATTCAAAAACGATTGATTAATATATTCACGGGATCCGATTTCCAGCCCTTGGAGTGGATAAAGCACATCTGCCTGTGTAAAGCATTTTTGCCAGCCTGAGAAAAGCTCCATTCTATAAAGTTGGTTATGCAACGTGTAATAAGCAAATAGACTCGAGCCCAAAACTGATACGAGCAGCAAAATGAAACGGAAATTTGTATCGGGAGGAAATAAGAACGGATTAAGACGAGCCTTGCTTGTTTCCATGGACGAACCCAATTCCATTAACTTACTGCCAAACTTCCGACAATTGCATCCGCCAGTAATTGTGTGTTTTCTTTGGAAAGTTTGAGTTGTCCCGCTTTCTTGATAGCGATCTTGCGAACTTGCTCCAATTGTTCGGCAGTCAGTGGAGGAGGAGATTTTTTGTCTTCCGTACCGTGAACCTTGCTAAACCATGATTTGACCGTATCATTGATCAGACTCGTGCTCTCACTTTTCATGGCTTTCTGCGCTTCTGCAAAGAGAAATTTGATGACATCGCTGCTCATGGCAAGCACGACAGGCGTGAACAAGGTAACAGCTTCCGCCGCGCCGAAGCCTAATAATTCATCTTTTGCTTTTTGGTCAGCAAGAGTTTTCTCCGGATTTTTGAAATAAGAAGCACTGATCGATCGAAACAATGGCATTTCTTGTGGAGCTACTTGGCTGAGCAGGTCTTTTGCAACCTGTGTAACGAGCTGATTGTTAGCCGAATCTTTCATATTCTGTTCTCCGTGACTCTCAATATTGATGTTTTAGATAAGCTACCTCCATTATAAGAAAAAAAACTGGCTTTTTCAACATCCCTGTTTAATTGCTACCAAAACTTTTGGATGAGGATCACCATCACAGGGGCGGACAACTCTCCGCCGCTGTGATTCGCTACCTTAGACTTGACAAACTTACTAACTAGTAAGTAAAATACAACTACAATGGTCAGAAATTCAAATACTCCAAGAGCGATTATGGATTTAGCGGAGTCCTTCCTGCAAGAGAAGGGTTTCAATGGTTTTAGCTATGCCCACATCGCAAAAGAATTGGATGTGAAGAATGCGGCGATCCATTACCATTTCCCATCCAAAGAGGCGTTGGTCTCTGCGGTAATTCAGCGCTACCGTGACCGCTTCAAGTTGTGGATCAACAACGCACGCGTCAAAGATCTATCCCCTCAGGAAAAATTGGATTGGTTCTTTAATATCTACACCAATACGCGCGCCGATAATGGCAAGGTCTGTTTAGCGGGCTCGCTGGAAACGGAATTCAATTCCCTGCCCGATTCGTTGCGCGAACAAACCCAGGCATTGACCCGCGAACTTCTAACCTGGCTACA
>WNFZ01006496.1_pt1 | contig 18322 bp, 14 predicted proteins | sample 5400081 | NCBI WGS metagenome assembly WNFZ01 (sample SAMN13153365, study PRJNA577476) | soil metagenome | isolation source: 80 cm soil or saprolite under grassland replicate 1 | place: USA:California | collected 2016-06-15 | reverse complement strand
TGGGCGTGGACCACGTCGGGGGTCCACCGGCGCAGGACCCGGCCGAGGTCCCAGCCACCCTGGACGTCGGTCTTCGAGTGCACCCGGACGGGTCTGAGCAGCCCGGCGACGTCGCCGGCGCTGGTAACGGGCTCCGGGCCGGCGATCATCACCGCCGGGCCGTCCGGACGCCCTGCCAGCTCCCGGGCCAGCGCGACCGTCAGGTCGACGGGGCCGCCCCGGTCCTGGGTGAGGACGAAGGCGACCCTCATGGCAACCTCAGCCGCGCCCGCAGGGCCTCGACGGGGCGGAGGTAGTTGAGCCCGCCCCGCAGGGCCGCGGTGAAGGTCGCGGCGTCGAAGTCCTCGGCGAAGTTGCGCGGGATGCGCAGCGGGTCCGCGTTGGCACGAGCCCAGCCCCTGACGGTGGTGACCGCGATACGAAAGCCGGCGGAGGCCACCGCCGCGCGGACGCGCGCATCCAGGCGGCCGTTCGGGTACGCGAAGCGAGTGCACGCCACGCCGAGCAGGTCCTCGAGGTCATCGCGGCTGCCGCGCACCTCCCATTCGAGCTCGGCATCGCTGCACGCGGTCAAGTCGGGATGCGTCCGCGAGTGGGCGCCGACGCTGACGCCGGCCGCCGCCATGTCGAGGAGCTGGAGCCTGCTCAGGCGGCCGGAGGTGCCGAGGAGTCGGCTGGGCACGAACAACGTGGCCGGAATCTGACGCTCGATCAGGGGGGCGAGGGCGTTGGTGTAGTTGTCGGCCCAGGCGTCGTCAAAGGTGACGACCACCGCCCGCCGCGGCGCCGCGGCGGCCGCAAGCCGGCCGACGGCGTCGTCGAGGTCGAGGACGGGCTGGCGCTGGCGTCCGGCCTCGAGCACTCCCATGTGGAGCCGGAACGTCCGCCTGCTCACGGCCAGCGGGCCGCCGTCGTCGTCGACCCGGTGGTAGCCGAGCACCACTACGGCCGCATCGAGGGGCAGGGGCCAGTGGGCCCACGCCCGGGCCACCTGCTGCAGGGTCCGCCTCATGTCGCCCGCTCCGTCCCCGGAAGGCCAGCCGACCACCTGCCGACCAGCGTGGCGCTCAGCGCGGGTAGGAGCCAGAGCGGAGCGTAGAACTGCTCGGTCAGGAACAGCGCGCCCACCATCGCAACCACGAACCCCCCGGCCAGGGCCGATTGCAGGGCGTCGGCGTCCGAGTCGCCGGGAAACCGCCGCCGCAGCCCTGACCAGGCCATGGCGAGGTAGGCGAGGAACAGGCCGATGCCGGGCCCGCCGAGCTCGGCGAGCACGCTCAGGTAGGCGTTGTGGGCGGCGAGAGCGCCCGCCTCAGGATTGGGCGGCAGCGCGAACTCGTCGAACCTGACCTCGAAGTTGCCCGGCCCGACGCCGAGCACCGGGGAGCTGTCGAACTCCTCGAGCGCGACCCGCCAGGCGACCAGGCGCTGGTCGATGTTGCTCTGCGCCACGAACCGCTTCTGCAACAGCGCGGTCTCGACGTGCTGCGGCTGCAGGAGGTAGGAGACGAGTGCGACGGCGGCTACGCCAGTCGCGGCGAGAGCGGCCCCCCGCAGCGACAGGCGCCTGGTGGCCGCCGCCCAAGCGCCCGCCACCGCCAGCGCGACAAGAGCCGACCTCGAGAAGGAGGTGAGGATGGCTGCGAACATGACCGACAGCGCGAGGGCGGCGAGCGCCCGCCGGAGCGGCCCGGCGGCCGAGCGGAGGCGGTACAGGGCAAGCGGGACGGTGACCGCGAGCACGAAGGCGTAGTCGTTGGGGTCAGCGAGGGGTCCTTGGGCGCGCCCCTCGTTACCGGCGAGGAAGAAGTTGTAGAGCCCGACGACCGCGGACGCCCCGGCGGCGGCCACCGCCACGTCGATCATGCGGTTGGCGGTGCGCCGGTCACCGTCGACCGTCTGGACGATGAGGAAGACGAGCACGAAGAAGGTGAGATATCGCAGCCCCACAGTCAGCCCGGCGGTCTGATCATAGGCGGTCGATACCGATAGCGGGATCCAGGCGGCCAGCCCGGCCAGGGGCCAGAACAGCGGGTTGGTGACGGTCGGATGGCGGCCGACGCTCCAGCGGAGGTACCAGGCGGCGACGGCGAGGACGCCGAGCAGTTTGCCCACCGTCACGATGCCGGCACCGATGGCGAGGTAGGAGTCGAAGTAGAACGACGCCACCAGGGTCGCGACCGCGAACCACAGCTTGGCGACGGCCACGGCCACGGCCACGGCCACAAGCGCGCCCGCGAGCGCCCAGACCGGCCAGTGGCTGGCGGCATACGCCACAGCGCCCGAGAGGGCGAGCACGGCCGCCGCGCCGATTCGGCGGGCTAGCCTGCCCTGAGCGGCGGAGGGACCATCAGCGGCTCCCGAGCGGTCATCATCGTCGGGAGCGGCATCCTCTGGCACCCCCGCGGGCAGCCGAGTCATACCAGCCGTATTCTAAGCGAGCGACGCCGGGCGCCGTCCTGGGCGGCGCGTCGGATCCCCACCGGAAGGCCCGCCATGAGCTCCTTGGGCCCGCCGGCGGTCCCTGCTTGGCGCCGGGCACTGCCGCCGCTGGTGGTGTTCCTGCTCGCCGTCGTCACCGCGGCCTCGTTCCGCTCCCTGGCGCCTGCGTCGGTTCGCCCGCTCGAGGCGACCGACTTCCGCTGGTACCGGCAGGTCGCCGAGAACCTCGAGGCCGGCCGGGGCCTCACATTCGAGGGCGAGCAGCTTGCCGTCCGCTACCCACCTGGTTACCCGATAGTCCTGGCCGCGGGCTCTTTCGGCTCGCCGACGGGGCCGGCCTCTCCCACGACCGAGCCGTAGACGGGTTCATCCCGCTCGTCGTAGGGGTATGCGCGGTGCTCGCGTTCCTCGTTGCCCGCCGCCTGTTCGGGACCGGGGTCGCATGGCTCTCCGCGCTGCTCTGGATCACGCACCCGATGAACCTGGCCATGGCCTCGCAGCCATACAGCGAGCTGCCCTTCACCGCCGTCGTCTACGCGGCCGTACTCCTGTTCATCGCCGCGTTCCAGGCGGGCCGCAGGGTGCCGTGGGCCATGCTCGCGGTCGGGGCGCTCGTCGGCGCCGCTTCCCTGATCCGGCCGATCGCTGTGGGCTTGGTCGCGGTGTTCGGGGCCGCGGCTGCTCGGCGGGATGGCCGTCTACTTCTGGTTGCTCGCGACCGCCGTGCTGCCGCTGCTCCGCTACATGACCACCGCGCTCGGCCTGCTGCTCATGTTCGCGGCGGTCGCCCTCCGGGCCGGCTGGCGCCTCACCCATGGATGCCCCGGTAGGAGGCGATGAGGTCGCGGTCGGAAAGGGCCCAGCCCGGCCGCCCCTTCACACCGAGGAAGTACATGCCGGAGGCTGCGTCGAGCGCGGCCGGCCGCCGCGCCAGGTAAGGGTCGAACCACTTCCAGAAGAAGGCCGTCAGGCGACCGGCGAGGTGGGCCGCCGAGCGGGACCGTGGGGTCCGGCAGAAGCTGGCCAGGAAATACGTCCACGACCAGGCCAGGGCGGTTCCAGGGCCGAGCGCCATGCCGCTGTCGATTTCCTCGAAACGCCTGAACAGGCGGCGGTGTCCGAGCAGGCTGAAGCGGGTGAAGTCGTAGGCGCCTCCGTGCACCTGCTGCATGAACGGGGTCTCGGCGTAGACGAGGCCACGCGGCTTGAGGACCCGGGCGAACTCCTCGATGCACCGCTGCGGGTCGAGGACGTGCTCCAGCACGGCTTGGGCGACCACCGCGTCGAAGGTCTCGCCCGCGAAGGGGATGTCATGGGCGTCGAACAGCACGTCGGCGCGGGGGCCGAAGTAGACGTCCCCTTCGACCAGCTCGATACGGTCATCGGCGACGAGCGCTTCCATTCCACCGCCGAGGACACCGCCACCGACGATGAGCACACGGGCCCGGCCAGGCCCTTCGCCAAGCCGTCGGGCCAGCTCGTCCAGCATCCGGTTGGCGCACAGGTTGCGGCCGAGTTTTGGCAGGGCGGGCCGTAGCCTCCGCTTCCAGCCCGGCTCGGCCGACTCGTCGAACGACACGGGGCCGGCCGCGCCGCGCCGGGCGTCGGCGAACACGCTCCGCTCCTCGTCGATCAGCACAGGCACACCGTTGACGACCGGGAAGGTGGCGCCGCAGCCCGGCCGCAGGCAGGCGAGCAGTGCGGGCTCGGCGGACAACGCACCCTGGCAGTCTGGGCAGCGCAGTCGGGCACGGAGCTCGGCGCCGAAGGTCATCGTCGGATGCCGAGGCTCTGCTGGTGCAGCTCCACGTCGTCTACCACCTCAGACCGGCGCGGCCGACTGCGCACGCGACCACGCCGGCAACCCTGGCAGCGAATTGTAGACGGCCGTCGCCGCGCATATCCATCGTTGCCGACTACCGACCTTCAGGGTGGATCGCACGGCTGGCCAGCGGGACATCCCGCCCGCTCCCGCAGCACACGGCCATGTCGCGCAAGACGGGCAGCTCCTGCATATGATGGTCGCCATGCAGAGAGGTGAGCTCCTACGCGTCGTCGTGCGCCGCAAGCTGGTGGCGATCCTCACCGCTGTGCTCGTGATCGCCGCAGGGGTGCTGTTCCTGGCCCGGCAGCCCCGCGTCTACGAGTCCAGCGCCTCGGTGGCGCTGCTGCCGGCGGCCCAGAACCCCGACACGCTCGGCGCGTACGACGCGATGGTGACCAGGCTGCTCCCGCTGTATGCCAGCATGGTGAAAAGCCGGTCCTTCCTCGACCGGGTCGCGCGGCAGCTACCGGAGCGGCTCGACGGCCGTGATCTCGAATCCAGGGTGTTCGCCAAGCCGGATCCCGGCGCCGCCGTGCTCGAGCTGGTGGCGCGCGCCGACGATCCCCAGCGCGCCGTCCGGCTGGCGCAGGCGACCACCACGCAGTTCCTGTCGGATCTACGAGGCACTCGCATCGTCGACCTCGAGGTCATCGACCAGCCCAGGGTGCCCGACACCCCGGTGGCTCCCCGGCCCGAGCTGGTCCTGCCGTCGGTCCTGTTGCTGGCCGCCTTTCTCGCCGTCGCCGCGGCCTTCGGCTGGGAGCGGCTGTTCGGCCGGATCCGCGACCTGGACGACCTGAAGCTGGCCTCGGGAGAGCGCGTCCTCGGCGCGTTTCCGTATGAACGGCTGCTGCGTCGCTCGTCGCGCTCGCTGTTCGTCGGCGACCCGACCATGGCGACGGTCGAGGAGAGCCTGCGCGGCATCCGGACGGTGCTGCTCGGCCCCGGCAGGGCGAGGCCGACATTCCAGACGATCACGTTGACCAGTCTCAATCCTGAGGACGGGAAGTCGACGCTGACGGCCAACCTCGCCGTGGTCATCGCCGAGGTCGGGGTGCACGTGCTGGTCGTGGACGCCGACAGCCACCGTCCACGCCAGCACGAGATCTTCGACCTGCCCAACGAGCAGGGCCTCAGCACGGCTGTCGACGTCCACACGGCGGTGCAGGCCAGCCGTCTCCCAAAGGTCAGCGTCTTGACGGCCGGGCCGCCCCCGCAGCGGCGAAGCGAGATCGTCGAACAGTACGTGAACGTGCTGCCCAAGCTGAGCGAGCTGGCGGACTTCGCGATCATCGACAGCGCGCCGTTGTCGGGCGATGCCGACGTCGGGTTGCTGGCCGCGCTGAGTGACGGTGCCGTGGTCGCCGTCCGGGCGGGCTCGACCTCCGCCGAGCAGCTACGCGGCGCCCTAGAGGGACTCAATGCCGTCGGCGTGCCCGTGCTCGGGCTCATCCTGACGATGGGCTCCAAGCGTGTCGGCTCCTACTCGAGGTACTCGAGATATCAGTAGAGGTACGGCCAGCGGCACCAGAGCGCTGGGATTGGTCCGCCGCCCATGGTTCGAATGCTTCCGCTCGCCGTCCTCTCTGGGGTCCGAAGGGCCCCGGGGTTCAGGGAGGGCGTAGCGAGCCACCACGCCCGCCCCGCCGGGCGGCGGCGAACGACCTGGCGGGGTCTTGTCGGCCTGTGCCTTGCTCTCCTGTTCCCGGTGGAGGGCTGCGGGACCCAGGCGCCGTCGGCCACCTCGCCGGGCCCGGCGCCCGGCGCCGACCAGCGGCCGTACCGGCGCGGGGTCTGGCTGCTGCTCGACTCGGGGGAGAACCGCCATGCGTGCCAGAGCGGTGGTCTTGGGCGCTACCGGTACATCGTGGTGCAGTGGTACATGACCCGCGACGCCGCCTGCCCGCTCCAGCGAATCAAGGCGGCCAACCCCAGCGCCAAGGTGCTGGCCTACCAGAACATCGGCGCCATGATCGCCGGGCCCCACACCGACGGCAGGCCGTCAACCTGCATCACGCAGGAGGAGGCGGCCGCCCACGACGCCGCGACCCCTGGTGACGCCTGGCGCCTGCACGACCGGGCCGGAACGGTGCTGGCGTTCCACGACGCGTACGCCTACCTCGGCCCTGGGAACGTCGGGCGCGCCACCTACCAGGCGCAGTGCCTACGCCGCCTGGCGCGGATCAAGGCCGACGGCTACGACGGCGTCCTCGGCGACGACGTCAACGTCTATCCGGGCCATGGGCTGGGAGAGGGCGGCGGTACGCCGATCGCCGAGTACCCCACCGACGCCTCCTACGGCGATGCCATGGTCGCGGCGATGCGCCGCATCGGCGCTGGCGCGGCGCGGCTCGGCCTGCCGGTGATCCCGAACATCGGCGCGGATCCAGGGACGCGGGCCCACCGGGGCCGGGCGCTGGCGATCGCGCGCGCGACCTCCGGCTACTTCCAGGAGTTCTGGACTCGCTGGAGGGGCACAGGGCCGGGACAGGGCGACGCGGCGTGGGAGGCAGGCGCCACGCTGGCCCAAGAGGTCCAGGCGCTCGGCAAGCCCTTCATCACCAGCACCCACCACGGACCGGGTCCCCAGGGCCCGGCGGCCGACCAGCAGTACGCGGTCGCGAGCTTCTTGCTGGTGTGGGACGGCCGGCAGGACAGCGCCTGGGGGTACCACGTGTCCGGCGATCCCGTGGCGGGGTTCTCGCCGGCCTGGGGGCCGGACATGGGCGCGCCGCTCGACGCCACCCGGGTGCGGGTCGGCGTGGGCTGGCGGCGCCGCTACAGCGTCGGCATCGTCGTGGTGAACCCGTCGACGGCGGCGTCGCAGCGGTTCGAGCTGGGCGGCGGCTACCGCAGGCCGGACGGGGCCACCGCGGCGACCGTGGTCCTCCCGCCCACCAGCGGCATGGTGCTCGCCGAGCCGAGGCCGATGCCCGGAGGCCGCCGTTGAGCCTTGGCCGGCGCGCTGTGCGCGGCACGCTCTGGGTGGGAGCGAGCTCATGGGTCAACCGGCTCACGCTCCTGGTCGTCCTCGCCGTGCTGGCGCAGCGGCTCAGCCCGCGGGAGTTCGGGGTGCTGAGCGTCCTCGGCCTGGCCCGCAACGCCCTGGTCATCTTCGCCGGCTACGGATTCGCCGACGCCGTCGTGTACCAACGCCACCGCATCAGGGAGGCGGCCAGGACAGCCTTCACCGTGACTACCGTCCTCGGCGGGCTACTCGGGCTCGCCGTCGTCCCCGCCGCCCCGGCGGTGGCGGCGTTCTTCCGCGTCCCGGAGGCCACCGGCCCGATTCGCGCGTACGCCCTGGTCGTCGCCGTCGGGACGGCTGTGCGGGTGCCGCTGGCGATGCTCACGCGCGAGCTGGCATTCGGCAGGCGCTTCGTTCCCGAGGCGGTCGGCAGCGTGGCCGGAGGGCTGGTGACGGTGAGCGCGGCGCTCGGCGGTGCGGGCGTCTGGTCGGTGGTCGTCGGCGACATCGTGCGCGAGGTACTGGTCTTCGTGCTCGTCTTCGTCGTGCTCCCCGAGCGCTTCGGGTTTGGCTGGGATCCTGCCCTCGCGGCGGCGTTGTGGCGGTACGGGCGGCACTCCCTGACCTCGGAGGTGTTCGAGTTCGCGTTGCAGAACGTCGACTACGCGCTCGTCGGCCGTCTCCTCGGACCCGAGGCGCTGGGCTACTACACGCTGGCGTTCCGCGTCGCCATCCTGCCGTTCCTGATCGTGACGTATGTGCTTGCGGGGGTCAGCTTCCCCTTCTACGCCCGGGCGGCGCCCGACCTCGAACGGGTGCGGGACGGCTTCCGCTCGACGCTGCGCGTGGGGATGGCCGTAACGGCGTTGCTCGCCGGCGGGCTGATCTTCCTCGCCGCGAGCCTGCAGGTGCTCGGCGCCCGGTGGGAGCCGTCGGTGGCCACCGCCCGCGCGCTCGGGCTGTACGTCTGCCTCCGGTCGGTCGCGCAGCTCATGACGCCGCTGCTGGCGGCCACGGGGCACCCGGGCGCCGACGCCGGCCTGCGCGCGTGCTGGTTCGTCCTGCTCGGCTGCGCCATCGTGCTGGTTGTCCCCGAGGGCATCGCGGCCGTCGGCGCCGCCCAGGCCGTCGTGGCCGGCGTGCTGCTCGTCGCCTACACCGAGGCGTCCCGGCGGCTCGTCGGGGTCCGCCCGAGCGTCGTGGCCGCCGTCCTCGGCCGGCTGGCCCTGGCGGTGGCGGTCGGCGGCGCCGTGGTCCTCGGCCTGCGCACGTTCGGCGGCATCTGGGTGGCGGACACGACCTGGACGACGCTCCTGCTGCTCGGTGCCTCGTTCACACTCGCCTACGGCACGGCGGCCTGGCTGCTGATGCCGGCGCTCGGCGCCGACCTGCGGCGGCTGCGCGCCCACCTCACTCCGCGCTGAAGACGCGGTAGCGCCTGGTCGCCTGTTCGAGCTGCAGGAAGGTCCGGGGGGCCACCGCCATCGCGGCCAGTCCCAGGGTGAGCTTCGAGCCGCCCCCGTACGGTCCCCGCGCGGCCGCGAGCCGCGCGCGCCAAGGATGACCGTCGCGTGCGAGGGCGCAAGCGTCGTTGTAGCGCTTCCTGACTTGCAGCGTCCGCAGCCCCCGCTCGGCGGCGGCCCGCTCCCATGGTGAGCGCGCCTCGGCAGCGGTCGCGACGAGCACGGCGATGCCGTGTTCCAGCATGCGCGCCGAGTCAAGCGAGAGGCTGCCCGCGCGGACCCGGTGGAGGGCGGTGGCGTGCGACGCCTCGGTCAGCCTCGCGCCGCTTCGGAGCATCCTGATCCACAGATCCCAGTCCTCGGTGCCCAGGAAGCTGCGGAATCCGCCGACTCGCTCGTAGAGGGTGCGCGGGAAGAACCCGAAACTGATGTAGTTGTGCTGCAGCAGCGCAACGAGCTGGTCCCGCGGGTCGGTTGGGATCGGCGGCTTCGCCCGCCGCCGGGCGAGGTCGATCCCGCGACCCGGGATCCAGGCGAGCTCTCGCGCCGACACCAGTCCCGGGGTGCGCTGGTAGGCCGCCAGCATCGTCTCCAGGTGATCCGGGAACCACAGGTCGTCGGCGTCCAGCAGCGCCAGCAAGGGGGCATCGGCGGCCAGGATCGCGCGATGGCGTGCGGGCCCCGGCCCGGCGTTCTGCGGCAGCCGTATGAGCTCGATCGGCAGGTGGTCCTCCCAGCGCCGCGCGCGCGGCGCCGTGTCATCGGTGGAGCCGTCGTCGGCGACCGCAACCGCGACCGGGGCGCGGGTCTGGGCGGCAACCGAGGCGAGCGCCTGCTCCAGGTACCTGCCGGCGTTGAACGCGGCGATGATGACCGCGACGTCCAGCGAGCGGTCCGGGGCCGCGGCGGAGTGCTCGGTCATGGACGACAATGGCGACAGCCCGGGAAGAAGGTCTGCGGCTCGACCCTACAGCAGGCGCCGCGGCCTGCCAACCGGCCGCGCCATGGGCCGGCGCGAGGTTCCCCTCTACAATCCGCTGGCCGGTGGCTAGCGACCTGGACGGCTGCCGGGAGCGGCCGACGCAACGCACCGGCTCGAGCAAGGATGGGGCATGGGCGACCGGAGCGGGTTGCGTGTGGTCGTGCGGACCCGCCTCGGCTCGCTGGAACCCGCGTGGGACGCCTTGGTCGAGCACCTCCCGCTGCCCTCACCGTTCCTGCGATCGTGGTGGCTCGAGCAGACGGCGGGCGGCGTCCCCCACTTCCTGCTCGTCATGGACGAGGACTCGCTGGTTGGCGGCCTTGCCCTACAGGAGGAGCGGTGGCTCGGCATGTCGCGCCTGCGCGTGATGGGCGCGGGCGCCCTCTGCCCCGACCACCTCGACGCTGTCGCGCTCCCAGACCGCGAGGAGGAGGTGCTGGCCGCGCTGGCGGCCTGGCTGCGCCGGCCCGGGTCGCGGGTGCTGGACCTCGAGGGCGTGGCCGGCGGCTCGCGGCTCGCTGCCGCGCTGCCGGGGCGGGTGCGTCGCAAGGTCATTGCGGTAGCCCCGTGGGCGCCCCTCGCCGCGGACTCCGCCGACTGGCTCCGCACCCGGCCGCGGGGCTTCCGCGCCACCCTTCGGAAGGCCACGCGGCGGCTCGAGCAGGAGGCGGTGACGCACCGGGTGCTCCGGGGCGCCTCGGTCGACATCGCCCTGGCCAACCTGTGGCGCCTACACCACACGCAGTGGGGCAGGCGTGAGCCTGTACCAGAGCGGACGGTTGCGCGAGCACCGCTGGCGGAACGCCGCGACCGTCCTGCTCCTCAAGGTGGTCGAGGACGCCGGTCGGCGCGGGCTGGCCGAGGTCGACCTCCTGCGGGGCGACGAGCCGTACAAGCAGAACTTCGCCTCGGCCGCACGGGAACTCGTCCGACTCCAGGCCGCGCACGGGGCGGCCGGGCACCTGGCGCTGGCCACGCTCGTCCTGAGCGCCCGGGCGCGGAAGCTTGCGGGCCGCCCGCTCCGGCAACTGCGCGCGCGCTTACCTCGCCGGGAGCCGCCTTCCGCTACTCGCGCCGCGGCGCAGGTGCCGCCGTAGGCCGTAGGCGCGCATGGCGATGACCTTGGTCCGGTCCACCACCGGTGAATCACCCGGCCACCTCGGCGACAGGTGCACGCGCCGCAGGCGCGCGTTGAACGCCTGCACCAGCGACTCCCGGTCGGTGTCGGGCGTGAAGAACGTGAGCGTGACGGAGATCGACACCGCGTTTCCGTTGCGCACCCAGTGCGGGGTGATCGGCGGGATGTAGACCCCAACACCCCGTGTCAGCTCGAAGGAGGCGAGCTCCGGCGGCAGCGCCTCGATGCGCCCATGGGAGCCGTCCCAGTACCGCACGACCTCGTGCCGCTCGGCCTGGGGCGTCTCGAACCTGCCGAACGTGAGCCGCTTCTGGCCGTGCATCTGTGTGATCAGGCTGTGCTCGATGTCAAAGTGCGCAGGGGTGGTGGAGTTCGGCGACGACACGAACACGAATCCGACCCGCCTGCGCATGTCCACGCCGCGTCCGGCGATGTAGGGCTCGATCTCGTCGAGGCAGTCGTTCATCAGCTTGGCATAGGCCGGGTGCTGCTCGATGTTGAGCAGGGTGAGCCAGGAGCGGTTCTCATCGAGGTGGCGGATCACGTCGCCGGGTCGGCCGAGCAGGCCGCGGGGTGGTCCTCCTTCGGGGACGAGCAGCGCCTGGTCCGCCGTGTCGTAGATGATCGAGTCCCGAGGCAAGGCATCGGCCAGGTCGGCGATCCCCTCCAGGGTGAGCAGCGGGTGGTCGGCGACCGCGTGGTGGAACTGGACCGGCTGCCGCTGGCGGAACGCCTCGCCAAATCCCGTCTCGTCCAGGTTCACGAGCCCACCGGCCGGCGCCGGCCGTCCAGCCTTGTGATGTCGCGTTCGCGCCATCAGTCACCCCTTGGTTGCCCTGCCACTTTGGTCGGGCGCCGCTTCGGCCGACTCCTACTTTTACTCCAATCGCTACCCCTTGGGAGGGTTCCGTATCGCTGCAGAGCCTCCCCATGTCTGCTTCAGGCGAAGCGTCCCGGCGCGCCTCGACCACCATGGCGCCACGGCGTTGCGTCAGTTCGTACGTACCGGTGGCCTTCCCGGCCGGTGCAGCGTCCCAGCGGTCGCATACAGTCAGATCGGGTCTTCCTGCTGCCGCCCGGGGCCGATGGCAAGCCGGTCAAGGCGGCGCAGGGCCGCGTCGCGGCCCCATCGCAGGACTGGATGGGCGACCCGGGTGAGCCGGGCGAGCCGGTCGGCGGCGCTAATGTGAGTGGATAGTGCAAACTCCAGGTTGTGGAACCAGAAGCGGAGTGGCGTCCCAGGGGTTGGTGTAAGAGCAGGTCACCGGGCTGAAGACGAGGTGGCCAGCTCGTAGGCGATTCGTCGTTGATACGCCATGACCATCGCGCGGGGGGAGCTGCGGGCCCGCGTGCAGGAGTTGTTCCTGCGCTGGCTGCGTTCGGGCGGCGGCAGGTAGCTCGGCCCCAGATTGCGGCGACGATCATGGCAATGGGGACACTACCCTTGATTGCCGCGAGCGTCGCGCGACATCACCAACAGCGATGCCTTATTCTCCATCGCCGGTCTTGGAGGAGGCGTACCGTGAGACGAATTGTGTTTTCCGTCGCATCGGCCTTGGTGCTGGCCGCCTGCGGCGGCGGTGATGAGACCCCGCCCGTGGCAACTGCCCCCGCGACGACTGCCGCTGCTGCCACCACCACCACTGTCGACGTTGCTGCTGACAAGGCCAAGGCAGCGACGCTCCTGCTCGGCCCGACCGACCTCCCCGGATGGAAGGCCAAGCCGCACCAAGAGGACCCCGCCGACAAGGCGTTCGATGACCAGCTGGCGGCTTGCGTGGGCAGGCCGAGCCCGTCCACCTACACCACGGCAAGCGCCGACAGCCCGAGCTTCAGCATGGGCGACGCCGAAGTAAGCTCGGACGCTCAACTCGTCAGGACCGTCGAGGACTTCAGGGCGGACGTCGCCGCCGTCAGGGGGCCCAAGTACGCGCCGTGTGTCAGAAATGGCCTGACCAAGCTCCTTCAACGGCAGCTGCCAGCAGGGGCAGCGGTGCAATCCGCGACCGTTGTGCGCCTTCCGATCGCCGGCTACGGTGAGTTCTCGGCAAGATTCCGTGCGACCATCAAGCTGCTCATCCAGGGCCAGCCCGCGATTGTCTACCAGGACGCCATTTTGCTGGGAAAGGGACGCGTCGAGCTGTCGGCAAGCTTCTCCAATTTAGGGCAGCCCTTTGATCCCGCACTTGAGGGGGCGCTCGTGGCCAAGCTCAGCGCCAAGTTGGCAGCGGCCTGACCGGACCACCCGCCCGGGAGGGTCGGCGAAGGCGGGAAGGCCCGCCAGGGCGCCTCCTCGGGCAAGCGACCCATGGGCCGGGCCGCCGGCGGCCAGCTCGAGGCTCGTAACGTCGCGAACCTTTTCGACGCTCTCCTGGGTGTCGGGGCCGAAGCTGGCTGGTGAGGCACGACAGCTAAAGGATCTCCATCCAGCGATTGCGTCATGGCTTCATTCCCGGTCAACACACCGCTCGTCGGCCGCTCCTCGGAACTGGCCTCGCTGGTCGAGGTTCTCCGCCGCGCCGTCGAGGGTCCCTGCCAGGTGGCGCTCATCGAGGGCGAGGCCGGGATCGGGAAGACACGGCTTCTGGCCGAGGTGCTGGACCGAGCCCGAGGGGAGGGGTTTCAGCTCTTCGTCGGAGCGGCTGCGGAGCTGGAGCGCGACCGTCCCTTCGGAGCCCTGGCGGAGGCCCTCGACCTCCGCCCCACGGCGGCGGATCCGGAGCGGGCGGAGATCGGTAGCCTTCTCCTCGGGGACGGCGACGCGGTCCCGAGCGCAATGTCGCTCGACGAAGCGCCGGCGCTCCGGTTCCGCGTCCTCGAAGCCGTGCTCACGCTGGTCGAGCGGCTCTCACTGTCGGCGCCGACGGTCATCGCGCTGGAAGACCTCCACTGGGCGGATCCCTCCACCCTCGTGGCCTTCCGCAACCTGCGCCGGCGCCTTGCTCACCTTCCGCTTGCCCTTCTCGGCACGCTGAGACCCTCGCCGCCGAGCCCGGACCTCGACCAGCTGCTGGGCGATCTCGTGGCCCACGGAGGTGCTCACGTCCGCCTCGGCGCCATGAGCCCGGACGAGGTCGCCGTCCTGGTCGCGGGGGCCGTGGGAAGACCTCCCGGCGCGACGCTGCTCCGGGTGGTCGAGGGCGCCGCCGGCAACCCGCTGTTCGTGACCGAGCTCTTGTCCGCCCTGTCGACCGAGGACGCGATCGAGGTCCGGGAGGGCCGAGCGGAACTGCCGCACTTCGTCCTCCCCCCTTCGCTCCGCGTGCTGATCCTTCGGCAGCTGGCGACCCTTTCGAATGAGACCGGCGAGCTGCTCCGCGTGGCGTCGATCCTGGGTTCTTCGTTCACGCTCGCCGATCTCTCCACGGTCCTCGGCCGGCCGAGCTCCAAGCTCGTCTCCAGGCTCCGTGAGGCCCTCCGGGCCGGGGTGCTCGGCGAGGTCGGCGAGCGCTTGGCCTTTCATCACGACCTGGTCCGGGAGGCCGTGTATTCGGAGCTCCCCGTTTCCGCCCAACGGGCGCTCCACGTCGAGGCGGGTCGCGCGCTGGCGGCCGCGGGGTCCCCGTTGGACCAGGTGGCTGCGCACTTCGCGGTCGGGGCCGCTCCCGGCGACCAGGAGGCCATCCGATGGCTCCGGCGGGCCGCTGGTGAAGCGGCGCGCCGGGCTCCGTCCGTGGCCGTTGGACTGCTCGAGCGCACCACCGAGCTGCTCGGGTCGACCGACCCGGCATGGGGCTCCGTCGTCGCGGACCTGGCTGCCGCCCTCGCCGCGTCGGGCCGGCTCACCGACGCGGAGGCGAGAGTCCGCGAGATGCTGCTACGAGGCCTCCCTGCTGAGATCGAGCGGTCGCTCCGGATCACGCTCGCCGAGGCGCTGATGGCCAGCGGCCGCGCCCGGGAAGCCTTCCGGGAGATGGAGGCCCTGACGAAGCCCCTTCCGCACCGCGACCCCCAGCGGGCCAGGCTGCTGGCCTTCGCCGCTTGGACCCGGCTGTTCGCGGGTGACGTCCAGGGAGCGATCGCACGGGGACAGGAGGCGCTGGCCGCCGCCGAGCGCGATCGGGACGAGGGAGCTCGCTCGGTGGCGTTGTGCGGCCTGTGCATCGCCTCGTACCTCCTCGGCGACGTCGGGCGTGCGGTCGAGCTGGGGACGGAGGCGATCCGCGGGGCGGAGCGAGATCCCACCCACCACCTCGACCGCTACCCTGCTCGCCTGTTCCTGGCCTGGGCGCTGATGGAGCGCGACCAGCTGCCGGAAGCCGACCGCGAGCTGCGTGAAGGGCTCCGCCGGTCCGAGGAGCTGGGCCTTGGCGTCCACCTCCCCTTCTACCATGGCCAGCTGGGAGCCCTCCGGTTCGTCGCCGGCGAGTGGGACGACGCAGTCGCGGAGTTCGAGGCGGCGATCCAGGCCGGCGAGGAGCAGCAACGGGGAGCTCTCGTGCTTCCTCGGAGCCTGCTCGCGCTCATCGCCATCCACCGGAACCAGCTGGCGGCAGCCGAGGAGACCCTCCTCCTCGCCGAGCGGGAGTTCGCGGAGACCGGCTCGCCGTACGGGGAGGACGTGATGCTGTGGGCGCGCGCCCTGCTGCTCGAGGTGCGGGGCGACGCCCGGGCGCTTGGCATCCTCGAGACCGCCTGGAACGGTCCGGTGCTCAGAAGCCCGCCCTACCTCGTCCGGGTGGGACCGGACCTGGTCCGGCTGGCCGTCGGCGAGGGACGCGCGGATCTGGGCCGAGCCGTGCTCGAAGTGATGAACGAGGCGGCAGCGCGGAACCCCGTCGCCACCTGGCGGGGAGCCGCTCTTTGGAGTCGTGGCCTCCTCGAGGGAGACGCCGACGCCCTGGTGGAGTCCGTGGCCGCCTACCGGCAGGCGCCGCGCCCAATCGAGCGAGCGCGCACCTGCGAGGCTGCCGCCGCTGCCTTGTCCAGGGACGGCCGTCGTGAGGAGGCGGTCGCGTTGTTGGGCGAGGCCGTCGAGGTCTACGAGCGCGTCGGCGCCTCCCTGGACCTCACCCGTGCGGAGGCAGCCCTGCGGGGCCTTGGGATCCGGCGAGGCCGGAGGGGCGCTCGCCGGCGGCCGTCGACCGGCTGGGGAAGCCTCACCCCAACCGAACTCGAGGTCGTGCGACTCGCGACCCAGGGACTCACCAACGTCGAGATCGGCCGGCGCCTGTTCATCTCTCGACGCACCGTGGAGACCCATCTCTCCCACGTCTTCGGCAAGCTGGGGGTGTCGTCGAGGGTGCAGCTCGCGGCTCTGGCGGGTCGGGCGCGACCTGAAGCGCCGCCCGCATCGAGGTGATCCGCCCTCGCCGTCGACGGCCCGGTCGACGAGGTCCGGCAGTTGCCGGATGTCTCGGTTCAGCAAGTCATGCTTGAGTCCGCCCCTGAGACCCGAAGCCGATGACGGGGTCCAGTGACCGGGGCCGCAGGGGGGGCTTGTGACCTGGCTCGGGGTTCAGCGGGAGATCCGCGGTGGCCATCACGTGGTCACCGCAGGATCGGACGGCGGTAGCGCTCGCCGCGCAGGGCGACACGGCAACCATCCCAGGGACGTTCTCACGAACGTTCTTCGACATCTGATCTGACCAGCTGGCTTCCCTTCTGGGAGGCTCCCGCCGTGCCGGTGGGGGCCTCCGCGCAAGGCCGCCCGCTGCCGGGACAGCCCGGATGAAGGCACAGCGATGATTCGCGTCGGCGAACCATCCGTCCGCGGGTGGTGCACTCGACCGGGTGGTCAGCTTCCACCCGGTCGATCAGGGCGCTTCGCCCTGGCAGTGGGGTGGGCCAGGGCACCCCCGGGGCCGGCGAGCCGCACCACGGCGCCGTCCGCGCCGCTCGTCAGCTGGGGGGAAGGAAGCTCATGAAGCTTGTCACGTCACGCCGCGCGCGGGTCCGTGCGCTGCTGCTGGTCACCGTCGTGTTGGGGATGCTGTTGGCGTATGTCGTGCCGGCGTCGGCCAGCCATCCCGAGGTCAGTCTTGCGGGCAGCAACTTCGAGATCGATACCGACGCCAACCTCAAGGCCGACGACGCGGCGCCGTCGATCGACTGGGGCACCGTCGCCGAGGTCCGCAAGGTCGACAAGCCCACCGGCGCGGCCGATGACTCCTTCGGGCAGGGCACCAAGGAGGACACCGCGGTCCCCACGGTGGTCGACGGCAGCATCCCGCCGCAGAAGAGCGACCTGCGCACCTTCGGTGTCTACCAGGAGACGGTCGGCAACCGGAACTTCATGCACATGTTCTGGCACCGGGTGCAGGAGCCGCAGGGCACCACCAACATGGACTTTGAGTTCAACCAGTCCACCACCGTCTCGGGCAACGGCGTGACGCCGGTCCGGACCGCCGGTGACCTGCTGGTCCAGTACGACCTCGCCCAGGGCGGCAGCAACCCGGTGCTGTTCCTGTCCCGCTGGGTCACCTCCGGCAGCGCCGCGCAGTGCGAGGCGGCCAACCAGGTGCCGTGTTGGGGGACCAAGACGAACCTGACCGCGGCCGGCGACGCGACCGGGTCGATCAACACCTCGGCGATCCCGGCGGCGGAGGCCGACGGGCTGGGCGCCATCTCGCCGCGGACGTTCGGTGAGGCGTCGCTGGACCTGGACGCGATCCTGGGCGGCGGCACCACGTGCGCCGCGTTCGGCAGCGCCTACCTCAAGAGCCGGTCGTCGGACTCCTTCACCGCCGCGGTGAAGGACTTCATCGCCCCGACGCCGGTGAACATCAACCTGTGCGGCTCGGTCCAGATCGTCAAGACCGACGACGCCACCCCGCCCAACCCGCTGGCGGGCGCGGCGTTTGTCCTGTACAACGACAACCCGCCGGTCGGTGGCAGCCGCGGCGCCGAGGACACGATCACGACCCTTGCGTGCACCACCGGCGCCGACGGCACCTGTGTGATCGCCAACGTGTTCAAGGGCGAGTACTGGGTGGTGGAGACGGTCGTGCCGCCCGGCCACGACGGCGTCGCCGACCAGCACGTCACCGTGGTCGCCAACCAGACCGTCACGGTCGGGCCGCTGACCGACCCGCGCCAGCAGGGCGCGATCCTGGTCACCAAGCTGCGCAAGCACGCCGCCGACGGGGCCGGTGACCACCCCCACGCCGGTGTCGACTTCACCGTCGACGGGGTCACCAAGACCACCGACGCCAACGGCCGGGCCTGCTTTGACGGCCTGCTGTTCGGCAGCTACACCGTCCACGAGACCGTGCCCGCCGGCTACCACGGCCAGGCCGACAAGACCGTCACCGTCGACAACAAGGCCAGCTGCTCGGACGCCACCTACGTCGGCGAGACGGTCAGCTTCCACAACACCCCGCTGTCGGACATCACCGTGTCGTTCGCCTCCCAGATCAGCGGCGGCACCGCCGCCCAGATCAGCTGCACCGGCCTGACCGCCACCCCGCCCGACAGCACCCCGGGCGCCTTCGACGACACCGCCGAGACCTTCACCGACCTCGAACCCGGCACCTACACCTGCACCGTCGTGATCGACCCCTGA
>WNFZ01002436.1_pt1 | contig 18342 bp, 18 predicted proteins | sample 5400081 | NCBI WGS metagenome assembly WNFZ01 (sample SAMN13153365, study PRJNA577476) | soil metagenome | isolation source: 80 cm soil or saprolite under grassland replicate 1 | place: USA:California | collected 2016-06-15 | reverse complement strand
TAAAATTGTTGCATTTGTATTACCGCTTGGCTATTCCTTTAATTTGGATGGCAGCATGATGTACATGACCTTTGCCAGCATTGCTATTGCGCAGGCTTATGGCATACAACTCGATCTTGGTACTCAACTTACTATGTTGTTTGTATTGATGTTAACGAGCAAAGGAATGGCGGGTGTGCCAAGAGCTTCATTGGTTGTGGTATTGGCAACATGCGGCATGTTTAAAATTCCGCCTGAAGGTGTAGCCTTAATTTTACCTATTGATCATTTTTGCGACATGTTTCGCAGCATGACCAATGTGCTCGGTAATGCGCTGGCAACAAGCGTTGTAAGTAAATGGGAGAAAGCACTGGAGTAGTTGAATTGTTGAAAGTTGAAAAGTTGATTCGTTGAAGGGTTGAAAGTTGAATGTTCGAGCGTTTGAAAGTTCGAGAGTTTGTTACAAAATAATTCTTTGAAAATGTTTTTATCTCAATGTAGAATATTGGTTTCTATTTATCATTGACGAGTCAATGCCGTTTACTTAAGAATTTGTGAAGACAGAAATTCCGGTTGTCTTCACCATCGGAATGAAGCTTAAGTAAACGACATTGATTGATCATTCACCATTCACGATTGACGCGATAAAGCTGACTAAAATTATTCAAAATATTAAAATCACTTATGCACTTACTTTTTGTGCTTTTAGATTTCAAATGGCATAACTTAATCAATCCACAGTTCTATATTGAATATGGCGGGCTTTGGTTATTGCTGTTTGTAATCTTTGCTGAAACGGGTTTGTTTGTCGGTTTCTTTTTGCCTGGTGACAGCCTGCTTTTTGTTGCAGGTATTTACAGTGATGATCTTGCTGACCAGGTAATCGCTACAGGTAATAGTTCTATTGATTTATTTATACTCTGGATACTTATATCTGCAGCCGGTGTTGTTGGTAACTATGTTGGATATTGGTTTGGTAAAAAAAGCGGTCCGTATCTGTACGAGCGAAAAGACACTTTTCTGTTCAAGAAAAAATACCTGATACAGGCCCATGATTTTTATCAGCGGTATGGCGGATGGGCTATTGTTGCAGCGAGGTTTGTGCCTATCATCAGAACCTTTGCTCCCATCGTAGCAGGTCTCGTTAAAATGGAGAAAAAAAAATTTACTTACTTTAATATAATTGGCTCTGCAGCGTGGGTTGCAAGTATGCTCATTGCAGGTCATTTTTTGTATCAGTGGATTTTAAAACAATTTGATATAGACATAAAAGAACATCTTGAATTGATTATACTTTGTATTGTACTTATTTCTACTGTACCTATTCTCTTTAAGATTTTCTTTGGTAAAGAGAAAAAAACTACTGTTTAAAATACCGCGTATGCAAGAGAAAAAGTATGGCGTATTGTCTCTTCCTGTATTGGTTGCCGCTCTTGGTTATTTCGTAGATATTTATGATCTGCTCTTATTTAGCATCATCAGAATTCCTTCCTTAAGATCATTTGGATTAAATGATGATCAGATTGCAAAAGATGGCCTTTTCATCATCAATATACAAATGCTTGGTTTATTAATTGGAGGTATTCTATGGGGAGTACTTGGCGATAAAAAAGGAAGACTTAAAGTTTTGTATGCTTCCATCATTTTATACTCACTTGGCAATATTGCAAATGGTTTTGTGCACAATGTTAATCAGTATGCATTAATTCGTTTTATAACAGGAGTTGGATTAGCTGGTGAATTGGGTGCAGGTATTACACTTGTAAGCGAATTACTGCCAAAAGAAAAAAGAGGTATTGGCACATCAATGGTGGCGGGCATTGGATTAACAGGCGCAGTGTTTGCATTTTTTTTGAAACAATATTTTGTGCAACCCGATAATACAGGCTGGCGAATTTGTTATTTCATCGGCGGTGGTTTAGGGTTTCTTTTATTGCTGTTGCGCATCGGTATATTGGAATCAGGTATGTTTAAAAACATTCAGCATGCAAAGGTTCCCAAAGGAAATTTCTTCATGCTGTTTTCAAATAGTGAACGATTAAGAAAATATTTATTGGCTATATTAATTGGCTTACCCACATGGTACGTGATCGGCATACTGGTTACTTTTTCAAAAGAGTTTGGTGCAAAGATGGGTGTGCAGGGAACTGTTGATCCCGGTAAATCCGTAATGTTTGCTTATGCCGCAATTTCAATAGGGGATATTTTTGTGGGCTTTCTCAGTCAATGGTTAAAAAGCAGAAAAAAAGCGCTATATATTTTTTATATCATCACTGCAATAAGCATGATATGGTTTTTCAATTTGCAGGGTGCAAGTGTTACTTCGCTTTATATTGCCAGTGCATTGCTTGGTTTTGGAACAGGCTTCTGGGCAATTTTTGTAACAATGGCGGCGGAGCAGTTTGGTACCAACATACGCGCAACCGTTGCCACAACGGTTCCCAACATGGTACGCGGTTCACTTGCTTTAATTGTTTCACCATTGTTTAATTGGTTGCAAACACAAGTGGATTATGTAAAAGCGGGCTGGATGACAGGCGTAATTGTTTTAGTGATAGCAGTTATATGCTCAATCTTTACTGAAGAAACCTACCATAAAGATCTCAATTATCTTGAGGGTGTCACAGAACCTGTTGTTGCGTAATGATTTTACCCGATGGCTTTTATCAAGTAGTATTTTAAGAGAATTTGAATTAAACAAAAGAATGATAATAAAAATGGCTAAGGAAAATCAATATATGATACGTGATCAATGTAATGATATCTTTCAAAAAAGTATTGAAGATTATCATAAACATGATGACATTGATGCACCTGTTCATAATCCTTATCCTGATAATAGTTTAGAGCATCTGCTTTATTTGAAGAATTGGATTGATACAGTACAATGGCATCTTGAGGATATTATTCGCAATCCGCAGATTAATGCTGGATATGCGCTGCAAATAAAGAGACGTATTGATCAATCGAACCAGAAAAGAACTGATATAGTAGAATATATTGATAATTGGTTCCTGCATCAATTCAAAGAAATAAAACCATTGCCTGATGCCACCATCAATACGGAAAGTCCGGCGTGGGCCATTGATCGTCTTTCCATTCTTGCCTTAAAAATTTACCACATGCAAATAGAGGTGAACCGTGCTGATGCCACAGAAGAGCACAGAAAGGCATGTGCACAAAAACTGGAAATTTTACTTTCACAGCGTGATGATCTTTCTACAGCCATTGATCAGTTGCTGTATGATATTAAACAGGGTCGTAAATACATGAAAGTGTACCGCCAGATGAAAATGTATAATGATGAAACCCTGAACCCGGTTTTATATCAGCAAAAAAATAGATCGCTTTGACAAAACCTCGTCATGTACTGGTATTCCGATTTTCTTCATTGGGTGATGTAGCTATGGCTGTCCCCGTGATCAAACTATTGCTGCAGCAACATACCGATTTGCAGGTAACAATGGTCTCTGCACAACTTATGCAGCCATTGTTTGAAGGTCTGGAGCGATTTCATTTTCATGGAGCTGATTTAACGCACACGCATAAAGGTATAACGGGATTATACCGTTTATATAAGGACTTAAAAAAGATGTATGCTTTCGATGCAATTGCTGATCTTCATGATGTGTTACGCACAAAACTGATTCGATCTTTTTTTACTTTTTCCAAAAAACCAATAGCTGTAATTAATAAAGGAAGAAAGGAAAAAAGACAAGCCACACGTCAACGAAATAAAATTCTGCGGCCATTAAAATCCACCTTCGAACGTTATGCTGACGTATTTGCATCCCTTGCTTTGCCTATAGTATTAATTAGAGAGGGAGGCATTATAAAAACTGTGGTTGCAGAAGATATGTTTTTATTGAAGCAACGGGGTTATTCTTTAATTGGAATTGCACCTTTTGCGCAATACGTAGAGAAGATGTATCCCATCGCGAAAATGAAAGAGGTATTACGATTATTATTGCAACATTCAAAACTTAAAATTTTTTTATTTGGTGGTAAAGATGATGCTCCCCTGCTGCAGCAATGGGAGGTGGAATTTCCGGGCGTAGAATCAATGGCGGCCAAAATGAGTTTTCAAAAAGAATTACAGGCAATAGCGCAACTTGATCTTATGGTAAGCATGGACTCCGCCAATATGCACTTTGCTTCTTTATACGGAGTACCTGTAATTTCTGTGTGGGGCGGAACACACCCCTGGCTTGGCTTCTATGGCTGGGGACAACCTGAAACAAATGTTGTGCAGGTTGACCTTGAGTGCAGGCCATCATCCGTGTTTGGCGATAAGTTGTGCCCGCGTGAAGATTTGGCCTGTATGAATTTAATTTCACCGATTATGATCTATGATAAGATCATGAAAGAATTAAATAAAGATTTGAGCAATTAGCCGGGAGTTGCCAGTCATTCTGCTGCTAACTGATAGCTCGCAGGTGTTTAATAAAGTTCGGAACTACAGGTAGATGCGCAGCATCCTGCAGATAAAAATCTTTCCTTAACTATTATTACATATTAAATTTCACGGGGATTCTGCATTTTTGCAGTAATATTTACAATTATGAAAAAAACATTGAGTTTTGCTTTATTCTTCATTGTATGTTTTGCAGTAAAAGCACAGGACAAAAAAGATTCATCCATAAAAAAAACTGCGGCGAGTATTTGTAACTGTCTTGAAAAAAATCATATGGAAAAAGCCGGCAGCCAGACTGAAATGCAGCAGATTTTTCTGCAATGCATGCTTGACTCAGCTGCTTCTGTAATGGGTGATGTTATCCTTAATTCTGAAAATGGAAATTATAAAGAAGCCGGTGAAGAATTTGCTCAAAAGATTGCGCTGGAGCTTGTAAACAGTGGCTGCAAGCCATTTATGCAAATGTCGCTGAAAATGGCTCAGGGTAATCCGGGTGAGATTAGCAAAGAAGATGCCTCTGCTAAAAGCAGTGATGGTATTGTTACCAAAGTAGAAGAAAAAGATTTTTTGTATATCACTGTAAAAACAGCTGCTGGCAGGGAAATTACATTGATCTATCTTGATTATGTTGATGGCTCTGATGAGTGGGTAAAAGATGCACAGAATAAATTAAAGGATAAAAAAGTTACAGTTAAATGGACGGAAGAAGAAGTGTATCAACCAAAGATCAAAGACTTTTCAAATGTTAAGATGCTGAAAGAACTGCGCATATTTAAAGAGTAAAAAAGACGCTGAGTAAAAAGCTGATTTAAACAACCGCTGATTTTATTTGTTGAATAAAGTTTTAAATGTACAAGAGTACTATGCCCGTCCCACCGGTTCATCCGGACGGGCAACAAAAGTCTTATTCCTGTTCCGGCACCCCGGGTCAAAATATTTCTTCACTCCATTTTATTTGGTAATATAAATTTTTTGCTGCACTGTATTTTTTCCAACAAGCTCTGCTATATACATGCCGGCCTTAATCCCGGAAAGATGTAAAGTTATCTTTCCTGTTGCACCTGCAATATCTTTGCGCATTACTTCATGCCCTGACATATCAAGCAGCCTTACAGTGTAAAATACATCGTTTAATACAAGTGTAATAGTGCGGTTATCAACCAAAGTAGGATAAATAAAAGTGGTGGTATTAATCTTTGTAACTTCTGGCGTAGTTTCGACAAAATTGTTTATAACAACAACGTGATAAATATCTCCGCTCCTCGTGGATGCATACAATTCTCCCGCTTCATTTTCACCAAACGAAACAATGCCTGCGGGAACACCTTTCTGCAAATAAACGTTCCATCCACCTGTACCGTTTGATTTTATTTTCCATGCATTGGCAGAAATATAATCAGCACATATATAGTACCCGTGCAATCCCGGAAATTTTGTGCCGCGATAAACATAACCACCGATCACTGTTGCTCCGCCCGTGCTTACATCATGATGATATTGAAAGAGGGGAAACACATAAGCACTTTTCTGTTTACAGCCATTGCTATTGTAAGAATGCGTTCCTTCATAACAACGCCATCCAAAATTTGCACCGCCGCCCAAAGGTCTTCTAAAATCAATTTCTTCTATTGAATCTTGTCCCACATCACCGATCCACATATTGGCTGTTTGCCTGTCAAAGCTCCATTTCCATGGATTACGTAAACCAAGAAAATAAATTTCATCCAGCACATTAGGATCATTTACAAAAGGATTATCGGGAGGAATAGTATAGTAAGGTGCCGTATATACAAGCACTTTTAACCGCAACATTTTTCCAAAAAAACTTTGTCCGTTTTGCGCATTGTTGAAAGGGTCTCCTGCACCGCCGCCATCACCAATTGAAAGATATAAATAACCATCCTTTCCAAACTGTAAAGTGCCGCCATTATGATTTCCAAAGTCTCCCGGCTTCGGTTTTGAAAACAGAATTACACCTGAAGAAGCATCGGCTGAGTCCAGGTTTGTTCTACTTGTAAAATAGCGCGCTAAAGTAATATCGCCATTCACGTTGTTGTAATAAATGTAAAAAGCACGGTTGTTCTTATAATTCGGATGAAAAGCAATGCTCAGCAAGCCTTGCTCGCCGTTGTACTTCACGAGATTGCTGATATTAAGAAAAGGCTTCTTTAATAATTTCCCATTTTTGTAAACTCTCACATCGCCCTGTTGCTCCACGATAAAAATTCTTTGCGAACTGTCGCCGGCATTCCTTATATCAACAGGAGAGGAGAGTCCTGATAAAATTTTATTAAAGCCAAGTGTAGGTTGTGCAATTGTTTTTGCAAAACATATAATGCAAAATGCAAAGAGGATAAAACTGATTTGTTTTCCTGTACGGTTGAGTAAAAAATTTTTCATTTGGCAGCATTTTGGTGGTAAAATCAACGAAAGTATTTTCGATAGAGATATAAGAGGAACAATTTTTTTGTACCGGGCTACTGATTGTCCATTAAGCTTAGTTGCGTCGCACACTTGTATGTTCTGTTTTCTATTCGACGTTAAATTCTTTATCGCTTTTGAAGGTAGGAAAATTTAATGTGCAATAAAAACCCGCAACAAAAAAATGTTGCGGGCGTCTATAAGAGTAAGTTTTTATTTATAAAGTTTTTAATACATCATTCATGGAGCGAACAGCATCGGCGCTTTTATTAAATGCAGCCAACTCTTCTTCATTCAAATCAAATTCAATAATTTTTTCCCAGCCACTCTTGCCGATTACAACAGGCACGCCAAGACAAATATCTTTCTGTCCATATTCGCCATTAAGACTCACACAGCAGGCAAATAATTTTTTTTCATCCCTCACAATACTTTTCACCAAAGCCGCTCCCGCAGCGCCGGGTGCATACCATGCCGAAGTACCAATAAGTTTGGTTAATGTAGCGCCGCCAACCATTGTATCAGCAACAATTTGTTTTTGTTGTTCTTCACTTAAGTGTTGAGTTACGGGAACACTGTTCCATGTGGCAAAACGAATCAATGGAATCATAGTAGTATCACCATGCCCGCCAATAACCATTGCATTCAGATCAGAGGGGCTGCAACCAAGACGCAGGCTTAACTGGTATTTGAAACGCGCACTATCCAAAGCACCGCCCATGCCTATGAGACGATTCTTTGGTAAGCCGGTGGCCTGCAGAGCAAGCTGCGTCATTGTATCCATAGGATTTGAAATAACAATGATGGTTGCATCAGGAGAATTTTTCAGAATATTTTCAGTTACACCTCTAACAATACCTGCATTTGTACCGATGAGTTCTTCACGTGTCATGCCAGGTTTACGTGGAATACCAGAAGTAACTACCACCACATCAGAACCTGCTGTTTTTGAATAATCGTTTGTAGTACCCATAATGCGTGTATCAAAACCAAGCAATGCAGCGGTTTGCATCATATCCTGCGCTTTGCCTTCTGCAAGACCTTCTTTAATATCCAACAAAATAAGTTCCTCGCATAAAGCGGCACGTGCAATATTATCAGCACAGGTAGCTCCTACTGCACCTGCACCCACAACAGTAACTTTCATGTATTGATTATTTTGATGATTAAATTATTTGCGCAGCAAAGATATAGGAAGAGAGATTTCTGATTTACGATTTTTGGATTTACAATTTTGTTTGGTATCTGCTTTATTCGTAATTAATGCTTATTGTCTAAAGATTAAGCAATCTTATAATCTCATCAGGGCCGGCGTCTCCGTCATACGTTTGCATAAGCCTTCCTTTTTTATCGTAAACAGCAATGAATGGAGTAAACCTTACCCTGAAAAATGAAGGCACATAATATTTTGGATCACGCCCCACTCTTATATTTTTTGCATTGAGCAATTTATATTCTTCTGCAAAAGATTTTATTTGAGATAAGGAATCATAGCTTACCCAAACAAAAAATACATCTTTAAACTGATTCATTTTCTGCCCAAACTCATGTGCAGTAAGCTGACAATGCCCACAGTCAGGATTAAAATAAATAATTACTATCGGTTTATTTCGGGGCAATGCTTCTTTATTAAACCATGTGCTATCCGTTTGCAAAATGCTAAAGGAAGGAACAGATGAATCTTTTTTGTATGGTGGAATGGTATCAAACTGTTGTGCAGTTGCAACACTTAAAAAGCAACTGAAAAATAGAAAAACAGAAACTGTTTTCATAAATAAATATTTTATCAAAGATGAGAGGAAATAAATTAATTATTAATAAAGCCCAGCGTTAAATATTTTGCTGACAGCTCTATTGAAAGAAGAACCGTGAACGGATTGGATGCAACAAGTGATGTATGAGGAACAAAGCCAATAACAAAAAGCCATCCGCATAATTGCGGATGGCTTTTTAATTTATAAAGACATTAGAATTATTCACCTACTACTTCAAATTCAATCTCGGCAACATTTCCGCCGCCAAAATCTATAGAAGCTTTGTAAGTTCCCAATTCTTTTACATCATCTGTAATAGTGATGCGTTTGCGGTCTATCTCATAACCTTTCTGGCCGCGAATGGCACGTGCAATTTGTAGTGGCGTTACACTGCCAAAAATTTTTCCGCTGGTTCCGGTTTTAGCGCCAATCTTCACCGGAGATTCTTTTAGTACATCTATTACTTTATTTATTTCAGCAAGCATAGAAGTTTCTTTTTTGCTCTTTACTTTAAGGCGTTCTTCCAACTGCTTAAGATTGGAAGGATTGGCTTCCACTGCGTATTTTTTTGGTATAAGATAATTACGCGCATAACCATTTTTAACCTTTACCAATTCATTTGCCTGCCCCAGCGTATCTACATCCTGGATTAATATTACCTGCATGATAGTTTGTTTTAGTTCCCAAGAGCCCAATCGAAGATTGTGACTGTCTCCGCCAACCGGCGAATTAGGGAATGGTTACTAATATAAGTGAGTTGTCAGTTGAGAGTGGTGAGTTGCTGTAGCATTTACTCACTACCGACCATTCACACTATTCACTATTTTAAAAGATCGGTCACATAAGGCAACAGTGCCATTTGACGCGCTTTTTTAATAGCGTCAGATACTTTGCGCTGATACTTTAAGGAATTACCGCTTAAACGGCGGGGAAGAATTCTACCCTGCTCATTGATAAATTTTTTGAGGAATTCTACATCCTTGTAATCAATGTATTTAATGCCATACTTCTCAAAGCGGCTAAACTTCTTTTTGGGTTTCTCCTGCTTAATCGCGGTCAAATATTTTATTTCATTTGCTTTTGCCATATCTTATACCTCCACTGCTTTTTCAATTCCTGTTGGTACACCGCTTCTCTTTTTGGCATTGTACTCGACGGCGTATTTATCGAGTAAAGTAATCATGTGACGCATAATATGCTCGTCACGCAAAATCTGGATCTTCAACTTCTCATTGAAGCTGGATGGCGCACCGTATTCCAGAACCCAGTAAATACCTGTGGTTTTTTTCTGGACAGGATATGCCAGTGATTTCAATCCCCATGGTTGGCTGTGCACTATGCTTCCACCGTTTTCTGTAACGAAATCGGTGTACTTTTTCTGAGCTGCTTTAAATTCATCCTCAGAAAGCACAGGGGTAAAAATCACCATCAATTCGTAATTGTTCATTGTCCCTGTTTTTGTGAATAAATAATTTTAGGGCGGCAAAGGTAGGGGAAAGAGTTTGGAATTGGGAATCGGGAATCAGGAATTTTTGAAATTGGCTTCTGAGCCGCGCTTTCGTGCTATTGGCATCGTCGGTTGCGTCGCACTCTTTTACATTCTGTTGTTTATTGAGCATGTAGTATGTTCGTGAGTTTATACGGTAATTGAAGAAAATAAATGAACTTATGATACATCTATAAACCTGTCACCTTTTCAACACGTACATTTCAACTATAAGCTTTTTGAACCTATCAACCTATTAACCTCAACTTTCTCAACCTATCAACTTACCAACCTATCAACTTTCAAAAGCTATCTCTTAAAATCAAAAAGTGTGGCTGTAAACTCGCCCCTCTCCCGTTTCTTAAACACAACACCAAAATTTCCTTTATAACGCAATGTTTGCGGAACCAGAAGATCTCCTACCCTCGTCATTTCAACCTGCATGTTTACATCAAAATCGTAAACACCTGCATTGTAACTCAGCACATAATTACGGGCTAATACTTCCAGCGTTTTATAATCAAACCATGTAGTCATTTCATTAACCACAATATCATCCTTTTTAAAAGCACCAAGATTTTCTTTTGGCTTTATTGTAAATACATAAGCAAAGCTGCCTTTGTAATCTGTAAACTGCAATTGGTAATCATAAAGCTTATGCGCCCTGTCATCATATAAGTCTAACTTATCACCGATAAAAGGAATACCGGGAATCCTTTTACCTGGATTAAAGAACAGCATTTTTAACTGCTCTGTGTGCTTCGAAATACCTGATTTGCCCGAAGTACTAAAAGTTTTACCTGTAACGATATTATCTTCCCCGCACACTTGTCCTTTTGTTAAAAAAATAGAAGCATACATTTCACCTGTAGTATAATTGTAGTTTCCTTTTTTATCGAAGAAATTACCTGTTGTTTGTTGTTCTGTAATTTCCATTGTACGACATCCTCCTTTTCTATGCTGAATTGTTTTGCTATACCAGCTTGCCTTTGTGCCTGCATCTTTTTTTTTATTAAGGATGCGAATATCATTATAAGATGAAAATTCAATGATGTGCAGATTGCGGAAAGCTTTATAGAAAGTAGTGTCGTTTTTTATCCGGCGAAGGATACTTGGATAATCCATGTTATTGTGCACAAATACTTCGGGAAGGGTGATTTTCTGATTTTCAAAAATGACTGTAGTATCCTGTGCATAGGCGTTTACAAATAGTGTAAGCATTAAAGAGACAAAGATGCATTGCTTCATTTGGGAAAAACCATTTTATAATCCACTTTTATTTTGCCCTTGCTTATGTCGTTCAATTTCCCCTGAAGCATTTTTCTCTTCAATGGTTTCAGGTAATCTATGAAAAGTTTGCCTTCTATATGGTCATATTCATGTTGTATAATGCGACCGGTAATACCATTAAATGTTTCTGTATGAGGAACAAAATTTTCATCCAAATATTCCAATGTAATAGTATCAGGACGGAAAATATCTTCTCTTATTTTAGGGATACTAAGGCAACCTTCATTATAACACCATTCCTGTCCATCAAGGTTTTTTACATGCGCATTAATAAAAACTTTTTTTATGCCAGGTTCATCAGGATACTGTCCCTTTTCATCTTCTTCCTGATGCGCAAAAATCTGAGAACTGTCCATCACAAATAAGCGTATATCCTTATTTACCTGCGGAGCTGCCAAACCTACGCCATTGCTATAATACATGGTTTCCCACATATCAGCAATCAGTTTGTCCAGACCGGGATAACCCTGGATAATATCTGCAGTTTTCTTTCTTAAAATATTTGCCCCGTATGCAACTATTGGTAATATCATAATGCCCTCCATCTCCCTAAAGGGAGTGCATAAAAATAAAAATGCAAATGTAAGCGTATCTCTTTAATTCCCCTTTAGGGGTTAGGGGCTTTACTTAAATGCTCCTGTAGCATAATGGTGGCAGCAATCTCATCAACATTCTTTTTATTGCGGCGGTCTTTTTTCGTCATACCCATTTGCAGCATTGCCTGGGCAGCTCTTTTGGAAGTATAACGTTCATCAACTTTTTGAATTGGAATTGATGGAAATTCTTTTTGTAATTTTTTAATGAATTGATTTACCAAAGGTGTAGCATGTGTATCAGTATCATTAAGATTTTTAGGTTCACCAATTAGTACGAGTTCTACTGCTTCGTGGTCAATATATTTTTTGAGGAAAGACAATAAATCTTTCGTATCTACTGCTGTCAAACCGGTTGCAATTATTTTCATCGGGTCAGTAACAGCCAGCCCTGTTCGTTTAGCGCCATAATCTATGCATAATATTCTTGCCAAGTTAAGTATGAATTTAGAAGTACGAATTTAGAAGTACGAAGTACGAGAAAAAATCATGCTTCATAGTTTGTACTTAGCTTATTATAGTTAATGTGATGCAGAAGGATGAAAAAAATTTATACTCCTACTTCATACCTCGTACTTCTAACTTATTAATAAATCTGCAATTACCAATACACCAAACACCACACTCGCAATACCATTCGCTGTCATGAAAGCAATATTTACTCTGCTTAAGTCATTTGGCTTTACAATTGAATGCTGATAAATAAGCATGCCGACAAATACTGCAATACCCAACCAATATAACCAATGAAAGTCGCCATAAATCCCCGCTGCAATTACACAAGCAGCACTAAGGAAATGCAATGCTTCTGAAACATGCAAAGATTTTGTTTTTCCTAAAGCAGTTGGAATGGAATAAAGATTTTGTGATTTATCAAATTCAATATCCTGCAAAGCATAAATAATATCAAAACCACTCACCCAAAAAATAACTGCAAACGAAAACAGAACAGGTAACAAATCAAATTTTCCTGTTACTGCTAAGTATGCGCCAATTGGTGCCAACGATAAACCCAAGCCTAATACCAAATGACACAATGGTGTAAAACGTTTTGTGTAACTGTAAAACAAAATCACAAACAATGCAACAGGTGATAAATAAAAACAAATTTTGTTGATAAAGAAACAAGAGACAAGAAACAAGAGACAAGAAACAAACGTGAAGATAAGGGCATTGTTTGCAGAGATAATTCCTCTTGGAATTTCACGAATAGCGGTGCGTGGATTTTTTGCATCAAAGTTTCTATCGAGATAGCGATTGAATGCCATTGCTGCGCTGCGGGCTGTGACCATGCAAATGATTACAAGTAGTAATTTTTTTCCAATAAAATCGTATCCATAATTTACACTCCATGAGGAGGGCAATTGATCCTCATCAAATAAGTGTGTTAATGAGTCTCGTCCATATAATGCTAAAAAAAATCCAATCATGGCAAAGGGCATTGCAAAAATGGTATGAGAGAATTTTACAAGACTTAAATAATTTTTTACTGTGGGCATTTAAAAATAATAATTTCAAATTTACAATTCAATTCATTATCACATTTCCACATTTTCACATTCGATACCTTACCAATTCCCAAAACACAATTCCCGCTGCTACTGAAATATTCAGTGAATGCTTCATACCAAATTGTGGAATTTCAATACTACCATCACAAATTTTTAAAGCACCATTGCTCACTCCTTCCACTTCATTACCAAATACAACAGCAATTTTTTCATCTGGTTCTGCACGAAATTTTTCCAATGAAATGCTTCCTTCTGTTTGCTCTATTGCAAATACTTTATAACCTCTGTGTTGCAGTTCCTGCACAGCTTCACCTGAAGTTTGAAAATAAATCCAGTCAACCGTTTCAGTAGCACCCAGTGCGGTTTTATGAATATCTCTGTGCGGCGGTTGCGGTGTGTAGCCACATAAACAAATGCCTTCCAGCAAGAACGCATCTGCTGTTCTGAAAACACTTCCCACATTATGCATGCTGCGAATATTATCCAGTACCGCTATAATTTTCTTCTTTGTTGCCTGTTTAAATTCCTCTACCGTTTTGCGGCCAAGCTCATCCATACTTAACTTGCGCATTGAGCAAAGATAGTTTTGAGTTTTATCTTTTAAGTTCTGAGTTTGCTCATTGCTCGAAACTCATTGCTCAAAGCTTTACCAAGTTTAATACTTTTATGAAAGCAGCGTTTATAAAAATTTCTCTTATGATATATTGGAAGTGCAAACATTTTAAAGAATTAACCGTATATGAATTATACAGCATCATGCGTTTGCGCAGTGAAGTATTTGTAGTGGAACAAAACTGTGTTTTTCTTGACGCGGATAATAAAGATCACCAATGCTATCATTTGTGCGGATGGAATAATCATACTTTGGTCGCTTATTCGAGATTAGTACCGCCGGATATATCATATCGCGAGCCGGCTATCGGACGTATAGTAACATCTCCTGCTTACCGGAGAAGCGGCGTGGGACGCCAGTTAGTGCAGAAGGCAATTGAAGAATGTTTATTAATTTTTGATAAAAAAAATATTAAAATAGGGGCACAACTATACCTAAAACAGTTCTATGAATCACTTGGTTTTCAGCAATGCAGCGAAATATACCTCGAAGACGATATTGAACACATAGAAATGTTATATTCGTACTTTGAATAAATTTTGTATTTTGCAACATTAGTACCCGGCTAAACTCTTTAAGCATGCCCGATCTCTTTAAAAAAATAATAACTGCTTTTTCCTTGTTCTTTTTATTGCTGTCATTTTCCGCAAAATCACAGCAAACGTATGATCTGAACGGTCTTAGAGATCTTACAGATTATTGGGAAATAAATGGAACGATAGGTGCCAATGCATTCCTCGGAGATCTGGGAGGAAATCTTGGTATTGGCAAACCATTGCTGAAAGATTATATGCTTAAAACAAACAAGCTTTTATGGGGCTTATCAGGAACTTATAATCGTACCAATTATCTTGCTTTCAATTTTGGCTTCAGTTTCACAAAAGTAATTGGCGTAGACAGCTTCATACACAATTCAGGCGGCATGGAACGATGGAGATGGTACCGAAATCTCACTTTCAGATCAAAGCTCTATGAAGTGTATGGAGATGTTACTTTTTATCCCATCATGTACGTTGACAGAAAGAGAATTGAACTGCACAGACTCAATCCTTTTATTACGGCCGGTATTGGAATTTTTCATTTTAGACCACAAACGCAATTGGATGGAGAGTGGATCGACCTGCAACCGCTTAGTCTTGAAGGACAGGGTTTCAAAGAGTATCCTGACAGGAAGCCTTATAAACTTACCCAGATTTATATTCCTATTAATGTAGGTTTTAAATATTATATTGACAATAAATGGGCTGTTAGTACTGGCATGCTCATGCGCAAAACATTTACAGATTATATTGATGACATAAGTACTACCTATGTAGACCCGCAATTATTCTATAAATATTTTACACCGGAAAAAGCTGCCATTGCAAGCCAATTGTATGAAAGGTCACGCACGCCATGGAAAGTAAAACCAGGTATTGAAAAAGCTGATCATAAAGACTTGGACAGTTATGTAACTTTCTTTCTCGGATTAAGCATAAGGCTTGATAAATACACGCCCTTCTATTATCCTAAATTGTAGTAAAGATTTTTTTGGACAAACTTTTGTTCTTTATAGCATCGTCCCTCGTGTCACTCGCTTTGAGGTTCTAAACCTTGATGAGCATTTTCCGATTTCCAGTTTTGTTTTCTTCCCTAGTTCCAAATTCCCATTTCCTTTTACATACTCACCAATTAATTCAATTCATGAACAAGAAATTTAGCAGTATAGCTTTCTTTATTTTTAAGTAACTCTTCGGGTGTGCCTTCAAATAAAATTCTGCCGCCGCCATCTCCGCCTTCCGGGCCAAGATCAATAATATGATCTGCTACTTTTATTACATCAAGATTATGTTCAATTACCAAAACCGTATTGCCTCTGTCAACAAGTTTGTTTAACACATCAAGCAGGTGTTGAATATCCTGGAAGTGCAAACCTGTTGTTGGTTCATCAAGAATATAAAATGTTTTGCCGGTATCTTTTTTTGCAAGCTCAGTTGAAAGCTTTACACGCTGGGCTTCGCCACCACTCAGGGTTACAGCCGATTGACCAAGCGTAATATAACCAAGACCAACATCCTGCAATACTTTTATTTTTCGATAGAGATACGGTACCGGCTGAAAAAATTCACAGGCTTCGTCAACAGTCATATCTAATACATCACTGATTGATTTTCCTTTGTAACGAATTTCCAGTGTTTCGCGGTTATATCTTTTGCCGTTACATTTTTCACAATGCACATATACGTCAGGAAGAAAATTCATTTCAATCACGCGCATACCGCCCCCTTCACATAAATCGCACCGGCCGCTTTTTACATTAAAAGAAAAACGACCTGCATTGTATCCACGAATCTTTGCTTCAGGCACCGATGCAAACAATGTTCTTATATCAGTAAAGAAACCACAGTATGTTGCAGGATTACTTCTTGGCGTTCTTCCAATAGGTGACTGATCGATCTCGATTACTTTATCAATATGTTCCAGTCCTTTTATGCTTTTATACTCCATTGGTGTAACTCTCGAATTGTAGCAATGCTTCGCAAGAACAGGATAAAGTGTTTCATTTATCAATGTTGATTTGCCGCTTCCACTTACACCTGTTACCACAATAAATTTTGCAAGCGGAAATTTTACATCAAGATGTATGAGATTGTTGCCAGCGGCACCTTTTATTTCAAGAAACTTGCCGTTACCTTTTCTTCTTTCCTTTGGCACCGCAATATTTTTCTTGCCGCTGAGATATTTTGATGTTTCTGAATTTGCTTTTATCACTTCATTTGGTGTGCCTGCTGCTACAATCTCTCCACCATATTTCCCTGCTTTGGGACCAATATCCACGAGATGGTCTGCCGCCATCATAATATCTTTATCATGCTCTACTACCAAAATACTGTTACCAATGTCACGAAGATTTTGCAATGCATCGATCAGGCGGTGATTGTCTCTCTGGTGCAGACCAATAGAAGGCTCATCCAGTATATAAGTAATGCCCTGAAGTTGTGAACCAATCTGTGTTGCAAGCCTTATACGTTGTGACTCTCCACCACTCAATGTTCTTGCAGGACGATTTAAAGCAAGATATGTTAACCCGACATCGAGTAAAAATTGTAAACGGTCTCTTATTTCTTTTAAAACATCTTTTGCAATAATATTTTGTTTTTCACTTAACCGCTTTTCAATCCCCGTAAACCATTGCAACAATTTATCAAGGTTAAGTTCGCTGAGCTCTGCAATATTTTTTTCATCCACCTTAAACCATAAACTTTCCTTTTTCAATCTTGCGCCGTGACATCCAGGACATGTTTTTAACTCCATAAATTTCTCTACCCATTCACGTAATGTCTCTGTACTGCCGCTTCCGGCAAACCATCTTTTCAGCATGGGAATAATTCCTTTAGCTTCATCAAAATCTTCTATCTCGTTTGTTGTTCCATTCTCATGGCCGTATAATAAAATATTCAATTTATTTTCAGGCAAATCTTTGATTGGTTTATCAAGACTTATTTTATTCTTTTTTGCAAGTTGCTCAACATTACGATACATATACGCTTCCCGCTCCTCACCCAAAGGTGTAATGCCACCTTCTTTAATGCTTTTATTTAAGTCTGGAATCACTGCTTCCATGCTTACTGAATAAACAGACCCAAGTCCTTTGCATGTTGAGCAGGCACCATAAGGCGAGTTAAATGAAAATGAATTGGGCGAAGGTTCTTCATAACTGATACCGGTATCCTCGCACATTAAATGCTTACTGTATTGTGCCAAAGTTTCTTCTGCTTTACCACTAAGGGGGATTACTTTTGCGTCAGTTACTGAAAGGAACATTAACTCCTTTCCCATCTTTAATGTTTGCTGGACACTTTGACTGATGCGCACTTTAAATTCATCTTCTACTTTCAAACGATCAACCACTACTTCAATATCATGAATTTTATAACGGTCAACCTGCATACGCGGAGCTAAATCTTTTATTTCGCCATCTATCCTTACTTTCAAAAAGCCACGTTTGCGAATATCTTCAAACAATTCGCGGTAATGACCTTTACGTCCCCTGACCAGTGGCGCAAGCAGTGTGATTTTTTCCCCTCTGAATTTTTGAAAAATATTTTCTACAATTTCTTCTTCACTAAACTTCACCATTTTTTTGCCGGTGTTGTAACTGTATGCCTCGCCGATACGTGCGAAGAGCAGACGGAAAAAATCATAAACTTCGGTAACAGTGCCAACGGTGGAACGCGGATTTTTATTGGTAGTTTTTTGCTCAATGGAAATAACAGGACTTAAACCGGTAATTTTATCAAC
>WNFZ01002266.1_pt1 | contig 18345 bp, 15 predicted proteins | sample 5400081 | NCBI WGS metagenome assembly WNFZ01 (sample SAMN13153365, study PRJNA577476) | soil metagenome | isolation source: 80 cm soil or saprolite under grassland replicate 1 | place: USA:California | collected 2016-06-15 | reverse complement strand
ACACCCATCCGCTTTCACCCACCGCCCGAGCACCCGGCAGCCGCCGGCCGCGGCAGCCTGCCCAACAGGGCGTGCTGCCTGGCCAGCAGCGCCCCGCCGACCTCCCGCCCGGCCCTCGGGCGCTGTCGCGACCGCATCGGGGTCCTGTCGAGCTTGGCAAGACCGCCGAGCCGATCCCGCTCGTCAATCCTGCAAGCGCAGGCAAACCAGGCCAAGACGTTCACACCACATGGCTTCGTGAAATATCGAGGTTAGCGCGGATTTCCACGCAACTGGTTGGGCGCAAGGTTCAGGCGAACTCGTAGCGTAGGGTGCGGTTGTCCCACCAGGGGATGGTGGTCTGGGCGGGCAGGTTGGCTTTGCGCAGGACGGGTGCGTAGGCGCGTCGTTCGAGGCGGACGGTGATGGTGTCGCCTGAGTTGATGATCGTGCCTGGGGTTTCCAGGAAGCGGCGCTGCAGGGTGTCGGGGGTGACGGCGTGGTAGCCGGGCAGCCGCACGCGCAGGGCGGCCAGCAGGACCTGGGCCAGCACGGCGAGCATGACGTCCAGGTCGACGTTGAGGTTGACGGTGCTGGACAGCGCGTCGGCGCAGAAGGCGCGGATGATCTCGGCCAAGCGCTGCTCGATGGTCATCCGGCGGGCGTAGCGCCCGATGATGGCCTTGGTCGTGATGTCGTGGTCGTTGCTGATGATGACGGTGGGCGCATCGTGGCCCAGGCCGGTGACGATGAGCTGGCGGAGGGTGCCGGGATAGCTGGTCAGCCGCACGGCGGCCGATTCGTGGACGCCTGGCCGGCTGTGCTTGCCGGGCCGGTCCAGGGTGATGGTGGTGTAGTCGGCCGGGTGAAGGCCGTTGATGTAGCGCAGCAGGGTGGGTGAGCGCATGCGCAGGGTGAGGAACTTGATGCCGCGGGCGTCCAGTTCGCCGAGCACCTTTTGGGTGGTGACCTTCTGGTCCATGACCAGCATGTGCGGGTCGGCGCCGCTGACGGCCTTCCAGTGGTCGCAGAAGGCGATGACCTCGCGGGCCTGGGTGGCCTTGGAGAGGTCGGCGCCTGCGTAGACGAGGTTGTGGGTGCCGGAGTCCTGGGCGAAGAAGGTCAGCACACTGCGGGCGCGCTGGGACCGTTTGGGGACGTAGTGCTTTTCCAGCACGGGGTCATCGCCCCAGTGCAGGACCGCGTGGAAGTCCAGGTCGAAGATCGCTTGCTCGCTGGTGGCCAGCCCGGCCGAGATCATCTGGGCATCCAGGGCGGCGAGGAAGGCGCGCTGGTGGTCGTGGGCCAGCCGGTAGGAGTAGCTGGTCAGCGCCGACTTCTTCGGCAGGACCGCCAGCCCGGCCAGCAGCCCCGCCGCCGGGTCGGCGAGCAGGTCATCGACATGCGACACCCGGCGGGTGCGGGTGAGCTTGAGCGCCAGCAGCGACAGTAGCCAGCAGGTGGCGGGGATGACCCGGGTGCTGGGGTAGCCGGCGCGCCTGACCAGGCCAGCCAGGTCCAGGGCGACCAGGTCGGGCAGCACCAGCAGCAGCCCGGCCCTGGTGGACTCCAGCCGATGGGGCCAGGCGCCCAAGTCGATGACCTGGGCTCGGGGCAGGCGGGTGTCGCGCCCGGACGTGGCCGGGGAGCTGCTCTCGGCCGGGGCCGGGCCGCGCAGCAGCCGGCCGAACCCCTCCTCGGCGAGGATCTCGGCGACGCTGGTGCGGTTCAGCGGGGTGTGCTTGCCAGACCACGATGAACCGGGAACCGGACGGCGCGATTGGCCGCCTAGGCCGCAAGCAGTCGCAGCCTATGCCGACGGTGGCGGGACGGTCATGGTGAGCTGGTCCACCAGCGCCCGGATGCTGAGCTCCGGGTAGCGGCGATGACCACCAAGGGTCCGCAGGTACGGCAGCTTGCCGTCCTTGGCCCAGCGAGCCACGGTCTTGGATGAGACCTGCAGCAGCTCGGCGACCTCGGCGCCACGCAGGTACCGCTCCGTGGACCCGGATGACTTGTTCGCGACGCGCGCGGGACGCGTGGCCATGGGTTGGTCCTTCTTGCTTGGGCTCCTCCGCCTAACAGTACCCTTCGCGTTGAACAAACGCCCGTTCAGATGGCCACGGTCGGGGGCCGGTGCACCCGCCGTGAGCGAGCCCACAGCAGGCCGACGGCCGCCATGGAAACCCGACGACCCAACCCACGTTGCCCATGCGCCTGGGTGCTCTCACGCTGACGATATGCACGTCTGCGAAGGTCACTTCATCAATCGGGATCTCCCTGAGTGGTGGGGCGCCCCGGGGCGAGATGGTGACTGGACCCCGTGAACCGATCCATCTCGTGTGAGAGTCGTTCATTGGCAGGTGCAGGCTGCAGCCTATACCGCTGATGGCTGTAGACCAGGGCGCTGCCAGCTTGAGCACCTGCACTCGCAACGCCACCAGCTCGATCCTATGGCCTGCCGATCCAGATGGGGTTCGTGAACGCCACCATGCCACCGTCCGCCCGGCGGACCTCGGCGCGGACCCAGCGGGCGTGCGCCACGAGGGTCGAGTCCGCCCGCGCCACGGCCCAGCGCGATCCCCCCGCTGGGCCGTGTTATTCCCGTGTGGGGCGCGTCTCGGTCTCGGCGCGCAGCACGGGCGCGAACGACGCCGAGTGATCGTGCCCGCACGCGCAGGTCTGTTGCGTCTCGGCGATGAACACCCGCGGCGACACGCCGGTGAGCCGGACGCACTCGCGCGTGAGGTGGGACTGGTCCGCGTAGCCGGCGCGGAGGGCGAGCAGCGCGAGCCCGTCGTCCGTCGGCGCGCGGCCCTGGGCGATCGCTTGCTGGACGAGCGCGAGGAAGCCCTGGAAGCGCAGCATCCGGTGCAGCGCCTTCGGCGCGAGCCCGACGGCCGTCCGGCAGCGGCGCCGCAGCTGCGTCTCGGAGATGTAAAGAGACGCGCTCAGCGACGTCACGTCGGCCGTGCGCCACGGCATGAGACGGCGCACCGCCTCGGACACGAGCGGGTCCGGGGGCTCGCCGGCGCCGGCGCGCTCGTGCACGTGGAGCTGCACGGCGGCGAGCGCCTCCTGGGGCGAGGCCGCCGTGCCGACCGCCTCGCCGAGCGCGGCGGCCGAGCGGCCCCACAGCTCCTCGGCGTCGAGCGCGAGTCCGACCACCTCCGACGCGGGCTGCCCCGCGACCGCCGGGAAGGCGCCCGGCACGAAGCGCATGCCGACCACGGTGGTGCCCGGCTCGAGCACCTCGACCAGCGGCTCGGTGAGCGGCCCGATCACCTGCGGCGCCGAGCCGACCCTGCAGACGAGCTCGACGGCACCGTTGGGGATGCGCCGGTGGACGTACGGCGCGGCGTCGCGGCCGACCTGCTGGACCCAGACCAAGGAGGCGAGCTCGCGCAGCGCCGGGACGGGCGAGCGCTCGACGTAGCTCTGCCCGCTGACGGCGGGCGCGGAGAACGCTTCGCCGGTCACGTGACCCAGTATGCCGGGCCCGGTGGTCTGCCGCGAAAAGGACGCCCGGTTTGTTCAAGAGCGCGCGGCGGGTCCGGCCGTACGGTTCGGCCATGTTCGGCATCACGACCTCCTACTCGACGGGGCTTGCGGCGCTCGACGCGCGGGAGGACTTCGGTCGCGCCCGCCGATCGCGCCTCACCGCTCAGGTCGGCCACTGCATCACGGGCCGGCTGTCCCGCGAGCGCCGCCCGCGCTGGCTGCTCGCGCTGGCTGCGCTGGCCGCCGGCACGGCCCGGCTCGAGGTCGTGACGCTCGACTCGATCGTCGGCACGGTCGAGGCCCGCACCGACTTCGACGCGCGCTTCCGGCCGGCCTCGAACCGGATCCGCCGGCGCTGGGAGCGGATCGCGCTCGCGCACCGCACCGGCCGGGCGCTGCCGCCGATCACCCTCGTCCGCCGCCCGGACGGCCACTACGTGATCGACGGCTGCCACCGTGTGTCCGTGGCGCGCGCTCGGGCACCGCGACATCGACGCCTGGGTCCGGCACGCGGGGGCTCCCGGTGAGCGCGACCGTCCAGGGCGAGCTCTGGAGCAGCGATCCGCGGGGCTGGGCGGAGGCCGCGGAGGGCCGCATCCGGCCGCTGTACGAGCGTGTGCTCGAGCGCCTTCACCTTCTCCCCGGGACGCGGCTCCTCGACGCCGGCTGCGGATCGGGCCTGTTCGCCGAGCTGGCCGCCCAGGGCGGCGCGGACGTCATCGGGCTGGACGTGGCCCCGGGACTCGTCGAGTACGCGCGCCGCCGGCGCCCGGCGGCCGGCTACGTCGTCGAGGACCTCGAGCGCATGCCGTTCGGCGACGGCGCCTTCGACGTCGTCACCGCGTTCAACTCCGTGCTCTACGCCGCCGACCCGCGCCGCGCGCTCGCCGAGATCGCGCGCGTGACCGCCCCCTCGGGCCGGGCGGTCGTGACGGTGGGCGCCGGTCCCGAGCAGGCCGAGAGCGCGGCGCTGATCGATCCGCTCGCCCCCCACGACGAGGTGCCCGACCGCAGCACGCTCGACCTCGCCGACGCGGACGCGGCTCGCGGCGCGCTGCTCGATGCCGGGTTCGCATCCGTGGCGATGGCCGACATCGCGTTCGACGTCGACTTCGAGAGCGAGGACGACGCGGTCGCCGCCCAGCTGCCGGCCGGCCCGGTCGCCGCGGCGGTCCGGCACTCCGGCCGCGCGGCCGTCGAAGCGGCGCTGCGGTCCTTCTTCGCGCCGCGATCACGGGCCGACGGGACCGTGCGCATGGGCCTCGTCTTCCGCTGCTATCTCGCGGAGCGGGCGCGATGACCGATGAGTTCGGTGCGGCGGTCCGGTCTTACCGAATGACGACCAAACCAACGAGAAGGGAACTACGATCATGAAGCTCACTACCACCACGATCGTCACCGTCGACGGAGTGATGCAGGGACTCGGCGCGCCGGACGAGGACCGCAGGGGCGGATTCGAGCGCGGCGGATGGGTCGCGCCGCTGTTCGACGACGAGGCCGCGACGTTCCTCAACCAGGTCTACCAGCGCGCCGACGCGTTCCTGTTCGGCCGGCGGACCTACGAGATCTTCGCCGGCTCCTGGGGAGTAATGCCAGATCCGGACAACAACCCCATCGCAGCGGCGTTGAACACGCGGCCCAAGTACGTGGCGTCGACCACGCTCACCGACCCGCAATGGGCGGACACGACCGTCCTCTCCGGTGACGTCGCGGCCGCCGTCGGCGAGCTGAAAGCCAAGCGGGGAGGGGAGCTGCAGGTGCACGGCAGCGGCGATCTGATCCGCTGGCTGCTCGACAACCAGCTTGTCGACGAGATCATCCTGTTCGTCTGCCCCGTGGTCGTCGGCCAGGGCACGCGGCTGTTCCCCGACACCGGCCCGGACGCAGCGCTCGACCTGGTCGACTCGCGGTCCACCCCGAAGGGGGTAACGATCCAGGTCTACCGGCCCACCGGCCGCCCGCAGTACGCAACGGCCACGGCCGACTGAAGCACGTGACATAGGTGCCGCAGTCAGTGAGAGTCGCTCATGGGTGGGTGCGGGCCGCAGCGTAGACCGCTGGGGCCTGGTAGCCGAGCGCGGAGTGTCGCCGGCGGTGATTGTCGTCTGCCTTCCAGTCGCTGATCACCACCCGCGCCTGCGCCAGTGACCAGAACATGTTGATGTTGCGAGCAACTCACCGCGTGGCGACGCCAGGCGCCGCCGCCCGACCTGCCCGAGGGCGTCGAGATGCTCGACGTGGCGATGGCTGAATATGTCGTCGCCGTCCGGAGAGAGCCGTTCTCGGGTCTCTACGACCAGGCGAGCTGAGACGACCGAATGAGTGGCTGGGAGATGTCGAGGAATGACCAGTGCGTTGCAGGACCTGCTCGAGCGGCACGTCGCGAGTGGCACCGTCCCGGGTGTCGTCGCGAGCCTCGGCACAGCGGAGCTCAAGATCGTGGCCGCCGGCGCGATGTCCGTCTGCGGTGCGCCCATGCGCGCCGACGCAATCATGCGCATGAAGTCGATGACCAAGGCCGTCACTACGGTCGCGGCCCTGCGCCTGGTCGAGGCCGGACGCCTGAGACTCGACGAGCCGGTGGAACGGTGGCTGCCCGAACTGGCGGATCGACAGGTGCTGAAGCGTCCCACCGCCGATCTGGCCGACACATCACCGGCCGTTCGGGCGATCACGCTGCGGCATTTGCTGACCAACACCTCCGGCTACGGCATGGTGCTGACAGAGTGTCCGCTGCAGCGGGCGATGGCTGACAGCGAAATCGAAGTTGGCGTCGACCCCGTGACGTTCGGGGCCGACGAGTGGCTCGCCCGGCTGGCGGCACTGCCCCTGGCCTTCCAGCCGGGCGAGGGCTGGCGCTACCACCACTCCTTCGGCATCCTCGGAATCCTGATCGCTCGAGTGGCCGGCCGGCCGTTGCAGGATCACCTGGCCGACGACCTGCTCGGACCCCTCGGCCTCCGCGACACCGGACTGTGGGTGTCCGCAGGCAGCGTCGCCCGGCTGCCGGCCAGCTACCGGCACACCGACTCCGGTCTGGTGGAACTCGAACCGGCCGCCGGTGGCTTCTACGCCGGGCACCCGCCGTTCGACGTGAGTCACGCCGAGCTCGTCTCGACAGTCCGCGACTACACCCGCTTCGCCCGGATGTTGGCCGACGGCGGCCGGTTCGAGGGGCGGCAGATCGTGTCGGAGGAGCACCTCCGGCTGATGACCAGCGACCAGGTGCCGGCTATCGCCAAGACGCCGGACAGCTTCTTCCCGGGCTTTTGGGACGGTACCGGCTGGGGCTTCGGCGTCGGTGTCGACACCGAGGGCGGGCGGGCCGGCCGCTACGGGTGGTCCGGCGGACTGGGCACCAACTTCTTCGTCGACCCTGACGGCACCGTAGGTGTCCTGCTGACCCAGGTAGAGATGGGCGAACGGATGCAGATCCTGCTTGACGAGTTCCAAGCCCTGCCTGAAGCAGCATGACGCTCGAAGACGTCGGACCAGACAACTGGCGCCATTGCGCGGCGCTAGAGGTCGAGGAGTCGCAGCGGCCCTTTGTGGCGCCCGTGCCTTAGGCCCAATGCCATCCGGTTAGCCGGAGTTGCGACCGCGAACTCCCTGGTCAGCGCGGTCAAATCAGGGCGGACGGGCCCTTAACCGGATGGCATTGGCCTTAGGCCCAATGCCATCCGGTTAGCCGGAGTTGCGACCGCGAACTCCCTGGTCAGCGCGGTCAAATCAGGGCGGACGGGCCCTTAACCGGATGGCATTGGCCTTAGGCCGAAGTTCCCCCAGGCCCATAAGGCCCGTCATATTTGCCCAGGTCGCAGCGTTTCAGGCACAGGATTTACATGCCTACGTAGTCATGGCGCATCCGCGTTTTCCCTGGTGAACAGGGGTGCCAGGGCATTCAAGGGGAACTCCGGCTTAGGAGCTGTCGTGAAATAAGCCCGTGGGGTGCCAGAAGTCGGTCGTGGCCGTGACCAGCAGGTTCTGCTTGACGGAGGGCTACGATGCGTCCTGGCTTCTCGTCTTCCTTGACGGAGGTCTGTGTGGTTTGGTCGTTCGTCTACCTGGCGCTGCGCCGCAGCCTCGAGCTGGTCCTGCTCTGCTGTCGGTCGGCAGAGGCCAAGGAGATTGAGATTCTGGTGTTACGCCACGAGCTTGCGGTGCTCCGCCGCCAGCATCCTCGGCCTCGCCTACAGCCCACCGACCGGGCGCTGCTTGCGGCGCTGAGCCGTCTGCTCCCACGGGCGGGCTGGTCGGTGTTTCTGGTGCAGCCCGAGACGCTGCTGCGCTGGCACCGGCGCATGGTGGCCCGTCGCTGGACGTACCCGTCGACAGCCAAGGGACGGCCTCCGGTCTCCGATGAGGTGCAACAGCTGGTCGTGCGGCTTGCCCGCGAGAATCCGCGGTGGGGCTACCAGCGGATCCACGGCGAGCTGTTGCGCCTTGGCTGGCGGGTGTCGGCCAGCTCGATCCGCAGGATTCTGCGCGCCCATGGCATTGACCCGGCGCCTCGGGGTGCCCAGACGAGCTGGCGGTCGTTCCTGCGCCAGCAGGCCGCCGGGATCGTGGCCTGCGATTTCTTCAGTGTCGACACGATCTTGCTGCGGCGCGTGTATGTGCTGTTTGTCATCGAGCTCGGCAGCCGACGGGTGCACCTTGCCGGCGTCACCGACCATCCGACCGGCCTTTGGGTCGCCCAGCAGGCCCGCAATCTGCTGGCCGTCGTCGGGGAGCAGGGAACGGCGTGGAAGTTCCTGATCCGCGACCGCGACACCAAGTTCACCAGGGCGTTCGACGACGTCTGGCGCTCGACTGGGGCCGAGGTGATCTGCACGCCGATCCAGGCGCCCAATGCGAATGCCGTCGCCGAACGCTGGGTCGGGACGGTTCGTCGGGAATGCCTCGACCAGCTGCTGATCGTCGGCCGCCACCAGCTCGTTCGCGTCCTGCGGCGCTACGTCGAGCATTACAACCAGCGCCGCCCGCACCGCAGCTTGGCCTACGCGACGCCGGTGCCGCCGATGCCGTGGGTGGGTGCTGATCCGATGAGTGCAGCGACCGTTGGCCGGCTGCGCCGCCGCGATGTCCTCGGTGGACTGATCGACGAGTACGAATGCGCAGCATGACACCCCGACTTCTGGCACCCCACGGGGGATTTCTCCCCGGTAAAAGCTGATGCTCAGCGAAGGAACAGCCCGCTGATCCGATCCCAGCGCGGACGGCCGATCAACTCGTTGGCTGCCTGCAACCCACTCACAACGGCTGCTTCGATGCACCCTGCATTGATCCCGCTGTCTGTCCAGTCGCCGGAAAGAACGAGGTTTGCATAGCCGCTGTGGTCCGGCCGCAGCCGGTAGGCGTCGGTGCCGGGCAGCGACTGTACGTACTGGTCGGACGGATCTGTGTTTGCGGTCCAGTACTGCGTATCGAAGCGCTCGGGGCCGGTGACATCGCTCTCCGCGCAGAGATGGTCCCATCGGAAGCCCTGTGTCTCAGGGTCGACCGCATTCGGCCAGAAGTAACGACTGTGTCGTTCGAGGAATTGGATTGCTTGGCCTCGGGTGTGGGTGGCGGCATCGATCTGCACGTCTGGATCACCCGTCGCCAGTGTGCTGCAGAAATACCCGACGGTCGCAGGCGACCCCACATCGTCCCAGTCCTCCAGGTCCACTAGGTGGGACATCGACGCCCAGGTATCGAATGGCTTGGCGAAAGCGCTCACTGTCGTGCCCGGGTGCAGCCAACCCAGGGAGCGCTCGTCAGGCTTCAACCAGACCTGAAAGGCATGCGTCGCAACTGTGCCGATCCGATCCAACATCTCACGCCAGTCGCGCCGTTGAGCGGCCAGTTGGCCACAGACGAGCCGGCCCATGGCCGGGGGGATCGCGAAGACGAGCAGGTCGAAGTCTTCGCCGAAGCGCAGTTCCTGGTGGTGCTCCGCAGACCGCCGGATATCAGGTGACTCCGGGTGGGGACCTTCCAGCATGCCCGAGCCATAGCTGATCTGGCGACGATCGGGTACAGACGGAAAGCAGGGAAGCCCTTTGACAGCCACGAGAGGCTGGTACTCGCCGACACCTGGCGCGAGGGAAGCTTGCTGGCCGACGACGACGGATCTGATGACCGATCCGTCTGCCGACGGCACAAGCTCCTTGACCTGGTTGAAGAACCGGAACTGCACCCCTCGTGCTCTGAGCGCCTGATAGAGCGGCGCGAACACGACATCGCCCATCCCCGCCCGCATCTTCCAGAAAATGGCGCCCTTATAATCGAACCAGAGCTTGGATGACAGGAACACGCCCCATCCGGCCGCAAACTTCGGCCTGGAGGGATCGCCGTGTTCATGGGAAAATACGAGATCGTATTGGCCGCGCACGATCGCGGACCGAAGCGTCGACGGTTGCACGCCGTGCCGTCTGAGCCAGTCACGGAAGTCCAGGTGGTTGATGGCATCGTAGGCGTCGCGATCGCCGCCCAGACCGTCCACGGCTATCCCACGCAACACGCCTCGGACCAGATCAATCAGGTCGTGGAGCCTGCGTGCATTGATGTCTGTGCCCACCGCGGGGGCCAGGCGCGCGAGGAGAGGGGTGAAGGCGACGTCGATCGCCGCCGCGCCCCGAGGACCAGCGAGCCGCCGTGCTCCCTGGTTGGCCAGAAGCAGCAGCTGCTGGCTCACGGCCAGCACCGTCGAGCCGAGCGCGCGGAACATGACGTTTGATGACGACGCTGGCGGCGGAGAAGGCGAGACGGACAGCGTGACCGCGGGGACCTGCGGTCGGCCAAACTCGAGCGAGATGTAGAAATCTCGGATCAGTTGCGCGCTGCGCAGGAGCAGCTCGGCAATGGAAGGGGCTCGTCCATCGGCGTCGGGCTCGCCAGGCAGTCGCCGGTTGCTCGAGAACGTCGCCACCCATGGCAGCCAGCCGTTCGGACCTCGGTCGAAGAGTCCGAGCTCACCGGCTGGGAAGAACGCCTCTCGCCATTTACGGATCGGACAGCTCGGATCGGTCCGCTGCCGGTCGAGTTCTGCATAACAATCGCGCATGAGGCGGAAGGCGTTGTCGTAGTGCCCAAGCCAGATATGAAGGCCATGCTCCTCGATGCGGCCGTGCGCGCCCCGGCTTGACGCGCCTTTGCCGCCGAGGCGGAAGCCACGCTCAAGCACCGTGATCGAGGAGAAGCGCGCGGGCCAACCGGGCTCGGAGAGCCGCCATGCCGCGCTAAGGCCGGCGATGCCGCCTCCGAGGATCAAGATGCGCGGTGGGCCCGTCATGTGCGCGTCGGAGCATGTGCGAGCAGCGCCTGTGCCTCGTTGAGCTCTGGATACCCGGCACCGGTCGGGAAGCGCTCAATGACCGCGCTCAATCGCGCCGCCGAATTGGTGTCCTCTCCAAGCCGCGCGAGGTTGAGCGCAGCTCGCAGTTCGAACAGCAGCGCGCCTTGCCGATGCGCGAGTTCCCATGCCTGGCGAAGGGCTGCCCGCGACTCCTCGCGCGAGGTTGGCAACGCCTGAGCCAGGAGGCGAAGGCGCTCGGCTTCGTAGAAGAGCACCCCTGTCTCCTGGACGAGGATCCCAACCGACTCGTACGCAGCGACTGCTTCGGCCAGTTGGCCCATCGCAGCTCTCACCTCCGCCGTCGCCGTCAGGACATACGGGAGGAAGACCCGCGCCCGGAGGAACTCCCAGATGGAGGCGTGCAGCATCACTGTGTCAGCGGCGTCGGTTTGTCCGCGGGTCCAATATCGTGCCAGGGCCAAGTGGATCTCGCCGGTGCTCTCCCAGAATGCGAAGCCGTGCCGTTGCCCGATCTCCCGCACCTCATCGGCGAAGCGCGCGGCGGTCTCGTGATGGCCCCCGACGGCATACATCCACGCCAGGTAGCTCTTGGCGTAGGCCATGCTGAAGGGCCCCTCGGGAAATGCCAGCGTGGCCGCCCGGGCGATGGCCCGGTCGCCGGCTTCGTGCGCCTCACGCGGCCGGCCGGTGATCCAGAGCACCGGAGCAAGATGCGACAGGATGGCCACGAGCGGGTCGAACGGCAAGAGCCAGTTTTCTTCGGTGCGACCGCCGAGCGGCACAGCTCTGAACCGGCTCGCCGCCAGACTGAGCCGCTCGACCGCCCCGGTATAGTCGCCTTCGAAGAAACTGAGGACGCCGAAGGCCAGCGCGTTCTCGGGACGGTAGTCCGCGTGGCCGGTCTCGACCCAGGATCGAAGGTCCTCGGCCAGCCGACGCGCGGCAGCGAGTTCCCCTTGGAGGAGATAGAACGAATACACGCCGGTTGCGGCGGACAGGTGCTCCGGCCTCGGCCCCAATTGTCGGCAAAGTTGCGCGCAACGACCGAAGTCCTCGACGGCTTCCTCGGCTCCGAACCCGCGGGCGGAGATGGCAGCGATGCCTCGTTGGAGCCGACAGCGGACCTCCAGCAGGTCGCGGACGCTCGGGTCCGTGATCGCCTCGACGATGTCGAGGGCGTCACGATACCCCTGGAGCGCTTCTGGTGTGGCGCCGGAACGCCTGGCCTCGTTCGCACCCGCGAGGATCGCCTCGAAGGCGTCGAGGGGGCGCTGGGCCACCTTCAGGTGATGGCCGACGACGTTCCAATCGACCGAGCGGCCAGACGCGTGCCGCTCGGTCATGACCTCTGCGAGGCGACGATGGAGACCCGTTCGCTGATCCTGGAGTAGCAGGCCATAGGCGGCCTCGGTGATCAGGCCATGGCGGAACCGATAGCTCGAATCGGATGCACCAGTGTCCACAATCAGGTCGCCGGCGAGCAGGCCACCGAGCCGATTGCGAAGCTCCTCCTGGTCCACCCGCAAGACCGAAGCGAGGACCGCCGCGTCGAGGTCGTTGCCAGCGGCCGCGAGTGCGCCGACGACTTCGCGATCCATGCCGGGCGCGGCCAGCCGTGCTTGCAAGCGCCCGGTCAGGCTGATCGGCAGCGTCGTATGGTCGACGGCCTCCTGGGCTGACCTGGCGAGCTCCTCGAGGTAGAAGGGTACCCCCTCGCCCTGTCTCAGGATCTGCTCGCGCTCCGGGTGCTCCAGCGGAGACGCCGCGGCAACCGCATCGATCAGGGCCTCGGCGACCTCGCTCGCGAGCGGCTCTAAGTCGATTACCTCGATCGGGCTGTCGGGGAGGACCGCCGCCAATGCTACATTCGAGCGGGCGGTGAAGACCAGAAGCAGGCGCGGCGGCTGCGCGGCGGCGAGTCGCGCAAGAACGGCCAAGCTGGAGGGGTCGGCGTCGACGACATCGTCGACCAGGAGGACCGTGGGCGCCGCCGCCGCCAGGCGCACGACCCACTCGACGAGAAGCTCGGCCGTGACCTGGGCCAACTTGGAGGGGTCGAGATCCAGGGCCGGGCCTACGGCCTCTCTCGGGAGGCCGAGCACGGCACCGAACACGGTTGTCGCTCGCTGATCCATGCCCAGCCGATCGATGAGGTGATCCTGCAGCAGTGCGGCACTGACGATCGGTGGATCGTCTGGCTCGATGCCGGCTGCCTGCACAAGCAGAGTACGAAATGACCGGTAGGCCGTGCTCGCATCCAAGTGGTTGCAGGCGCAGTCCAGCACATTGGCCTGAGCGGACCCGGCTGCGGCCAGCACTGTCGAGGCCAGGCGGGTCTTTCCGATGCCCCGACTCCCGACAAGCGCAAAAGCCGCACCTTTGCCTGCCTGTACAGCCATCCACGACCGCTGGAGACGCTCACGCTCGCGCTCCCGTCCGACCAGGGGCGTCCGCCACCTTTGGCCGACCCGCCCCTCTTGTTGCCTCTCGCTCACGACTTCGTACACTGGCACGACGGAGCCGTCGGGGAGGACGGCGGCCTCGCGAGCCTCGACGTCGAAGGAGTCCTCGACCAACCGGAGGACTTCACCGCTCACAACCAGTGCTCCTGGGGGTGCCGCCTGGTGGAGTTTTGCCGCGAGGTTCGGTGTGTGCCCAAACGCCAGCGGTATACGCTCGTTCTCGACAGTGGCAACAACCACCTCGCCAGTGTGGACGGCGACGCGCACGGCCAGTGGCTCGCCCACCTCAACCTCCAGACTGGACGAGAGGCGCCGCAGCACGACGAGCAGATCCAGGCCAGCGCGAACAGCCCGGGCGGCGTCGTCCTCCTTGGGGACGGGATAGCCGAACCACACATAGATCCCGTCGCCCTGGTGCTGCGCGATACGTCCGCCGTGGCGCTCCACGACGGGTCCACACGCGTCGTAATAGGCGCGTAGGATCGAGAAATAGGCCTCCACGTCGCGTTGGCGCGACAGGCGTGTCGATCCCACCACATCGCAAAACATGACAGTGAGATGACGACGCTGGCTGGGTTCGGGATGCCAGCTGTCATCGTTTGCCTGAATGGGCACGGCCGGTCTCCCCCCATCAGCCGGAACGGGTCATACTACCTTCATGTTCCTCCCGCTCAGCCCATTATCGAACATGGACACGCGACAGGATGGGAATTTGTTGCCGTCTGACATCGTGCCGTCCACACGAGGAGCTGGCTCGAGGAGGCATCATGCCTGAGGAAAACGACCGCAGTCGCGCAGCGAATCGTTTGTGGTGGGCCGATGCGCTGAACCCGGTGGAGAACCTGCGCGCCCTGGCCGACGTGCAGGAGTTCGGCCGCCGCGCCGCCGAGGATCTCGCGGACCGACTGCTTGCCCGCGGCGGGCGCGACGGCACGATCGGCGGCGCCAGCCCTCCGGACGCGGAGCTGAATGAGCTGGTCCGTCGATTCCGGGCCGACGCCGTCCGCGCAGCCGATGTCTGGGCCAACCTCCTCGACAACCTCGCCACGCTGTTCATGACCCTGACCAGTCGCCCGCCGCGGCGCTCGGAGTCGGAGGCCGATGCGAGCTCAGTGGTGCTCGAGGCAGTCTCGCCCGGCGCGGACACGACCGGGTTGTTCTGGGTCCACAACACGTCTCCCGCCCCAGTCCCCTCGGTCCGCCCGCACTGCACTCCATTGCGGTCTCACCTCGGGTACGAGCTGCCACCGGACGCCATCCGTTTCGAGCCACGAGCACTCGATCCGCTTCCGGCCCGCAGTAACTGTGGGATCGAGGTGCGCCTCTCTGTGCCCTCCGCGGCCCCGCTGGGCACCTACGTGTCGGTCATCCTGGCCTCCAATGTGCCCGAGCTGTACCTGCCGCTGCGCGTGACAGTGAAACCCGAGGGAATGGAGGTGTGACCAGCGGCGTGCAACAACGTGCCGGCCCTGACGATCTCCTGAGCCAGTATCGGCGGCGGGCGTCGGAGGAGATCGAACGCCGTCTCCCCCGCGGCGAGCCACGTCAGTGGCTCTACGAGCCGCTGGCTGACTATCCTCGCCGTGTCGGGAAAGGCCTCCGCGCCGCTCTTTGTCTGGCCGCCTGCAATGCGTATGGCGGTTCGGAGAACGATGCCTTGGCCGCGGCGGCCGCGATCGAGCTGTCACACAGCGCGTTCCTCATCCACGACGACATCCAGGACGGGAGTCGCTGGCGGCGCGGAGGCCCAACCCTCCATCGTCGCGAGGGCCTGCCGCTGGCGCTCAATGCCGGAGACGCCCTTGCCGTGCTGAGCTTTCAAGTCCTCCAAAGCGACAGCTCGCGGCTCGGTCAACGGTTGGGACTGCGAATACTGGACGAGTTCTCCTCGGCGATGTGGCAGACACTGGAGGGTCAGGCGCTCGAGCTCGGCTGGCGCCGGGACGGTGTGATCGACCTGACCCCGCGGGACTACCTGGAGCTGATTCTCCGCAAGACGTGCTGGTACACCACGATCGCTCCCCTGCGCATCGGGGCCCTGATCGGTTCACGGGGCAGGGCTGATCTCGAAGGCCTTTCCCGGTTCGGCCTCTTCCTCGGTGCCGCCTTCCAGATTACCGACGATGTGCTCAACCTGACTGGTGGCCAGACGGCCTATGGCAAGGAGATCCGGGGAGACCTCCGGGAGGGAAAGCGCACGCTCATGGTCATCCACCTCCTTTCGGTGGCTGAGCCTTCGCACCGGGACGCGCTCGTGGCCCTCCTGCTCGCCTCAGAGGCCGAGCGGACCGACGACCAGCTGGACTGGCTGGCCGGCCTCCTCGTCCAGTACGGCAGCATCATCTTCGCGCGGGACTTCGCTCGGGGCGTCGCCGACGCGGCAGCGGCGGCCTTCCCAGAAGCGTTCAGGACGGCGATCCAGCCGGAGAAGGCCGAGGTCATCCGGCACCTGATCAACTATGTTATCGAGCGGACCCATTGAGAGCGCTTTCCATATGGAGGGCGGGCCAAACATCGGGTAGCGTCAACTGTGACGTCTGCACGTAAGGAGCCTGACGTGGCGCAGGGCGATCCCCGACCAGTCCACGGCTTGTCCCGCAACCGAGCGGCGCTGCTTGGCGTGTATGCCGCGCACGACCCCGAGCTCGAGCGGGAACTCCGCTATCTGGGCGTTGACTTTCCGGAACCGCTGGATGACTACGCCCAGCTACGGGCGGCGGCGGAGGAGCGCCCGGACGAGCAGGACCGTCCCCGAATCCACGGGCTTCACCTGGCCTTCGCCGCGATGTTCGTATTGGATGTCGCCCCCCGTGCGGACTTCCGCGAGCAACTCGAGCCTGTTGTCGCGAGAAGGCTCATCGATCCGGACATGCCACCCACAAACCGTGACGACGCCATCCAGGCGGTCCTCGACGCGCTCGAGCGTGCCGCTCGTGCGGAAGTCCCAACCGAAGATCGTTGGGCCCGGGTGGTGGCGGAAGCGGGCCAGCATCTCCATCCCGAGCTGCGGATCATCGAATCGGCGTGGTGCCGTCCCGAGCTGCGCGAGGTCGACGACGAGTTCGTCTCGAGGATCGAGACCATGCTCGTCGTGCGCGACCAGCGCACCCTCGAGCAGCTCGCCCCGGCCGTCCTGCCGCAGAATTGGAAGATCTGCAACGACTTCTTCTGCGATCTGACCAGGATGGCGGAGCGGGACGCCGACTGCCCCGGTGTCACCGGTGGGACCCTGTCACCCACCGCCACCCATTGGCGAGGCGTCTACGAGGAGCGGGTCGGGAATTGCCCGCGTGGCTGGTTCCCTGACACGTACCTGCTGTTCACCTGGGACCGCTCGGCGCATCAGCTCATCCTCCGATACCAGCTGGCGCCGCGACGCAAGAACGACAAGACCGTCCTGAAGGTCGATCAGGGCTACATCCAGGTCGACCGCCTACCCGACACTTACCAGGTGTCGACCGTGAAGTACCTGCTCTTCGATGACAAGAGCATTCCCGGAGGTGGCCAGAGCCTGGCCCAGACGGCCTGCCCGCTGGGCTGGCTCGACTACTCGATTAGCCAATTCACCGTCTGCGCCCATACTCTGGCTTCCCCGACGGGCACCGCCGCCGATTCCCAACCGGCCGCGGGTATCGACGCCGAGTTGCAGCGCCTGCTCGATCGCTGCCACGCCCATCTCCTTGAGACCGCCTCCGACGCTAACGTGCAATTCGGCAGGATCATGGCCGAGCTGCGCGAGGGCAGCTATGGCCTCGACGACTGGGTCGAAGACTGGGCGCGGGTGGTGGGGCGTTCGATCAGGGATGGGTCCCGGTCAATGCGGGGCCAGATCGACTTCCTCTTGCAGTCCGTCGACCTGACGCGGGAATTCACGCGTCGGGGAGGTGCGAGCTCGTGAGCGCGTCCCGTCCTCCCACCGGCTCCGGGCAGCGTCAGTCGCCCCTCTCCGAGGCAGTGGAACAGGCGGCGGGCGCGGCGTCCAAGTGGTGCAATGATATGGCCGACTTCGCGAAACACCAGGCTGACCTGCTGTCGTCCGGCGGCTATGGCCTGAGCGACCTCGCCACCGCACAGGTTGATCTCCTGCGCATCTGGGTCACGAACACCGTCCGGACAGCAGGCGTGCTGTCGGACAACCTCACGCTCCTCTCGTTCGGACGGCCGAGCCAGAATCCGCCACCACGCAGGTTCAACGTGGGGGTCAGCATTCCGGCAGGCGTCAGCCCCAGGTTCAGGATCTCCGATCTTCTCGGCCAACTGCTGGCTTACCGAATCCCGAGCTCGAAGGTTCGGCTTAATCCTGACTTTGCGGTCAGTCGGGCCAAGCTGAGGGAGATCACGGTTGAGGTCGAGGTGGACTGCGTCGGCGTGCCGAACGACACGTACGAGGGCGTTCTTTCCTCTGAGGACGGCGTTATCCAGGTTCCGGTCCGGGTTGCGATCGATGAGCTGGGTGAGCCCTTGCCGTGAGGCCTGAGCTGCCCTGCCGCTGGCATGCGCTCTCCTTGCTCGGTTCTCTCAAGCTTCGATGGCGGGGCCGACCACAGGGCGACGACGTTGTAAATCATTACTATTTTATATTGATAACCTGATAATCGACAAATGGTGATAAGACAGGATCAGGCTGTGGTACGTCAGTGCCCGATGTCACATCAGTGCTGTGATCCACGGCACTGACGCGTTGCTTTCCCCAGTGCTATATATATGCGTCTCAGCCGTTGCGTTGGTGGCAGTCGATGGCAGTCAAACTCGTGTTTCGGGGTTATGCGGCGGGGTTGAGCTGGCTGAGCAGGGCGTCTGGGAATAGGTCTAGGGCCCCGGCAAAGTCGCAAGATATCCGTTTCGTCCGACTAGCCAGGACTGCAGCTCTAGCTTCCGACCTGCGACTTCTGTTGGGAAGGGTGGGTCCACAGGCTGCTGACGCACCTCACATTTGGGACAAAGCGCGACTTTGCCGGGGCCCTGCCCTTGTGGTCGAGCAGGCGGCCCACCTTGCACAGCCGCGGGCAGACTGTGCAGCGCTCCTCTCCCAACAGGGTGAGCGCCTGCTCGACACGGACGGCGAGCTCGGCCGCGCTGAGCCGCAGGTATGACGGCGACCCG
>WNFZ01009141.1_pt1 | contig 18351 bp, 18 predicted proteins | sample 5400081 | NCBI WGS metagenome assembly WNFZ01 (sample SAMN13153365, study PRJNA577476) | soil metagenome | isolation source: 80 cm soil or saprolite under grassland replicate 1 | place: USA:California | collected 2016-06-15 | reverse complement strand
CGCAAGCTCGAGCCGGTCTGGGCCGAGGCGGCGATGTCGCTCAAGGGCCTGCCCAATGTGCTCGACATCCGCTGCGTTGGCCTCACCGCCGGCATCGATCTGGCCTCGCGGCCGGGCGAGGTCGGCAAGCGCGCGTATGACGCCATGGATAAAGCCTTCCATGAGCACGATCTGGTAATCCGCGCCGCTGGCGAAACGCTGGTGCTTACGCCCCCGCTAATCGTGAGCGAACGCGAGATCGAGGAGATGTTCGCCACGACCGCGCGCGTGATCAAAGCGGTCGCGTAGGCGTCTTCATCGTCCTGCGAACGCGGGCTGCGGCCGCAGGATTGCCCAGCCGACGATGAGCACGCGATCGTCGCGCCGGAAGGGCAGCGTGAATGGCGGCTGAATCTGGGCGTCGCCCGCAACCGCGCGCAGGCCGACCGGCATCACGGTCGGATCAAATCCCGCCTCCTTCAGTCGGTCGACATTCCCCGCGGTGGCGCTGCCGGTCCACACCACCACCGCACCCTTGCTGCGCAGGTCGCCGAGGTCGATCCAGGGCGCGCGGCGCCAATCGCCGTCGATGAGCACCCGCGGCTGCTCCCGCGCGTAATGGGCGACGTTGCCGCCGTCCCACATGGTGCCGATGACATAGGTCAGCGGTCGGCCTGTGGCGGCACGAAAGCGGCGCGCGAGTTCGTCGGCGAGCCGATCGCCGGGATAGAAGACGGCGCGATAGCGGTGATCGATCGCCGGCAGAACCGAATAGCTCGCGGCAAAGACGATCGCGAACAGCGCGAACACGCCCGCCCACACGCCCGCGACCCGCCGCAGCCGCGTGGGCTCGATCGCGGTGCGCGCGGAGAGCACGATCCAAAGCCCGAGAAAGAGCCACAGCGGATAGCCCCACATGGCGATGGCGCCGCGTCCGGTGAGCGCCGAGACGGCGACCGTGGTCACCGCCGGACCGAAGGCCAACAGCGTCACGATGCGCCGGTCGAAGACATCCGCGTCCGCCGCAATGGACGGCACGGCGTTCTCCGGCGCTTTGGGCCGCGGCCAAACCACGCCGGCGGCGATCAGGAGCGCCGGCAACAGAAACGCCAATTGGCCGAGCGCAAACATCAGCGGATGCAGGACGTGATCGAACAGGCCGCGCGACGGCGCCGCGCGCGCGCTCGCATAGGCAAAGGGAAGAAAATCGGTGCGCACGAGCCAGACGAGATGCGGCGTCATGATCAGGAGCGCGACGGCGAGCGCGACGAAGGGCCCGGGCGTGGCGAGCGCACGACGCGCATCGCGGTCGAACAGCAAGAACAATGCGAGCGGTGCCGCCAGCACGACCACGAAATATTTCGCCCACAAGGCAAGTCCGATGGTGATGCCGAGGAGTAGCCAGTGGACCATGCGGCCGCGCCGCAACGCGGCGTGGAAGGCGTAGCCGGCGAACGCCCACAGAGGCAATTGAATGACATCGTGATTGAATTTGGCGGCGGTGAAATGGAAATAATGCAGGCCGTCGAGAATGAGCACGGCGACCAGCGCGCCGACGGCGCCGACCAGCTCGCGAGCCGTCAGCCAAACCGCGACAAAGGCCAACGCCACCGCGATCTGCGCCAGCGCGTAGTAGGCGGCATCGATGCCGATCGCGCGGTGGACGACCTCGACCAGCCACCACGGCAACGGCGGCAGCTTGTCATAGCCGAGCTGCCACTCGCGGCCATAGGTCAGCGCCTCGATCAGGTCGAGCGGTAGATTCGGATAAAGCAGCGCCGGCAGCGCCGTCCAGAGCACAACGTGCAGCGCGAGGAACACGCCAAAGGCTGCCTGCGGACGGCGCTCGATGATGGCGATCAATCTGGACATCGACTGCGGCGGCTTCCCTCGCGTGCGAATTGCGGGATGGCTTATAGCGGCTGCAGGTGCGATAGGGCAAAGCGGTCGGACGTGGTTGACATCGAGCGATCGACAGCGGAAGACGGGAAGCGGGACGATGCGGCCCATCGCCCAGCCTCCGTTCCTTTTTGACTCGTCCGCGGTCGTCCGCTGTTCCGCCCACGCAACATGTCGGTTGTGCTCCCGCCATTCACCGCTCATTTCGCGACGCTCGCCGGCGACTACGACGTCGTGCTCAGCGACGTCTGGGGCGTCGTACACAATGGTGCCGTCGCCTCGGCCGAGGCCTGCGATGCGCTCGCGCGGTTTCGAAAACGCGGCGGCACCGTCGTGCTGATCACCAACGCGCCGCGGCCGGGCGCGGCGGTGGCACGCCTGACGCTCGATCGGCTGGGCGTGCCGCGCGCCGCCTATGACGGCATCGTAAGTTCGGGCGATGTCACGCACGCGCTCATTGCGGCACGAGCAGGAGCGCGCGTGTTTCACATCGGGCCCGAGCGGGATCTGGGCCTGTTCGATGGGCTCGACGCGCCGCTAGTACCGTTGGAGCGCGCCGACTACGCAGTCTGTTCGGGGCTTGTCGATGATACCGTCGAGACGCCGCAGGACTACCAGGATCTCATCGCGCGAATGCGCGAGCGCTCGCTCCCGATGATCTGCGCCAACCCCGACGTGGTGGTCGAGCGCGGCGACAAGCTCGTCTATTGCGCGGGCGCGATCGCCGATCTCTATGCCGCCGCCGGCGGCGAGGTCATCTATGCCGGCAAGCCCTATCGTCCGATCTACGACCAGGCACTCGCCCTGGCCGAAGGCGTGCGCGGGGAACGGGTGGCGCACCACCGCGTGCTGGCGATCGGCGATTCGGTGCGCACCGACCTCAAGGGCGCGGCGGCCTTCGGCATCGACTGCTTGTTCGTGACCGCGGGCATCCACGCCGAGGAGCTCGGTGGCCGCAGCGATCCGGACCCGGCCGCACTGTCAGGCATTTTCGCCGCAGCCGGCGTGGCGCCGAAGGCGGTGATGCACCGGCTGAGCTGGTGACCTGCCGGACCGGCTCTGGGCCTGCTTGAACAAACGCAGCAGCCTTGCAATGACAGGCACGACCTCGTGATCAATTCCGACGATGCAAGCCCCGTTGCACCCGCCGCCATGAACAACCAGCCGCCAAAGCCGTTCGTCGTGGTGCGGGGCGAAGCGTCCGCGGAGCATGCCCTCGACGGCGCAGTCGTCGCCATCGGCAATTTCGACGGGGTGCACCGCGGACATCGCGCGGTGATCGCGGCGGCGCTAGCGCGCGCCAAGGCGCTGTCCCGGCCGGCCGCCGCGCTCACCTTCGAGCCGCATCCGCGCCGGTTTTTCCGGCCGGACGAGCCGCTGTTCCGCCTCACCGACGAGCGCGCGAAGCTACGGCTCTTGGCAGCGACCGGGCTCAGCGGCGCGATCGTACTGCGCTTCGACGCGGCGCTCGCGAGCCTCTCCGCGCACGACTTCATTGCCCGTGTTCTCCTCGCCCGTTTCACCGTCGCCGGCGTCGCGATCGGCTTCGATTTTCATTTCGGCCTCAATCGCGCGGGCTCCCCCGATTATCTTGCGGCGCAGGGGGCAAAGCTCGGCTTTGCGGTCGACATCGTGCCGCGGTTCGAGGACGCGGGACGGCCGGTGCGCTCCGGGCCGATCCGCGCGGCGCTCGCCGCCGGACGCATTGCGGAAGCCAACACGCTCCTCGGCTACCCCTGGTTCGTCAGCGGGAAGGTGATCCACGGCGACAAGCGCGGCCGGGAGCTCGGCTATCCCACCGCCAACATGCGACTCGACCCGGACTGCGGTCTCAAGCACGGCATCTACGCGGTGCGCGTAGGCGTGGGCGAGCGCCGCTACGACGGCGTCGCGAGCTTCGGACGCCGACCGATGTTCGACCAGGGCACGGTTCTGCTTGAAGTCTTCTTGTTCGATTTTGCCGGCGATCTCTACGGCGAGATGATCGACGTCGCCTTCCTCGAGTGGATCAGGCCGGAGCGCACGTTCGACAGCGTCGAGGACCTTGTGCGGCGGATGAACGAGGATGCACAGCTCGCACGCGCGGCGCTGGCAGCTGCGCCCGACGCCTTTCCGAGGCTCGGACAAGTCTCGCTTTAGTCCTCGGCCGCCGCCTCGTCGCCACCGGCATCCGCCTTTTCGCGGCCGGACAACTCTCTTGTCACGCCAGCGGCGAGGATGGCGAGCGCGGCGAGAGAAGCAAGGCGGCGCCAGCCGATTGTCTGTCCGATCTGCGCCGCCACTGCCAAGAATTTCGGGTCAAACCAGTTGCTGCTGCGCGCCGCGAGTTCGAGGCGGGCGCGCTCCATGTTGCGGCGACGGATGATGAGGCAAGTCACCAGCCCAATCAGCGCGATCAGTGCGAACGCGCAGCCCAGGATCACGCCGGCGATGAACCCGTCGTAGATATCCGCGAGCCAGACGAAGAGGGCGACCAGGAGAAAGATGGCCGCGCCGACAGCGGCCAGTGCGGCGATGATCGCCCAGGTCAGGACGGCTACGCTCAGCCCGGTGCGACTCTGGGCGTTCAGCGTGAAGTAGCGGAGCCAGCCGCGCATGCGTTCCACTCATCGACGCCGGAAGCGGCGGGCACCGTCAGCGGCTACCTCATCTTACCTACGCCACATCGCGCCGAACAGGAATCCGATGCCGAGCGCAATGGCGAGCGTCGTGTAAGGCCGAGTCCTCAGCGACTCATCGATGGCGTCGACCATTCTGTCGCTGACTTCTTGCACGGCGTCGACGGCTTCCTGCCCCTTGGCGCTGACATCGGAAACCACGTCCTCGACATTGGATTTCGCGCGCGTCCAGGCCGCGTTGCCTTTGGCCGCGAAAATGTCGGTGATCTGCGAAGCAAGCCGCGTCACGTCGTCTCGCAGTGCTTGCAGATCCGCCTGGATATCGCCGCTCGCGGCAGATGCGGCTTTGCCGCTCTCGCGCACCGCATCCTTGGCGTCTCGCGTCGTCTCCCGAACCGTATCCCTGATCGTGCCGGATGTGCTGGACATGGACGTGCTCCACTGTGAGCTTGAAATATTCCCGTGCCGCCAACCGGGCGCAAGGGGAAAAGTTCCCCGCCGGCGGCGCGCACGCGTTTGTCAGTCGGGCAGCTTACTCTCCTCCGGCGGAAATAGGTGTGTCATCGTGACCAGGATGACGATTGTCAGCGGCACGGCGAGAAAGGCTCCTATTGGGCCCCATAGCCAGGCCCAGAACGCGATGGCCAACAGAACCACGAGCGGATTGAGCGTGAGCCGGTGGCCCAGCACGGTCGGCGTGATGAACTGGCCTTCGATCGTTGCCAGGGCGACGAAGGCCGCCGGCGGCATGAGCGCGTAGCCGAGAGAAGGGAACGTCACGAGTCCAAGCCCAAGAAGGACAACGGTCGTGCAGGCGGGACCGATATACGGGATGTAATTGAGCACCATCGCCACCAGCCCCAAGATGACCGGGCTTGGCAAGCCGAAGAGCCACGCGCCGATGGCCACAACCACGCCCAGGCCGAAATTGATCATCGTCACGACGGCGACGTAAGAGGCAAGATGTTCCTCGATGTCGTTGCTGATGCGGATGAAGCGAAGCTTGGCGTCGCGGGTGGTGAAGAACGACACCACGTATCTGCGAAAATCCATTTGTGTGGCGAGAAAGAAGATCAACGTCACGAAGAACAGGGTGATCTGAACCACCGCCGGTGTGACGAATGCAACGACCGGGGTGAGGATGCCCAATTGCGATGGCTCGACCGCGACGACGTTTCCCGCCGATGGCAACAACACTTCCTGTAGTTCGCGCAACGCCGCCAATGGGCGATCCAGCACGTAAAGCTTCTGCTTGATCGCCGCACCGACGTCCGGCGCCTTGGCGATCCATTCGCTGACCGGACTGGCCAGCAACGTGACGGCGGTCGCGGCAGCGACGAGGAGAACGGCGCCGAGAGCGACGGCGGTCGCCCAGGGCGAGATCCGATAGCGCACAGCGCGTTTGACGATGGGTGCCAGCGTCGTGCCGATGATCAGCGCCGCCACCACCGGCACCAGAATCGGGCGGGAGAAATAAAGGCAGACGCCCAGCAACAGAACGAAAATTCCGACGGTCGCCATGTGCGCGGCCGGCGTCCAGATGTCCTCGCCGGCCGCGACCCGTTCCGCGTCTTTGTCGGCGACCGCGTTGCCTTGTTCGCGACGGCCGCGGGAAAACTCCACTTTGCACTCCAACAGCCCGGCGATGCGTCCCCTCGCGCGGACCTCAACGCCACATTATCGGCCTAGGTTCCCTGCCGGGCCGCGCGATCGCATGCCCAGGACGACGCCTTTCCCCCTCTCGGGCGATCTGCTAGGAAAACCCCCATGATGGCGCGCGTTTCATTCGCTGCTTTGCTCGGATCGGCTGCTCGGCGAATTATAAGCCCGGCCTCCGCTTGACCATTGGTCGGCGGGACCGGGTGCCATTCTTGCCATCCAATTCCACGTAGACCGCCAGCACGATCATGACCGACGCCGGCCGCGATTACAGCGAGACTCTATTTCTACCCAAGACCGACTTTCCCATGCGCGCGGGGCTGCCGCAGAAGGAGCCCGAAATCCTCGCCCGCTGGCAGAACCTCAATGTCTATGAACGGCTGCGCGCCGCAGCGCGCGGCCGCGTGAAATTCATCCTCCACGACGGCCCGCCCTATGCCAACGGCAACATCCATATCGGACACGCGCTCAACAAGATCCTCAAGGACGTCGTGACCCGAAGCCAACAGATGCTCGGCTACGATTCCAATTATGTGCCGGGCTGGGACTGCCATGGCTTGCCGATCGAGTGGAAGATTGAAGAGGAAAACTACCGCTCCAAGAACAAGCAGAAGCCGGACCTCTCGGATCCGCAAGCGATGATCGAGTTTCGCAAGGAGTGCCGCGCCTACGCTCAATACTGGCTCGATGTACAGCGCGAAGAATTCAAGCGGCTCGGCGTCGAGGGGGATTGGGAGCATCCCTACACCACCATGGATTTTCCCGCCGAGGCGCAGATCGCGCGCGAACTGATGAAGTTCGCGCAGAACGGCACGCTCTATCGCGGCTCGAAGCCGGTGATGTGGTCGGTGGTGGAGAAGACCGCGCTGGCAGAAGCGGAGATCGAGTACGAGGACTATGTCTCGGACCAGGTCTGGGTGAAGTTTCCGGTGAAGGAGGCTGGTTGGGGTCCGCAAGGCCAACGCTTGGATCCCACGAAACCGATGCCGGTAAGAAGAGAGGTAATTCCAAAAAATGCATTCATCGTCATCTGGACTACGACTCCTTGGACAATCCCCGGAAATCGCGCCATCAGTTATTCATCGACCGTAGCTAGTGATCCGACACGTGGTTACGGGCTCTATGAAGTAACCGCCCCTGCTGCAAATTGGGCAAAGGCTGGCGATAAGTTCCTTCTCGCAAATCGGCTTGCCAAGGAGGTGTTCGCCAATGCTCGCGTGGAAGGGAAAGACTGGAAAAAGTTGCATGATGTTGGTCCCGACGCGCTTCACGATCTGAGCTGCGAGCATCCGCTTGCAATATTCAATTCCGGTTATGGGTTTACCGTCCCTCTCCTCGAGGGAGACCATGTTGGGGATGATGTCGGTACCGGCTTCGTGCACACCGCGCCGGGCCACGGCCGCGAGGACTTCGAGGTCTGGACGGACAACGCCTTTAATCTGATGGACCGGAATATCAACACCACGATTCCTTTCACTGTGGACGAGAATGGCATCTTCACCAACGACGCGCCTGGATTTGAGGGCCGGCGCGTACTAACTGCCGAAGGTGATAGGGGCGATGCCAACGACGTCGTCATCAAGGCGCTGACTGACGCCGGTATGCTGATCGCGCGCGGCCGCCTCAAGCACCAATATCCCCATTCCTGGCGGTCGAAGAAGCCGGTGATCTTCCGCAACACACCGCAATGGTTCATCGCGATGGATAAGGATATCGCCGATGCAGGCGACACACTGCGGCACCGCGCGCTCGCTGCCATCAAGGTCACCAGTTGGGTTCCGCCACAAGGCGAGAACCGTATCATCGGCATGATCGAGAATCGGCCCGACTGGGTGATCTCGCGCCAGCGCGCCTGGGGTGTGCCGATTACCGTTTTTCGAAACACCAAGAAGAATTCGACATGGGAAGACGAGATCCTTCCAAGCTCACATCCTGATTGGAAACGTGAGTCTGAAGAGCTCGTCCGGAGAATTAGCATTGCCTTCGAACGCGAGGGTGCTGATGCCTGGTATAACGAGGCTGCACGCGAGCGCTTTCTTTCTGGCTTGGTCGACAATCCGGCTGATTGGGAGAAGGTCGACGATATTCTCGACGTCTGGTTCGACTCGGGCTCGACGCATGCCTTCGTCCTGGAGGATCCTGCGCACTTTCCTTCGCTCGCAGGAATCAAGCGCAAGCGGGACGGCGGACCCGACACGGTGATGTATCTGGAAGGCTCGGACCAGCACCGCGGCTGGTTTCAGTCCTCGCTGCTCGCCGCAAGACGTGATCCGCCAATCCGGTGCCGACATCCTGCGGCTGTGGGTGTGCGCATCCGATTACGCCGACGATCTGCGCATCGGGCCGGAGATCCTCAAGACCACGGTCGAAACCTACCGCAAGCTGCGTAACACCGTCCGCTGGATGCTGGGTTCGCTCGCGCACTTGCAGGACGAGGACCGCATCGCCCCCGCCAAGATGCCCGAGCTCGAGCGGCTGATGCTGCACCGACTCAGCGAACTCGACGGGCTGGTGCGCCAGGCCTACGACGATTTCGACTACAAGCGCATTTTCGCCGCGCTCAACGCGTTCATGACCGCCGAGCTCTCCGCCTTCTACTTCGATATTCGCAAGGACGCGCTCTACTGCGATCCGATCTCCTCGACCACGCGCAAGTCGTCTCTCACGGTGCTCGAGCATCTGTTCCGCGCCACCGTCACGTGGCTTGCGCCGATGCTGCCCTTTACCGCCGAGGAGGCGTGGCTTGCGCGTTATCCGTCGGCCGAGGGCTCCGTGCATCTGGAATTATTCCCCGAGGTGCCGTCCGCCTGGCGCGACGACGCGCTGGCGGAGAAATGGCGCCGGGTGCGCAACGTCCGTCGCGTCGTCACCGGCGCGCTCGAGATCGAGCGGGCGCATAAGCGCATCGGCTCCTCGCTCGAGGCCGCGCCCGTCGTCTTCGTTTCCGATCCCGAGCTGTTCGCGGCGCTGGTCGACGTCGACCTGGCGGAGGTCGCGATCACCTCGGCGGCGACCTTGGTGGGAGGCGAAGGCCCGCCGGAGGCCTTCCGACTCGACGAGGTCAAGGGCGTGGCCGTCGTGGTGCAGCTTGCGCAGGGACGAAAGTGCGCGCGATCGTGGAAGATCCTGCCGAGCGTCGGTTCCGATCCGGCCTATCCCGATGTCTCCCCGCGCGATGCCCAGGCGCTACGCGAGTGGGAGGCGATGCGCAAAGCGGCGGAGTGACGCTGGTGGCGGAACCCCTCGGCGCCGAGTCTCAATCTCGCGGCTCCCTCCTGAGGGGGCCGCTCACTCGATTCGGGCTCGCGGTCGCTGCAGCCGCTGCGGTGCTCGACCAGGCGAGCAAGCTCTGGCTCCTGTTCGTCGTCGACCTGCCGGCACGGGGCATCGTGCGCCTCACTCCGTTCCTCGACCTCGTGCTCGCCTGGAACACCGGCATTAGCTATGGCCTGTTCCGGCAGGAAGGACCGTTGGGCCAAGCGGCGCTGCTGGCGCTGAAGGCGCTCGCGGTGGTTTTGCTGTGGATTTGGCTGGCGCGGACGTCCTCCCGGCTCGCCGCGGTCAGCCTCGGGCTCATCATCGGCGGGGCGATCGGCAATGCGATCGACCGCTTTGCCTATGGAGCAGTTGCCGATTTCGTGCTGTTTCACGTCACGACGGCCAATTTCAGCTTCAATTGGTACGTTTTTAACCTTGCCGACGTGGCGATCGTTGCCGGGGTGATCGGGCTGTTGTTGGAGACCCTGGTCGGGGCTGGCGCCGCAAAAGCGCCCTGATCGCGACCACAATAGTCCCCGGGGAGACGGTACATTCTGCCGTCATTTGAGGGGGATAGCCAATGCGGGACCAAACTCCGAAGCGCCCGCGGCGCCTCGCGGCCGCCGCGGCCATCACGCTGGCCTTGGCGCTGGCGTTGGGCGCGGGCAGCGCGCGCGCTGAAGACGACGACGAGAACGTGCCGCTCGACACCAAGCTCTGGCGCCAGTTCATGAAGGACATCGGCCTGCAAAGGGACGGCGAAGCCATGATCGACTACCGCGAGCGCGCGCCGCTGGTGGTGCCGCCCAGCCGCGATCTGCCGCCGCCGCGCAGCGAAGATGAGCTGACCGCCAAAACTGCGGCATGGCCGAAGGACCCGGACGTCAAACGCGCCAAGGAGCACGCAGCGGCCGAAAAAGCGCGCCTCAAAGGCAACAACTCCGTGGAAGAGCAAATGCGCGCGCTGCGGCCGGACGAACTCGACAAGCCCGGCCGCGCGGCGAAAGGCAGCGACGCCAAGGGCGCCGGCAAGACCCCCGAGGAATCGTCCCGTCCGCTGATGCCCTCCGAGCTCGGCACCAAAACGAAGAAATTGTTCGGCTCGATCATGTCGTCCTTCACACCGGCGCAGCCGGAAGCCGAGCCGTTCACCGGCGAGCCGACGCGCGACAGCATGACCGCCCCGCCCACCGGCTATCAGACGCCGTCTCCCAACTATCCCTACGGGGTCGGCACGCAGGACAAGCGCGGCAAGGCGACGACGCTCGAGGAGCGGATGGAACCCAAGCGTTGACACGGAACCTTCCGCGACAACGCGCCCCATACACATTTGACCGCAAGCGGTTGAGGTTTGCTCTCGCGTTCTACGGCCGGAACGTGCATCGTGGGGGCGACAGCTAGTCCCACGAGAGCGAATTCGTGCCCAACAAACTGATCCTTCCCATCGCCGCCCTTGCCTGCGCGGTGCTCGCCGGTTCGGCGCATGCCGGCATCGGCGCGCAGGTCACCAACTTCACCCTACCGAACGGGCTCGAGGTCGTGGTCATTCCCGATCATCGCGCGCCGGTCGTGACCCACATGGTCTGGTACAAGGTCGGCTCCGCCGATGAGACGCCGGGCAAGTCGGGCCTCGCCCATTTCCTCGAACATCTGATGTTCAAGGGCACGGAGAAGAATCCATCCGGGCGCTTCTCCCAAGTCGTTGCCACCATCGGCGGACAGGAGAACGCGTTTACGTCGGCCGACTATACCGGCTACTTCCAGCGCGTGCCGCGCGACCAGCTCAAGGGCATGATGGAGTTCGAAGCCGACCGCATGACCGGATTGGTGCTCACCGACGACGTGGTGCGGCCCGAGCTCAATGTCGTGCTGGAAGAGCAGAACATGCGGGTCGGCAATAATCCCGGCGCGCGGCTCGGCGAGCAGATGGATGCTGCGCTCTACCTCAACCATCCCTACGGCAGGCCGGTCATCGGCTGGCGGCACGAAATCGAGCAACTCGACCGCGAGGGTGCGCTGGAATTCTACCGGCGTTTCTACACCCCCAACAATGCGATTGTCGTCATCGCCGGAGACGTGAACGCGGAAGAGGTTCGCGCGCTGGCGCAAGAGACTTACGGCAAGGTTCCCCGGGTCACCGATGTCAAGCCGCGGCTTCGTCCACAGGAGCCGGTGCAGCAAGCGGCACGCACGGTCACGCTGAAGGATCCGCGCGTCACCCAGCCCAGCATGAGCCGGTATTATCTCGTTCCCTCGAGCACGACCGCGCGGCCGGGCGAGAGCGAGGCGCTCGACGTGCTCGCCCATATTCTCGGGCGCGGTGCGAACAGCCGCCTGTATCAGACGCTGGTGATCGACAAGGGGATCGCGGTGAATGCGGGCGCGAGCTATGACGGCACCGCCGTCGACAACACGCGTTTGAGCGTCTACGGAACGCCCAAGCCGGAAACGAGCCTGCCCGAGCTCGAAGCGGCGATCGACGCCGTGCTCACCGATGTCGTCGAGCACGGGGTGACCGCCGAGGAGCTCGAGCGCTCCAAGAACCGAATGATCGCCGACGCCGTCTACGCCAACGACAATCAGCGCACGTTGGCGCAGTGGTATGGCTCCTCGCTGGCGACCGGCGCAACGGTCGAGCAGGTCAGCACGTGGCCCGACCGCATACGCGACGTCAGCGCCGAAGCGGTGCACGAGGCCGCCCGCCGCTGGCTCGACAAGCGCCGCTCGGTCACCGGCTATCTGGTCAAGGAGAGCCGCCACGAGGAGAATCGCTCGTGACTGCCTTCGCATGGATGCGCGCCGGATCGCGCGCCCTGATCACGCTCGCGGCGGGCGCGGGCATCGCCCTTGCCGCTCCCGCGGCACGCGCGATGACCATCGAGCGGGTGATCAGCCCCGGCGGCATCGAGGCTTGGCTGGTGCGCGATCACACGCTGCCGCTGATCGCCGTCGAGTTCGCCTTTCTCGGCAGCGGCGATCAAGACCCGATGGACAAGCCCGGCGTCGCCAATCTGGCGACCAGCCTGCTCGACGAGGGCGCCGGCCCGTTCGATGCCAACGCGTTTCATGATCGGCTCGAACGCAAGGCGATCGAGCTCAGCTTCCGCACCGGACGCGACTATCTGCGCGGCACATTGCGCACGCTCGCGGCCAACCGCGACGAAGCGTTCGACTATCTGCGGCTGGCGCTCAACGAGCCGCGCTTCGAGCCGGCGGCGGTGGAGCGCATGCGCGCGCAGATGATGGCACGGCTGCGCCGCGAGATACTCAGCCCGAACGACATGGCGAACCGGGCTTGGTGGGCAACGGCTTTTCCCGATCATCCCTACGGTCTTCCGGTAAACGGCACGCTCGAATCGGTGCCGCAGATCACCGTGGAGGACATGAAATCCTACACCCGGCGCGCGCTGGCTCGCGACAACGTCAAGATCGCGATCGTCGGCGACATCGATGCCGAGACCACCGGCAAGCTCCTCGATCGCACCTTCGGGCCTCTGCCGGCCAAGGCCGACCTCAAGCCCGTTGCGCCGGTGCTGCCGCAGGGGCTCGGCCGCCGCATCGTGATCGATCTCGACGTGCCGCAGGCAGTGGTGAATTTCGGCGGGCCGGGCATTGCGCGCAGCGATCCCGATTTCATGGCCGCCTATATCGTCAATCACATCCTCGGCGGCAGCTCGTTCTCCTCGCGGCTATATGTCGAGGTGCGGGAGAAGCGCGGCCTCGCCTATGGCATCTCCGCCAGCCTGTCGAGCGCGAGATCGGCCGGCTCGCCGAGGAGGGACCGAGCGAAGCCGAGTTCACCAAGGCCAAGACCTATCTCAAGGGTGCGTTTGCGCTCGGCCTCGACACGTCGAACCGGATCGCGAGCCAGCTCGTGCAGATGCAGATCGACGATCTCGGCATCGATTATATCGATCGCCGCGCGGGCCTGATCGATGCCGTCACGCTGGACGATGCCAAGCGCGTGGCCAAACGATTGCTCTACGCCGGCATGCTCGTCACCGTCGTCGGCCGCCCCGAGGGCCTCACCTCGACGGAGAGCGCTGCCGGAGGATCGCCCGGCCCCCTCGGCAAGCCGCGCGAAACGTCCGTGGGTCGGGTACCGGAGCAGCGGTAGCTGCGCGTGCATGTGCCCGCGGCACGTCTCGCCGTTCCGGCTGACCCCCGCTCGATGCCCCAGCGGCACTAACCGGATTTCGCTGACGCCCGGTTCGCGCTAGAAGCGCGCACAGCGCGTTGGGAGCGCCTCGCGCGTTTCGATGCGCGTCCGCGCGACAGGGTCAGCGATGATTCGCATCACCCCTTCCATCGGCATCGGCGAGGACGAGCTCGAGGAGCACTTCATCCGCGCCTCGGGCCCGGGCGGGCAGAACGTCAACAAGCTTGCGAGCGCGGTGCAGCTTCGTTTCGACGTGCGCCGCTCGCCAAACCTTCCCGACGACGTGCGCGCGCGGCTCGAGCGGCTTGCCGGCAGACGCCTCACGCGCGAGGGCGTGCTGGTGATCAACGCGCAACGCCATCGCACCCAGGAGCGCAATCGCGAGGACGCGCGCGACCGGCTCTTCGACTTGATTGGCCGCGCTGCCGTGGCGCCGCGTGCGCGCCGGCCGACCAAACCGACCGCCGGCGCGCGCGAGCGCCGGCTCGAGTCCAAAAAGCGCCGCTCCGCGATTAAAGGCCTGCGCCGGGGAAACCCACCGCTCGAGTAGCGTTCTCAGATTGGGTTCGTTTGGCCAAAATGGCCGCCCTTTCGGCTCGACACGTTCGGGTTGCACGGTTCCCTGTAAAGAACAGGCGCGAAACAGGAGAGCCGAGCCGGCGCCTTTTTCCTGCAGCCGCAGGTTGGTGCTGCACGCATGTCGCCCCGGCCGAGCCCGCGAACAGCAGTAGGGTGGGCAAAGGCGCGGTGCTCGCCTTCTCCGCGTGGGCAAAATCGTGCGCGCGATTTTGCCCGCCCTACTTCTGCGATGCGTCTCGAAGCATGAGGGCAAGGAATCGCTCGCCTCATCCTTCGAGACGGCGCTTCGCGCCTCCTCAGGATGAGGCTTCCAAAGACGCGAACGCCGCGCCGGTCGGTCCGCTCCCTGTATTTTCCTGTTTTTCTGCAGACACCGATCTCGGGTTTACCCGAGATCGGCGCCCAATGTGCGCAAGTCGGGTAAACCCGACTTGCGTGGACCGTTCCAGTCCATGGCGGTCCCGGATCAGCGGTGCACCGCTTCGCGCCGCACCGCATCCGGGACACGCGTAATCGCACCAGCTCAATCAATCCACACTCCCTCGTTCCCGCGCCCGCATTGCTGCGCCCGGGTTTTGCGTCTTTGCTTCGCCCGCCTTCGCTGAAGCTTCGGCGGGCAAGTGACCATGGCCGCCAGAGCCCTGGCGGCGGCGGCCGCTCACCCGGATTGAGGGGTGGGCGGAGCGCCCCCTCAAAGAGCGAGGCTGCGAATCTTCTAATACAGATACGATACGTAGTCAATAGAGTAGTTACGTTGTAGCTGAAAAAAGTGGATTGCCCGTGAGCCAGGCAACTGCGTGTTCTACGGATGCAGGCCTTTCTATCGCAGCTTCAGAGAGCTCCCAGCAGCCGCCAAATTAGGAGAGCTCTTACATGTGATAGATTATGGTGCGTCACTTCTGCTCCGTTGCCGCACGTTGCATCCTCTGCGAAACGGGACTTTGATCCGCCACAGACATAGAACCCGATCCGAAGGTCCACAGCCTACGTGCCCTTGAAATGCTCCTGCGTTTCGATGTAGCGCGCAGCCCTTGTCAAAACGAATCTCGGTTGATCGCACTCACGGCATGGCGGGAAACGTTTTCCGAATATGCACGTAACCTCATGCTCCTGTGCATGTTCAGGATCGTGGATCACCCGATAAATTCCTGAGTGGGGCACTGCCTCCCCAGGCTTAAATTGGGCGCCGATTGCGACCATGGTTCAATCTCCGCCATGAGACGTATTCATTCATTCTACGCCACCGGTTGACCTTCCGCGCGCGTCGGGCCTCTCTTGGTGACTATTATTGCCGAGAAAAGAGGAACGCTATCAAACGGCGGAGCCGGTCATCATGCTCAATTAACCGCGGCCCGCATCGAAAACGAAAAAAGGCCGCTCATATTCGAGCGGCCTTCATCGGCAGGCCGGATAGTGCCAACCCCTATGTCCGCAGCGCACTCCTATCCGAGGTCGTATCTGCGAACGTGGTACAAAGAATACTAGCGCGGGAGATTGTCAGCTGTAGCGGTGGCGACACACAGAAGAAAATTACGCAGGCAATACTGCGGCGCAGCGCGAAGGAGTGCGATGCGAAGAATAGCGAAGCTGTTTGTAGAACAACGAAGCTGTTTGCTGCGGCGCAGTAGGCTTTCAAGGCACGTCGCGGCGATCGGGCGCGATAGCAGAAAACCGTTTCGATCCGAAGGGGACGCGCGCGTTCAACCGCCGATCTCGTGCGATACGCCATTCGCAACAAGCTGGTTGAACTCTAAGCCAAGCTGGTTGAACTCTAAGCCTTGGGTGCTGTTAACGGACTTGTTCGCGGGCCAGGCCCATTGTGCCCGTCGCTCCGGACCCCGCTCCTCCTAATTTGAGCCAATCTTCAAAACTCGTTTTTTGCGGCACTTATCATTTCCGCCTGGATCGCGTCGTAGAGCACGATCCACGCCTGATGCATCTCTGGAGTAAACGCGGGACCAAATTGCCGTTGCAAACCCCATATCAGAGCCTCACCGAACGCAATGAAATGCGACGTCTGTACTCCGAAGTCCGCGTGCTTGCGTCCGGTGTGGCTGATGATGGATTGGAATATTTCACCTTGATCGAGCGAAGCAACAATCGCGGCGATCGTATCCATCAGCTTCAGCTGCTGCCTTTCCATGTCGTCGGGGAAAAGGCGTCGTGTATCGGGCGCGAGTTCAAAGAATCGGCCGTAGAACTGCTCGGCGAGCTTTCGACGGAATGGCCACAACGCGTCGAATGATTTCCTAACTAAATCGATCTGCTCGGGCGTCATCGAATGGCGCTGCATTTTACCACTCGTTCATTCGATCACCTGGTCGGGGCCGGAGGAGCGATTCCTACACGACAGCCCCCAGCGCGCGTACTCCATCGTCGCTCTAGCTCGTTGCATGTTCCCGTAGGCGCAGCGAAAGCCAGATCTCGAGAATACCGTAGAGGATCGCGTAGATACCGATGACGTAAAGCAAGGCCAACGCGCCTGTTCCGGGCTGGGCCACCAGAATCAATCCGAAGATGACCGAGAGTACGCCGCTCGCGATCAGCAGCCACTCGTTGTCGATCTCCTTGCGCAGCCTGATCGCGCCCACGATTTGCAGGACCCCGGTCGCGATCGCCCAGCCGGCGATGAACAAGAGCAGCACGAGCGCAGTGATGCCCGGCCAGGCGAATGTCAGGATTCCGACGGCGATGCCCAGAAGTCCTACAAGCGCGCCGCGAGCGCCAGCACGCCGTCAACGAGCGCGAAGGCGCCGTAGAGGAGCACCAGCGTGAGCAGCGTTATTCCGGGCCAGACGAAGGCAAGCACCCCGAACAGGATGGCGCAGATGCCGCGCAAGAGCAGCAGCCACCAGTGCTTGGCGAGGGCGTGCAGCAGCACGCGTGGCCCAAGCGGTGGATTGGCGACGTATGCCATGACGGACCTCCCTCGGTGTTGCGCCGACCGGCCTTGGTTTTCGCGCCCGTGCTGGTCACAAGCAATCAGGGATTCACTTGAAAATTGGCGAGGGTTTCCCCGACATACCGATGCTCGCCCGCCGCCGGTTCCCGGGCTGCCGCGTTAGGCCGGTGAAGCTTGTCGAAGCCGCGAGAGTGTCTTCCAGCAAGCTAGAACGAGCCCCAACAGCGCGGCGATCGGCGCGAGCAAGGCGTCCGGCGATTGCATGGTCCACAGGGTCGCACCGCTGATCGCGCACCAGAGCAGCGGAACGACGAGAAGCTCCCAATGCGTGCGATCGGCCGCACTGAGAACGCCGAGCGTCGCCACCACGGTGGGATCCGGCGCAATGCCGAAGATCTCGGCCTGCAGCCACGGCCGACCGAGCAGGCGGCCGACCAGCGGCCAAGCGAACAGCGCAAAGACAAAGACGCAGAGCCCGGCCGCGCCGGCGACGTCCCGGCTCGGGCGTAGCGATAGCCGGTTGCGGATAAGGCCGGTCCAGACCAGCAGCAGCGCCTCGACTACATAGCCCGCGGCGAAATAGCTGGCGGCCCAGTTGATGGTGTCGTAGCGGGCGAGCAAGTAGGCCCACGCGACGAATAGCCAGCAGGTGGCGAGGATGATTGCGACGGTGCGACCCTGCCGGGCTCCGCCACGAAGCCACAAAACCAGCACCGCGAGGCCGAGCACGATCGCCAGGACATGCCATGGCCACACCGCGAGATTGTGGAGCTCGAACAGGCGGTAATAGGTGCGCGGCGAAAAGAGCAGGAAGTCCGACAGCGAATAGGTCCACCATTCCGACATCAGAGCTCCTCGACACGAGCGATCATGCGGGCGCGCATGGCCTCGTCCGGCAGCAGCCCGGTGGCGGCGGCCATGTTTTCCCGCACATGATCGACGCGGGTGGTCGCTGGGATGGCGCAGGTCACGGCTGGATGAGAGACAATGAACTTGAGAATGATCTGCGCCCAGCTTTCGCAGCCGATCTCCGCGGCCCAGCCGGGCAGCGGATGGCGCTCGAGCTTCCTGAGCAGCTCGCCTTCGCGAAACGGACGATTAACGATCACGCCGATGCCGCGGTCGCGCGCCAGCGGAAGGATGCGATCTTCGACCTCGCGGTCGAGAATGTTGTAGGTGACTTGAACGAAGTCGAGCGGTTGCGCGCGCATGATCCGCTCGACTTCGCTGTGCCGGCGCCCTTCCGAGGTGGTGATCCCTACATAGCGCAGCCGGCCGGCGGCCTTCATGGCGAGTAG
>WNFZ01002585.1_pt1 | contig 18352 bp, 11 predicted proteins | sample 5400081 | NCBI WGS metagenome assembly WNFZ01 (sample SAMN13153365, study PRJNA577476) | soil metagenome | isolation source: 80 cm soil or saprolite under grassland replicate 1 | place: USA:California | collected 2016-06-15 | reverse complement strand
CTGGTTCCGGCGGGACAATTCTGCAAACCGGCCCGCAAAATCCTTGGGATCCCAGCGCGGAGAAGGGCGCATCGACTTTCGATGTGACTCATGTAGTGGCGGCAAGCGTCATTCAGTTACTGCCGTTCGACCACATCGACTTCTTGCGGCCTCTCGGAAAGACGCTGACCTCAGGCTGGCAGTTTCTGAACGTCACCACGCTCATGACGGGGCCTCCGTTTACCGTCTATTCCGGAGTTCAGCAGACGGGCGTCGGGTCTGGCGGAGCCGACCGTCCTGATATGATTTCACAGCCGAATTTTTCAACCAGCCGCGCTGTTCGTCAGGATTATTTTGGCCTGGAAACGAACAACAACAACTTGTTTTTCATTCCCGTTAATGTGCCCGGAGGCACTGGCCCGAACCATGGGCGTTTTGGCACTCTCGGCAGGAGCGCATTCCGAGGCCCTGGATTCCATAATTTCGATGTCGCCCTGATCAAGGACACTCCATTTGGTCGTCGCGGGAACGGAGAACTGGGTACCATTGAATTTCGCGCCGAGTTCTTCAACGTTTTCAACATCGTCAACTTCGGCCTGCCGAACAATATTGTGAGCGGAAGCGGCTTCGGGCTCATCAGCAAGACCGCTGGTTCGTCGCGGCAGATACAGTTTTCGCTCAAGCTGATTTATTAGTGGATGGTGGACGCGAGGCGCACTTTCGGGTTCCTGCCATCGCCCTCTCGCGAGCAAGTGAGCCTCCGGAAAAGGTGTTCACGGTTGCGGGTCGCCGTAGATGATTCCGCGACCGTGAGTGCCCACGTAAACCCGCCCATATTGCTTGGGATCTCCTGTGATCTGCAACACCAGGCCCCACTGGTGCTCGTCGTCGTTGATGCGAATCCAATTGCGAGCTGCATCGTCTGAGCGAAAGATTCCGCGTAAGCCGTCGATTACCCCCACCAGATAGATCGCTGGGGAATCGGCGCCGGGTGCAGCTTTGCCGAATCCGAAAGCATGAATCTGCTGCACACGTGGCAGTCGAACAAATGTCGCGCCGCTGTTGCCGGAGTGATAGAGACCATCGAACGCTGGCAGCCACAAATCACCTTCGCGGCCGGGAGTTGCGTACAGACGGTCCTGGCCGCCACGCTCATCACCGCGCTTTCCCCGCACAGTGGAAGAAGGCAATCCACCCGGAATCGTCAGCGGATTTGTGGAGAAAGTAGTGGGTTTATGCGGTCGGCGATGACTCGCGTATCCGGCGGCACGCCTTGTGACGCAGTCCAACTCGCGCCACGGTCGCGCGTGAAATAAACGGGACTGCGCTCCGGAGTCCATACCCAGGTCGTTCCGTCTGACGAGACGGCTATGTTCCCAAGAGCGCTGTTCGGCTGCGGCACAGATGCCGTTGGGTGCCAAGTCTTCCCGCCGGCAAGCGTGTAGCCGATGTTTTGACCGGGATGATGACCCGATGCGCGCCCTACCCGCACAATCACCTCAGGCTTATTTTCAGCGACCGCAACACTCGTGGTATTGCCTAATAGCGGCGGCTGCGAACTATGGTCAGTTGCAGGACGGCCGAGGTCCCAATGCACAAATCCGCCGTAGTCGCCGATGGCGGAAATCACATGCGCGCCGTCGGGCGGGCTCAACAGATCCAGCGCAACCGTTTCTTCGATTCCCGTGCTCATGACGGTCCATTTCGTCGGCTGTCCACGATCCATGTCAGAGAGGTTGAATGTCTCCCATCCGCCATAGCCGGTCGTAAACATGGCGTGATCGGAATCCGAAGGATCGATCTCAATGTCGAACATCCAGTGAATGGGCGTGTCGGCGACGTAGGGTGCGAGCGCTGCGTCGAGGGTGCCACCGCCGCCGAACACTGGCTTCCAGCTTTTGCCGCCGTCAGTGGATCGGTAAATGTCATCACGGTCGCCGTGTCCGCCCTGGCGCCGATCAAAAGAACTGGCGATCAGCACTTGCGGATTGTGCGCGTCAACGGAAACGCCCACCCATCCGAATCCTTGTTGCTCTAGTGCTGGCTTTTCCGGCGTGACGTCTTCCCACTGGCCGCTTCTGGTGTTCAATTTCCAAAGCGCGCCCTCGGGCATTCGCCACGGGCCAGGAACAGTGCCGTATGCGATGTAAAGGTTTCCATCGGATGCGAGTGCAGCGCGATGCGGCCGGTACCGGGTGGGCTCTCCTGCAATGGATTGCCAGGTTCTTCCCGCATCGACGCTGCGGAACAGATTGTCTCGACCGAGAATTGAAGCACCGGCGTAAATTGCAGACGTAGGTTTTCCGTTGCTTCCGGTGGTTGGATCAAGAATAACGAAGACAATACCTACGCCGCGGTGCTGCTCCGCCATCCATGGATTCTCACCCCGTGCAGGATGGTAGGGTGGTTCGGAGATATCAGGAAAACTATCGACGCGCTTCCATGTCGCTCCCGCGTCTTGGCTCCGCCACAGCCCAGCCTGACGGGTTCCGAGGTAAAGAATCTTCCCATCATTCGGGTCCACTGCGAGACGCTCACCATTGCCTCGGCCGCTCTCGTTGCCGCCGAACTTGAATGGCACGTTCGTGCGCTGGAAAGTTCGTCCACGATCGCGCGAACGCAGGATTGCGCCATTTGGAGTCTGCGGATTCGTGTAGGTGCCACAGGCAAGATAAACGCGGTCCGGATCAGAAGGATCGACTGCAATGCTCTCGACACCCATCAGGTTCAGATCCGGATAGGAAACCCAGTCCAGAAGCGGCTCCCAGCGGCTGCTCTGAGCATTCCAGCGGTAGGCGCCGCCAATGTCAGTGCGAGCGTAGCGCAAACCCTTTTCTTTTGGATGAAAGATGATGCCATCAACAAAGCCGCCACCCACGATCTGAACATTCTTCCAGGTATAGGGTTGGGATCGAAGTTTGCCAGATTGATTTTGCGCGATTGCTGAAGGAACGAGTAGAAGAACGAGGCCCGCGAGAAAAACCCGCGTCGCACTTCGAATATGCATGTATGACTCCCCTATAACGCCTAAGATTCTGCCGTGCGCGTTGCCCCGAAAAAGGCATAGAACGCGATAAATAGGTAAGCAATTAGAGGAATGGAGTATGCGGGAGCGATGCTGTGAAAACGTTCCGAGATGAATCCCATGGCCGGCGTCAGCACTGCACCCCCGACGATAGCCATCACGAGCAATGACCCTCCCAGCTTGGTGTTAGGGCCAAGTCCTTTCAGGCCGAGCGCAAAAATGGTGGGAAACATCAGCGACATGAAGAAACTGGTCAGGAACACGCACCACATTCCGAACCAACCGGGATGCAGCACCCCGATCGCAACCAGCACAACATTGACCAGACTATAAGTTCCCATCAGCTTGCTGGGTGAAACAGTACGCATCAGATACGCCGAAAAAAATCGCCCAACACCAAACGCGGCCAGCGTGCCGGTCAGGAAATATCCAGCGACCTTCTCCGGCTGGTGCGCATACTCCTGCACATACTGAATGAAGTAACTCCACGTGCCCACCTGCGCGCCCACGTACAAAAATTGCGCCACCACCGCGAGGAGGAAATGACGGTAGCGAAAAAGGTCCAGAAAATGACCGTGATCTCCCGTACTCTGCTCGTGCTCGCTTTGAATCGCAGGGAACTTCGTCCGCATGATAATGAGTGCCCAGATAACGCACACAATGCCGAGCGCCACATACGGTCTTATCACACGCAGACGTTCCGCCTGGAGGTACGCCTCATAAAGCCCTGCCGACTTTTTCGCGGCAATCTCCTGCGGGCTCAGTTCGATTCCAGAGAAGATAAAAACCGTACCGATCAATACGCCGGTGATTGAACCAATAGGATTGAATGCCTGCGAAAAATTGAGGCGCTGTTCGGAGGTATCCGGATCGCCGAGTTGCGCAATGAACGGGTTCGACGCTGTCTCAAGGAACGACAGCCCACTGGCAATCACGAACAGCGCTAGCAAAAAGAAGCCGTATCGCCCGGCAAGCGCGGCGGGCCAGAAGAGAAAACAACCTGTCGCATATAGGAATAATCCGGTGACGAAACCGCTCTTATATCCAACTTTGCGCATCAACAGGGCGGCCGGCATGGCAAGGATGAAGTAGCCCATATAGAACGCGGACTGCACCAGACCCGCCTGCAGCCGGTTAATAGCGAACGATTTCATGAACTGCCGAATGAGAACGTCATTGAGGTTGTTCGGAATGCCCCACAGAAAGAAGAGTGCAGTGACCAACACAAATGGCAGCAGTTGGCCAACGGGAAAAAGATGGTGGCGCGGTTTTGCCGTGGGATTAACTACTGTTTCAGAGCCTGAGACCTGCATCGTGGCCTTCTCCTTCGAGGTTGATGGCGGTGCCAGTCGTCTGCAAGGCTACACTAACTTACGCTCACCATGATTTTGCTGAAGCGGCTCGGGTGTTCGCTCCATTCTGCCAGCGCTGTAGGGGCTTCTTCCATCGGCACAACTGTAGTGACCGACTCGGCGACGGGGAAACGCCCTCCCTCCAGCATCGTGATCACCCGCCGAAAATCCTCCGGCAAAGCATTGCGTGAACCGAGGACATCCAGTTCCTTCTGCACAAAAAGCCGCGTCTCGTAACTCACCGGCTCTTTCGCGTACCCGATGTACACCACTCTGCCGGTGAACGCAACCTCTTCCACGGCAAGACGAAAGGTCTCCGGCTGTCCAATGGCTTCGATCACGACATCCGGGCCCACGCCGTTCGTGAGTTCGCGCAGCGTCCCGTGAACGTCTTCGTTTACGCTGTTGATGGTGTGAGCGGCTCCAGCCTTGCGGGCAATCTCAAGCTTGGCGTCGTCGATGTCGATTGCAATCGTGCGCGCTCCTGCATAATGCGATGCGGCAATCGCACCCAGGCCGACGCCTCCGCAACCGAAAGTTGCTGCCGCATCGTCTTTGTTGACTCGTCCCCGGGCGACTGCGTGGAACCCGACTGTCAACGGCTCAACAATGCAGAGTTCCTTCAAGCTCAGCTTCGACGGGTACAACTTCTCGGCGGGCATGGTGATGAACTCTGTCAGCGCTCCATCCCGCTGAACGCCGAGAGTCTGGTTGTACTGGCAAGCATTGGGACGGTTCCTCCGGCACGACGCACACTTACCGCAACTCGTGTAAGGCGACAGTGTGACGTTGACGCCTGCCGCGAGACGGGCGTCAGATTTACTTCCCGAGACAATGGTCGCTGCGACTTCGTGGCCCGGTATGCGAGGAAACGTGACCAGCGGATTCTTGCCTCGGAATGAGTTCAAATCGCTTCCGCAGAGCCCGACCATGCGGATCCGGAGGAGCAATTGCTCGTCGCAAATTGCCGGCTCGGGGATCTCATCCACGATGGTTTCGCCGGGTTGTCGTATGAAGAGGGCTTTCACTGAGCGTCCGAGGTTGTGCCGTAACTCTTTCGCCCCTTCGGGGCTTCTCTCTGCTCCGAAACTTACCCACGGCTTAGGCCGTGGGCTTTATTCTTCTGCCCCTTCGGGGCTGAGTGTCGTTCTGCTCCTTACCCCCGAGGCTTTATTCTCTCGCCGCTTCGCGGCTGCGGTCGCGAATGGTCATTCCACCTTTACTCGGCATTCCCCTGCCGCTCCGCGGCCGCAACTGTGATGTTATTTCTCTTTCACTTCTTTGCTGTCGCAATGACGCTGTACAGGACACTTGCGTGGGACGGCAGCTCAACGGTAAGCGAGTCTGCTGCACCGAGATCTTTGTGTTCCCATAAATCTCGCGGACTGTAGCTCGCGCCATCGATGCCGAGTTCGCTCCATTTATAGCTCAGCTTCTGAGTCGAGTTGCTGATGTTGAATGCCGCAAAATAGTAGCCGTGCTCTGACTTGGATCGCCAGATCACCACCTTGTCGGTCGAAATCACTGGGCGGCTGTCAGTGGATTTTTGGTCCACCGCGATGACTTCCGGATTGGTCAGTAACGAGACCGTCCATTGATCCGCGGAAACAATACGTCCGCCAACCATCAGGGGCGAGCGGAAAATACACCACAGCGTCATAAATGTGCGCTGTTCGTGATAACCCAGCCGGGTTTGGCGGGGCGCTCCCCACCCCGGTGCCGGCCCCAGGTAGCCGAACGGCAGCATGTCGGCGTCGGGCCAGCGGCCGGGTTGCGCCACACCAGCCCATTTTGCGACATTAGCAAACTGATCGCCAAGTCCCTGCGGATAGGGAACTCCGCTATGCCAGAGGTCCCAAATATCATCAGAAATCCGCCACATCTGTGCGTACTTTCGCATCTCCTCAACTTTGTCGAGTGGCGCGGCTCCTGGCGAGAGACTCAGCACAATCGGCCGACCGGTTTTTTGCAGTGCCGCGCTCAACATGCGGATCTCATCGCCTTTATAAGGACGGCTGGCAATGCAATCGACTTTGATGAAATCCACGTCCCAGCTTGCGTAGAGGCGCGCGATGGAGTCGTAATAGGCCTGCGCAGCCGGCTTCGATGCGTCGAGGTCGTAATTATCCGGATTCCAAGGACATGTGCCCGACTTGTTGGCAGCGTCGGCCGCATGGAACGAGGAGCCCTCGATAGGCAGTTCCTTCTCCACTGCCTCTTTGGGGATACCTTGCAGGATGTGAATGCCGAACTTCAGGCCGAGCGAATGTGTGAACTGCGCGAGCGGTTTGAAACCAGCGTGACCGGCAGCCGAAGGAAATCTGCTGGCGGGAGGCGTATAGCGCCCGTACGCGTCGATGTTGTATTTTGAGTTCTTGGAGTTGCCCTCTGGCTGCGGATTCGTGACGAACCACTCCATGTCGATGGTGACGTATTCCCATCCGAACGGCTTCAGGTGCTTGGCGAACCACTCGGCGTTGGCGCGAAACTCCTTTTCGTCGATGGTGGTACCGTAGCCGTCCCAGCTGTTCCATCCCATTGGCGGAGTCGCCGCGAGCATCGTGGGGTTGGGCTTGGCAACGTGTATTTCTGCCCGCTTCGCTGCCCTTTGGGCGAGAAGCCCAATCGAACTTCCAAGCAGGCAACAGACCAGCCCGCGGCGAACAACTTTCAGCCAGCGCTTCGAATTTTGCATTCTTATGCCCTTGTCTCTTTGCTTGACGGCGATTATCGGATGCCCTTCAAGTCGCGCAAGCATAGTAACAAAAGCAGCAGAGAAGCACTTCCAGGGCAGCGTTTTGGTACTGGCTAAGTTTGAAGGTCGACCACGAAGGACACGAAGTCACACGAAGGGAACTCATGTCCAGAACGGCCTTCGTGATACTTCGTGTCCTTCGTGGTGCAAGGGCTTTCCTTTTCATTGCCAAACTGAGCCAGTACCAGCGTTTTGGACAAAGGGACTTGCGAGCAGGCTACTTGGCGCGATCCGGAAGTGCCACATGGCTGGGAGTGAGATTTCCTTCACTTACTCATACAGAAACGTTATTGTAAGTTGAATTAGACTTAGCTGGAGGAAGTGTGGTTTCCCGATCGCGGATTTCCCGACTTTTTTGGGTGCATTCCCATATATTTGTCCCCCTAACTCACAAAACTCTGCTGCTTTGGACTAGAATCAATGCGCTGTTATTCAGGGGGGTTTATGGCAAATCTTGATCATGTATTAGCGCAGCTTCGCGATGAGCGGGGCCGCGCGCAACAGCAGTTAGAGAAACTAGAGTCGGCAATTTCTGTGCTCGAAGGTCTCGGTAACGAAAACGGCTCGCACACAGCTCGCACTTCTTCGCGGTCGGGACGAGTCGTCTCAGCCGCAGCCCGCCGGCGCATGGCACAAGCCCAACGCGCCCGATGGGCAAGGGTCCGCGCATCGTCAGGGAGTGGTAAACACGCAGGGCGTCGCCGCGCGACGCGTGTACTGTCGATGGAAGCGCGGCGAAAGATTGCTGCCGCACAAAAAGCGAGATGGGCACGCTTCCGTGCGCAGAAGAAGTTAGCCGCTTAGTCTCAGGCAACGAAGGTAAAGAAGCACGGGCACCAAGCCCGTGCTTTTTGAGTTTGGCCGAAGTTCGCAAAACGCGCACCGTGTCCCCGCGCAAGAAGCTTGTATCAAGGCATGCCTTCAGGCATGCCGCCATGTGCCATTCAGATCATGCGGCTTTAGCCCCTGAGGGCATCCCATTACACACATAAGAACGCGGCATGCAGGGGCTAAAGCCCTCGAAGATTCCGCCCTGACCGGCACGTCTAAAGACGTGCCCTGATGCAAAGGGCTCTGATACAACCACACTAAAAGGGGGACCTGGAGAATCCGAGGTTGAGGAAAGGCTCTGGATCGGAAGACAACAAAAGTCTACCAAGCTTTTGCTTAGTGCCCTTTTGTTAGTTCTCGAATCAAGTCGGCTTCCCGCTGACGATACGGGTGTCCGTCCGGATACAGCACCTCGTGAAACCAAACCGGTGGCTGCTCCAACACATAGGGCTTCTGCCAGGAATCCCAGGGGAGATTCGTCTGCGTTTTCCCCACGACAAATCCCCAGTTAATCGCCGCCACATGGTGCTGCTTGGCAATCGGCAGAATTGTGTCGAATGTACTTCCGACTGAACGCGCCATAAACTCCGTGCACAGAACGGGTCGCTTGTACTGTTCGAGCCAGCGTACGTGCTTCTCGAAGTCCTCGGGCCATGCGTAATTGTGAAACGTCAGTACGTCCGATTGTTCAAACTGCACGCGAGCAATCGAATCCATTTTATCCGGAGACGACCAATCGCCCTCCCACAAACCACTGGTCAGCGGCTGTGAGGGATGGGCTGAGCGCGCCCAGGCAAACACTTTGGGGAGCAACTCCAGCACACGCTTCTGCTTGTCACTGAGTTCGATCTTTCCGTACGCACCACCATTTGTGTTGGACGGCTCATTCCACACGTCCCACCCAAGAACGCGGGGATCATTGGCGAATGCGCCTACGACTCCTTCGACGTAAGAGCGCAACCTGGCTTCCTGGGCGAGATCGGTAAGGGCCTTCGCTCCCGGGCTCTGTACCCAACCGGAGTTATGCACGCCCGGAATGGGCGGATGCTGCGGACCCAGTTTCGGATTGGGATCCCAGCAGGAGTCGAACAGGACGAACAGCGGACGGATATGGTGACGCGACGCAATGGACAAGAATGTGTCGATTCTTTTCTGAAAACCTGCAGAATCCTGTTGCCACAAGAGGTCGTGCAGGAATACACGCATCGTATTCATGCCAAGCCCTTCCGCCCATCCAAGTTCTTTATCGATCTCCTGCGGATCGAAAGTGTCGGCCTGCCACATTTCGAGTTCGTTGATGGCATCCGCGGGAATGAAATTGCTGCCGACCAACCAGGGTTGCTGCTTGTACCACTGATTCGCTTGCGCCTCGCTCCAGCGAGTGCTCGCTTGTGCATTTGCGGAAATGGCGAAGAATAGAAGAGCGCCAAATATCACTGCTCGGCGCAGGAAAACGTCTCGGCTGGAAACCATAGGCACCCCCTCGGAAAGCCTGTTTCGGTCGGCTTGCAGTTTAGCGGTGCCGAGAGCTTACAGACAAGGGGAATTCGTCATAAAGAAGCAGAAAGGAGCTGCCGAAAACGGCAGGACTTCAGGGAAAGAAATGAGGAAGGGGCGAAGCAGCATAGCTGCCTCGCCACTTAGTTGTGCATCAGGCCTTTGGGTGGGCGGACAGGCCTTCTGATGCTCACAGCGCATTGGACTTCACGATGCTTCCGCCACCTCCAGGCCGGGATAGTCGGGTGCTGATGCAAAGCTGGGATGCTCCCACGCTGCCGGCACGTCGAAGAAGTCGAGGACCGATACGTCGTCGGGCACACGCAATCCAGCCTGCTGAATTGCTGTGAGCGCTCGCTCAAACTGGTCCGTGCCCGCGATCACAAGCGCGCCTCGGGCGGCACTGAATTCACCCCCATGTAAGTTTGAAGTTGTACGGCCGGTTCGCAGAGCGCGTGCCAGCGGATTCGGTTGGTAATTCATTTCCCGCGCCGCTGCAGTCACGCGGTCTCGGGTGTGCTGCGGAATGCGTTCTGCCGCCCGGGTATTATTCAGGACCGCTGAAATAGTCCCCGGCGTCAGGCCAACTTTTTCCGCAATTGTTTTGAGCGTAACTCGTGATGTTTTCTTTGACGTTGTAATTTCCATGGCAATCGCCCTCCTTGGCTTTTTTCGTTGCCGAACGCCACCTCACCGGAACCGGAGACACAAATCCCGGAGTTTATGGCGCCAACAATTTGCGTTCATTCCTTCGTTCTAGGACGACAGGGCCGGAGAACAGCGCTACGGAGCGAGCCGAACTTGCAGCTTCATGGCAGCAACTTATGTATGCAATGTGCCAAGACGCGAGTACAAAGTCCAATTGAAAAAATCTATGAAAGCCATAGAAATGTGAAGAAAAACGTATGTGCAACACAGCGCCGGATTTAGGTCGCGGCGGGCACGACCTGCTCCGACAGTTCCTCCAAGATGCCCTGCAGTTGCTGTAACAATTCCTGCGGGCCCTGGCCGCGAACGAAGAACTTTAAGGTTCCATCCGGCAGGAATTGCGATCCACGGTGTGACGATACAAAAGTTGCGAGTTTGGCGGGATTAATGGGCGCGTCCTGCTGGAATTTAATGCTGACCAGATCGCGTTTGCGCTCGATGTTCGTGACTCCTACGCGAACGGCGTTCAGCCTGAGAATGGCGTAACGAAGCAGCTGCTGTACTGCGACAGGCGGATCGCCATAGCGGTCGCGCACTTCGCTGGCAACGTCCGAGAGTTGACGCTCGGTTTCCACTCCGGCAATTCGCTTGTACATTCGCAGTCGCTGGTTCTCCTCCGGAATATATTCCGCCGGAATGCGAATGTTGAGTCCGAGGTTGAGCTGCGCCTGGGTGGGAGCTTCGACCTCGCCTTTCATCTCGCGAACAGCCTGTTCCAGCATCTGCGTGTAAAGATCGAATCCCACTGCTTCGATGTGCCCGCTCTGCTCGCCTCCTAGCAAGTTTCCTGCCCCTCGAAGTTCCAGGTCCAGCGCAGCGATCTTGAATCCAGCGCCCAAGTCCGAGAATTCTTTGAGCGCGGCGAGTCTGCGTCGCGCAATTGGCGTCAGCTCAATATCTGGAGGAATCAGCAGATACGCGTAGGCGCGTCGATTCGAGCGGCCAACCCGGCCGCGTAGTTGGTAGAGCTCCGAAAGCCCCAATCGCTCGGCTCGGTTAATCAGAATAGTGTTGCAGAGCGGGATATCCAAGCCGTTTTCGATGATGGTAGTCGCTACCAGAATGTCGGCTTCGTGATGCATGAATTTGAGCATCACTTTTTCCAGCGCGCCTTCCGACATTTGCCCGTGCCCCACAATGACCCGAGCGCGTGGGACTAACTCCTGCAACTTGGCCGCGATCTCCCATATCGTGTCGACTCGATTGTGAACGAAATAAACCTGTCCACTGCGCTCCAGTTCCTGATCGATCGCCGATCGCACCAGTTTTTCGTCCCAGCTTGCGACTACGGTTTGGATGGCGATGCGATCTTTCGGAGGCGTCTCGATGATGCTCATGTCACGCAGGCCAACGAGCGACATATGCAACGTGCGCGGAATTGGCGTCGCGGACATGGTTAGAACATCCACTTCCTTACGCATCTGCTTCAATCGTTCTTTGTGGCGTACCCCGAAGCGTTGCTCCTCGTCAACGATCAGCAACCCAAGATCGGTAAATTTCACATCTTTCGACAGCACGCGATGAGTTCCGATCAGGATGTCAACTTTCCCCGCCTCCACGCGCTGCAGAATCTCTTTCTGTTGTTTGGGAGAGCGGAAGCGGCTGATCATCTCGATCGTCACTGGAAACGCGGCAAACCGCTGCCTGAAAGTTTCGAAGTGCTGGAATGCCAGGACCGTCGTCGGAGCGAGTACTGCCACCTGCTTGTTGTCGTTGATGGCTTTGAACGCCGCGCGCATTCCCACTTCCGTCTTACCGTAGCCGACATCGCCACAGAGCAGACGATCCATCGGCAGCGTGGACTCCATGTCGCGCTTCAGATCGGCAATGGCCTGCGCCTGGTCTTCAGTCTCGTTGTATTCGAAGGCGTCTTCGAATTCGCGCATCCATTCGTTGTCCGGTGGAAAACTGTGGCCCTGGGCTGCCTTGCGCTGAGCATACAGCTTCAGCAGTTCCTCGGTCATGTCCTTCATCGCCTTGCGCACGCGAGCTTTTGTCTTTGACCAAGCTGCGGTGCCAAGATGATTCAGGACAGGTTTGGCGCCTTCTGCGGAGCGATACTTCTGGACGAGATCGAGCCGGGTGAGGGGGACGTAGAGCTTTGCGCCTTCCGCATACTCGAGGAGCATGAACTCGGCGTTGCCGTCGCCCTGGTTGATCTCTTTCAGACCGTGGTACTGCCCAATCCCGTGCTCGACGTGAACAACGTAGTCGCCAACTTGCAGATCACGGAAATCTGAAAGAAATGCCGATGTCTTCGATTTCTGGCGCTGCGGCCGGGAAATGATGGAGTCCGATTCGTCGAACAGATCGCGAGTGCCGAAGACCGCAAGGCCAGCATCCGGCAGAATCATTCCATCCGGCACATAGGCCTTGACCACCGTGGCGGCGAGTACATCACCGGCAAAGTACGCGGTTTCGTCGGCGTAGCTCTCGCCACCACGCGTGCGGCTTCCCAGACGAAATTGAACGCCAGATTCGGCAAAGAAGTCTGCCAGCCTTTCCAACTCTCCTGTGTTCGGAGCGGCAACCAACACCCGCCGATTCTCCGCGATCTGCTTCTTCACTTCCTCCAACATGTTTGGAATCGAACCGTGAAATCGGGGGCTGGGCTGCGAGTGGAATTCAACGGTTTCCAACTCATTTGAGCGCGTTACACCAAGATGCTCGAAATCAGCGCCAGTCGCATTTTGCAGCGCGCTCCACCAGCGGTCAGGAGCAACATAGAGGTCCGAGGGTCGAACCAGGTTGCCGATGCCGCTACGTTCGTGTGCCTCCTCGATTTTCTCCCAGGCGGAATCCAGTTCGCGTTTCAGCAACTCAGGCTCGTCGGCAATGACAATGGCGTTGGGTACGAGGTCAAGAACTGTACCTGCCGCACCGGCTACGGGTGCATAGAATTCCCAGCCCGGAAACACGGTGACGCCTCCTGAGCGCGAAACTTCCTCGATGATTTCCGCGGAACCAGCAACCCGTTTCCCTGAGAGACGCGCGTGAATTGCGCCTAACACCTCTTCGCTTACCGGAGTTTCTGAGAGCGGTAGTAGAACGATTTCATCCACAGGTGACGAGGAACGCTGGGTACCGGGATCGAACTTGCGGATGGACTCAATTTCGTCCCCGAACAGTTCGATTCGCACCGGGCGTTCCGCCTCCGGCGAATAGACGTCGAGAATGCCTCCGCGCAGCGCATACTCGCCGGGCATTTCGACAACGTCAGTCGAGTTGTAGCCGATCGAGTTGAGGTGGGCGAGCAAGGTTGTCGTATCGATACTCTCGCCGCGCCGCACGACTCGCCCGAGGCCGGAATAGAATTCCGCCGGGCGCAACCGCGTTGCCCCAGCCAGCACGGGTACCAGAATGATCTCAGCCGCGCCCGTGGCAATTCTCCACAAAGCGATCGCACGCTGTTCCTGGATTTCCGGATGTGGGGAAAGATTTTGAAACGGCAGAACGTCACGTGTCGGCAATGCTACGACGCTCTCGGCAGGCGAACTGCCGGTCAGCTCACAAAACGCTTGCGTTACGGGAAGGAACTCATCCAGTTCTTCGTTGTTGCGGACGACCACGACCAGCGGACGATCGGTGTTCTTGCGTAGCTCCGCCAGGAGCAACGCTTTTACCGGAGGGGTCAGTCCAGAGACACGGATGCGCCCCGTGTGGGCCCGAAGGTGGGAGGTCACACGCGAAAACGCGGGCAGCTTTTCTGCGTCCGCAAAAAAATCGCGGACGAAGGACAGGACCATTGCTCGACTATTCTAGCAGCCGAAACAGGTCTGCCTTCGCCGCTGAGAGATACTTCGATCTTTCTGACTAACGGCCCGCGCCGGATGCTCCTCCCGCGCCTCCGCCTTCACCGGTGATTTCCAGCACGAACTTCTTTCCGCGGAAGCGGATTTGCGCCACCGACCTGCTCCCGTCAGGATTCACGTTGATCAGTGCGCTGTCGTTTGGAGGCGCAACTTGCATCGTGACCACATGCGCGCTCGCGAGAGCCACTTGTTTGCTGCCTTGCATGATACTCAACTGCACCTGGTCCCCCGAACCTTCCCACTGCACTTTGTAATTACCGGGAGCAAGTTGCTTGCCCGCAACCAAAGCTGGGTGTTGAAGCTCGAATGAACCTTTATTGGCCGCAAAGGCACTGGCCGCGAGCAGAACTATGCTCAAGAGCAAAACGCCTTGCGAAATTCGCATACGACTGATAGCTGCTTTCACCAATCTCCTCCTTGTTCCCATTTGCGGGAACGGTTGGTGGCGGCCGCTTGCGCCTCAGGCTTGCATTTCGCGCGCTGAGGCATAAAATGCTTCGGGGGTTTGCAAGCGAGTTGGTCCGCGAAGACGCACTCGTTCCGCGGGGACTATTCTCACCCTGGCCGCCAAACCGAGCGTGAGGTAGTCCCTTCCCCTGTTTTCTTCTCTGCTGGCGCTGAAGCGCAGCAATCTCCCTGCGCATCTCTTCACCTCAATACGCGGAAAAGCAGGCGCTGGTTCCGCAGTTCGAAGCGATAGCAGTTGGACGGACTTTCAGCGCAGAAGTTAGCAAACAGAAATTAGCGGGGGGATTTCTTTACAGGGCTCGCTGAGCGCGATTTCTCAAGCAGCACGGTCGCGTGGGCGATCGCGGCGTTATCCGTGCCCATACCTTCCGGCGTTTTCGCCTTAATTCCAATTTGCTCGCCGGCTATTCCCAGGAGTGCTGAGAGATTTGCACGGATTCGCGCTGCGTGGGGCCCGATCTTCGGGTGCGCGAGGATCAGCGTCGAATCCACATTCGATATTGTGTATCCAGCCGCTTTGACCCGGCGCAGCGCTTCTTCGAGGAATACGGCAGAATCAGTGCCCTTCCATCGCGGGTCGGAAGGCGAAAACAACGTTCCGATATCGGGTGCAGCAACGGCCCCGAGCAGCGCATCGGTGACGGCGTGAAGCAGGACGTCACCGTCGGAGTGACCGCCCAGACCTTTGGGATGTTCGAGGTCGATTCCGCCGATCTTGAGCGGAACTCCAGTCTTGAACTCGTGCGAGTCCCAACCATAGCCGATGCGGAACTGAGGGGACGCCGGTTTCGTCTTTGGAGGCATGGCAAAACTTTGGTGCAACCGAGTCGAAATACGACGATCTTACGAGTGACAGTTTACGTGAAGAAGAACTGGTACGCCTATAATTTCGGGATGCGCAAAGAAGCAGAACTCGTTGGGAAGGCCGTGTTGTCAATAGCACTGCTGCTCACAACCTGCGTTGCCGCACAGCAAACCCAATCGGCCAATGAGCCTGTCATCACTACGAAAGAGCTTCCCGTTGCCGGGTTGTGGGACTTTTACTCGGTAAGGGTCGAGACGGAAGGTACTCAGGCATTGACCTGGCGAGCGGTTAACGGCTCGTTGCCGCACAATCTCGAACTGCACGAGTTTGGGAGGATCGACGGAGTAGTCAACGAGCAGGGGACGTTTGAAGTCGAGATTGTCGCAACGGGGCAAGGCGGTGCCCGTAGCAAGCCTAAGAGATTCAAATTGGAGGTGGAGCGTCCACTGAAGACGGATTGGTCGCTAAAGTCTCAAGTGAATGGCAGCCGTATCGAAGGTTCCATCAAAGTCTCGAATACGACGGGCCGCGATTTTGATCTGACCTTTGTTGTTCTCGCGGTCAACGATATTGGCCGCGCGACGGCGATTGGGTATCAGCACTTCCCTTTGAAAAGGAACACGCGAGACATGGAACTGCCGTTCGGAGACACGCTCTCGCCCGGGAGTTACGTGGTGAACATCGATGTTGTGGGGGAGGAGCCGAACTCGGGGATGATCTTCCGCACACGCCTGCTTGCTCCGAAGCAGACCATTGCCCAGGGGCCGTGACTAAGAAGGCATTTCGCAGCATGCATTAAATATGTAAGCTAAGCAGGCGCTACCTAGCCGGATGTCCTCACGCCCAGGAGGATCGATGATTCGCAGAGTAATTTGCCTCGTTGGCTTTTGCAGTCTCTGTCTCGCAGCCGACAATGCTCCTCAACCTTCACTCACGATTTACAACCAGAACTTTGCGGTGGTGCGCCAAGAGCTGCCTCTCACCCTGACTGCAGGCGTCAACAGTGTTAAGGTCGCTGACATTACCATGCACCTTGAACCGGATTCCGTAATCTTGCGAGATCCATCTGGTAGACCGATTCAGGTGCTTGAGCAGAATTATCGCGCCGACCCTATCTCAGAACCGCTGTTACTCTCCCTCTTTGAGGGCAAAACCATTGATTTTCTGATAACACACGACAATAAACAGGAAGTTGTACCGGGCAAGATCATCCGCAGCGGATACGCGCCGCACAACTCGATGGCAATGAACCAGTACGGGCCTCACTACTACCAGGCACAAGCCGCATATGTTGCTTCTGAGCAACCGATCATCGAGATCGAGGGGAAAGTCCGCTTTGGCTTGCCGGGAACGCCGCTCTTTCCCGCTCTAGGGGACGACACCGTGCTGAAGCCGACACTGCAGTGGATGCTCTCGTCCGATAAGGCGGGGCCGCTGACAGCCGAATTTTCCTACGTGACCGGGGGGCTGACCTGGCAGGCGGACTACAACATTGTGGCGCCGGAAAAGGGCAATGCGGTTGACATCGTTGGCTGGGTCACGATGGACAACCAGAGCGGTAAAGATTTTCAGAACGCCCGCGTTAAGCTGATGGCGGGCGACGTGAACAAAATTCAGCCGGGTCAAGGAGGCGGAGTTGGCGGGGGAGTATATGTGTTAGCACAACAGGCGGAGTCTGTGGCCCCTCCCGTGACAGAGAGGACGTTCGACGAATACCACCTCTACACGCTGGCTCGACCTACGACGCTGCATGACCGGGAGACCAAGCAAGTCGAGTTCATTCGAGCGGCGAATGTTACTACTACCCAAGTTTACGTCTACGACGGTCTCAAACTCGATTCCAACCGCTACAACGGATGGGACGAGGAGAGCATTCGCAATAATTCGTCCTTTGGGACAGAGTCCAATCCGAAGGTCTGGGTCATGCGCGAATTCAATAACTCGGAGGCGAACCACCTTGGCATGCCGCTGCCAAAGGGCCGAGTGCGCTTCTACCGCCGCAATGACGACGGCCAGATCGAGTTCACGGGCGAAAACGTCATCGACCATACTCCACGGGATGAGCGCGTACGAGTTTACACAGGGAATGCTTTTGATTTAACGGGTGTGCGCCGGCGCACCGACTATCGGCTCGATATGAATGCGCAGCGCCTCACCGAGACCTTTGAGATCAAGGTTCGCAATCACAAGAAGGAAGCCGTGGAAGTTCGGGTCATTGAGCACCTGTACCGATGGTTCACGTGGGACATCCAAGTCAGTTCGGACACCTACAAGAAAACGGACAGCCGCACCATCGAGTTTCCGGTGACGATTCCGCCCGATGGAGAGAAGACGATCACCTACACGGCCCACTACACGTGGTGAAGGCGGAGGTCGAAGAGCCGTAACGAAAAAGGGCCGCTCTTCGACCAAGTCCCAACCGATTGTTGCGTCGGGACCGGAGGGGGAGGAGCAGATCGAAGAGCGACCGCAGGTGCTTCGAACCGTTTGTCAGGGCTGTGATCCAAACACAGACGGGAGCACCAAAAAAATAAGAGTCCCGAAGTGATGTTGATCTCATTCGTCTCAGCCAGTAGCTCGCTTTAGACCCTTGCCGACCTTCTTATTCGCGATCCTTGCGGACTGCGTTCAAGCGATCTTTGCTCGGGCTCCGGGCTTACCGCCAACCGGACAAACCAGTTCAACGCCTCGGGACTCTATCTTGCCTTTGACTGGGTTCCCTGTTCTCCTCGACCAGCGCTTTGCTATAGAGCCTTACTGGCCTTCCTTCCGTCATCCTGCCGGAGCTCTGTACGCCAGATTTGCTGGTTGCCCAGCTTCTCTTGCGTTAGCACTCTGGCAGTTTGGGGAAGGTGACCGCGCTTGACCCCCGGACGCCGCACCAACCGGAAAAACTCAGTAACTGTCAAAGAACAATTGTGTTGTACACCTTGTATTTTTTGGGTCAACAAGAAAAACAGATTTCTATGTGCTTTGAAATCAATCAAGTGCAGCTCGTTCACAGGGGCGTGCAGCGCGAATTGTGCAGTAGCGAAATAGAGAATCGTTCGTAGGCCGCGCGGGACGCTGATTTCGGTGAGTTCACGCAGTTTTCATGCATGCTTCGCGCCCGCAAAATCG